>WNFT01009367.1_pt1 | contig 13506 bp, 10 predicted proteins | sample 5400191 | NCBI WGS metagenome assembly WNFT01 (sample SAMN13153359, study PRJNA577476) | soil metagenome | isolation source: 80 cm saprolite under Madrone tree | place: USA:California | collected 2016-06-14
CGAAGGGCGTGCCGCAGGAACGGGCGTTCACGCATCGCCTCGAGCTCTTCGGGCGTGTAGACGAGGAGATCCATTCCGACCGCGGGTGCGAGCGCCTGATAGAACCGGCCGCAGCGCTCGATGAAGGGCTCGCCCGTGTCGACGATCAGGATGAGATCGAGGTCGCTCTGGCCACGCACGTCGCCTCGGGCGAGGGAGCCGAAGAGCAGTGCCCGCCTCACGCCGAGTCCCGGCAATGCCCGCTTGATTCGCTCGAGCTCGACTTCGAGCCGGCGCCGGCGGCGCTCGCCCGCCGCCCAGTCCACCACCTCTCGGATCTGAGACCCACTCTGGACGGACATGATGCTGAGTATACGGTCCGAACGCGCCTTCCGACCAGCTTAGAGCCCGCCGGTATGGCGCCTCAGTTGACTCTGGCGGGTGAGTGCCGAGATCACGCCGACCGTGCGATACTCCCGGCATGCGAAGCACCCCACGAGGCCGCGAGACCCGATGCAGCTCGCCAAGCTGGTCGGTTGAAGGGCGGAAAGGCGACGCGCGGTCCTTCCAAGAAATCGTCAGCGCGATTCGGACTGGCGGCGGTCGAGAGCGAGGACGAGCTGCGTACTGGCCTGGGCCGACGCACGCTCGACGTGGTCAAGTTCGGTGACCGCTATGGTTGGCTAGATAACTACCCCGAGAAAAGGCCAAGCGCATGAAGGGGCTGCGTCGTGGGAGCGGGGGCAGTGACGAGAGCAAGAAAGGCAAACAGGCAAGCGGCAAGTAGCGTCAGCGGTCATCGATGGGGCCCAAATGAGCGGCGGGTGGTCCGTCGACCTAAAAGGTGCCAGCACTGCGACGCTGGTCGAACTGTACGAGTTGCTCAAGGAGTCGAAGGAGAGTCGGTCACAGGCTCGTGAAATTCAGAAGGAACTAGTCGAGCGGGCGAAGGCTGCGGGGCTTACGACTCAGGAGATCGTTGACGCTCTTGTCGCTGGTGTCGGTAAAAAGACGGAGCGTGCGGCGATTGCTAAAGAGTGGTGTGCAGCGCTGGGGCTCACAAAAACAGAAACTAAACGGCTAGCTGGCTAACCGGCGGCGGCCTCTTTCGCGGCGCGTCTCTTGTCTGCGATCGCAGCGATTAAACGAGCGGCGGGTTGTACAACAGTACGTTCGTAGTAGTTCTTCTTGGCTGAAGAATGAGTCTTAGCGCGGCTCTTTTTCTTCTTCGTGCTGACCGCCATCCGGGCCCCCACTCCCATGTGATCTCCCGGCGTCGCCGGTCGTTCGCCGGTCCTCATATTGCCACACGAAAATAGGCCAGACAAGACGAAGGCGCAGGGCATCCTGAAGAAACGAACCCTGCCGCGCCCTGAGTGGCGCGCGCCGGCGAGAGGCTATACTGGCACTATTGTGGACGGCCTGGATTCGATTCGGCGCGTTCTCGAGGCGCGCTCCGACATCCGACTCGCGTACGTCTTCGGTTCGCTAGTGCGCGGCGAGGCCCGCCCGAAGAGCGACGCGGACATCGCCGTCCTCTTCTCTGGCTCTCCGCCGACCGAGAGCCTGGACCGGCTCGTGGCCGATCTCGAGGTGGCCTCGGGTCGAGGCGTCGATCTGGTCGTCCTGAACGACGCGCCCCCCCTCCTGGCCCACGAGGTCGTCGCGACCGGGACCTGCCTCGTGTGTCGCGACGAGGACGAGCGCGTGCGCTTCGTGGTGCGGACCGTCTCCCGCTACGTGGATACGGCACATCTCCGGAGGATGCAGCAGGCGTACCTGCGTGAGCGGACCGAGGCTCGCCGTGCCCGTCCGCGCTGAAATCGTTCGCCGGAAGCTCCTCGAGATCGGCGAAGCGGTTGGACGCCTCCGGTCGTGGCTCCCCGTGACCGTGGGTCGCCCCGAGGAGGACTTGATGCTCCAGTGGGCGGTGACGCACGGAGTTCCAGGAGGCGGTCGACGAGTACCGCGAGATCCCTCCCCGCCTGCTCGCGCGCGGCGTGATCTCGCGCGAGACCGCGAAGCGGCTGGAGAGTCTGGCGGGCTTCCGAAACGTTCTCGTGCACGAGTACGCTGACATCGACCTCCGGCGGCTCCATACGGGACTCAGGCGCCTCGACGACCTCGAGGCCTTTGTCGCCGACGTGGAGAGCTGGCTCGCTCGAAGGAAGGAATCCCGCTGATCTCGCCGGCCGGTCGGCTCGCCATCAAGGGCTACGCGCGGACCTCACCGAGAAGACGCTGCGCCGTCCCCGGCGGCAGGCCAAGCCCCTGAACGCGCCACGTCCAGCCGGCCGTCGGCAGGATGGCTCGCGTGATCTCCGCGGAGTCGGCCGGTGCGTCGAGCAGCCCATCCAGGTCGTCGGGAACCCCCGGCTGCCGGCGAGCCGGCCGCAGTTCAGCGGCGACCTCGTCGCGGTCGGTGACGAGAATCGTCTCACCGCTCTTGACTAGACGCCCGCATCCTCATGGGACGCTCCTGTGGACCTCGCCGCGCAGGGCAGTCGCCGCGCCGGCGGAATGCTATGCAGGTTTCCGCCCGTTACCCGACGGCCTCTCAGGATGCAGGCTTCGCGGCCTCAATCCATCCGGCGAACGCCCAGAATTCGCGTCGGAAGAACTCCGATATGCGGAAGCGGAAGATCCCTGATGTTCGCGGGCGCGCCGGACGATGCCGGGCAGCCTCGCGGCCGGGGACTCCCCGGCCGCGAGGTTGTTGCGCGCCCTACGGGCAGGGCGGCCGATGCTGCTGGATGTTGCCACCGCCGAGAGAGCCGCCTGCTCCTGGGTACGCTGCGCCGAACACCTGGATCTGGAAGGAATCGCTGGTTCCCGGTTCCCCAGCGTCCGTCACATCGACACGGAAATCCGCCGGACCGAGACTGCTGTTGCCTGAGCCGAAGATCGTCGTGACACACCCGGCGCTGGTGACGTTCGAAATCGACGTGCTCTCCAGGCGGAAGTCCACGGCGTGATCGTGGTAGACGAGGTGGCCCGTGGGTAGCCCGCTAGAGTCGAGCCCGCCGTGCACGCCAAAGGTCCCTTTGCCCCCGCTGGCAGGAATCCACCCACCTCCGGTTGTGGAGCTCCCCGCGGGTCCCGAGCCGGCCTGGCAGTCGATGATCGCCTCCGCGAGAGCGAGCACGACGTCGGCGAGCACCTGGCCGGTGATCGGGTCAATGGTGGTCACGTGCAGCCCGCTGACCGAGAGATCACCGGTGCTGCCTACGGCGGACCCCGTTTGCTCGTTGATGGTCGCGCTGCCGTTCGGCAGTGAGACGGCCTGGTTCGGGGCGCCCGTAACAGTAATGGGCTGACCGTTGATCACGAGGTTTTCGAGCTCCAAGGTGCCCGAGACGGCCGGCCCCGGCCCGCAGGTTGCGCTGCTCCGGGCCATCAGGAAGTCGGCCGTGATGTTGTTGCCGGAGATGGTCAAGTTAATGTTGACCTGCGAGGCCTCTACGCGGGTCGCGTCCAGGCCGACGGCCGAGCTATGGAGCGTCCCGACCGCCAGCGAGACCGCGCCCCCCGTCGCGCTGCCGGGGATGTCCCCCGTGAGCAGCGCCGCCTGGACCTGGCCGCCGGTTGCCGGGAGCATTCCCGTGGCGGCCCGAATGGTGATGCCGGTGGCCGGCACGGTGACCTTCACGCCCGTCGCCTCACCACCGAAACTCAGAGCTTCTGCACGGCTCAGCCAGACCGACCAGCCGAGCAACGCGACCAGCACCGCAATGACAGTGGCGCGACAAGACCACTGTAGCCTCATAAACCCTCCTTGTGGGTTTCGCCGCAGGAGGCGTTCGCCTCGGCGGCGGAATGGAGTGAGTGCTCTGACGGGAATCTTGGGAGACCCAATCAATCCCGTCTATTCCCAAGGAGGGTTCGTCCGAATGGATTAGTCGTTACGGGCTGGTCATCATGATCTTCGCCACGATCGCCGCGCGGGACGACACCTCCATCTTGAGCATGATCAGTCGCAGAAAGGCCTTCACCGTGTTGGGGCTGACACTCATCCGATTCGCGATCTCCTTGTTGCTCAGGCCTTGCAGCAAATGTTCCAGCGCGTTGCGCTCGCGGCGCGTGAGCTTGAATTGCTCGGAGACGGGCGACAGGGAAAGCAATCCCACGGGCGCTCGTTCGAGCAGGACGGCGATGCTCGCGTGAGACGGACCTTTCGTATCCACGCTGAAGGTCCTGCACACATAACGCCTCCGGCCTGACCGGAACTCGTTCACCAGGGGCGATTCGCGCGAGGGCTCCCGATCGAGCAGGCTTTCGCGAATCCTTTCGGCGAGGAAGACGTCGGCGGGCCTCACATTCGCGAGGTGGTTCGGATAGCTGAGGACCCGGATCGCCTCGGCATTGAACGCGATGGGGCGCAGCGAGGAGTCCAGCAGAAGGAAGCCAACCGCCGACCTGGGCGGAAGCCCCTCGGGCTTGCAGGAGGGGGATCGCATCACCAGATCGGTCCTCGAGTTCGGACGCTGCGCGACGGACAGCGGCGAACCGTTAGTGTGCATCGTGACCTCCAGCTTGAAGAACGTTGCCTCGCCGCGCTCCGTAGATGCCCCGACGGCGCCCTACGGGAAATCGCGCGCCTACAATGCGGGTTTTCACGGTCTTAGCCCATCGGGTGTGTGCCTACAAGCGAATTGGGAGAACTCCGGAAATTATGACTGGGGATTTTCCCGATATGCTCCTCCGGAGGAGCCCTGCAGAGAACCTTGAAAATGTCCGCTTTCTACGTCGGTTGCACGGCTCGAACGACCGCCACGACGACGAAGAGGTGGGTGCACCCCCGCGCCGAACCGCCACTCCAGTCGTAGCCACGTTGTGGGCGCCAGCCGACCGGCACGGCGAGCGGTCAGGAAGTTGTCAGAGAGGCCTGAAGTGTGGCGCCGGATCGGCCGGAATGTAACTGATCAGGATGCGTCCGCCGGGAAGCGGGCTTTCACGTTGTGGAGCGCGTCGATGCGAGCGTCCATCTCCGGGATGTAGCCGTAACAGAACCACGAAAAGATGACCACGTCGAAGCCTCCGGGCGGCGCGAAGCGCTCGATGGAACCGGTGTGAAGGGTCGCCGATAGGCATTCCCGTTCGAGCGCCCCACGCGCGAGGTCCAGCGCGCGCGCGCTCGGGTCGAGCCCAGTGACGGGGAAGCCCTGCTTGGTGAGCGCGATCAGATCGCGGCCCGTCCCGCACCCCACCAGCAGAATCTGATCCGCGGGTTTGAGCACACGCTCATACCACGCCTGTTCCCAGGCCATGAGACCGGACAGGATCGCGGCCTCGGTGCGGGAGAATTCGTCCCAGTTCCTGGTGATCGTCTCGCGGAGGGCTCGACGATCGAGTGCTCCCGCCGCGAGGTACATCAAGGCGCGCGCCGCGAGGTCCAGCGCCCGGGCCGCGCGCGAGAAGAAAGCGAACGTGGCGTGACGCCACCCGCGCATGCGACATGATACGGGCTCGGTCCCACCCGTGCGCGGCGGTGCTGACGTGCTTATCGATGTCTCGACTGTTCAGTGTCCCGGCCGGCAGCGTGCTGCGCGTAATTACCGGGATCGGCTTGCCCCGGAGGGTACGTCGCACTCATCCGTCACCGCGACGAGGTTGTCGCGGAGCCCGAGCGCGATGACGATGTCCGTGGCACTCGGAAGAAGCGAGCAAATTCTGATCGTGCCACCTCCCGGGCGTCTGCGAGCCGCAGTCTATCAGACAATTTATTGTCGCTGTCGTTGCAGGTGTCAGTGCGGCCGGTAGCTCGGAGCTCACCAACCTCGTGATCAACGGCCAGGCCATCACGGTCACGGGCGCAGCGAATCAGACGGTCGCGTTGCCCAACGGCAGCGCGATCATCAACGAGCAAACGTCGACGATCGTTGGAACCGCCGGCGAGCTCGTGGTGAACGCCCTGCGCGTGTTGACGCACGACACGATCGCCGGGCAGCCGATCGCCGACGTCGCGTTGGCCACCGCGGACGCCAGGATCGACTGTCAGGGCGGCTCCGCCTCGAGCGGCGACTTTGTCACGGGCGGTGGCTGGATCGTGTCGGAAGACGGCCTCGGGAAGGCGACGTTCGGATTCGTGGCGGGGCCGGACAATCTGGGCGGCTTCCGCGGCCATCTCGTGCTCAAGGATCACAGCACCGGCTCCACGATCCAGAGCAACGTCATCTTCAGTTTCACCGAGTGCAACGCTGATACGCCGAGCGTCAGCGAATTCATGGGTAACGATACCAACAATCAGACGTTCGACGCGAAGGCAGGCGACAACGGAGGACCCGGAACCTCAGACACGTTCTCGATCAACGCCACCGACCAGAATGGCGCGCCATACATGAATGGGCCGCGACAACTGGGCGGCGGAAACATCCAGGCTCACGGCTTTACCTGTCCGTAACGGTCTGCGCACCGGCGGCGCGGTCGGGGTCATCCCCGGCCGCGACGTCGCCACCACGCTCCATCATCAGCACCGCCTTTCCGACGTCGCTTCGCTCGTGGACGACAATCGTCAGGCCCGCGACGCGCGCCTCCTTCTCCAGTTCACCGTCGGTGAACTGATGCTCGTAGCGGATGCTGCCTGGATCGGCGGTCATCGGACCGATGACATCGCCCACTGCGGGCTGCCAGTCTGACCGCGTCAGGCGAGCCGTAAGCCGTGTGAGCTTGATGGCAAGCGGTCGGGGCGCCGGGTCGGCCGGGATGTAACTGACGAGGATGCGTCCCCCGGGTTTCAAGCGAGCTTTCACGTTGTGAAGCGCGTTGACGCGAGCAGTCGTCTCCGGGATGTAGCCGTAACAGAACCACGAAAAGATGACCACGTCGAAGCCTCCGGGCGGCGCGAAGTGCTCGATGGAACCGGTGTAAAGGGCAGCCGACAGGCGTTCCCGTTCGAGCGCCCCACGCGCGAGGTCCAGCGCGCGCGCGCTCGGATCGAGCCCAGTGACGCGAAAGCCCTGCTTGGTGAGCGCGATCAGATCGCGGCCCGTCCCGCACCCCACCAGCAGAATCTGATCCGCGGGTTTGAGCATACGCTCATACCACGCCTGTTCCCAGGCCATGAGACCGGACAGGATCGCGGCCTCGGTGCGGGAGAATTCGTCCCAGTTCCTGGTGATCGTCTCGCGGAGGGCTCGACGATCAAGTGCTCCCGCCGCGAGGTACATCAAGGCGCGCGCCGCGAGGTCCAGCGCCCGGGCCGCGCGCGAGAAGAAAGCGAACGTGGCGTGACGCCACCCGCGCATGCGACATGATACGGGCTCGGTTCCACCCACGGCGAGCCCGCTCCCCGCAGGCGGTCAATCTGTGACCGGCGGCGATCAGTCTGGCACCAACACAAGCGACCAGGAGCATCTCTCGCGACCTCTAAGTGGCGGTGAAATCAGGCCCTTACTGGGGCGCGGGGTCTGGCACCCTCGTTGCTTCTTCCCCTGACCATGAAGCGCTGGCAAGTCATCAGCGAAGCGATGCTTCTGGCCATGCTGCTCGTTTCGGCGGCCGTCATGGGGACCGAGCCCGTGATTTCGGTCACGGGTCACATTGAGCGCAATAGCGCCGGACCGTCGCGCAGCGCAGTGACGCCCGTCTCCACGGAGATGCCAACCAGATGACCGCGATGGTGCGTTCGCGGGCGGTGGCCTGGTGCGGAGTCGCGACGCTGGTCGGCTTTGCCACGCTTGGGGTCATGGCGTCGCCGGCGTCGGCGGCGATCGCGCTCGTGCAGCAGAAGACGAACAACTCGAGCTCTGCCAGCTCACTGACGGTGACGTTCACGACCAACGTGACGACCACCGCCGGCAACGTGCTCATCTTGGTTGGCGGCAGCTCGACTGGCGCGCTCACCGGCGTCAGTGGAGCCGGTGTCGGCACCTGGACGAAGGCGACGTCGTCGCTGACGAATACCAAGGTCGAGATCTGGTATGGCGCCGTCGATGTCGCCACAAACACGTCCACCACGCCGGTGACGGCAACGGCCTCCGCGACCGGCGCGATTTACGTGAGCGTCACTGAGTGGAACGGGCTATCGCTCGCCATCGACCAGACCGCCGCCCAGGGCGGGACGACGAGTCCGGCCTCGGCGCCATCGATCACGACCACCAACGCGAGCGACCTCGTGGTGTTTGGCGTGGCCGATAGCTCCGGAAACACCTACGGCACCCCGACCGGCGGAACGTGGACGGCGCTGAGTCCGCAGATCACGACGCCGGTGGCAGAGTCGGTCTGGTACCAAATCGCGGCCGCTACCGGCGCATTTAACCCCACGGTAACGGAGACGGCTCATTCGTGGGACGCGGTCATCACAGCGCTCAAGGGGTGTCCGGCGACGGTGTCTGACCCGACGACTGTCACCGCGAACGCCCAGAGCACCAGTGCGAGGGTTTACTGGAGCACGCCCAATCAGGTCCTTATTCTCCGCAATTCATCGAGCACATCGACCTTCACGGCGCCGACGACCGGCACCTCGTACGCGGTCGGTGCTGGTGGCCAGCTCCTGGGGTCGGCCACGATCGTGTACAACGGCGCGGCCGGCAGCTTCACCCAGACGACGGCCGACGCCGTCAACCCGGTCACCGCCAACACGACGTACTACTACAAGGTCCACACGAACTGCGATTTGACCTACTCCGCGGGCGTGGTCGTGAACGTCAAACCGGGCAGCACGCTGGCCCAGATGTTGTGGAGCTATGCGACGACGGCGACGACACTGGCCGCGCCGGGCATCGACGACAACGACGTCGTCGTGTGGGGCGGCAACGACGGCAAGATCCATGGCGCCGATTCGGGGGTCGGCACGCCCGCCATCACGCCGTTCACGGCCGGCGGGGCGATTCAGTCGCGGCCCGTGATCGTTCCGGCAGCGTACTCGGCGACGGGCGTCAACGTTGCCTATGTCACGTCGCAAGACGGCTTCGTCTACGCCATCAACACGACGACGGGGGCTCAGATCTGGAAGAGCACCGTTCCGGGCTCGGGCTTGCTTCAGGGCGGCGCGGCGGTCTGGCTGAAGGCCTTCGACACGCAGCCGATCTGCGGCGCCGTCACCGACGTGGTGTTCGTGGGAACTCGCGACACCGTCAACCATGCCACCAACAGCGTCTACGCGCTGAACGGCAGCAGCGGCAACGTGACGACGACCGGCGGCGGGAACTGCACGAGCACCAGCGTCGCCATGGGGGGCATCCTGTGGCAGTTCACCGGCAGCTCCACGGGCAGCCCGAACCCGAAAATGGACTACATCTCGTCCACGCCCTACATCGACTACAACGCCAACGCTTTATGGGTGACGAGTCGCGCCCAGGCCGGCACCAGCCAACCGAGTCTCTGGAAATTCAACCTGACGAACGGCACGCTCGCCAACACCACCTGTGGTTCGGGGACGCCACCATCGGTGTGGTGCCTCGGCGATATCGACACTCCGACTGCCCAGAGCGCCGATGGCAACTGGATGTATGTGACGACTGCCATGTCCACGCCGACATTGCAGGCCGTCCCGATCGGTGGCGGGACGGTCCAGACCTACACGCCGGCGGGCTCGGGCGCGATGTCGGCGCCGGTGCCGCTCGGGAGTGGATCGATCGGCGCGCCGACGACGATTGCCTACGTCAACTCGGCGAAGAATACGGCCACGGCGACGACCAGCTGTACGGTGACGCTGCCCTCCGTGACGGCAGGCAACGCGATCATCGTGGCGAGCGCGGTCAGCGCGGCCGTCGGCACGATCACCGGCATCGCCGACACAGGTCTCACCGGCTCGTCGTTCTATACGTACCGGAACGCGGTCCAACCGACAGGCGCGAAGGTAGAGATCTGGAGCGCCTTCGCGGGCGGCTCCGGCACGGCGACCATCACGCTCACGTACAGCACGAGCCTGTCGGCCGTCTGTATCGCTGCCCAGTATTCCGGCGTCGGCACGATCGGTGAGTACGCCTTTAGTTCGGGGACGAGCAAGATCGGGACGGTCGCCGTCACGACCAACGAGTCGAACAACTACGTCGTGGCCGGCTTCAGCTACGCGAACAGCACCGCCGCCACGGCCTCGGTGGGCACGCTGCGGCAAAGTGCCGCGCTCGCGACCCCGATCGGCGGCGCGCTCTCGGACAACTTCGCCGCGTCGGCCGGCAGTGTGACGAACACCGTCAACGTCAGCTCCACCAACGTCAACTGGGGAGTGGTGGCGGTCGAGCTGCGGAGCGTGACGACGGACCCAGTCGTGTTCACGCGGACAGGTTCGACGAGGCTGGTGCAGTTCTCCGGCGCTGGGGCCAGCCCCTTCTACTCCCCGGCCAATTTCACTTGCAGCTGTGGGGGGTTGAACGGCGGCACTCCGGTCTATGACGGCGTCGGCCGCCTCTACGTCGGAACCAGCAACGGTGTCGTCTACCGATTCGACGCGGCCTACTTCTCGAACTCGTCAAAATTTCTCACGCTCATCAGTACGGTCACCGTGGTCGGGGACCCGAGCTATGACGGCGTCCTGAACCGGGTCTATGTCGGTTCCGCCGATGGCCATGTTTATGGACTCACGACCGCGGGCTGGTAGGTCGGCCGGCCGTGGCCGCGGCGTCGTGACGTCCGGCGGCGGCTTCACGGACCTCGTGGACAAAGTCCTCTATGCCGTCACGGCAGTGCTCGTCGTCTGCTCGTTGTCCTTCGCGGCTCAGCGCACGTTTTTCGAGCCCGTCGCGACTGTCGACGATCGGCGTGCGCAGGCGACGTTGCCGGCGACGGCCCGGGAGGCGGCGCGTTCGGCGATATCGGCGGGCCAGAGCGAACAGGAAGACGGGGCGGCTGATCCAGGTGATCTGGCCGCCGGCCGGGGCACGGTTCCGCTGAAGCCGCCGGCCGCGGGGCAGGGGCGGCCGACCCCTGATCCGACCGGTGCTGGCTCTCGGCCAGAGGACGCCTCCGGCGCTCAGCCACGCCAAGCGCCAGCCAGCGGGTCTTGGAGTGTGATGTCTGCTCTCGGCAGCATGCTGCCGTTCGGCAGCGCAAGCAGTGCTGGGGCGGCCGCGAAACCGACCTCGGATCCTCCGCGGATCGACGCGCCTGCCAGCCGGCCATCGGCGGGGGCGCAGCTATCCGCTATCTCCTTCAGCACGGACGAGGGCAACGCCTGCCAGCCCGGCCCCCTTGAGTTTCAGCTGACCGACGTGCCCGATCTCTATGTCTGCGTCGCCCTGAAGGGATTGTCGGGAAAGTACGCCGGAAAGGTGACGTTCCTGCTGCCTGACGGCAACGTGTACCAGGCGATGAACGTTCCGTTCTTGACCGCCGACATGCCGACGAGCGCCGACCCCAGCATCGAGGTGGACGGACGCACACTGGAAGCCAAGCGCGCCGGTTGGGGCGCGAACGGCCTCACGCTCGTAACCGCGAGGCTGCCGGTGGCAGGCACGTTCATCACCCAGTACACGCTGGCCGGGGCGTGGACCGTCCAGGTCGCGCTCGACGGCAACCAGGTCGGCCGCGAATACTTCGAGTTGCTCACACCATAGGCTGCCCACTGCGTATCGCTTCGTCAGCGCGATCCGGAAGGCGAGTCGTCGCCAGCTCCGCCCAGGGCTGGGTCCGCCGGCTTGTGCCGGTACTGGTCGCCCTCGTCACGCTCGCGGCATTCCTGCCGACACTGCAGAACGGCTTTGTGAGCTGGGACGACGACGAGAATCTCCTGACCAACGCTCACTATCGCGGGCTCGGCTGGACGCACCTTCACTGGATGTGGACCACGTTTCACGTGGGCCACTACATGCCGCTGACCTGGATGACCCTCGGCCTGGACTACGTGGTCTGGGGCATGAACGCGCTCGGCTATCACCTGACCAGCCTCGTCCTCCATGCCACGAACGCGCTGCTCTTCTACTTCGTGGTCCGTCGAATACTGGGATTGGCTCTGCCCTGGTCCATCGAACGACCGCACCCGCTCGGCGTCTGCGCCGGGTTTGCCGCGCTGCTGTTCGCCATCCACCCCCTGCGCGTCGAATCCGTGGCATGGGCCACCGAACGGCGCGACGTGCTGTCGGGACTCTTCTACCTGTTGACGATCCTGACGTACCTCAGGTCGGCCGAGCGGCCAGAGAGTAGTCGGGCATGGTATTGGTTCTCCGTCGCGTTGTTCGGGTGTGCGCTTCTCTCCAAGTCGATCGTCGTGAGTCTTCCGGTCGTGCTGCTGATCCTCGACGTCTATCCGCTCCGCCGGCTCGGCGGGGCCGCGAGGTGGTGGAGCGAGCGCGCCCGGATTGCTTACACCGAAAAGATTCCGTTCGTGCTGCTCGCTGCCGCTGCATCCGCCGTCGCGTTTACCGCGCTTGTCCGGCTTCACAACATGGCGACCCTGGCTGAACTGAGTATCGCGGGCAGGTTGGCCGTGTCCGCGTATGGCCTGAGCTTCTATCTCGTGAAGACCGTCGTGCCCTGGAACCTCTCGCCACTCTACGCGCTGCAGTCCACCGTGAATCCATGGGCGATGTCGTTGATCATGGGTTACGGCGTAGTTCTCGCCATCGCGCTGGTCGCCCTGGCGCGTCGCCGGCGATGGCCGGGCCTGCCGGCGGTGTGGATCGCCTACGTGGTGGCCCTCCTGCCGGTCCTCGGGATCTTTCAGAACGGCCCGCAGATCACCGCTGATCGATACTCGTACCTCGCGGGCCTCGGATGGGCGACGCTGGCCGGTGGCGGGCTGTTGTCCTGGAGCGGGACCGCGGGGAAGTCGAAGTCAGAGCCGCTGTCGACTCCTCTCGTTGCTGCCACAGTAATTGTCGTCACGCTCGGGGTACTCACCTGGCAACAGGTCCAGGTCTGGCACGACTCCGCCACACTCTGGTCTTACGCCGTTTCCGCAAATCCCGACTCTTCCGTCGCGCACGGCAAGGTCGGCGACGAGATGGCGATACAAGGCAAGCTGGCTGAGGCGATCGACCATTACCGCGAGGTCATCCGTCTCAAGCCTGACGATGCCGAAGGGGAAACGAACTTGGGCGCGATGCTCGTTCGACTGGGCAAGCCCGCCGGGGCGATCGAGCACTTCCAGCGCGCTCTGCGTCTCAGGCCTGACCTGGCGGCGGCCGAGCACGATTGGGCGATGGCGCTCGAAAGCCAGAACAAGGTCAACGAGGCGATCGAGCATCTTCGGCAGGCGCTCCGCCTCAAGCCTGATTTCGCCGAGGCGCACACGTCTTGGGGCCTGACCCTCGCTCGCCGGGGCAACCTGGCCGAAGCGCTCGAGCACTTCCAGCAGGCCGTCCGTCTCCGACCTGACAATGCCGACGCCCGCACCAACCTGGGCGCGGCGCTCCTTCAGCAAGGCAAGCCAGCCGAGGCGATCGAGCACTTCCAGCACGCCGTCCGCCTCCAGCCGGAGTCGGCCGTCGCTCGCAGCAACTTGAGCGTGGCGCTCGCTGAGCAGCGCAAGCGGATCGACCCGAGGTGAAGGCGGAGGGACTTTCGGCCGGCGGCCTCTCTGTGCCATCATGCTTGCGATTGTTGCTGAGTGCCTCGGTGCGAGCCGCCGCCTCGGGGATGTTGCCATAG
>WNFT01003575.1_pt1 | contig 13505 bp, 9 predicted proteins | sample 5400191 | NCBI WGS metagenome assembly WNFT01 (sample SAMN13153359, study PRJNA577476) | soil metagenome | isolation source: 80 cm saprolite under Madrone tree | place: USA:California | collected 2016-06-14
CGTGGATTTTTTCACGCCCATCGTGGACGATCCACGCACCTTCGGCGAAATTGCTGCCGCGAATTCGTTGAGCGATGTTTATGCGATGGGCGGCCGTCCGATTTCCGCGCTCTCGATCGTGGGTTTTCCGGAAAAAGGGGATGCTGAAATACTTACGCAAGTTTTGCAGGGGGGCCTGTCGAAAATGGTGGAAGCGAAATGCGCTGTGATTGGCGGCCACTCCGTACGCAACGAAGATGTTTTGTTCGGATACGCGGTCACTGGCCTGATCAATCCGAAACGAGTTTGGAAGAATGTCGGCGCGCGCACCGGCGACGCGCTTTTATTTACGAAGCCACTCGGCACGGGCGTGATTTCAACCGCCTTGAAGAACGACAAAGCTCCCGCTGATGCGGTCTCCGCCGCGATTCACTCTATGAGTACACTCAATCGCGACGCGGCCGAAGCGCTTCACGAAATTGAATCGGAAACAAAATTTGAAAACCCCATTCATGCGGTTACTGACGTCACTGGATTCGGTTTGCTCGGTCACGCCCGCGAAATGGCTCTGGGAAATCCGGCAAAGGGAATTGAAACGGCTTCGTTCGAATTCGATCACGCGCAGTTGAGTTACTTACCCGGGGCGCGGCAAGCCGCGAAGGACGGCCATCTACCCGGTGGTTTGAAAAATAATCGGGAATTTATTGGCGATTGCGCCGAATTTGCAACTGCTGTTTCGAAAGAATATCGCGATTTGCTATTCGATCCACAAACCTCCGGCGGCCTGCTGATTTCGATCGCAGCAGAAGCTGCGGCCGACGCACTGAATGCTCTGCAACGTCACGGCGTTACAGCCAGCCGCGTCGGTAGCGTTGTTCTGAAGAAATCTCCTCTGATTTACGTCGCATGATTTTTTGACTCCGCGGATCTTCCAACTATGGACACCATCACTCACGGCATTGCAGGCGCATTGATCGGCAAAGCATTCTGTAAGGGCGACGACATGTTCCCGTCGAAGCCCATGAACCGGGCTCGCATCATTACGTGGTCACTGATGCTCGGCGCAATTTTTCCGGACTTCGACGTCGTGCGTGATATTTTCTCTCACGATCGCCTACTCGTGATTACTTGGCACCGCAGCATTACTCACTCGTTGCTGATGCTGCCGATTTTTTCTTTGCTGCTCGCGGCGCTCACTCGCTGGATTGCGCGCAAATTTCAGTGGGATGCGCCGCCCTTCGCAATATTGGCGCTCCTCTATGCTGTGGGAATCCTCAGCCACATCTTGCTCGACCTCGTCACCACGTTTGGCACCATGATCTGGTCACCGCTGAAGTGGTCGCGCCCCGCTTGGGATTTAATTTTCATCGTAGATTTCAGCTTCACTGGCATTCTGCTCATTCCGCAGTTCATTGCATGGACTCATCGCGATGAAAAGGTCGCCCGGCTCCGCGCACTCCTGGTGTGGCTGGTTTTTGTGCTGCTCACATTTTCCGTGGCTGCGCTTGCGCGCATTGTCGGCGCTCCGATTTCTCTCACGGCCGTCGGTGTAATTATTATGATTTTGTCGCTGTTGATTTTGCTCCCGGCAATGCGCGGATGGGGAACTCATATTCGCGCCGCGACCTGGAATCGCGCAGGATTCGTCACAGCCTGTTGTTATCTGACGTTAGCTGTCGTCGCGCATCACAAAGCGTTTGAGCGCACCAAAAAGTTCGCGGCGTTTCAAGGCGTTCAGGTTGAGTCCATCGGCGCACTTCCGCTTCCGCCGTCGATTTTGAATTGGGACGGTTTAATTCGCACTCAGCGCGGCGTTTACGAACTCCGCACCGATTTATCACAGCCTTCGGGAATTCCCGATGGCGCCGACCCCGCCGGCGCAGCGCAGACGTCATTCACCTACAAATACTTTCCGGATGCGCCCACGAACAATTTCGTCCAGCGGGCGCGCCAATTACCCGAAGTACAGAAGGTGTTGTGGTTCGATCGGTTTCCCGTCACGAGGTTTCACAAGGAAGGAACTGAGTACGTAGTGGAAATTCTGGAGTTACGTTTTCCGCCGATCCGCTCGGACCGTCCCTCGTCATTTACTTACCGGGTGCAGTTGGATGCCGCCGGCAACGTGATTTCGCAGGGTTGGGAAGCAAGATGATTGCAGGCGTCCGTGCGCTAACTCAATGCGCCGCTTTCGAATCCGCCGGATGAATCACCACTTGCCGCTGTTCGCCCATTCCGACGCTTTCCGTGCGCACGCCCGGAAATTCCTGCAATGCCAGGTGCACAATGCGCCGTTCACGCGCGTTCATCGGATTCAATTTGAAGGGCTGTCGCGAAGTTTGCACTCGCTCGGCAGCCACACGAGCAGTCATCCGCAGTTCTTCAATACGCAACGCGCGATAACCGCCGCTATCCAAAAGTATTTTGTCTTGCCACGGAGGTTCCAGTCGCAGCGCGCGCAGCGCCAGATGCTCGATGGCATACAGCAATTCTGCGCCGCGCTCCAATAGCAGATCCTTGTCGCGTCCGCTCAGGTCAGCGAACACTTCTGCGCCTCCGGCGTCGGGAGCGCTACCCGCTGCAAGCGCGCTCACGTTAATTTTTAGATCGAGTTTTGCGGCGGCAACAAGTTCACGCAGAAACTTTTGCAACGACTCTGCTGCCGCTGCGCGATTCAGTTGGCCAGCTTCAATCAGGTTTTGGGTCATCGGGGACGTAAAGCGTCCCGGTAGTTTACTCTAGCTTGAGCGTCCCCGCTACAAGCAGGCTAGATTACCGTTTCCAGGCGCTTTACGAACGAAATATTTGCCTTCAGGATTTCTTGCCGCCCTTTGCTTTCACCGGCACAGTCACCGGATGCGTACGGTTCAGGTACCACTGCTGCCCGATGCCTACCAGGCTGCTCGTCAAAATATAGACCGCCAGCCCGCTCGATATCGGAAACACGATAAACATCCCTGCAAAGGTCAGGGGCATGAACTTCATCATCATCTGTTGCTGCGGATCGGTTGACGTCATCGGCGTCATCTTTGACACCAGGTACATCGAAGCAGCCATGATGACCGGCAAAATGTAATAAGGATCCTTTGACGAAAGATCGGTGATCCAACCAAACCAAGACGCGTGCCGCATTTCGATCGCGGAACTCAGTACGCGGTTCAATCCAAACCAGATCGGCATTTGCACCAGCATTTGAAAGCATCCGCCCACGGGATTGATGCCTTCACGCTGATAAATCGCCATCACTTCCTGATTCATCTCCGCTTTGCGGGGATCGTTAATCTTATATTTCTTGTATTTCTCCTGAATGGCTTTCACTTCTGGGCCGACACGCTGCATCTTCATCGTCGTTTTGTAACTCGATATGCGCAGCGGGAACAGCAGCATGTTGGCGATCAGCGTCAGAACAACGATCGCCCATCCCCAATTCGGAATGTAGTTGTGCAGCCATTTCAACGCATGGAACAGCGGGTCCGCGATAATTTCCATCCAGCCGAAATTGACCAGCGACTGCAGCGGCGGATTCATGTGCTTCAGATCGTCGTAGTCCTTAGGGCCCACGAAGATGCGCATCGTCATTGGCTGCGCGGAATTACCTGTGGCCACCTGCGGCACCGGTTCGGCCTTGTCTTCCGTTTTGCCCTGATTGTCGGTGACCTTGATCGTGTGCCAGGTTTTCCAGTAACGCGTTTCAATCGTTCCCGGCGGCGCGCCCACCGGTGCCAGAAAAACCGCCGTGAAATAGCGGTCTTCAATTCCCGCCCAGTCTTTTCCGCCTTGCCACAACGCCGGTCCCCACTTGCCCTGATCTTCTAGTTTCTTGTGAGGAAAACTATTCAGCTTTCCGCCTTCGCTGTAAAAAGTGCTGACCGTCTCCACCGGAATCGGATTCTGCACCGTGGTATCGCCAAAGCCGCCCATCCACGAAAGGCCTGCAGTGATTGGTTTTCCGTCCAGTTTGGCGCTGACTTCGGTCTGCACCACATAGTTATCGCCGAATTTAAAGTGTTTCGTAACTTCCAGGTGCCCGTCGCTCCACGAGAAATCCAGCTCCGTCGGCGCAGGCAACGTTGCAGGCGCTTCTGAACCCTTCACTGTCGCCTGAAACAAACCGGTATTGGCTCTTTCGTCCAGATTCGGATCGCTGAGCGAAGCGCTCAACGGCCACGCATTCAATTCCTGCGAAGCATCCGGATGCACGACATCCAGCACGCGCTGTGGTTTCGCGTCATCTTTATATTTCTTCAGTTGCCAGCTTTTCACCACGCCGCCGCGATTGGAGAACTCGATGCGGTACAAACTGTTCTCCACGACAATGTTGCGTTCCTGCGATTCGCCTTTCGCCGCGGCTGGCGGAGTTGTAGCAGCCGCCATGCTCGTCGCGCCAGGAACACTGCTTCCGGTTGTCGGCGCTGTAGCTTGTCCAGGATTTGCAGGTGAGCTTGCGGCAGGCTTATTCGTTAGCGGAGAAGGTGGCGGCGCTTTTGGCGCGAAAAATTTCGCCCAGGCAATGATCACGAACATCGACAGCAACGAAGCAACTAAAATACGCAATTCCGGCCGAAGGCCTTTTTCTTTTTGCGGCTCACTCACAAACGTATCCCGTCCTTAATAGTTCCATTGATTGCCGCAGAACGGTCGATTGCCTGATTTGCCGCTGCGTGATTGAATTTCATTTCCTGTTGCTTGCCGTCAGAAAAGTCTTCATGAAACTGTTTCGGAATCGGATCGAATCCGAACTTTCCAGAGAAAGGATGGCACCGCGCCAGCCGCTTGCTGCCCAGCCACACTCCGCGCAAAACTCCGAATCGCTCGATCGCTTGATAAGCGTATTGCGAACACGTCGGCTCAAACCGGCAAGTCCCCGCAAACAGAAGCGACAAATACGCCTTGTAGCAGCGCAGCGCGAACAGCGCGACACGAACTTCTGCGCTCGTTTTTGTAGCGGCTCCGACCGCGTCGGAGCCATCTTCGTATTCGGTGTGTGGCGCTGACAAATTCACACCTTTAGCAGCCGCACCAGATCGCTCTCCAGTGCGGCAAACGCCGCATTCTCCACGTTCGCTTTCGGGTGTATGACGAAATCCCATCCCGCGGAAATCTCCCTGCGATGCAGCCTCACCACTTCCCGGACGCGCCGCCGGATACGATTACGCACCACCGCCCCGCCCAGCGCTCGCTTGATGCTGAAGCCAAAGCGGCTCTGCGGCAGGTCGTTCGCTTTCAGGAACACGGTGAAGTGGGAACTTGAGCGGCGCTTCCCGTTGCGGTATACAGCGTCGAAATCCGCTTTGCGCACGATGCGCGCGCCCCGCGGATATTCCTGCCCCTTTTTACTCGGGCGTAAGGCGATGGCGTCCCTTCTTGCGGCGTGCCGCCAGAACTCTCCGGCCGCCTGCGGTCTTCATGCGCGAACGAAACCCGTGCGTCTTGGCCCGGCGTCTCTTGCGCGGTTGATATGTGCGCTTTGGCAAAACAATCCCCCTTCATTCATGCGCGCCCGCTGCGCACATCGCCATTCACGGCAATGCCTCGCCCAGCAAACACACACGGGCCGCCTCAGCGGCCCACTCCGAATCATCAAGTGTACTTGCCCTCCGCCAGAAGGGTCAAGAATTTGCCCTTCAGTCTATTTGCAAGAATGAGTGACTCTTGGCCTTTGGTAATTTGCGAATTTTTTCAAAGAATTCGGTTTCCGTGATTTCAGTTGGCCACTCAAGACGGACGCTAAATCGAAGTCGCCGTTCCTCTATTCGCTCGAGTTTGATGGCGCCAAGGTCAAGCAAATTATTCATATCACGAATCATCGCTTTAACTGAATTCTTCAGCGACCCATACAGGGGAGCTAGCAGCTCTCTGAGTTGTTCCCACTCGACGTGCTCTCGCCCTAACAGGATTTTCAAAATTTTTATCTGCCTCTCCGCTATAACTCTCTGGCGTGGCGAACGGAGGCGATAGAACAAATCGAACATTAGGTTGCGGAACAACTCCACGTTATAGCTGCGGACGGAGCACCTCAGTTATTCACCGCCAGCAAGCAAGCCCTTCCATCGCAACTTAAGCGATGTCACACTGGGAACAGCGGTGGTTCCAGTTCCTGCTCTCAGAAGTTGCCTCGCCGTCGGCGATGAAGAGGTAGGGCGCCCCAGGAGTGCCCAATGGCCGGAGAAAAGCTGCGCCATCACTTTGGCGACTACCTTGTTCAAGCTGAAGTTTTTGTCTATTCCGTTCTTGCCATATTACTTTTCCTCTCCGCCCTCGCCACAATCTTGAACTCCGGTAAAATGCTTTGGGAAGGGCTGCGTCATTGGACCATCTCCGTGCAAACCTTACAGGTCCTCGATCAGTTGCTGATCGTATTGATGCTGGTCGAGATTCTCCACACCGTACGCATTTCCATCCGCTCGCACACTCTCATCACCGAACCATTTCTTGTCGTTGGCCTGATCGCTTCCATTCGGCGCATGCTTGTAATCACTTTAGAAGCCTCCACACTTACCAAAGAGGGCTCCTGGTCACCCGAAAGAGCCAGCATCTTCCGCGCCAGCATGATTGAGCTTGGTTTGCTCGGTTTGCTCGTCCTCATCCTGGTATTTTCCATAACTTTGTTGCGCAGACATGCTCCCGAGCAAAAGGAAGAAGCAGCCGGAGCCGGAGCGTAACAGTCCGTGCGCTGGCAGCGCGGACGCCTGAATTTCCGGATAATCCATGCCCGCGACTCTCCAGAATTTCTTGCGGCCGGAACTAACCCTAAGCGCGCCGATCGAGCGCCAGTTCTTCTTTCGACAGACCCAAGTACTCCTGGAGTACCGAAACGACGAGCTCATGGTCATCGCGCTGCGGCAACCCGGAAACGGTAATCGTGCCAATGCAGCCAGTTCCCGTGACGAAAATCGGGAAACATCCGCCATGCGCAGCATAATCCTTGAGCTCAAGCCCGTGGGTGCCGTGCAAACTCGTTTGCGCCCGCTCATGCTTCAACCCGACAGTGTAGGAGCTTCGGTGATACCGCATCACGACGTTGCGCTTGCGGCGTACCCATTCCCAGTTGTCCGGCGTGGTACCGGGCATCGCGTAAGAAAAAAGCGCATGCCCGTTGACTTGGATGTCGATTGCCACGGCGACTTTGCGTTTTTCGGCAGCCGCCTTGATAGCGCTTCCGATCGCCCACGCGGCTTCCGCATCAAAATGCTTGAACCGCAGCCGCTCCTCTTGCAGCGCAATTCTTTCCAGATCTTGATCTATGCCCATGAAGTCCCTTGTTTACGCCTTTTTCGACTTGTACTCGTCGAAAGCTGCCAGGAAACGATCCGCATCCTTCCGCAGCACGAAATACGGTGTCGAAATTCGCAGCTTCGATGGCTCCCCGCCGCGAATGCGGATCTTCTCCTCTTTCCATAGCCAGTTTTCCAGTTCCATCCGTTTCACAGGTGGAACATTCACAGTCGTGATTCCGCAACGCAAAGCACCATCCGGCGACGTCCACGAAGTCGCTCCGCGTTTCACCATCTCACCTAAAACATAGTCCGCCATCTTCCGGTGACGTTTTTCGATGCGCTCCATCCCGATCTGGTTCGCAAACTCAATCGCCGCCCGCAATCCGCACAATGTCGGCACATTCGAACTTCCAATCCGCTGAAATCTTTCCGCGCGTAATTTCGTATCGTCCCAGCCTTCTGTCGCAATCGTGTTCCACACGCGATCGATCACTTCATCGCGCACATACAAAAATCCCGTTCCCTTCGTCGCTTGCAGCCATTTGTGCGGGCTCGCCGAATACATATCGCAGCCCAGGTCATGGACGTCCAGCTTCATCATTCCCGGCACGTGCGCTCCGTCCACAGCCGACAGAATTCCTTTCGAACGCGCCAGCGCGCAAATCTCTTTCGCCGGCAGCACCGCACCCGTCACTGTCGTGATATGGCTGAAGAAAATCACCCGCGTACGTGGCGTAATTGCTTCGTTGAAAAGATTCAGCACCGTCGCTGCGTCCGGCACGGGCTTCGGCAGCGTGATTTTCTTAATCACAACTCCGTAGCGCTTCGCGCGCAAATCCCACGGATGCTCGCCGCCTGGATGCTCCTGATCTGTAATCAGAACTTCATCGCCAGCCTTCAAGTCCACACCGTTTGCAATATAGCTGTTCGCTTCCGTAGCGTTGCGCAGGAGCGCGATCTCATCGCGTTTGCATCCCACAAACTCTGCCAGCGGATCGCGAAACTCGTTCCACGCCGCGTATCCCCAGATCGGATAATCTTCCGGGTCTTTCTGCGCCATGCGCTCCACATCGTGATAACAATCCACAATCGCCTTCAGCACCGGCATCGGCGACGATCCCACCGTCCCGTTGTTCAAATAAACTTCATCTTCTGGAATCAAAAACTGTTTTCGCAGCGCCGTCCAGTATGCTTCCTCATCTTTTGCGTACAACGCCGCATCCGGTAGCGCCGGTTGCGACTGATATGCGTCCTCATAAATTTTGCCAATAGGTAAAGCGGCCGTGGCGGCGGCCGCACCTAAAGTAGAAAGAAATCCACGGCGATCCGGCATAAGTTTGTCTCCACGGGTCGTAAACAACGCCCACAGGCGGTCCACGTGCTTGTTGCGCGGATTCTATGCGTTTCCCTTCCACGTAACAACCGCTTCGTCTCGCAAGGTTCCTCTGCCGCTTGCACCACTTCCCCACTCGCACTATCGTACGAAGGCCGTTCCAAGGAGGCAGTTGATGACCCGCCGCGCATTTTATTTTTCCCTGGCCGCAATCCTTCTGTATTCGTCCTTTGCAGCCGCGCAAGAAAAGAAAGCCTCCAAGCAAGCCGTCGAAAAGCGCCTCCAAGCTGTGGAAAAAGAGAAAGTCTCACCCGCCATCGAACAAGCAATCCGCGCTCTCAACACGGCCAGCGGCTTCGCGCAAGCCGCCGTCTCTCCCGACGGCAAAAAAGTCGCCTGGGTCGAAGAACTCCATGACAAAAACGGCGTGGAGTCCGGCAACTCCGCCATTCTTGCCACCACCATCGACGGCAAAACTCCCGCCCGCAAAATTACCGCCGCAAGCGCGCCGCGCGCCGAATCTGACATCGCCTGGTCTCCGGACAGCCGCCGCATCGCATTTATTTCTGACGCCCTCAAACCCGGCCAATCGCAGTTGTACCTCGAAGGCGCACCCGGACAGCCTGCGAAGCGTCTAACCGACGTCAAAGGCACTCTCGCCTCGCCAAAATTTTCTCCCGACCGCAAAACCATCGCGGTGCTGTTCACCGAAAACGCTCCTCGCGCTGCCGGCCCTCTCGTCGCCGAAGTTCCCGAAACCGGCGAAATCAAGGACGCATTTTTCGAACAGCGTCTCGCAGTAGTCGACATCGCAACCGGCAAATTGCGCCAGGTCTCTCCCGCAGATACTTACGTCTATCAATATGATTGGGCGCCCGACGGCCTAAATTTCGTCGTCAGCTCCGCTCTCGGCAACGGCGACAACAACTGGTGGATCGCTGAACTGTCTATCCTCGATGCCACCTCGGGCCTCATGAAACCGCTCTACAAGCCGTCTCTGCAAGTTTCTTATCCTGCGTGGTCGCCCGACGGAAAATCCATCGCTTTCATAGAAGGCCTGATGAGCGACGAGGACTCCGTCGGTGGCGACATTTTTCTAATTCCCGCAACCGGCGGCAAACCGCAAAATCTAACTCCAGAACGCAAAACCTCCGCAAGCTGGCTCACCTGGACCAGCGACGGAAAAATCGTGGCCGGCGAATTCGCGCAAGGCGAGTCATCCATCATTTCTCTCGATCCCGCCTCTATAGAAATCGATTCACTTTATTCCGGAGCCGATCACGTCACTCTCGGCACTTGGGGCCCTTCCGCATCTGTTTCGAACGATGGAAAAGTTTCCGCCGCCATCCGCAGTTCTTTTTCCGCTCCTCCAGAAGTCTGGGCCGGTCCCAACGGCGCATGGAGACAAATCACGCAACGCAACAAAGGCGTTGCTGCTGCGTGGGGCGAAGCGAAAAGTATTCGCTGGAAATTAGATCCATACGAAGTGCAAGGCTGGCTCATCTATCCCGCAAACTTCGATCCCACAAAAAAATACCCCCTGATTGTTGAAGTTCACGGCGGTCCCAGCGCGGCAGTCCTCTCCAGTTGGCCCGGCAGTGGTGACTTCGGAATGGCCCTCGCCGCATCCGGTTATTTTGTACTGCAACCCAATCCGCGCGGCAGCTTCGGCAACGGAGAAGCCTTTACGCGCGCCAACGTCAAAGACTTCGGTTACGGCGATCTTCGCGACGTTCTCGCCGGCGTCGACGAAGCCATCAAAATCGCGCCCATCGATTCGAACCGTCTCGGCATCACTGGCTGGAGTTACGGTGGCTATATGACCATGTGGGCCGTCACGCAAACCAATCGTTTCAAAGCCGCCATGGCCGGCGCAGGCATCGCAAACTACCAAAGCTATTACGGCGAAAATAAAATCGATCAGTGGATGATTCCGTTTTTCGGCAAATCCGTTTACGACGATCCCGAGGTCTACGCCAGAAGCTCGCCCATAACATTCATAAAGAAGGCCAAGACGCCAACGCTAGTCATCGTCGGCGACAGTGACGGCGAATGCCCCACTCCGCAATCCTACGAATTCTGGCATGCCCTAAAAACGTTGAATGTCGAAACTCAACTAGTAGTCTACGAACACGAAGGCCACATGTTCAGCAAGCCCGAACATCGCCGCGACCGCATCCGCCGCACCGTAGCCTGGTTCGACGCATACCTCCAGCAACCGTAGAAGTCTGGACTGCGGCAGTCCAACTGCCGCTTTTCAAGCGTACTGTCCAAGCGAGTCTCTGACCGGTTCCCCAAGAAACCGTTCGACAGCGCCGTGCGTCTATTCCTACAATCGCGTTTTGGCCATCCTATAATTAAAAAGTCTATGCGTCCTTACCTCGCCCAGGTCCTCGCAGTTGTTTTCATCGCTCTCGTTGCCTCGACCGCAACGCCCCCCACTCTTTGCGCGCAGGAACTTCGCGGCTCGCTCCTCGTGGATGTAGTGGATTCCTCCGGCGCAGCTATTCCCGCCGCCCAAGTCACGCTCGAAGAAAAAAATCTAGCCACATATCGCGAACAAACCACCGACGCCCACGGCGAAGTCCGCTTTCCGGCGCTCTCTCCCGCCACGTATTCCGTTGAAGTCGCCGCGAAAGGTTTCGCCCCGCAAACGCAGCGCGTCGTCGTCGCCATCAGCGCTCAGCCGGCAGTACGCTTCGTCCTCGCTCCCGAAATTCTCCGCCAATCCGTCGAAGTCCGCGATCGCGGCCCATCGCTCGCCAGCAACCCCCTCGACACCGCCAGCAGCACCATACAAACCGTCATCACCTCCGACGATCTCGACGAAATTCCGCTTTCTGCGCGCAGCTTCGCCAATATCGCGCTCATGGCTCCCTTCACTGCTCCCGTCGAGCCTTCCGATCCCACCAAGGCCCGCATCACCGCGGTTTCTTTTGGCGGCAGCTCCGGCCTCAACATAGATTTTTCCGTGGACGGCGGCGACAACAACGATGACTTCATCGGCGGTTTCCTGCAGAATTATTCTCCCGAGGCAATGCAGGAATTCGTGGTGCGCTCCGCGCAATTCGGCGCCGAGACTTCGCGCACCAACGGCGGCAGCATCATTCTCTCGACTCGCCGCGGTTCGAACGACTGGCACGGCAGCGCCTCCTACTACTATCGCGGCCAGGATTTGAAAGCGCGCAACTCGCTCGACAATCCTGAGCCCGATCCCAAGCAGCCTTTCTCGCGCCAGAATGGCGTCGCCACTTTCGGTGGCCCGCTGCACCGCGACAGACTCTGGTTCTTCTCTTCCTACGAGTACATCGACGAAAACGCCAGTGTCGCCTACAGCTCCAACTCCCAAACTCAATTCAACGCGCTCGCGCAGTTAGCCTCCGACGGCCTGATCCCCGGCATCAACTCCATCGCCGTCCCCGCTAGCGTGCCCGTCCCATTTCGCGACAGCCTCTTCGACGTGCGCCTCGACTGGTCACAGTCCGTAAGTTCCCAATGGTTTCTTCGCGCCTCTCTCGATCGTAATCACACGCAAAACGATCTAGTGCAGCAAGCCGCTCTTCCCTCCACCGGTTCCACAACCACTTCGAACTACTACAACATTCTCGTCGGCCAGCAATATCGCTTCTCTCCAAACTGGCAAGGCGCGTTGACTCTCGAAGCCAGCAATTTCCATCACACCAAAGCTCGCAATTCCGATCTCGGCCTGGCTCTCGCTTTTCCCTTCAGCGCAAGTTTCCACACCACCTCCGGATTTGAAACTTTCGGTGACAATCAATTCGCCACCGTCGTCTCCGCCTTCCCTATCGAGCGCGACCAGCAAAAATATCAATTCCGCTACGACGTTTTTCGCAGCTCCGGCCGCCACGCCCTTCGCTTCGGCGTCAATCTCATCCACGAACCCGTTCTCCGCGGAGCGCTTGCCGCCACTGCTGAACATCTCGTCCAATTCACCCAAGACCCAACCTTCTATCTCAACAATCCCGCGCAATTCACCGCCGATTTCAACTGCACTCCCGCCGCTCTTCCAGACACTTGCACGGACACTCCAGCCGGCGACGGCACCTTCGCGCAATCTCTTCGCCGGCTAGGCTTCTACGCCGAAGATTCCTGGCGCGTCACTCCGTCCTTCACCGTCAACGCTGGCCTTCGCTACGACACCACCTTCGGTCTCTTCACCGCCTCCGGCCGCGACCAATCACAAAATCCCGCGTTCTCAACGTTGCAAGCCCTCAATGTCCCGCTCGTCAACGGCATTCCTCACGACTACCGCAAAGCCTTCGCCCCGCGCCTCGGCCTCGCCTACGCTCCCGGCGCATCGCAGCACGCGGTTTTCCGCGCCGGTGTCGGCCTCTATTACAACGATCTCGCGCAAAACGGCTGGGTGGACGCCTTCACCGCCGTCAATCAACCCGTCACGTCCTGCATCACGTACGATCTGGCGAATCCCGCTTGCCTACCCAGCGGAGCCGACGGCGGCCAGGGCGCGCTCATCGATCCCAACTACCACACGCCCTACGCGCTCCAGGCCAGCGCCGCCTTCGAACACGATTTCACCAGGGGCTGGGCCAAAAACTGGCGCCTCACTGCGACTTACGAACACCAGCAAGGCGTCCATCAATATCGCCGCTACGAATTTATTTCAGGATTTTCACTACCGGCTGACTCGCCCAACATTTCGCTCTTCCGCGCCGACAATCGCTCCAGCTACAACGGTCTAGCACTTCAGCTCCAGCATCGCTTTTCCAATCGCTTCGAACTGACCGCCAACTACGTTCTCTCTCATGCCACTACTTGGGGCGCCGTAGTCGGCGAACTTTTTGACTACGTCAACGGCGTTTCGAACCCGCTCAACGCTTTCGGTCCCGGCGATCACGGTCCATCTGGCGAAGACATTCGCCACCGCTTCGTCCTGATCGGTACTCTGCAACTCCCCTGGCGCTTCGAAGTCTCCACGCTCTCTCAATTCGAAAGCGCTC
>WNFT01003577.1_pt1 | contig 13499 bp, 7 predicted proteins | sample 5400191 | NCBI WGS metagenome assembly WNFT01 (sample SAMN13153359, study PRJNA577476) | soil metagenome | isolation source: 80 cm saprolite under Madrone tree | place: USA:California | collected 2016-06-14
TCGTTAATGCCGAGATGGTCAAGGCATTTATCGTCTCAAGTGAGTACCAGCAGCGCTTTGGACCTTGATCAATATCAATATAGTGGCTTCCATTTACGCGGAGCTTTAAAACTGTCGCGCTATCCTGGAGTAAAAAAAAGCTGGATTCATTTCGAATCCAGCCTTTTTGTTGGACAGACGTTCCAGTCTGTCATCACTTGACCAGGACAAGGGACGAGGGACAGGCAGGAATGCCTGTCCTACTTAAAAGCGATTTAGATACTCGCCGGAGACCAGGAATGACCTGACCATCTGCGCGGCGTGAAAATCGCCGCCGTGATTGTTCAATTTCTGTAACCAGAAATCATAGCCGGTGTAGTCCGTATCCTGGCCGCTATTAGGGTCTCGGCGCAAGTAACCAAGGTATTGCATCAGCACGAATGCTTTGTTCTTCTCGGCAGTATTCAAATTCTGATGTTCAGCAATCGTTCTGACCACTTGCGCGCGCGTTTTCTGGCCGCCAGTCAAATCGCTGATCAACTGAGTACGCTCGCCTGACGACAGGGGATTGCCGGCGTTGTTGTCTAACGCTGTTACAACTTGAGTCGGAGTCCATGACGATGGATAGGCGGTTGTGAATCGAGTGCGCGAAACAAAATCATTCGCGAACGCTACTTTGTTGGCTTCCAACAAAGCTTCCCAACCGGCTTTCCCGACGATCACTCCCTGGCCCATCTCAAGCGTGTCCGGCAAAAACTCACTGCGCCGAACGATTGGCACCTTGAGAGTATGAGTTCCCCCAAAGGTCGATGTACCGTCGACGTCGGCATAAGCCACTTTGTACATGCGCTCGACCAGGTAGCCAGTCTCCTGAAATTCGATCGAAAGGAAGAAAGCGCCAGACGTGTTATCGCGCTGCCCGGCTATGCATACGGCGTCGCCATTGCAACCGGTGATCTGCTGCGTCCAGAAATCGAAACCACTCTGATCCGGGAAGCGGCTCAGGAAATCGACGTATTGCTGGTTGACGAAAAAGTCGGCGTCGTTGATGGTGATTGGCGTGGTCGTGCCCGGACGCAGGCGCACTGGCTTAACCTTGGTGTTCCCGTAGTAAAGATCGGAAGGCAGATTGGGAATCTCGGTTACTATGTGCAATGTCGGTGCTTGCCCCCAGACGGTCAAGGCAGCAAAGGCTGTGATTAATAAAGCAAAGGCAAATTTCATCTTATTGCTCCCGGCGTAACGTGTAACTTCTGAGGTAAAAGGCCTCGAAACGAGGGGCCGTCCAGATCAAAAGTTTAGACGCACCGACAAGGGTTAAAGTCTAACTCGTGGCGCCAAGTGGCGTCAATCAAAGCTTAAAAGCGTTGCTTTCACGGAAAAATAAAGGCTGAGCTGAGAAGTAACAACCTCCATACAGGTTGCTTGCAAGCCACCCCAAGCCAAAAGAAATGCATATTGGAATAGACGGACTCCCACTCACAGCGCCAAAAACGGGCGTCGGCCATTACACCTTCGAACTGGCCAGGGCACTCGCCGAAGCAGATCCGGAAAGCGAATTTGAACTCGTTTATCCGTCAACCTTCCCGCCCATTAGACTCGACACGATTCGGCAGGAGGGCGGGCTGCCCGGAAATCTGAAACTCAAACGCGCGATTGTTGGCCCGCTGGCCCGCCACTGGTGGTCTAACGGGCTTCCTCGTTATGTGCGTCCAAACGAGATTCAACTTTTTCACGGCACAAACTATGACGTGCCCTTGTGGCGGCGTTGTGCGACGGTGCTTACTATTCACGATCTATCACCTCTGCTTTATCCTGAGACCCATCGAAGACGAAGTGTCAGACGCGCGCGGCGCCGGCTGCCGCTCATGGCCCGGACCGCCGACGCGATAATCACGCCCAGCGAAAGCGTGCGCCGCGAAGTTTGCGAACATCTGGCCGTCAATGCCGAAAAAGTTTTCGCCATTCCGGAAGCGGCGCGCGCTTCCTTTCGGCCAACAGATTTTGGCGCCACCAAAGATGTTCGTTGCAGACTTGGCTGCGGCGATGAGTTTCTGTTGGCGGTTGGCACAATCGAACCGCGCAAGAACTTGGGTGTTTTGGTGACAGCCTTTGAGCAGCTAGCGCTCGCGCGGCCGCAAAGCAAATTAAAACTCGTGATCGCGGGAGGCCGTGGTTGGCTAAATGATTCGTTCTTTGAAACTATGAACAAGTCTCCGGCGCGAGGCCGCATTGTCGTCACTGATTATCTTCATGACGAAGAACTGCGTGCCTTGTACGCATCCTGCCGCATTTTTATTTACCCTTCATTGTATGAAGGCTTTGGTCTGCCGCCATTGGAAGCAATGGCCTGTGGTGCGCCGGTTGTTGCCAGCCGCATTCCGGCCCTCGTCGAAATAGCCGGCACCGCGGTAAGTTTTTTTGATCCCACTGATGCTATAGACCTGGCGAAGAATATTTTGGCGTTGCTGGAAGATGAGAACGCGAGGAACCAACTCTCGCTTGTTGGACAAACCCGTGCCGCAGAATTCACCTGGCTGAAGGCAGCCCAGGCGACGCTCGATGTTTATTCGATGGCTTTGAAAGATTTTTCCGCGCGAAGGTGATTATTCAAGGCACCAGAAGATAAGCAAATAGTGAAGAAGCCGAACAAAAAAGTATTGAGCGGTTTGCTTGCTCGTCCTGCCGTGCTCATCTTTCTGTTAACGTGGTTTGCTTACGGCGCTGCGATTAATTCAAGTAACTTGATCGCGTTTGATCTGCAACAGATCGGCGTGGAAGCGATGGTCGAGCGTCATCACTTTTATCTTGAAGGTTCGGCGTCGCCGCAAATGCAAACCAAGGGCGATGTATTCAAATATAACGGACACCTGTACGCGGCGAAACAGCCGGGCCAGTTTATGGCGGGCGCGGTCGTTTACTTTTTGCCCCGCATTTTTGGACTTACGTATCTTAAGAATTATCTGTTGACTTCCGCGCTCGTCACCTTCTTTACAGCTTCGCTGGTTCTTGCTGCTTCAGCAGCCGCCGTTTTTGAGATCGCACGCGAACTGGCCGCGGATCGCAACGATCTGTTTTGGCCCACCGGCGCCGCGCTTATCTATGCGTTGGCAACCACGACGTTTTCCTATTCCGGAATAGCGCATCACGACGCGCTCGCTACCGGCTATCTGGTGATTGCTTTCTACTTTATCTTTCAACTATCGCGGCGACACGTTGACCAGCATGCGTATCTCAAATCCTGCGCGACGGGTTTGTTGTTGGGGCTAACAATAACGACTTCAATGTTGCCGTTCTTCATGGTCATCCTTTGCTTGCTCTACTTTGTATCGCTGCGGCGCTCGGGACTGTTACCAATCTTTCTCGTCGGCTTGCTCGCCGGGTTGTTGCCGCTCTTCATCTACGATGCAGTCAGTTTTGGCAATCCGCTTCGCCTGGCAAACATTGCCGGCGCCAGCATGTTTGCCGACACCTTCTGGCACTTCGAGCCAAGGAATTTTGGTGATAAGTTGGCCACTTACTCCCGCGCGCTGCTGTTTTATGTGCCCACGTTTGCAGTTGGGCTGTTTGGATTGTCCTACTATCCAGGCAAGATCAAATGTAGCGCGGAGTTTCTAACGATAATTGGATTGATGATCGTGTTAGCGGCGTATGTCTTAAATATCAGCTCCGATGGTGATTGCCAGTTTGGCCCGCGCTACCTACTGCCGGCGATGCCGTTCGCATGCCTCGGCATCGTTGGCTACAGTTATCTTTCCCGCTTAACCGAACGCCGGCTCGCTGCGATTACAGTCGTGTTTGCGGGTGCCTACTCGTTCGCCATTAATCTAGTTGGCGCGCTGCGCGGGTCGATGAATTGCCCACGCGGGGAAAATGCCTTTTGGAATCACATCGCGGCATGGGGCCAGGGCGAGAGGCTTGTTTATCCGCTCGCATGGTGGCTGTTCTTCCCGTTGCTACTCTGCGTGACGCTGTTTGTACTCAACATCATAGCGAACATGGTCAGAAGCCGGACCGTAAGGGAGGGCTAGAGAAGCCGACCCTCCCTTACGGTCGGGCTTCTGCATAATTTCAATCTTTCATGCGGTAGAGATAGATTGAGTTGCCAAATGTCGCTTCCGGAATGCGCGCGCGGTAGGGGGCGAGATAGTTAATGCGCTCTGCTTCGGAGACGAGGTTTCCTTGTTCATCGGCCGGAATGGCGATAGTCGAACCGTTGAGAAAACTGGCGCCGATCGCCACGTAACGAGTTTCCGGAATCACCCGGCCTGGTTTCGGAAACATTTCATGATAGCCAATACCATAAAACTGCAACGTTCCCCAACCTCCGGAAAGTGCGCCACGCACATCAGTCTCACCGTGTGCGTGCAGATAATCCGCGAGCGCGCGCGCGTCATCACCCCACTCTACGTTTGAGTCGGACAAATACCACCAGTGCGGATGATTCGAGGCGAGCTGGTTCATATAAGGAATGTAGTCGGGATAGGTACGCAACATCTCAACGCTCATCCACGCAAACATCAGGACGATGATCGCAATCGTCAAATGATGAGCAGATTGCACGCGCAGCAAGCGATCGAGGAGTGCGCCCGCGGCAATGAAGAGAAATGAATAAGCGGGTAAAAAGTGTCTGATGCCAATATTGATGTTGCTCGACATCGACATCGCCGCGTAGATAGCAAAAGGAATGATCAGCCAAAGAGATCGCCACTCCCTTCGCCGCAGCGACCACAACGTCCAGCCGATTGCCAGAACCGACAGAATTAGAAACGGCAACGATGTTTTGAGGGCGAAGGCTACGGGAAAGTAATACCACCAGCCGTTTTGGTTGTAATGCCCCAACAACGACGTCGGATGCCCATCGCGATTGTGGAGCATGACGTTGTACTGCCCGAAAAGCCAGTAAGTGGGCACGACCTTCGAACCCACCTTAAAAAATGTCATCCAGTTATTGAAGGAGGGCGCAGACATTGTTTGCACCCACTTTACGTCGGCAGCTTCGATCGGCGGGCTGCGAAAGTAGTACGCGACGTTGACTACAAAGATCATGACGCAAATAACTATTGCGAGATGTAAAGCGATTCGCTTGCGACTTTCCTGCCAACGCGCCGCGAAGATGAAGCCGGCAATTGCCAGGGTCGCCAGCACCGGCCACACCACGATCAGGGAAAACTTTACGACCAGCGCCAGGCCGCTTGCCAGTCCCAGCACCAACGCGCGCCGGGGCGTGCGCGCCTTCAGGTAATATCGAAGCACGAAGAAGAAAAGCAGAAACGCAAACGCCGCCGGCAAATCCGTGTGCACGATGCGTCCGTGTGCCAGTACCGTCGGCTCGAGCGTGTAGAGCGCGACGGCAAGCGCGGCGGCGCGCGCCCCAAACAAATCACGCGCGTAAACAAAAATAAGAATACCAAGTCCCAGCGTGATGGGAATCATCATCGCGCGGGTCCAAAAGAAAATTGCTGCGAAGTGTTCTTTATTGTTCGGCCAAAACTGATCCAGATACTTCCAGGTTTCTTCCGCAAAGTTTCCGGTCACCTCGCCCGGCGTCGACTGCGCTTCATTCGGCTGGATGAAGAGAAGCGGTAAAGTGGCCCACATCTTAACCAGTGGCGGGTGTTCGTTGTTGAGTTGGAACTTTCCCGCAACAAGATGGTAGTATCCGGCCGGAATGTGAACGAGTTCATCGTTGGTGATGCTCTTTCGCGAAATCACCGCGAAGAGGTTGGCGGCCATCGCCAGCAACAGCGCCGCGCAAATAGTCTCGGCCTTCCTGACTGCAACCAGTCGCTTGAGGGCAGCGAATGCGTTGGCAACGCTCGCACCTATCACCAGTTCGGCTTTCTGTTTCAATGCGTCTTCCATTCAGTCTTCATTCTAAGATAGCGCCGAGTTGTGTGACGGCGATAGTGGTCTCGCTGCTGCCGCTGGTTTATTTTCTGCCGGCGACGCGCGGCAATCTCATCATCTCTCCAGATGACGGCGTAATTTTCAACATCCCCATGCGAGTCGTCGTTGCCAACCTGATCCGCGCCGGCTACGCGCCCCTTTGGAACCCTTATATGTTTAGCGGCATGCCGCTTTTCGGCGCGGCCCAGGCCGGAGTGTTATTTCCGCTGAACTGGTTTTATCTCATTTTTAGCACACCTGTGGCGACGAATGTGATGATGCTTTCGACTTACATGCTCGCCGCCCTGGGTGCGTATCTCTTCGCGCGACGAAGCGGCGCGAGCATCGTTGGTGCGGCGGCGACCAGCCTCATCTGGCAGTGGAGCGCTTTCATGGTCGCGAAGGTGGGCCAGACAAATGTGGTCCAGACTGCGGCGCTGTTCCCCTGGGTTCTGTGGGCCGTTGATCGCTATGGCCTGACCGGTAAGAGATGGAATGGTGTGCTATTGGCTGGGCTGGTGGCGTTGCAGGTTTTTGCCGGCCATCAACAGACATTCGCTTACTCGTTTCTGTTGGCCGCAGCTTACGCGCTCGTCATGGCGCGAGTTTCCATCGGCCGCGAACGCAGGTCCTATCTTTGGTCACAGGCTTTGTTGTCAGCCGGCGTGGCGGTTGCGGCGGTGCAAATCCTCCCAACGATTGAGTTGTTGCGCAATAGTCTGCGCGCCACTGCGTCTTATGACTTTTTCAGTTCATTCTCCATGCCGCCGCAGTTCCTGCTCACCTTCTTTGCGCCTTTCATCATGGGCGGCGGCGATGGCCAACTGTTTCGCGCGCCTTACATCGGACCTGCGTTCGGGGGCGAGTATCTCGCATACGTTGGCGCAGCAACGATGATGTTGGCGATCGTAGCGCTGCTGCTCAAGCCTGACCCGCGTACGAAATTCTGGTCGCTCGTGGTGCTCGTTTGTTTGGCCCTGGCGGTTGGCCGCTTCCTGCCTTTTGGTTTTTACAAGCTGGTTTACCACATTCCTGTTATCAACCTTTTTCGTGTTCCAGCGCGTCACCTGATGGAAGTTGAGTTTGCGCTGGCAGTAATTGCTGGTAGAGCGTTGACGACAATTACTACGGCGGTGAATCGCCCAAAAACTTCGCGCGTTGTGGCTTTTGCCGGCGGCTTGGTTTTTCTGCTCACTAGTTTGACAGTCAGTTGGTGGCGACCAGCGAATTTTCAACTGGCAAGAACTGCGCCGGTCAGCATACTGCGCGCTCCTGAGCTGTTCATCCCGATCATTATCGCCGCGCTAAGCGCGCTCGCACTGTGGCTCTATGCTCGCAACTACGAACGCCGTTTTGGGCGCAGCGCTATTTTTTTGTTCCTGGTGCTGACTCTCGATCTGTGTGTTTGGGGACAGGCGAGCGGATGGCGCTTTTCGCCAACGCGCGCGCATCCGCTTTGGTACGAACCGGAATCCGTGCGTATGCTTCACAATCTGGAACGCGATCGCGGCAACGCGCCTTACAGAATTCTCACGGAAGTGCAGCCGTTCTTCATTAACACGGGCCGCGACGAAGCAGAAAAATACAAACTGGGCGAATTCATGTTGTCGCTGCAACCCGACACTTACGTGATGCATGGCATCGACAACGCAGCCGGCTACGATGGTTTTGGCCTGACGCGTTACAGCAAACTCGCCGGCGATATGAAGCTTTGGGGAGAGTTAACGGATCCAGAGCGCAGCGTGCGTGGTCCAGGTCGCGAGTTTGACATTCTGAACGTGCGCTACCTTTTGAAACAGAGCCCGAAAGGCGAAGCGCGCCGGCGTGCGCCTTTTGGGTCCATGCAAGCACCGGACGCGACGCCGGAACTCATAAACCTGGGTGGTTTCGCTTTTGCTAAAGAGGAGCTGGGAGCACCATCGCTGCTTAACGGTGAACGCCTTGTATTCTCGGTGCCGGTGGTAGAAGCAAATAGCATCGCGATTGTCAGCAGTCTTGCATGGTCAGCGGACGTGAAGGATGGAGAAATCGCAGGGTACATTCGCCTGCGTAGCGAAGCGGGAAAGACGTTTGAGTTCCAAATGCGCGCGGGCGAGCACACTTCTGAATGGTCCCATGATCGCCCGAATTTGAAGATCCTTCATGGACGCGCGCCGGTCGCTACCAGCTCGCTGGTTATAGATCCATCCGGAAATTTTGAAAGTCACGCTTACGTCGCAAAGTTTTCCTTACCGCAAACCACCAGGATAGCGAGTGGCGAAATCGAGGTCGCCAGAATCAAGGACGCGCCAAACCTGACACTCGACGTAAAGCGCGTATCACTGCTGAAAGAGGGAGCGGCTGAACCGCTGCGCGGCGAATGGACCGAAAAGCTTCCGGCTCGCGAAAGCAATGCGGCAACAGTCGAAGATTCCAACTCTGTCGGCGAGGGTCGGTGGCAATTAGCGGCCGAAGACGAGTATTTGCAAATCTACAAAAATACCCGCGCGTTGCCGCGCGCGTGGCTCGCCACCGCCGCACTCGTAGCGCCGGAAGAGGAAGAGCTCCGTATCATTCGCACTGGCAAACTTCCCAGCGGCCAGCCCTGGGAACCACTTCAGACAGCGCTCGTGGAAACGCCGGCGGCAATAAACCTCGATACGAGCGCGGCAGCGGGAAGCACGGAGGTAACGCGACACGAGCCGAATCGAGTAGAAGTGAAAACTCAATCCACTGCGCCGGCGATTCTGGTGTTGAGTGAGAATCATTATCCAGGTTGGCGCGCATACCTTGATGGTCGGGCAGTGGATACGCTGCGCGTGGATTACAACCTGCGTGGCGTCGCGGTTCCCGCCGGCAATCATCTGGTCGTATTCGTTTATCGGCCCAAGTCGGTGCTGATCGGTCTGGTGATTTCGCTGCTTACGCTCGCATCGCTGTTTGTGTGGGCCAGGAGGCGATGATGTCGGAGCGCACCTATGCGTGCGCCCTTCTTCAGTAACATGGAAGGGCGGACACGCCGCTCCGCCTCTACAAAAAGTTATGTGAATATGAGTGAAACGAATAATCGCAGCCCATTCCTCGAGCAGCCACGTTTTGTCGATCGATTGGAAGACTGCTTTTTCTATCATGCAATGGAGTTGCCGGGATTCGGATTAATTCCGGCACACTGGGATCTGCGTGGCAGGTTCGCTGATTACATTGGCGGCGTAGAGGTAGCGGGCAAATCCGTCCTGGACATTGGCACGGCGACTGGCTTCCTCAGTTTCGAAGCTGAAAAGAGGGGAGCGACGCGCGTACTTTCATTTGACATGCGCGAAGCGCGGCAACAGACCTTCCTTCCCTTCAAAGACAAACTCTATTATCGCGATCCCGAGCGCTGGGCCAAACAATATGGAGCGGAAATCGAGCAATGGAGGAACGCCTACTGGCTTTGTCACCGGGTACTGAAATCAAAAGCGGAAGTTTACTACGGCAACATTTATGAACTGCCCGCGGAGCTCGGGCAGTTTGATATCACCATTGTCGGGTCGGTGCTGGAGCATTTGCCTGATCAAATCACGGCGCTCGCCTCAATCGCGCGGCTGACTAAAGAAACCATCGTACTCATCTCGCCGTTGCTGCAAACCGACGAACGCATCGCTCGCTTCGAAGCGTTAGCCAGCAATCCTGATGCTGACTTCACCTGGTGGACTTACTCGCTCGGCGTTTATCGCGAGGTGTTTGGCATGCTGGGCTTTAATATCGCGAAGGTGAGTCACGCGAAGTATTACTACATGTACGGCGACAGATTCGAGGTAAGATCGACAATCGTTGCGGTGCGAGAGTGACCGTCCAAAGTCCAAAGTCTAAAGTCCAACGTCCGTGGGCAAAGCGCAAGCAGCTCAGAGTACAAAGTTTAGTTTGCCTGCCTCCTATTAACGACGACCTAAAGGTTGAACTCGAAACTGCTTGGAGGACGTTCGATAATTGGTTATACAGGCTGGTTGCTCACCTCAAAGCTAAAGACGAGCGGCCGCGATCCTCTTTCTTCAAACCAACAGACGTGCTGATCCACGAGATCGAGCTTGAAAGTGTACGTACCCGCGACTAACGGTACCGGGCAAGGAGCATTGAGAATTATGGTCTGCCCGGGCGCGACCGCGCGCGGCAGCATTGGGTGGCCGTGGACCTCACTGATGATTTCGCCGCGGGCATCAATGACCTTAACGCCCGGCATCACTATGCCGGCGCGCAGATTCTGCCCGCTCAGCCACAGCGTATCGCCGGAATTTCTAATCGTGACCCCCAGGTTCAGTTTCGCACCTGCTGCAACGTGTCGCGGCGGTTCTTCAATGAAACTGATCTCCGCGCGCAGAACGCCAGGCGCCCGGCTGTCAGGCACGCTCGCTGCCGGCGCGCCGTCGGCGACCTTGATGCAACTCAGGTAGTGATAGTCAGTGGCCAGACTTCGTAACGGTAAGCGATCCTCTTCCAGCATCTCACGCTCGAACAGACCATTAACGCTAACGTAGTCGCCTACGACAACGCAGCCATTGTCGGATATCAGCGCGCGCAGGTAGTCCGTGCTAAAAGGCGATTCGAGCGTCCCATAGCGCCGCATTACATCTTTCAGCTCAGCTTCGGTTGCCGAACCCGCGGACGGTTTGTGGCCCTCAAGAATGAATAACAATCCGCCCACGTCCAACATCTCGGCCAGATGCCGAAAAACTTGTCGTTCGTCTTCGAAGTGATGCAACGAGTCGTAACAAATCACCGCATCAAATTTTTCCGGCAACGCCGACAGCTCTACGTCCTGAACCAGGAAACGACAGCGCAGCGCCGTTTCATGATCGACATCATAGGGAACGCGCTCAACGCGCTCGCGCGCCATGCGAATCAGATCTTCGCTGATGTCAATTCCCGTAACTTCATAGCCAAGCCGTGCGAAGTATTCGCTTAGCCAACCCGAGCCGCAGCCGACGTCGAGAATCCTGGCTCCGGGCGGCAAGGCCAGCGCACTAGCCATGTTTGCGAAGTCGGTGAAGTGGCGATGCGTCTCGGCATCCAGGCCATCGCCAAGATGTTTGTCCGGCTTGTTGGCAAGATTGTAAAAAGGCTTGGTGCGCAAATAGTAGCTGCGTTCCGCATCAAGCAGGTTTGGATACTCAAGTGCGGCGCGCTTGTAATCGATGCCAGCAATCTTTAACAGCCGCCCCGAAGCGTTGGAGCCCGCGCTGGATTTGGTTGCTGCCGGGTGGCCATTGCCGCTGACCATCTTGGCAGAACCAAACTCCGCACGCGGAAAAAGCACGGCAACTTCCCGAGCAACGTCATGCAGCAGCGCTTCATCGCTCGCGCGCACACCCAGCAAAGAAATTTCATCAGCAAGGTCGCGCAGAAACTGCTTGCGCGGGCGGAGCGCCATCACTTTGCGAATAAAAGCAAGATAGCCGGCGGCGCCACGTTCGATGTTGTGCTCCGAAAGAATGTGCCGGCGCGCTTTGTTTCCAATTTGCCTGCGCAGGCTGGGCTCTTCAATCAGCCGCCGCAGGTACGCTTCTAACAATGCTCCCGCGTATTCGTCGTGATCTATTTTTACTACGGCGTTGTTGGGTAACTCGGAAAACGATCCCACGTCGAAGACTATTGCGGGAACGCCGGCAGCCATGATGCGGCAGAGACTTGCAGAAGTTTCCCCAACCGTACGTTCGCGAAGATTGAGCGCGATGTCGGTCGCCGCTATGCGACGCTCAAATTCATGCAGCTGCAGGTGGCCGGTGATCGTGACGCGGTCCTTCATTCCGTAGTTGCGCACCAGCGCGCGCACGTCGAAGAAAGAATTGTGCTCGCCGACCAGAGTGTAATGAAAATCGTGATCGGATTTCAGCGACGACAAAGCGCGCAACGCTTGCTCGATTCCTTTACCCGGTGTGATAAGGCCGAAGTTCGCGATTTGCACTGCTCCGCCGGCGGCGCCATCTGCCTCGTTCGCGGCATGGACCACTTGCATAGGCTTGATTGGCATATTGATGTGGGCGACGGGGATGGCGGGCGCCAGCGTCTCGAAGCGGGAACGCCCCCATTCTGAATGCGCGATGATGCCTTCTGCGTTTTGAGCCACGCGGCAGTTAAGCGGAAACTCAATTGGACGAGCCAGGAGAGAAGGCGTAGCGCCGCGCTGCAACGCGGCGGCGGCTTCGCGCGTCATGTCATAGCCGTGACAAGCCGCCACCTCTTCCAAGTAGAGCTCGACGCGTCCGCGCGCCTGCGCCAGGCCGAGAAAGAAATCCTGTAAGGCAAAGTCGTGAAATACGATAATGCCTGGATGGCGGCGCGCCACCTCCAGCATGCCCGCGTGATAACGGTGATCGTTGCCCATGTGATAAACGATCGCGTCATATTCACCAAGCGTTTGCAGCACACTCGAGTCGCGCCCGTAATCGTGCCAGGTAAACTGCGCGCGTATTTCGGGATTTGCAGGCACAAAGCCGTCAACGAAAAGAGTGATCGCGGCATCCGCGGCGAGATAGGGCAGAAGCTCTTCGCTGTAATCGGAAATGCCGGACGGCTGTGGGTTCAACGGGCTGAAGTAAGCAAGTCTCATAAAACGTACACTTGCGATAGTTACTCTCTTAATTTGAGGTGTTCTCTGAGCAACTTTTGTGTCCTCTGTGTTTCTGTGGTGAATACACGCTCGACAACCAATCACCAGAGACACAACGAGCACAGATCAACACGGAGAAATCGAATTTGAAACGCTACCAGCGATGCGGCCAGCAGACTCTAAACTGACGCGTGAGTATAGAATGAAAAACCGAGCCTGACGAATTGAGCTAGACCGTTGGGAGAATACGTCAATATTGACTTCGCATGTCACACGCGGAATTGTGCTCGGATATGATAGAGTCACACGCCGTTCGAGGCCATTAAATCAGAGTCATAGTTGTCAGTGTCTCTGCAAATTGTTACGTGTTTGTCGTGCTACTTACCTTTGACGACGAAGCACAGTGATTCGAACAACAATCCAGCTTCCGTAAGTAGTTAAGCCAAACCCATTACTGCGCTCAACCAGTTTGTTATGAAAACTTCACATTTCGCGTTCGCGGTAGAACTCGGGGGATGAAGTCAAACCTCCCGGGCTACCAATACGAAAAAGCAACAGGCGTTGCATCCGGGGGCCGAACTCTGGTTCGTGAATGCCTGATCTTTCTGGCCTTCATTGGGTTGACAGTACTCATGACGTGGCCATGGGTTCTCCACTTGCGCGATTCGGTGCCCGATCCGGGCGACCCTTATCTCAATGCCTGGATCATGTGGTGGGATTATTACCAGACGTTTCACGCTCCCTTGCATCTCTTCCAGGCCCCGATCTTTTACCCATATAGTTACACGCTTGCATACAGCGAGCATAACTACGGCATCGCCCTGCTTTTCTTTCCGCTGTATGCGCTCGGCCTCAGACCGCTGACCTCAGCAGGGTTGGCAACCTTACTGGGATTTGTAATTTCTGGTTATGGCGCTTTCCGATTGACGCGGACGCTGACAGCTTCATCTGGCGCCGCATGGGTCGGAGGAATCATCTTCGGCTTCGCCCTTTACCGCTTTGCAACGATCGCACACCTGAATTATCTCTTCGCCGGATGGATACCATTGACACTGGAAGCGCTGGT
>WNFT01003578.1_pt1 | contig 13496 bp, 8 predicted proteins | sample 5400191 | NCBI WGS metagenome assembly WNFT01 (sample SAMN13153359, study PRJNA577476) | soil metagenome | isolation source: 80 cm saprolite under Madrone tree | place: USA:California | collected 2016-06-14
CATGATCCACGGCACGCTCGACTGGATGTTCCCGATCTCGGTCGCCCACCTCGCGCGCGAGGCGCTGCAGGCCGCCGGCGCGCGGCTCATCTATCGGGAGATCGAGGACCTCTCCCACACCTATCCGCGAGACGAGAATCCAAGAATCCTCGACTGGCTGCTTGCCGAGAACGCTACGGCTTGAGGATCACGCGCGTCGCGGCCGTCCCGGCGTTCTTGCCCTGCCATTCGGCGAACGCGAACGCTTTGTTCACGTCCGCGAGCGGGAAGCTGTGCGAGACGACCTTGGAGAGCGGGTACTTGTCCCGCGTCCGCACCAGGAGATCGAGCGCGCTCGGCATGATCCACGGGTTGTAGTGCATGAGCCCCATCCACTTGATCTGCTGCGAGATCACCTTGATGGCGGGGAAGCTCACGGGCTGCGGCACGATGTTGCCGATGTCGACGAACTTGCCATTGAAGCGGACCATGTCGAGGCCTTCGACCGTCGCCGCCGCGATCCCGACGACCTCGACCACCACATCAGCGCCGCGACCGTCGGTGAGGTCCTTCACGCGCTGCACACGCGCTTCTGGCGTCGGCAGCTCGTTCATGTCGATGACGTCGGTCGCGCCGCACTTCTTCGCGAAGTCGAGTCGCAGCGTCTGCTTGTCGATCGAGATGACTTTCGACGCGCCCTTCTCCGCGGCGATGGCCGCCGCGTAGATCCCGAGGCCCCCCGCGCCCTGGATGACGACGACGTCGCCGAACTGCATGTTGGCATACTCGAGGCCGTGGAGCACCTGGCACATCGCGCAGTTCACCGGAGGGATCGCCTCGTCGGGCAGGATGTCGGGCACCTTGAAGACGTAGTGGCCGGGCGGCAGGAAGTAGTACTCGGCATAGCCGCCGTCGCAGTAGGGGTACTCGTTCAAGGTGAACTGCATGCTCCGGCGCTGACGGTGCGGACAGGCGTGGTGCTCGCCGCGCACGCACCAGTAGCAGCGATTGCACGGGTTGAAGAACGGAAACGCGACGCGATCGCCTTCCTTTAGCGGCCGGCGCAACGAGTCCGTCGTGACGCCCTTGCCGAGACTCGCGACCACTCCGGTGAACTCGTGACCGGGCACCCGCCGCATGTCGGGTCCCGAGTAGTTGCCGTCGTTGCGCCAGTAGTGCAGGTCGCTCCCGCAAATGGCGGCGGCGGTGTTCTTGATCAGGATGCCTCCAGGCTCGATCTCCGGGGTGGGCAGGGTCTCGAGCTCGAGTGGCTTTCCAGGCTGGTTGAGTACGACGGTCAGTCCCTTCGGCACCGGCGTGTCCTCCTGTGGTAATCGATCGGGGGCCGACGGACCGGCCCACCGCGCCCTATCCTAATAGATCTCGCGGCGGGACGCCTCCGCGCGGGTCCGTGTCCCTAGCCGGACGCAGTGTAAGAACTACCCTGTAGAGATTACCCGCCGCCTACTTCTCGTCCATCCTCATCCTTGATAAACAGGACCTTAGACCGTGTAACCTATTCAAACTATGGTGGCATTCAACTTGCCCCCTACAGGCCCCCGGCGATCACCGTATTTGCGCCAGGGGAACCCCCCTGTGTCCCCGCCACGGGATGTGGCAAGGAGCGTCACAGATGGCTCGTGCCGTACAGGCCTCGACCTCGACCACCGTTGACCTGCCGAGTTTCCTCAGTGCGCTCAAGGCCGTCCGGCAGGGCGATTTCTCGGCGCGCCTGCCCGACCACTGGACGGACGTCGCGGGTAAGGTCGCGGACACCTTCAACGAGGTCGTCGAGCTGAACCAGCGGCTGGCCTCCGAGCTGGCGCGCCTCCGTCTGGCGATCGGACAGCACGGGAAGATCACGGAGCGCGCGGCGGTGGGCCCGGTCTCCGGCGCGTGGGCGGATTCGGTCACGAACGTGAACTCGCTGATCGCCAGCCTCGTCCAGCCGACCAGCGAAGCCGCGCGTGTGATCGGGGCCGTCGCCAAGGGCGACCTCTCTCAGAGCATGTCGCTCGCGGCCGACCAGCATGCCCTTGAGGGCGAGTTCCTCCGCACGGCGAAAACGGTCAATCTCATGGTCGAGCAGCTGCGCTCGTTCGCGGCCGAGGTCACGCGCGTCGCGCGCGAGGTCGGCACCGAGGGCAAGCTCGGCGGTCAGGCCGACGTCCGCGACGTCGCCGGCACCTGGAAGGACCTCACCGATTCGGTCAACTCCATGGCCGGCAACTTGACGGCCCAGGTCCGCAACATCGCCGAGGTCACCACGGCCGTCGCCAACGGCGACCTCTCCCGAAAGATCACCGTCGACGTGCGCGGCGAGGTGCTCGAGCTCAAGAACACCATCAACACGATGGTCGACCAGCTGCGCTCGTTCGCGGCGGAAGTGACGCGCGTCGCGCGCGAGGTCGGCACCGAAGGCAAGCTCGGCGGTCAGGCCGACGTCCGCGACGTCGCCGGCACCTGGAAGGACCTCACCGATTCGGTCAACTCCATGGCCGGCAACTTGACGGCCCAGGTCCGCAACATCGCCGAGGTCACCACCGCTGTCGCCACCGGCGACCTCTCGAGAAAGATCACCGCCGATGTCCGCGGCGAAGTGCTCGAACTCAAGAACACCATCAACACGATGGTCGACCAGCTGCGCTCGTTCGCGGCGGAAGTCACACGCGTCGCCCGCGAGGTCGGCACGGAAGGTAAGCTCGGCGGCCAGGCCCGCGTCGAAGGCGTGTCGGGCACGTGGCGCGACCTCACGGACAGCGTCAACTCGATGGCCGGCAACCTGACCGCCCAGGTCCGCAACATCGCCGAGGTCACCACCGCCGTCGCCAACGGCGACCTCTCCCGCAAGATCACCGTCGACGTCAAGGGCGAGATCCTCGAGCTCAAGAACACCGTCAACACGATGGTCGACCAGCTCAGCTCGTTCGCCGCCGAGGTCACGCGCGTCGCGCGCGAGGTCGGCACCGAGGGCAGGCTCGGCGGCCAGGCCGACGTCCGTGACGTGGCCGGCACCTGGAAGGACCTCACCGATTCCGTCAACTCCATGGCCGGCAACTTGACCTCGCAGGTGCGCAACATCGCCGACGTGACGAAGGCGGTCGCGAACGGCGACCTGTCCAAGAAGATCACGGTGAACGTCCGCGGCGAGATCCTCGAGCTCAAGAACACTATCAACACCATGGTCGACCAGCTCAGCTCGTTCGCCGCCGAGGTGACGCGCGTCGCCCGCGAGGTCGGCACCGAAGGCAATCTCGGCGGTCAGGCCGACGTGCGCGGAGGGGCCGGCACCTGGAAGGACTTGACCGACTCGGTCAACTCGATGGCCGGCAACCTCACCGCCCAGGTCCGCAACATCGCCGAGGTCACCACCGCCGTCGCCAACGGCGATCTCTCGCGCAAGATCACCGTCGACGTGCGCGGCGAGATCCTCGAGCTCAAGGACACCGTCAACCGCATGGTCGACCAGCTGCGCTCGTTCGCGGCGGAAGTCACACGCGTCGCCCGCGAGGTCGGCACCGAGGGCAAGCTCGGCGGCCAGGCCGACGTCAAGGACGTCGCCGGCACCTGGAAGGACCTCACCGACTCCGTCAACTCCATGGCCGGCAACCTGACGGCTCAGGTCCGCAACATCGCCGACGTGACCAAGGCTGTCGCCGCCGGCGACCTCTCGCGCAAGATCAGCGTCGACGTGCGCGGCGAGATCCTCGACCTCAAGGACACCGTCAACCGCATGGTCGACCAGCTGCGCTCCTTCGCGGCGGAAGTCACGCGCGTCGCCCGCGAGGTCGGCACCGAGGGCAAGCTCGGTGGCCAGGCCGACGTCAAGGAAGTCGCGGGAACCTGGAAGGACCTCACCGACAACGTCAACTCGATGGCGAGCAACCTCACGGGCCAGGTCCGCGGTATCGCGCGCGTGGTGAGCGCGGTGGCCAACGGCGATCTTCGCCGCAAGCTCACCCTCGAGGCCAAGGGCGAGATCGCCGAGCTCGCCGACACGATCAACTCGATGATCGACACGCTGGCCACCTTCGCCGACCAGGTCACGGGCGTCGCGCGCGAGGTCGGCGTCGAGGGCAAGCTCGGCGGCCAGGCCCGCGTGCCCGGCGCCGCCGGCACCTGGAAGGATCTTACCGACAACGTGAACCAGCTCGCAGCCAATCTCACCACGCAGGTGCGCGCGATCGCCGAGGTGGCGACCGCGGTGACGAAGGGTGACCTGACGCGCGAGATCGCCGTCGCCGCGCGCGGCGAGGTGGCCGTCCTCAAGGACACCACCAACGAGATGATCCGGAACCTCCGCGAGACGACGCTCAAGAACAGCGAGCAGGACTGGCTCAAGACCAACCTGGCCAAGTTCAGCCGGATGCTTCAGGGGCAGAAGGATCTGCTCGAGGTCGGCCGGCTCATCCTGTCCGAGCTGGCGCCGGTCGTCTCCGCCCACCGCGGTGCCTTTTACCTGCTGGATGTCTCCGACGAGCAGCAGCGGCTCAAGCTGCTCGCCGGCTACGCGCTCGAGGCCGAGGCGCCGCTCGCGTTCCGGATCGGCGAGGGCCTCGTCGGCCAGTGCGCGCGCGAGAAGCGTGGCATCCTGCTCGACAACGTGCCCGCGAACTACGTCCGCATCAGCTCCGGGCTCGGCGGCGCCACACCGGCGAGTCTCATCATCTTGCCGGTGCTCTTCGAGGGTGACGTGAAGGGCGTGATCGAGCTGGCCTCGTTCGACCGCTTCAACCCGACCCACAAGGCCTTCCTCGACCTGCTGGTGGAGAGCATCGGGATCGTCATCAACACGATCGAGGCCAACATGCGCACGGAGGGGCTGCTCGCCCAGTCGCAGTCACTCGCCTCCGAGCTCGGCCAGACCAACCAGGAGCTCCAGGAAAAGGCCCAGCTCCTCGCCCACCAGAACGCGGAGGTCGAGCGGAAGAACCGCGAGGTGGAGCTGGCCCGCCAGGCGCTCGAGGAGAAGGCGGCGCAGCTGGCGCTGACCTCGAAGTACAAGTCGGAGTTCCTCGCCAACATGTCGCACGAGCTCCGCACGCCGCTGAACAGTCTGCTCATCCTGTCCGACCAGCTCTCGAAGAACCCCGATGGCAACCTGAGCGGGCGGCAGACCGAGTTCGCCAAGACCATTCATTCGTCGGGCAACGACCTCTTGAACCTCATCAACGACATCCTCGACCTGTCCAAGATCGAGTCCGGAACCGTCGTCGTCGACGTCGGCGAGATGGGGTTCGCGGACCTGCACAGTTTCGTAGAGCGGACGTTCAACCATCTGGCCGAGGCCAAGGGCCTCGAGTTCGCCGTCCACCTCGAGCCCGATCTCCCGCGGGCCATCCACACGGACGCCAAGCGCCTGCAGCAAATCCTCAAGAATCTCCTGTCGAACGCCTTCAAGTTCACCCGCCACGGCCGTGTGGACCTGACCATCGGAATGGCCGAGCCCGCCAACCTGGAGCACGGGGTGCTCGCGGGGCGCGGCCCGGCGGTCGCGTTCTCCGTCGCCGATACCGGAATCGGCATCCCGTCGGAAAAGCAGCAGATCATCTTCGAGGCGTTCCAGCAGGCCGACGGCAGTACCAGCCGCACGTACGGCGGCACCGGTCTGGGCCTGGCCATCAGCCGCGAGCTCGCCACCCTGCTCGGAGGCGAGATTCACCTCCTGAGCTCGCAGGGCCACGGCAGCACCTTCACGCTCTATCTGCCGACGACGTACACGCCACCGGCGACGCCACGTCGACCCGCCTCCGACGTCGAGGGCGGTTCCCCGGTGCCGGCGACGCGCGTGCCCGTCGCGGCGGTGCTCGCCGACGCCGTGACGGCGACCGCCGTCGAGGAGGAGAGCGACGACCGGCGGGCCATCGAGCCGGGGGATCCTGTCCTACTGATCGTGGAGAACGACGCGGCGTTCGCGCGCGCCCTTCTCGACGAGGCGCACGCCCAGGGCTTCAAGGGCGTGATCACGTCGTTCGGCGCCGCGGCTCTGGGCCTGAGCAGCGAGTTCCAGCCGGTCGCCATCACGCTCGACATCTCGCTGCCGGACATCAGCGGCTACTGGGTGCTCGAGCGGATCAAGAACGACATGGCGACTCGTCACATCCCCGTCTACGTGATCACGACCGACGACGACACGGAGCGTGGCCTGCGTCTCGGAGCTCGCCTGGTCATCACCAAGCCCCTCGCCACCGGCGAGGCGCTCGAGCAGGCGGTGGCGACGATCAAGCGTCACGCCGAAGAGGCCACGCGCGAGCTCTTGATCGTCGAGCCGAGCGCGGCGCGTCGGGAACAGCTCGTCGCCCTGCTCGACGGGCCTGACGTGAGCGTCACCGCCGTCGGCACCGGCGCCGATGCCGCGGCAGCCCTGGAGCGCCGTCTCCCGGACTGCCTGGTCCTGAATCCTCGTCTGTCCGACGTCACGCCGGTCGACTTCGCGAAACGCCTGCTCGCGCACGAGCCGGCCCGGACCGTGTCGGTGCTCGTGCACGGCGACACGGACGGCGAGGATCACGTCGAAGCGATCAAGCGCGCCGCGCCGGGTCTGACGGTCAAGGACGTGCGCACTGAACAGCGGCTGCTCGACCAGACCGCGCTCTATCTCCACCGCCGCTTCGGTGATCTCTCGCCGGCCCAGCGGCGCATCCTCAGCGATCTGCACGGAGGCAGTCGCGCGCTCGGCGGCAAGAAGGCGCTGATCGTCGACGACGACATCCGGAACATCTTTGCCCTCACCAGCGTCCTCGAGGAGCATCATATGTTGGTGGTGTCCGCGGAGAACGGACGGGATGCCATCAAGACCTTGCAGGCGTACGCGGACATCGACGTGGTTCTGATGGATATCATGATGCCGGAGATGGACGGGATGGAGACCACGCGGCAGATCCGGCGGGATCCCCGGTTCAGGCACGTGCCGATCATCGCGGTCACCGCCAAGGCCATGAAGGGTGATCGCGAGAAGTGCATCGAGGCCGGGGCCTGGGACTACCTGGCCAAGCCGGTCGATCCCGAGGAGCTCGTCGCCATGCTACGGGCGTGGCTGGTCCGCTGACGATGACGGCGGTGAGCATACGAGGCCGATGAGCACGGTCGAACCATACGGACGCGATCCGGCGCCGCTCCTCCCGGCGTCGCGCGAGCGCGTCGACATCCTGATCGTCGACGACACCGCCGCGCAGCGGATGGCGGTCGAGTCCGTGCTGGCCGAGCTCGGAGAAAACGTCGTCGCCGTCGATTCCGGCCGCGAGGCTCTGCGCCATCTCCTCGACCACGACGTCGCGGTGATCCTGCTCGACGTCAACATGCCGGAGATGGACGGCTTCGAGACCGCCGCCATGATCCGGCAGCGTCCGCGAACCCGCAATGTTCCCATCATCTTCCTCACCGCGGACACCGACGAGCTGCACGCCGCGCGCGGCTACTCGCTCGGCGCGGTCGACTACCTCTTCAGCCCGTTCTTGCCCGATATCCTCCGCACCAAGGTGAAGGTGTTCGTCGAGCTGGCGAGGATGCACGCGCAGGCGCGCCGCTACGCGGAAGAGCGCGTGGCGCTGGCCGCGGAGCAAGCCGCCCGCGCCGCCGCGGAGGCCAACAACCTCCGGCTGGGCGTGCTGGCCGAAGCCACGCGCGTGCTGACACGTCCCCTCGAGAGCGCCTCGATCGCCGGCGACCTGCTCCGCGCGGTGCTGCCCTACGTCGCCGATCTCGCCGGGGTCATTCCCCCCGACGCCGCCCGATCGCCCGAGGCCGAAGGCGTGTGGCTCCGCGTCGACTCCGAGGGCCGGCTCGGCTCGCCGCCCGCCGGCATCGCCGCGCAGCGCGAGATTTTCGACGCGGCCTTGCGGGTGATCGTCAGCCACAAGCTCGAGACGTTGGCCGCGAAGGACGGCAGCGGGACGTGGGCGATCGTGGCGCCGTTGCCGGCCCGCGGCACCACGCTCGGCGCGATGGCGTGCGCCATGCTCGAATCCAACCGCCGGTACACCACGGCCGACATCGATCTCGTCCGCGATCTGGCGAGCCGTACCGCGATCGCCCTCGACAACCGGAACCTCTATCGCGAGATCGAGGAGCGCGACCGGCGCAAGGACGAGTTCCTCGCGATGCTGGCCCACGAGCTGAGGAACCCGCTCGCCGCGATCAGCAACGCGGTCACGGTGCTCGAAAAGCTCGGTCGCCAGGACGACGACACCGTGCGGATTCGCACGATCATCGGACGCCAGACCCATCACCTGGCCAGGCTGGTCGACGACCTGCTCGACGTGGCGCGTGTGACCACCGGCCGGATCGTCGTCGACCGCCAGCCGGTCGCGCTGGCCGACGTGGCCCGGCGCGCGCTCCAGGCGTTCGAAGCGGCGGGCAAGACGGCCCAGCACGAGGTGGTGCTGAAGACCGATCCCGTCTGGGTGATCGGTGACGCATCGAGACTCGAACAGGTCGTGGCGAACCTCCTGGACAACGCGCTCCGCTACACCGCGCGTGGAGGCCGCGTCATCGTCAACGTGCAGCGGGACGGCGCCGAGGCGGTGCTGCGCGTGACCGACACCGGTCGCGGCATTCCGTCCGCGTTGCTGCCGCAGATCTTCGACCTGTTCGTTCGGGGAGGCGGAAGCAGCCACGCGCGCGCCGACGGCCTCGGGCTCGGCCTGACCCTCGTCCGGCGGCTGGTCGAGCTGCACGGTGGTTCGGTCGAGGCGATCAGCGCGGGAGAAGGGCTCGGCAGCGAGCTCGTCGTCCGCTTGCCCGCAAGCGCGGCGCCCGCCGCACCCACGAAGGTCCCCGCGCCGTCCGTGTTCCGTCCGACGCGGATTCTCATCGTGGAGGACAACGACGACGCGCGCGAGAGCCTGCGACTGCTGCTCGAGCTCGACGGTCACAAGGTGTTGGCCGCCAGCAGCGGCGAGGACGGTCTCGACCACGCGCAGTCCCAAGAATTCGCGATCGCCCTCATCGACCTCGGCTTGCCGGGAATCGACGGCTTCGAGGTCGCCCGACGACTGCGGGCGATGGCGCGTGGCACCGAGGTCCGGCTGGTAGCGATCAGCGGCTACGGGCAGCCTCTCGATCGCAAGCGCGCGCAAGCCGCCGGCTTCGACGCGCATCTCGTGAAGCCGGTCGACACGGAGTACCTCCGCACGGTCCTCGCCGAGCTCACGCCCGCTTGACGACCCCGTCGAGTTAGCCTAGCCTCGTTCGCACGCTTCATATTTCCAGATCCCTTTCTAGATCCGCGGTGCACGGCGCAGGCCGTCGCGGGGCTGGGGCCCCGCCGGCCGAGACGCGCTTCTAGATCCAAGGAGAGAGACTGATGGCTAACGTGCTCACGGTCGTTGCGAAGATTCGGGCGGCGAAGGGCAAGGGCGACGCGCTCGCGGCGCTCCTCCAGGAGCAGGTCGCCGCGGTCATGAAGGCCGAGCCCGGCTGCCTCGTGTACCGCCCGCACCGGTCGACGAAAGATCCCGACCTCTTCGTCTTCTACGAGCAGTACAAGGACGACGCCGCGTTCGATGTCCACCGCAAGGCGCCCCATCTGGTTGCCTATCGGGAGCGACGCGAGAAGGAGGGACTCACCGAGGGCAAGGCCGAGGTGGAGATCTTCAGATCGCTCACCGACTAGAGGCTCGCCCGGCGAGCCCCGCGGCGACGGCGCGGCCGTCGACCTTCGCCGCCCTCAAGACGCGGAACTACTGTCTCTACTGGTCGGGCCTGGTCTTCTACGTCCTCGGCCATCGGGCGGAGTACGTCACGTTCGCCTGGATGACGTGGGAGCTCACGCGTGATCCGCTCCACCTCGGCTATCTCGGCCTGGCGCAGGGAGCGCCGCTGGTGATCTTCCAGCTGTTCGCCGGGGTCCTGGCCGATCGCACGAGCCGGCGCCGGCTGCTCATCGTCACGACCACGCTGACCTCGTCGACCCTGATCCTCGCCTTCAGCCTGATCGTGCTGGGGCTCGCTCGCGTTCCGCACCTGCTCGTGCTCGCGGCGCTCAGCAGCACCTTCCGCGCGTTCGACGAGCCGAGCCGGATGTCGCTCGTGCCCCAGCTGATCGACCGCAAACAGCTCGCGAACGCGATCGCGCTGGGCTCGATCCCGTGGCAGGCCGGCCGGATGATCGGGCCGTCGATCACCGGCGTCCTGATCGCGGCCTTCGGCGGAACGGTCGGCTTCGGGCTGGCGGCGATCGCGTCGTGCACCGCGCTCGCGCTCTACAGCCGCCTCGACGTGCGTGAGGAGATCAAGGCCGGCGACGGACGCCGCGTTCTCGCCCAGCTCTTCGAGGGCCTGAGCTTCGTCGGTCACAACTTCGTTTTCACCAGCCTGATCAGCCTGGCCCTCTTCAACGCGCTGTTCGGCCTCTCGTACATCACCTTGCTGCCGGTCTACGCCGACACGTACTTCGGGATGGGCTCGACCGGTTACGGACTCTTGAGCGCCGCGCACGGCGCCGGGTCGATGCTCGGCACGCTCATCATCGCGACGGCCGCCCAGCGGATCCTGCGTCCGGGTGTGCTGATGCTGACCGCCGCGGTGTGCATGGGGCTGGCGCTGATGATGTTCTCGCGATCGCCGGGAATGGGCTTCGCGTTCCCGATGCTGGCGCTCACCGGCTTTTGCAGCACGTTCTACTTGACCCACGTCACCACGATCATCCAGCAGAAGGTGCCAGATCATCTTCGAGGCCGCGTCTTGAGCCTCTACTCGCTCTGCTGGAACCTGCTGCCGCTCGGCGGCCTGCTGGCCGGCGCCCTCGCCGCCGCCGTCGACGCGCGCTTCGCGGTACTGGTCGGCGGCGCACTGGTCGCCGCCAACGCGCTCCTGCTGCTGACCTCACGCCGCCTGAGATCGCTCGGTTCGATTCCTTTCTAGACGGGCAGCTGCTCCGCGTCGGGCGGTGGGGCCATCTCGAAGGCGTTCAGGAGGCCGCTCACGTTGCCGTAGTGGCCGATCAATCCGGTCAGCTCCACCACCCAGGGAACACCGTATCGCTCCTTCAGCGCATCGAAGACCGTCTGGTCGACGCGATTCGCGCGAAGCAACTGGCGCACGTAGGCAATGATCGCGCGCTCGTCGGGCGCGAGACCGCCCACGTCCTTCCGATCACGCACCGTGGCGATCGCCTCTTCGCGCGTCCCGGCCTTGCGCGCCAGCACCACATGCGCCGCCCAGACGTACGGACAATCCTTCTCGCGGGCGGTGGCGATGATGGCCAGCTCGCCTTCCCTGGGCTTCACCGAGCACTGGAAGCGCAGGAAATCGCTCAAGCGGAGGACTCGCTCGCAGAAGGTCGGGCTCCACATCATGATGCTGAAGGGTCCGCGTACGCTCCCGCGGCCCTCCGCGACGGCGTCGAAGATCGATCGGTGCTCCGGGGCGACCTGCTCCTTGGTGGTGACCGGCGTGACACGCGGCATGGCGAAGGCTCCTTTCTGCGGCTGGCGGGATCTCGCCCACTTCCTCGCACATCTCCCGCGCGCTGCGCGGTGAGCCGAATCACTTGTCGATTCGGCTGATCTTCGAGCCTTGCAGCCCGAGCCCGGCCATCAGCCCCTTCTGGTCGAAGATGAACGCATACATATCGCTCTGGGCGGTCGTCGTCGTGAGCGTTCTCGCCGTGCCGGCGTCAAGGACGACGATGCTCGGTCCCACGCCGATCTCGAAGCCGTCGCTCTTGTTCAGATATTGAAGGGCCGAGTCGGTCATGAAGAACAGGATGTACCCGAACGTCTGGACTCCGGCCTGGAGGCCGTACGAAGCCGCCACGGTGTTGTAGTAGCCGACGGTCTTGCCCTGGCGGCGCATCGCGCCCTCGCCGAACTGGGCGCCGAAGAGGAACCCGGCCTTGACGATGCTAGGGAAGACGAGGATGCCCTTCGCTCGCGTCGAGAGATGTCGGGCCTCCGGGATATCGGCATAGAGCTTTTCCAGGGTTCTCGTGACATCGCGGTTGATCTCCGCCGCCGAGGCCGCTACGGCGGGTCGCACGTCCGTCGACGTCAGCATCACGAGAGCCAGGACCAGCAGGCCAGCTCCGACTCGTACCTTGAACATCGTTCGCTCTCCTTCAATCACCCGCGGTGAGCTCCAGGGGGTCACGACGCCGTCGGGAACGCACCCCTCACGCCTATTTGACGAACGGGATGTCGCGCGCGAGCTCGTAGTTCACGAGTGCCCGGATCTTGTTCTCGACCTGGTACAGGCGCGCGACCTTTTTGGCCGGGAGCACCTTTCGGAAGCGGGCGACGTAAGAATTGAGCAGCGCGACGTGATCGCGCTCGAGCGCCAGGGCCTGGTTGAGCAACGTCGTAGCCGTCTCGTCGGTCATCGTGTCGTACGCCTTGGCGTAGGTGTCGATGAGCTTGAGGACCCGATCGTAGTGGCTGACCATGTCGCCTTGATAGGCGTTGTAGACCGGCCAGAAGACCTTGGCCTCGCTCTCCGTGAGCGCGAGCACCGAGGCCACGACGACCTTCTTGTCCGCCCGCACCTTCTCGCGGAGGATCTCCATGTTGTCCGCGGGCTTGTCCTGTGCGCCGGCCATTCCGGCCGCGAGGCACGCGAGCAAGCTTCCCATCACGATCACGCAGCGCGATCCACATCTCATGAGTCAACGGCTCCTTTCGTCGGCATTTCCCCGCCCACCTGCTCCCTGACGGTCCGGGCGACTACTCGCCCGAGTTCCATCTCCAGGTCTTTGGCGTCGATACGGCCAAACAGGTCAAGAAGGACCGCGATCGAACCAGTCCACCCCGTCTGGTGACTGGCGCCGAGCCCCGCTCCGTTGTCACCGTGAAAGTATTCATGGAAGAGGATCAGGTCGCGCCAGTGCGGATCAGCCTGGAACTTGGCGGTTCCTCCATAAACCGGCCGCCGTCCCTTGGCGTCGCGCAGGAAGGTGTTGGCCAGACGGCGGGAGATTTCTCGGGCCACTTCGAACAGGGTCATGTACCGCCCCGAACCGGTCGGACATTGAACCTTGAATTCATCGCCGTAGAAGCTATAGAGGTTCAAGAGCGCTCGGATCAGCAGCGTATTGATGGGCATCCAGACGGGGCCCCGCCAGTTGGAGTTGCCGCCGAACATTCCGGTATCCGATTCGCCAGGCAGGTACTGGACCTTGTACTCCTCATTACCGACGTGAAACACGAACGGATCTTTCAGGTGATATCGCGAGAGAGAGCGAATGCCGTGGGGCCCGAGAAACTCGTTCTCGTCGAGCATGTAGGCGAGCACTCGCTCCAGCTTCTGCTTGTTGAGGATCGACAGGAGACGCCGTCCTTTGTAGCCGACGAACCCGTGGTCGGTCGGGGCCACTTGGGAAACGACTCTGGGATGGCGTTTGCGGAACAGCGCGATCATCTCCATCAGCTTCGGGTAACGCTCCGCGGCATTGCCCTCGAACACCGTCGACGCGCACAGCGGCAGGAGCCCGACCAGCGACCTTACTTTTAGACGCATCGCCTGGCCGTCGGGCAGTCTCAGCAGATCATAGAATAACCCGTCCTGTTCATCCCACATCTCGT
>WNFT01003579.1_pt1 | contig 13496 bp, 17 predicted proteins | sample 5400191 | NCBI WGS metagenome assembly WNFT01 (sample SAMN13153359, study PRJNA577476) | soil metagenome | isolation source: 80 cm saprolite under Madrone tree | place: USA:California | collected 2016-06-14
CACCAGAGGCAACCCTCCTTCCCTTGGGCCCACCACCTATCCCTGGCGACTCAGCATGGCCAATCAGTGCAATGGACACTCCTGTCCTCAGATGGGTCTCCACAGACGAGGCGGTTGCCTCCCCCGTTGTCCCCCCTCTCACACACCCTTCCTCCGCTGCCATCATCCAGCCAGATCCAACTCCCTGCACCTCTGGTTGGCCAGGACCAGCCCTGAACCCTGCGGCCCTTTCCCCTGATTGTAACCTTGGCAATGCCGGTGGGACAAGCCAAGGCCCCCATGCGGGAACGGATGCCCCACCCCGAGGTTTCCACACCCCTCGCCAGATTACCTCTCCCTCACAAGAGGATTCAGTAGGTGAGGCCCCCACATGCACCTTCACGATGCTGACAGTGCCTACGGCGCAGCCGCCCACACCCAGAGCTGAGTCTGCACCGTCTCGTAGCTTCAACTGCGGCCGTAGCCAATCGATCCTGCCGCCGATAACCCTTCAGACGCGATCGACAAAGAGGACATTGATGGAGGGTATTGCAGAGGAAGGCGAGGTCCCAGCGACCAAAAAACAGAAGACTACGTAGTGTTTGCTTTGAATGTCTGTTTTTTGGTCGAGTTGGGTTGAAGGTCTTGCGGGGCCACCAAAATCAACGGGGCCGCCGGCATGCGGCCCTCATACATACTTTTTTTTTGTGATGCAATATATTTCTTTTGCCTTCGAGCTGAAGCAGAAAGTGAACGTCTATATATTACTAAGAAATGATTACATGAAGCTGAGATATCAATTTTTCCTTTTCTTATTTGCCTTTTTCGAGACAGATGGAACTGGTTCAACATCTGCCTTTCGTTTCCGGAGCCTTTCCAATATGGGAGCACGATGCAGGTCGTCGTCTTTAACGTCGGCCTTGGATGCCTTAGTGGCGGACCGTGTTGACCGACCTAGCGGTGTTGGTACTTTGGCAGTTGGCATGGGCGTTACTGGTGCTTGAATTGCCACCCTCTTGTTTTCTGGCTTGCTCTTTCCTTTAGCGGCTGGACGTTGTAGACCTTGTTGTAGCACAGCTTTCATGTTTGTGTGGGTCCTGGCGTTCGCTTGTTGGTCCCTCCCGTTGGTTAAAGAAACCGGGCGAGAGCCCTGGTCAACTAGAATTGGGAATACTTTCCCCACTATGTCGGGCACAGGCTCCCGTTGGGGGCTGGAAATAGTTGATTGAGCGGGAAGCATAAGTTCATGCCCAGTATGAAGGGGCTCAATCCGGGTCGGGACAAGTAGATCATTACAGAATTGTGCGACGGGAATGTTGTCAAGATCCGGATATTGGCAGATAAACTCATGGAGTTGGCCCGGCTCCAACCAGCCTGGGAGATCGGGTGAAAGTGGCTGATGCAAAAGGTCTGTCAGCGACTGGGTCGGAATAGTCATCTGTTGAGCCGCGGAACGGTTGGAATTTGCTGTAGCCATCATATCCCATTGACCCCACGAAGATGAGGTTGGGGGGTATATTCCAGGCTGGTACAATTGCGGGCCCGCAACCGGGCCCACCTCTTTCAAAGCGGGGCCACTTATAGCCGAAGGACGATCCAACAGATGGAGCTCGGCGGACATGGTCACCTCGATCGGTCCAGTGAAACCGGCCGGCCTTCCTTCGTTAAACTTCTCGAATCCTTCCAGGACCCTTCGCGCATCGTATTCCTCGTCCCAAGTCCATCCAAAAACATTATCCACCACCGCAGCTTCGGGCGGGTCTGGACCCTGCGATAGGGATCTGCTCTTGCCCTTATCACAATCATAGACAACGCCCTCATACGTATCTTGCTTGCCCTTGGATGAACATCGCCGGAACCTAAATGTATGCGGCCCCGATGCTTCTCGTTGCCGGGCCCGCCAAAAATCCAGAAATTTGACAATATCGTCCTTGGTCATCGACGTGGGTTCCTTCAGTTGCAATCCTAGGGGAATAAAAATTGGATCTACGAACATAGAATTGTTCTCCGCAATCTCCTTCCATGGAACACGGCTGGATTCTCGACCACATGCAAGCCCTATGACTGATGTATTAGTCACGACAATATTAATTTGATCTCCCCTTACTATAATGAACGGTAATGAAACTCCGGATTAAGTGCTTTTGGTATATTAGCGAGTCCGCCTTCTGGTCGGTGATCGGACCCGGAATGAGCGGAAAACCGTCGTTGTCCTTTTGCAGGTCCAGAATAGGCTGTCGCTGCCGGTTTTTCCAGACTTCGGTAGCGGGACTGCCCTTTGCCAGCTCCCCGATGAGGGTGATATACTCACAGAATGCTGTCTCGAATTGCCGGTAAGCATCTGGATACAAAACCTCAAAATGGTTGAGCCCTTCAATTCCCCCGATTTCAGGATTGAAATCGTGACTGTAAGGTCGTCAATTTCGAGAAATCCAGTCGGACATGAGGTAGGTCTCTTACCAATGTAATAAAATTGACCCATCAAGCTTTTCATGGAATGTCCACGTCAGGCTCCGAATTCCAAACTCGTTGAATTGTTGTTCTGCCATAGATTGTAAAGCCTTTCGACCATTCTTCACAGCATTTATTCGCTTCATATCCTGCGGAAGGCCAGATTCCTGCCATATCTTTCGTTCCTTTTCAGCAGCATCAAGGTCGTCCTTTAACATCTTTGACTTGAAAATTCCCAACGCCTTTGCATATTTGCCGAAGTGCGCGCGGCTCCCACTCTGAGCGCCGTCCGCAAGACCAGCGGCAATGGCGTTTATCTGAGACTTGTAATCACGGGACAGAACCTGGTTGATTGTCACCGTGCGGGGCCGCTTGAATCGCGGGGCCGGAATGCATCGACGGCCTCGGTTATTATACCAATATTTTACCTGCTACAATTGGTCAGACCCTTCACCGCTTCGCCGTGATAAAATAGGGAAGATACCTGTTTTCTTTCAGACCAGTTAGACCCGTTGTACAGCGGTTTCATCTTCTTCAACACCTTCCGGGTTAGAAGCCTCATACGCCCGGCTTTGTCACTTTCCTTGTATCGTGGAAGATACCTATCGAGGATGGCAATTTCTTCTTTACTCCATCGTGCAGGGGAGTCCTGTCTCTCTCCTTCTGGGCCAACCTCCTCCTCTGAGCCGGATGATACACCTATCGCCTCCTCATCCCTAGCGTTGCCTGGGTGTTCATCGATCACAGGGGGGACCGGGGGCATTGAAAATCGTTGGTGGAAGGTAGTTTTGGTTTGCTGGCAAGAGTGTAGCCCTCTCTTCTGGCCGGTCAGGTCCCAATGATCGAATTGAGCTCACGCATCAACACCGACCAGATCCGGACAAGGAGCCCATTTCTCGTGGCCCGCAAATCTCCAAATTCGGCAATATTCCGGACTCCCAAATGCCATTATCGACGACGTATGATTACCACCCCCATGGGACTTCCTGTTGCACCACATCGGGCCCGTCTATATCTAAATTGGATAATTTTCAATTCCCTCAGAGATCTCGTGGGGATGTAGCTGATCAGACTCCGTCAATACTACTCCAATTCGGTTTGCAGGTATAACCCATCGGGTCCACATAGATCTCGATTCACATTGCCAACCCGTTTCCATCAGCCGGCCTCTCGTTCGCCAACGTTGCGAACTTTTACCATGTCCCGCTCCTTCATGAACATCAATACATTGTCAGAAGAATGGTATGAGCTACATTGCTCAACGTCCTGCTAATATGCGGCATAGTGGTCAGGGCTATGCCGGATGTTACATACTCAGACCTTCACCATTGTCATTTGTTTCGTTCCATATTAGGGAATTTCCACCTGAAAGGAATGTGCAATACTCAAAGCCAAAGTACTTACTGCTGTACCACATATTCTGTGAAGTTGCTTGGCAGTTCGCTGTCTGTTGGCCCCACGGCCCCGCTTTGTTCAAGAATACGCACATACTATTCTCCAACCCTTCACCTCATGTGAGATAGTATTTACTGCTGAAACGGTATTAACTATATTAATGGAGTTACGCATTCTGATACTGGATTGTTGTTTCAACTTTGACATCCCTATTCCATTCAAGTTTGGTTCATGGTAGATTTATTGTCCACCTACCATTTTTCGAATCTTAGCTGTGACCTTCCTGTGTACGCATCTCTGTGCGTAATTGTAACCTCCTACAGGGACAATCAGGTAACTTTCTATTTCTCTTGGTGTTGATCATCAAGCTTTAGCTGGCAAGTATTCACTCAGACACTTCACTTCGAAACACTACCTGTCCGAAGAGACCTTCCAGTCCAAAAACTTGCATGGAGGTGGCGGTTAACATGGAGTTTGAGTACAAAAAAACACCAAACAAGCATGGCCATGTGCATGGGAGAACATCCACAAATCTCAACGGGTGATGATCGTCCAACCTGATCCTACACCCACCAATACTGTCACTTCCAGTTGAGAAAATGGTTTCAGGACATTAGTTCAATAGGGGAGTGTTGGGGAGTTCAATGTGTGCTTGGCCTCATAGAAATCCGGGCCGACCCGCAATCATTTATGGCCTGGCCTGGTGGGTCATGGACCTGGATGAAAATCCGGGAGATGCCTCTCTCTTTCCAGGTTCAAGCAAATCAGATAAGCTATGTTTGAACCCACCATGTCCAACTCCCGTCCACGAAAAAGAGCGAAAAGGTTGCAAGAAGGAATCCAACGGGCTGAGTACAAAACCAGTCATCGTTCAAGGCAGGGTGTTAGGGTTCTAGAGAGATCTAAGGGAATAATCCACACCGACATTCCGCAGGCAGCGGACCAGGTGGAAGAGGTAAATTCAGAACAGGAGAATCTTCCGGGACCCGCAGGAGGGACTTGTGATGACGATCATGATCTCATCCCAACACTAGATGAGATTCGGACGAGCTGGGGAAAGGTAAGAGGTTGTAACTGTTTTTTATCGGCAGCCAGCTGAAAAGACAAAGAACCAAAATTCGTTCCTAAGAGAGTTCCTGCTTCGTCGGAATGTATTGGTCCGACAATTACTTGAGGCGGAAGGGCGTCCAGAAAATGCCACTTGCAGTATTTGTGTGAAGCCGGGAATGTGGCGATGCAAGGACTGTCTAGGGCAGCCACTGTATTGTCGGGCGCACTGTCGAGATTTCCACCGGGCCCACATTTTTCACCGAATCCAACAATGGACGGGGAAGTTTTATGCAGAACATCACCTGTGGCAGGTTGGCGTCCGCATCTTTCTCGGGCATGGTGGTGAACCCTGTCCAAAGACAGATTTGCACACCCTAGAGGAGGAGGAGCGAAAGCTGGATGAGCCTGTATTTTCGGCGGGCCATTTTGGAGAAGACCGCAATCAGCCTTTGTCAGATTCAAGGGGGACAAATCAATTCGTGGACCCGCAAGTCACGGCTGCCCACTGTCATCTGGCAGACCCCAGACGCATCGCAGACCCGAACGATGTGGCGGACCCGCAACAAATGGTTGATGACGAGGAAGAGTGTTGGGAAGATGAGCCAGTGGATGGCTACAATCCATATGGACATACGCCTCCGGCCAAGGATGTCTTTGAAAATCCGTTTGTGCTTTTCGTGGATTGCAACCAGTTGTTCAGTCTTCCAGCGGTGCATTGCGGCTGCGGGGATACTGCGGCCGACGATTTGATGTTTTTTGATCTTGGCTTTTTTCCAGCCAGTTTCACGAACATAAAAACCGTCTTTACATTCAGATGCCTGGACGATTTCCGTTTGTCAAACTTAGAATGCAAAACATCGGCGTATCAATACTTCCAAAAGTTGAAAAGGCTTACAAATCCCGCGTTCCCGAATGCAGTGCCCAATAGGTATGCGGAGTTGAGGCGGCTGTCGAGACAATGGCGGAATCTGAAGTTACGAAAATGGTTTGGGTTTGGACTACGACCCGAAGAACCTGGGCGTGGTGAGATGGCCCTCTTCTGTGCGGCATGTCCACAACCGGGCGTCAACCTCTCCCAAAATTGGCAGACCAAATACACTGAGTGCGGAGTTTTTTTTTCCACAGTATATACTTACTAGATTCACAAACAGAGAGGAGGTGATGCGGGGCTTTGTGGTAGACGGGAACTTCAAGGCGGATCACGTCCGACAGAGGCGTCCTGAGGACGATGTTTGGCTCACGTCCGGCGAAGGAATGACTGCGGAACCGACACGCTACAAGGCACATTTGAAATTAGCTAAAGAAACAAAGGAGGCACGGTCTGTCAACCTTACGCCTTTGAGTATCTCACTAAAGTTGGAATACAGAAAAAGGATTCCTGCGACAGTACCTTCCGGGCACTGGAAGCGGCCCACATGTTGGGATTGAAACAAAATGATGTTAATGGGGTTGCCTGCCATGCGTGTGCCAGGCATGGTTGTTACTGCCCTGGGAGCATGGTAGACATCTTAGAGGGTGAGAAACAGGCCGTCGTCGATTACTCCCTCAATGAAACCTGTCGGACAACAAACATGGAGCGGATCCGCAAACTTCTCTTAATCTACGACATTATGTGTCAGTATTACAAAAAGCTCCACCTCCGCTTCGAAAGGAATCCATACCTCGAGATGCCGAACGTCGTATTAGAGAAGGCCATCGGTCAGTTTCATGTTCATGGCCACCAGGATTCCTGTTTCTTTAGATTTTCATCGTCCTTCATTCCGGGAGCCGGTCAGGTCGATGGCGAAATTCTTGAAACACTTTGGGGGGTGTTGAATAAGATTTCCTGGAGTTCCCGAACAACCACCCTGGCTCATCAAGCTGAAATACTCGATGATCATACGAATGACAGCAATTGGAAAAAGCTTGTTAACATTGGTAAGTTATTATAAACATGTCCCCCCTGAACTGCGGCGGGGCCGATGTAGCTCCGCGGGGTTGTATTAATTCAGGCGCACAAGTTCCCTCGGTTATCAAAAAATATCAGCGGGCAGCGTTAAACTCACAGGACAGTATTGAGTACTGGGAAGATCTCTCGAAGGGAGTTGACGAACGGCTGCGGGACCAATGGGAGGCTGAAATCCTGCAGGCCGAACGGGGCCGGGTTCATAAACCCCAAAAGATGGATATTTTGGGCAATCAACTGAAGAATTGCAAGTGACATCTGTTTTGAAATTTCCCTAGTCTCACAGATAAGGCAGGGGATACATTGGCGATCAGCAAAGAAAAGCTATTGGCCAGTGGGGTACCTGGTATCGCTGGACAGACAGCCTGGCTCCTAGATGGTTTAAAATTGGAAGAATTCCAGTAAGTCTATCTCCGGCTTGCTGCGAAATAGTGACCTAAAACAATTAGACTGGAAGTTCAGCAGACCGCCAGAAAGCAGGGGCCAAGGGCGGGAATTGAGGAGCAGGCTATTCTTGAAAGGGAACGTGCTAAACTCCTCCGTCAGATCCAACAATTTAACGCGAATGCGAAGAAATATATACCAGAGGAGGACCTCGATATCATGGCGGGCAGTATTTTATATGGGGATAACAGCTTTGAGGCGCCATGGGACATTGACCCGGACGCGAGTGGCTTGGACGACAACGACCCGGCAACAAATGTGATTGCGCTACCATCCGCCTTGTCTTTGACCGGTGAATTGCGCAACGTACAGGCACTCCGGGAAGGTGAATTGGAATTGCGGCGTGGACAGGCCAATGAGGTGCTCGCCACGATCCGCCAGATCGTGGGCCAGCTGTCATTTCAATGGGTCAAGGGGGTTCGATTGGCACCGGACAAGGCCCGCGTTACGCGGGCAAGGAAGTCTATTCAAACAGTGCATCGGAGATTAGCCCTACAATCCCAGTTATATCGTCACATCCGTTCCGCAATGGCCACGCTAGGAATGGATGCAGGGGAACTTGATACAATTTACCAACCACTGTCTGCAGCCGATATCTCTGTCAGTAAGGCGATTAAGGAACCCAACGAACGAGGAGCGAGTCAGACTCAACTTTCTTGGATATGGACGACCTTTCCAGGGGTGACCGAAGATCAGAACTATCTCACGGAATGTACGTATGCTCGTTCAGATACGTAAAGTCACTAACCGGAAGATAAGTTTTTCGGGTCAATTGGTTGAAAGCCAGAGCGCAGAAAAATCGTTGGGCGGAAGAGCTTGCACTGACCAAAAATGAAATGGAATGGGTGACGCGATTCTTTTTCTCCAAGCGCCGGCAGTGGAGGATATGGCTTGCTGGCGTGGAGCTCCATCTATGGGGCAAATGGCGTATGCAGAACGGCAGATGGCCATGTGGCAGGAGATGGCTGTTCATGGATACCAGCAGTTCAACCGCACTTATCCTGACCTGGGCCTTTCGTTGACCGATATTGCATCTGAATATGAACAGTAGCTTAAATAATGATCTTGGAATATGATACCTTCCAAAGTTAGATAGTGATAAAGTAGAAATGTGTCTGTTGAAACTGTGAACAAGGGTAGCAAGGCGAGTTGGCGGCCGAGCGTTGCGGCCCCGCACATAGATTGGATCGCCGGGGTTGGACCGCTGAGAATATGGCTCTCTCTTCATTTTAAATTTGCACACCGCGACCTTACATGTAGCTATCGGTTAGAAATTACCATTAGTCAAATAATCATGAGAGTGGGACTCCGCCATGCAATCGATGCATCTGCGGACTGCTAAGAGAATAGATCAATCTGGTTCCCGGCCGAAGAGGTACAGCCCGCCGAAAGTTCGCGCCAAATTCCATTTCAAACTCCGACTTTCGAGTTCTCTTTACAACCTATCTCCTTCATCGCCGAACAGATGACTGACTATAGCGAAGAGTATTTCGCCGCCGAAAGGACAGTGAGGTTGGGCGTCTACACCCCGGCCCTATCCAGTGCGATATCTAGCATGCAGACCTTTGGGCAACAGCGGATCGATTATGCCACATCGCGGATGCGGGCTATCTTGGACAACATGATCGCAAAGCCCAGAAGATGGGAAAGTAATCCAAATTTGATCAACCTCCTGGACCACGAAATTGTATGTCCTCACGTATCCCCTTGTCGGGCTCTATCTGTACTTTCCACAGGCCGCAACACTCATGTTGGTGGGGGAGCTGACCGTCAACGGGGCGGTATTGCAATTCCACCCGCTTTACCGAAGCTTTATTAAATCGCTGTCCACATTGAGGAAGGAGTCGATCGAAATCAGTGACAGGCTGAAAGCAGAGTTATTGCGGCCCTTGGTTGACGGGGACCATACTGGCGTGGTTGCGAACTACAAATTCGATTGGTGGAACAATCCGGTAATTTTCGATAACATGATGCAGTTTGAGGAAGCATTTCGTTACCACTCCGACCAGGTGAGTTTAATCCTGAACATATAATCACCACATAAATATTGATTTCCCTCTCCAGTACTTTGGAGGGAAATGGCCGGAGGGAGCGGCCGCTGTGTCCCTTGGGCCTGCCGGCTCATATTCACCACGGGCGGCGGAGTGTTCATCTGAAATATGTAAAACCAACCTGGTGTCCTTACTTCGCGAGGCCAAGCAACTCCTTGAACATGTAAACAGGCTTGAGGAGGACCTGATGGACCACATTGTAACAGGGTCTGAACAGCGAGACATGTTCCAAGAGCTCTTGGAACACTGGGACGCGGTCCACCGCGTCTCAACAAAGGAGGACATGGCGGACATTGCAATCAGGATGACAGACGAAGCTGAAGAACACGTGGCTTCTGGATCCGAAGAAGAGATCGACTCCGATGGCCATGGCCCTGAGCGGGATGGTGAAAGTGCAGAAATAACGGGTTCGTCCAGTGGAACTGACCTTTCGTCGGAAGGTCTCTGAGCCGCTTGGGAGCCTTTCGGGCCCGATTTGCGTTCGGCCATATTTTCATTGAATGTAACGGAATTTTAAATAGACCTTTTATCATGGACACCCATCATAGAGTAACATTATGGTGTTGGAGTGAATATCAGATTACGGAGCTCATGCAAGTGGTGCTAGATGTGGCTCATATGGCTCATAGAACATCCAGGATTCATCAGCATTACCAGGCTCAGGCAGTATGGCATAACCGTCCACATTTGCCCATGTAGCAATTGGAAGACCAAGCCTATTCATGACATTGTCCTTCATATAGAAAACAACACATGCTCGGTTCCCGACGCATGTGGCCCCGTGCTCAAATGCCGTTCCAGAAAAGCAGACTACGGTTCCTGGGTTGTATCTGTACACAATCCCCAATGGTGGGAGGAGTAGCCTTCCATCTTCATATTGACCAAGCGCTAATAGTAGGTCCGACCAGGCAGCCCGACTCCCCGTGTCGCGATGCAATGGGGTTGTCCGGTTACTGACAACTGTCATGGCATTGAACGGAGCGGCCCATACTTCCAATGCACAGAAGAGTGAATCTGCGGGTGTTGTAACAAGATCTGGATCTTCGGCAAGTTTAGCAAAGGCCTTTCGGCCGAGCTCGTATAGGTCCGGCTGTACGATGCTCATGATTCCGCCGATGAGTGACATCACATCCTTGTTGCTCTCTAGCCATTTGATCACGGCCCCGTCCGGACGAAGCAAGTCCGCCGCTACTAACAGATCATCCTCTGGGCCCTGACAGTCACTCAGCCAGGAGATTAAACACCAATAATATTATCTACCTCTCTGGCCTGCTCAAACCACGCTGGAGCAACGTTGAATACTCCTGGCTTCAACCAGCCGGACTGTCCCGAAAAGAACTCAAGAGAGTTCCGCCAGCTAGTAGAATTCTTCTGGATTCGCAATACCTTGTGCAAACTGTGAAGACTCCGGAAAAGACTCTCCTTTGACGACATTACTCAGGGTGCCTTCAAGTTATGATAAGATGGACTCACCTGCCTGCTTGGGTGAAGAATTCCTGGCAGATACCACACCATAATCTTTCCAAACATGTCGGCAATGACCCCCGGTTCCACCGACAGGGTCGGGTCCGCCGTCAATGGCGGAAACTCCTTTTTCAACTTGGCTTCTTTGTCCCCTCGACGGCCCATCATAACATCTGCATACCGCTCAACATCCCACTTCGTTCGAACTGGGAGCCGGAAAGTTACATTAATGTTGCAGTTTAGAATCTGCCAAACTACCTTCATTGCGCGAGGCCACATAAAGAACATTTGCAGCAAGGTCTACCTCGACAAGGAAATCCAGAGTCCAGCTAAGTGGCAATTTCAATGGATCGCTGGTGCCATGTTGGAGTTGGGAAAATTTCGCCTTTAGGTAGGTTGAAACCTCCTCCGTTTCACCGCCATATCTCAGCGGGGATCGTTTGGGGGGAAACATGGCGGTAAACTGCCAACAGGAAGATTTGTTCCAGTTTGGTTACTCACATTTTTAGATCAGGTGGATACGCCTTCCTAAAAATACGAGTCATATGGCATCCGCGTTGCAAGTTCGGGAATCCGCAAACCGCCCTTTCCGTTTTGTATCTGATTGAGAACGTAATTATAGGCCTTGACTGTTCCTGAAGGGTCCTCGGTCGCCTGACCCTTCTCACAGGTAGGCGTAGGCTGGAAACCTGTCTTTGTAAGGTGGATACAACAGTCAATCGCCGGGCAAGCCAATTTTAAACTATGCGTACAAAGGATAGACGCACCCAGCTCACCTTTCTAAGGTAGGCTAATGGTGCACTATTCAAATTATCTTTTTAATTAATACACTGCCTTGTACATTCCTTGTCATGGATGGATATGGGTATTTACCCCCAGAGTATCACGTACTCAGATCTGGACAGTCCGCGGACATCCCTTCAGCACATTTTGTATAGTATTGAAAACCTCTCAAGGTCTTGGTGCATATGTCGGGGCGGACAGACATCGCAGTCGCATTCGGGGATTGGAACCTTCAGGGTATCCAACATAGAGATCCCGAGCGTACGGATTTCACCGTTGGGGCCACAACATCACCGCGGAACATTATACCCGATCTCCGTGCGTAGGGATTTCAATGCATAGCCCATGAGAGGTTGACATTTTGACAGTTGAAAGGCGTAATTCACCGTAGCACCCGGCTGGTGTGGCTGGCGGGCACGCCGTCCTGGCGGGCCTGGCATATTTCACGTACGAGAAGGCTGTTCGTAACGAGTCCGGAGGGAATTTTATTCCTTCTGCATGCTCCAGGACTTATACTAATGCGTAATCTGTGCCGCACAACATCTTCGCGGGTCTGGCGCATTTCTCAGGGCAGACGGCATTCCCAATCCAACCTGCGCCTGGGAATTCAAATCTAGCGGCCCACTCCTCCGAAATTTTCACAATCAGAGGATCTGCCCCGCGTCTTATAAGCGACACTCATCCAGGTCCTGTTGCCGTGCGGACCTGTAGCGCAACCGCTGATGGCACTTTTCGATTAGCCTTGCTGAGTCGACCATAATATATGACGGAGTACAGGAAATATTTACTGCGCAATGGATGTATTGAAAGGTTAAGGACATTTCCCACAGCTCGCGAGTTATTCCATCAACCCCCATTTGCGGCCCGTTGAACCATCGGCGGAACCATGGCCGACACTTTAGAACATATTTTACATCTGACGTATCACAAATGTATTGGCAGGTCGGAGACATGTTTTATGGCCTGTTATCCATTCAAATTATTGCGCGGGTGCGGACCCGTCCGCACCTGATGATACCACTAGGACAGGTTAGCGGTCTGAGCCTAGTATATTATAGAGCGTATTTCACATATGACGTATCGGAAATGCGTTGGCGGGTCGGAGACATTTCTTCCGGCCTGTCGTCCACTCCAATCACTGCGCAGGTGCAGACCCGCACTGCACACGGCGATAAGACTTTGACAGGTTGGGATCTGAGCCCTAGCATATTATATTACATATTTTACATCTGACATATCTCAAATGTATTGGCGGGTCGGGGATATGTTTTATGGCCTGGTATCCATTCAAATTATTGGGCGGGTGCGTGACCCGTCCCGCACCCGGCGATACCACTTTGACAGGTTAGCGGTCTGAGCCTAGCATATTATATAGAGCGTATTTCGCATATGACGTATTGCAAACGTATTGGCGGGTCCGGGACATTTTTTTCCGCCCGCCAGGCATTCAAAGCATTGAGGGCATGAGGACCTGCACCGAAATGGTGGACAGAATTTGGATAGTTGGCAGCTTGAGTCTCACACATTCCCTATACGAGATATCCCATGAGTTATGGACGGGTGGGGGTTATTTCTTGTGGGCCTGGTGCATTTCCCCAGGAGACCGCCACCCCTTCCGGGCCCACGCAGAGTGATGCCAAGACCAAACGGGCCCGCTATCGATGTTTTGAGGGTTGGGGAGGCTCAGCTCACCCGTGGTCTATGGAATCTTGTCCCATACCTCCACCTGGGACACCTGGTGAGCTCACCCACCATTCATGGCACAAGGAAACAAATTCCACATGACCTATCGCACATGTATTGGTGGGTCGAGGAAATGTTTTGCGGCCTGTTAAACATTCAAAGGATTTTGCGGTGCGGGTCCGCAAGCCTTGAGACAATTTTGACAGATCTGCCGTCTGAGCCTAGCATAGTATATAACCTATTTCACATAT
>WNFT01005527.1_pt1 | contig 13495 bp, 15 predicted proteins | sample 5400191 | NCBI WGS metagenome assembly WNFT01 (sample SAMN13153359, study PRJNA577476) | soil metagenome | isolation source: 80 cm saprolite under Madrone tree | place: USA:California | collected 2016-06-14
TCTCTGACAAAGCACTCGGGCGTGGTTTGTTCAAGCCGGAGTCGCTTCGCCGCATCATCGACGAACATGTCGAAAGGCGGAGCGCGCATGAACACAGACTATGGTCGCTCTTGATGCTCGAGCTGTGGTTTCAAAGGTTTATTGATTGAGACAGACGACGAGATCTCAGACTCGCCCGTCGAGCGACAACATCTGCAAAGTCCTCGCCGAGACCTATCCCGAGCAACTCATCGAATGGTTGTTCGGAACTCAGGGCGTCGAGACTCGGGTCTTGAAAACTGAGATCTCGCGTGAGCCGATTCATGCTGACTCAGTAATCTTGCTCGCCAGTGAAGATACAGTTTTTCACATCGAATTCCAGACAGCGGTCACAAGCGATCCACCGCTGCCTCTGAGGATGCTCGATTATTATGTCGGTCTCAAGCGCAAGTTTGCGGATAAGCAGGTAAAGCAGGTTCTGGTCATGTTGCGAGACCGGTGAAGGTATCCCTGACCGTTACGAAGGTGACCGAGTTGTCGCGGTCTACGACGTGGTCAAAATGTGGGAGCAGGATCCGCAGCCGCTGCTGGAGCATGAAGGACTGTTACCGCTGGCCACTCTTTGTCGCGATGAGAGTCACGGAGAAAAACTGTTGCAGGTGATAGCGAGCAAACTCAGCGAAATAGACGATACGAGCAGAAGGGTCGATCAGATCGTCAGCGCGCGGGTGCTTGCGGGCTTGCGATACCTGGATCGTTTGGTTTATCAGATACTACGAGGAGGCGATATGTTAGAAGAATCTTCGGTCTATCAGGAGATCCTTAAGAAAGGGTTTCACCAGGGTATAGAACAAGGCCGCGAGCAAGGCGAGAAGCTTCTGGTATTGAAACAGCTCGAATCAAAAATGGGCAAGCTTTCGCTGGAAACGAAGAGCCACGTTGAAGAACTACACAGTGACAAGCTCGAAGAGTTGGCTCAGGCACTTCTTGATTTCACTAGCGAGGCTGATCTTCGTGATTGGCTACGAAATAATACCACTTACTGAAGGAGATAGTCTCAATGAAGGGTGTAGTTCTGGCCGGCGGTCTGGGCTCACGTTTGCGGCCACTGACAGCGGTGACTAACAAACATCTACTTCCGGTTTTCAACCAGCCGATGATCTATTATCCGATTCAAACGTTGGTTAACGCTGGCATCAGCGACATCATGATTGTTACTGGCGGCAATTCCGCTGGGGACTTTCTGAAGCTGCTCGGAAACGGAAAAGCATTTGGACTAAAGCATCTCAATTATACTTATCAGGAAGGTGAGGGCGGCATTGCTGCCGCTTTGTCGCTGGTCGAACACTTCGCCGGCGATGACGCGATTTGTGTCGTGTTGGGGGACAATATCATTGAAGGAAACATCCGCATTGCCGCGGACTCATATCGCGAACAACGCAGCGGCGCAAAGATTCTTTTGAAGCGCGTACCGGACCCGCAACGCTTCGGCGTACCCGAACTTAATGGTAAACATGTCTTGCGAATCGAAGAGAAACCTGCACAACCAAAATCGGACTACGCCGTGATTGGAATCTACATGTACGACGCGCGGGTTTTTGAAATCATTCGCGCCCTGAAACCATCAGGCCGCGGCGAACTGGAAATCACGGACGTTAACAATGCCTACATTGAACGCGGAGAGATGACGTGGGACGAACTCGCAGGCTGGTGGAGCGACGCGGGGACATTTGAAAGCTTGCTCTACGCGTCCAATCTCGTCGCCGATACGGGCGCGAATAAACTGGAGACCGAACATGCCGCAGAAGCCGGCGCTAATGCCTGAAACTTTTCAGCCGGGTGAGATCCAGGACGTCGTCGTCCGCGACCTACGTAAGTTCGACGATCGGCGTGGCTGGCTATGCGAGCTATTTCGTTACGACGAAGTCGCTCCCGATTTCCTCCCCGCTATGGCCTATATCTCTTCGACCAATGCCGGGGTCACCCGCGGGCCGCACGAACATGTCGATCAGGCCGATCTTTTCTGCTTTATCGGGCCTTCCAACTTCAAGCTTCGCCTGTGGGACAATCGGCCAGACTCACCAACGTTCGGAAGGGTTATGACCCTCGTGGTGGGCGCTGATAATCCGAAGGCGGTCATCGTTCCCAAAGGCGTCGTGCATGCTTATCAAAACGTCGGCGACGTCGACGGCATCGTGATCAATTGCCCAAACCGGCTGTACGCGGGCGAGGGACGCCGCGAACCCGTGGACGAAATCCGGCACGAAGACGACGCCAACACCATATTTCGCATGGACGACTGATCCATTGACGATTTTCGATTGCCGATTGGGCTTGGTCCTTCTCACATCGTTAAGAATCTGCTGAAAAGAAATTGCGGTTTTGGCGAACGAAGTAAATTGGCAATTAGCGAATTCAAGTTGGAAGTGCAACACAGACTTGTGGATTCGCGCTTACTCTTATTCTCATTCACACCGTGGCTTTAGCCCGGTGTATGAGCGCTCGCGCTGCGCTGAACCGTTTTAACGGTTTACAGAAGTGCTGCGGATGCACTTGTAACTTGAATTCACCATTAGCAATCGAAAATCGGAAATGACAAAGCTTCTCCGCATTATAGCTCGTCTCAATGTCGGCGGACCCGCGCGTCATGTGGTTTGGCTTTCGCAAGGATTGCAAAGCGCCGGCTACGAGACTTTGTTGGTCGCCGGCGTGGTGCCAACGAGCGAAGATGACATGAGCTATATCGCCGCGGAAGCCGGCGTCACACCTCATGTGGTGCCGCAGATGAGCCGCGAAGTCTCACCAAAGGATGCGCTCACCATCTGGAAACTCTTTCGCTTGATGTTGCGCGAACAACCCGCCATCGTGCACACCCACACGGCCAAGGCGGGCACCGTAGGGCGAGTCGCTGGATTGATGTATCGCTGGCTGACGCTTTCAGTATTGGTGGGAAGACCTCGCCGATGTCGTTTCGTGCACACGTATCATGGCCACGTCTTCCACAGTTATTATGGCCCACTTAAGACGCGACTGTTTCTGGTGATCGAGAAGATTCTGGCGCGGGTCGTAACCGATCGAATTGTCGTGGTCAGCCATCAGCAGCGTCGGGAGATAAACGAAAACTTTCGCGTCGGGACCCCGGAACAGTTCGCCGTGATCCCACTCGGCATCGACATGAGTGTGTACGCCGATTGGAAAACACGTCGTCCGATCGCGCGTGAAGAACTGGGGGCGACTGAAAGCGATGTGTTGATTGGCATCGTTGGCAGACTCACGGAAATCAAGAATCATGAATTGTTCCTGGAAGCCGCCGCGCGATTGCGGAAGCTCACTAATTCGCTGGTGCGCTTTTTAATCATCGGCGATGGCAATCTCCGAAACGAACTAGAAGCACAAGCGAAATCGCTCGGACTGGATGAAAGCGTTTCGTTTCTCGGCACGCGCAAGGATCCTGAAAACTTCTATCCGGCGCTCGACATTGTGGCGCTTACCAGTCTGAACGAGGGCACGCCGTTGACTTTGATCGAAGCGATGGCCAACGCACGTCCTGTCGTCGCCACGGCGGTAGGTGGCGTGGTCGATCTGCTGGGACAGTCACAACCCGAATCGGACGGATACGCGCTATGCGAGCGTGGCATTTCGGTTCGCACGGGCGATGCTGATGGATTCGCTCAAGCACTAGCTTATTTGATCGAAGACAGAGAGCTGCGGCGCGATCTTGGCGGGCGCGGTCTTCATTACGTCAAGCAATATTACGCAAAGGAACGTCTGCTTGCGGATATGTCGGAGCTTTATACTCAGCTCTTGGATCTGGTTACGGTCAAGACAAGCGCACCGTCGGCGAAAGAAATGTCTAACCAGGGAGTGGCGTCGCACTAAGCAGACGGAATTTTCAGTGAAAGATAGCGAAGCTCGCTTTGCATAAGTGAATGGTAACAAAACCGAAGAGAATGGTAGACTACAGTCATGGCGACCCGAAAGAACTCCAACAGTAATAACCATCTTGAAGAAGCCATGGCGCTGCTTATTCGGAACCAGGCGGCTTTCGTAGAGCAAATCGCCAGAAACGATCAAGAGCGTCTGAAGCTTCAGCGCAGCAGTGATGAATCGCAGCGGAGGAGCGAAGGACTAGAGCGGGAAACGAAGGAAAACTTCGGCAAACTAGAGCGGGAATTCGGCAAACTGGAGCGCGAAACAAAGGAACAATTTGCCAGAGTCGAAGAACGTCTCTCGCGCATTGAAACGATTCTGCTGCAATTACCAAAAGCCATCAAGAAAGAGATCGGCTTCAAGCCTCGGCCGTGATCTCAGCCAATTCCAACCTTTGAAGGAAAACATCGATTGCGAATTCTAATCACAGGCGGCGCGGGCTTCATTGGGTCGCATCTTTCCGATGCATATCTGCACCGCGGTGACGAAGTTTATATCATCGACGATCTTTCCACGGGCAGCATTGAGAACATTCGCCATCTGAAAGATCACCCACGTTTCCACTACACCATCGAGAGCGTGAACAACCAGCCGGTCACCGCCGAGTTGGTCGATCAATGCGACGTCATTTTTCATCTCGCCGCCGCGGTCGGTGTCAAACTGATTGTTGAAAGTCCCGTGCGCACCATCGAAACAAACGTGCATGGAACTGAAGTCGTTCTCTCGCTGGCGAATAAGAAGAAGAAGAAAGTTTTGATTGCGTCAACGTCGGAAGTGTATGGGCTGAGCACGGAAGTTCCCTTTCGCGAAGACGGCAACCTGGTGATGGGCGCGACCACCAAAGGCCGTTGGAGCTACGCCTGCTCGAAAGCAATCGATGAATTCCTGGCGCTGGCTTACTGGCGCGAGAAGAAATTGCCGACCGTGGTCGTGCGCCTCTTCAACACCGTGGGCCCGCGCCAAACCGGACAGTACGGCATGGTGATTCCAACCTTCGTGAAACAAGCACTCTCCGGCCGGCCCATTACTGTCTTTGGTGATGGTAAACAATCGCGCTGCTTCGGTTACGTCGGCGACGTAGTCGGCGCGCTGATGAAATTGATGGATGACGAAGCGGCCGTGGGTGAGGTTTTCAATATCGGCTCGAACCAGGAAATCTCCATCATGGATCTCGCCAGGAAAGTTAAGGAGCTGACCAACTCGGAATCTGAAATCGTTCTGGTTCCCTACGACGAAGCTTACGAAGAGGGCTTCGAAGACATGCCGCGCCGCATTCCCGACATCTCGAAGGTCAACGCCCAGGTTGGTTTCCGACCAGAGATGAGCCTCGAAGGAATTCTGAAGTCCGTGATCGACTTTCACAGCGGCCAGCAGACGCCTCTGAAGACGACGACCGCTTGATCAGGAAAGTCTCCACCTTGAAGGCTTGTTCAAAGCGTATTCTTCCACGGACATAATTTGAACCGATTCATAGCCTGCGTGAGCAGGCGGCCAGAATGTTAACCCCTGGCGAGGCGCAGCCAAGCCTGGGGACACCAACGGAAAAGATCAGCAGAGCCTGCGAAGCTGGCGACAGAAATCATCGCCACAAGTGAGCTGCGTCGAAATCGATCCTATGCGCCTTTAAGAGAGCGTTGAATTCATCTTCAAACGACTTCGTCCGATGGTGTTCTTCTTGATTACGAGTAACCACGCACGCTCGCTACGCTCGCCAGGGGCTATCACTGTACCGCCTGCTTCGCAGGCTCCCCTATTTACTCATCATCAACATCACTGCGCCACCACAAATCCGTGGCCGGCAGATTATTGAAATCCGTTTCAATCGCAGCGGACCCGGGCGCGCCCTGGTAAACAATCTCTCCGCCAATCACCGTCATCAGGCAGTGGGTCTTCAGAATTTCCATCTCCGGAATCTTCATGATGTCCGCGGACAGAATCGTCAAATCGGCAAGCTTGCCAACTTCGATCGAGCCGCGCCTGTTCTCTTCAAAGGCAGCGTAGGCCGGCCAGATCGTCAGCATCTTCAAGGCCTGTTCGCGCGTGACCTTTTCCTCGGGATGCCAGCCTTCGCCTGAAAACCCGCGAATGTCTTTGCGCGCGACCGCCGCATAAAACTCAATCATCGGTTCGCCGCGTTCGACCGGTGCATCAGAGCCGCCCGGAACAATCACTCCCGACTTGATGAAACTCTGCCATGCATACGCGCCTTCCAAACGCTTCATGCCCAAACGGCGGGGCGCGAAATGCAGATCGCCGATTGCATGCGACGCCTGCATCGATGGAATGATTCCCAGTTTCGCGAAACGGGGAATATCGATTGGGTTGACGATCTGCGAGTGCTCGTCGCGCCAGCGTGGCTCGGCAATCTTCCGTTCCGACTTCGGCACGGCGTTCAAAGCTTTCTCGTATTCATCGAGGATGAACCGATTAGCGTAATCGCCGATGGCGTGCGTCTCGACCTGAATTCCCTTTTGCAGCGCCTCTTTCAGCATCGGCAGCAGATCTTCCTCTTTCACGCGCAGAAATCCTTTGCTGTCGGGAGCATCGCTGTAAGGTTCAAGTAATGCCGCACCGCCTGAACCCAGCGCTCCATCCGAAACAACTTTGATAGTGCGCACGTTGAGCCGATCGCCGAAAGCCTCGATGATTGGTCCTTCAGATAAGAGACGCTTTGCTTCCGGCCCCGGTCCATAGACGGCTTTGTAAATGCGCAGCTTGAGTTTTCCTTCTCCGTAGAGTTTCTTGTAGAGATCGACATCGCGATAGCTGCCGCCCGGATCCTGAACCTGGGTCAAGCCAAGTTCAATGCTTCGTTTGTTGGCGAGAATTATCGCTTGTTCGATCTCGGCTTGGGTGGGCGCCGGAATGTGACGAGCTACGAATCCCTGAGCGTTATCAAGCAACATGCCGACCGGCTCGCCCGTTTGTTTGTCACGAAGAATCTGACCGCCGAACGGATCTTTTGAGTCTTTTGTCACGCCGCCAATCTTCAAGGCGGCGCTATTGGCGACCGCGCCATGTCCGTCCGCCCGCGTTAGAAACACCGGATTGGTCGGTGAAATCTTGTCCAAGTCCCAACGCGTCGGAAACACCGGCGGCTTCCAGAACGTTTCGATCCAGCCGCGGCCTGTTACCCACTCCCCTGGCTTCGCTTTATCGACGCGCTCTTTCACCTTGGCGAGAAAAGCTTCGAGGTTCGTAATGCCTTCGAGATTCAAATTCATCTCGCGCTGGCCGACGCCAATGAAGTGATAATGAGCATCGGTCATCCCCGGTACCACGGTCTCGCCGTGCAGATCGACGACACGAGTTCCGCTGCCTTGAAACTGTTTGGCGTTTGCATTCGAGCCGACAAAGACGATGCGATCGCCTTTTACGGCGACAGCTTCTGCTCGGGCTTGCTTCTCATTCACGGTGTAGACGTTGCCATTTACAAAAACAACATCAGCCGGTTCCGCTGGGCGAAGAAATGACGGCGTCAGACAGAACCATAAGAGACTCAGCGCGGCAATTAAGCTTTTCATAATTTCCTTTCAGCTATTCATGAGAGACCCCAGCAGTGAGTGGAGAGTTATATCACAGTGTGACTTTGCAGTCACAAAACCATTAGAACGGCTCGCAGATCATATCTTCACAACTTCGAATGCACTATAATGGGTTGCACCCCTTTAAATTACTTGGAGATGCATTGCAAACTCTTTCGAGGAGGAGACTATCGTGCGGGTCGAGACTTTGAATCTGAACACCACGCTGGGCGCGACGACGGCTTACGTCGATCGGCCTGAACAGGATAGCAACCGAGCCGTCATTCTGATTCACGAATGGTGGGGCATCAATCAACACATTCGCGATATCGCTAGCCGTTACGCAGCCGAAGGTTATGTTTGCGTGGCGCCGGATCTGTACCGCGGTAGAGTTGCTGCTGATACTGAAGAGGCATCGGCGCTGATGGAGGCGCTGCCGATTGAAGACGGCATCGAGACGATCCGTAAAGCGATGGCCGCGGCGGAAGAAACTTACGGAATTAAGCGGTTCGCGATTAACGGCTTCTGCATGGGCGGAACGTTTGCACTGCGCGCGGCGTGCGAGATACCCGAACTCAAAGCTGCCGCGCCCTTCTATGGCGACGTGCCCGCAGAGGATGTCTTGAAAAACTTAAAGGTGCCGACGCTTTTCATCGCCGGAAAACGCGACGCATGGATAAATCCTGAGAAGGTGAACGGTTTGAAAGAAATCGTGAAGCAATACAACCTGCCCGTCGAACTCATCAGTTATGACGCCGACCACGCTTTCTTCAACGACACGCGACCACAAGTTTATGACGCGGAAGCAGCCAAGGACGCATGGCGACGAGTGCTCGACCATTTTCAAGTGAATCTATCATGACCTAACGCGGCAATACTTGCTTGCTTGTGAACCTGACCAAACCTGAATCTTCCATCTCCTCCAAACTTTCAATAATTCCGTTGACTTCGGTGTAAGAGAGGAATATGCTTCGCCCACCTCGCAAGAGATTTGCGCTGACATTGAATTCTATCTAGGATTGCAAATCAGAGCTGGAAGCCCACACTTTTCGACAGGTTGGCTCCCTGCGAGCACTCGGCCTACAACTCTCGCTCCAGCCTGGATTTGGGAGATGCGAAATGGAACATCACTCTTCGAAACACCGACCCGAAAAAATCGATGCTCTCGCTGCTGCTAACACCGCGACGAAGAGAAAGTCTTTCAGCACATTCTTGATCGAGAGCGACTTCAAGCCTTTAGTTTTCGCTGGCCGCTGCATGCAATACTTCGGCGTGGGTGCGGTCATCGGCTTCCTTCTGGGAGCGGTTGGAGTATATGGGTACGCATTTTTCGTCAAGTCGTTGCCTTTGGTTAGCCTGGCGAGTGAGCAAAGACCTACTCCGACGCCCACACCGCTGCCCCCTCAGCCAAAAACAGTACAGCTTCACGGAATCGTTAGGGATGCTTTGGGCAGGCCTTTGAACGCACAGTTTTGGGTTGGTGTCTTCGCTAAGCAACTCGGTCCACTTCAGAATTCTGATGGCTCTTTCATTTTGGAAGTTCCGCAAAGTAGTACCTACGATGTGGCGCTATGGACGAGTGAAAGAACCGTCAATGTCTACACTGGGTTTCCCGCGGAGCAAGATGGTGACGGCCTTAGATTGCAGTGGGCCCTACCCTTTCTTCAAACAGTAAGAACCGCCGCGGTTCAGAATTTGGGTGCGGGTGATTTTAGATCGAGGCCCCAGCTCGCTCAATCGCAATTCGGCGAACCGTGAAGAACCGGTCCGGGTGAAGAAAATGATCGATCGAACTGTTTTGATGTTAACGGCATCGCGTTCCCAAAGGAGTAGCCTATGAAGGTTGTCCAGAGCTTCAGTCTGATTTTGGTGCTCGTGGTCGCGGCAGCAGCACAACGTGCCACCGAGTTGTCTGGCCACTTGCAGTACAAAGACAGATCGCCCGCCAAGGGGGTCGTTGTGAGTATTGGAAACTTCAATGTGGTAACCGACGCCAACGGCTACTATAAGGTGAGCTATCTGAAAGCCGGACTCAAAGTGATCTCTATCACTCCGCCGGACAAGGCCACGCGTTCATTCAAAGTGATGATCGGAACTAAACCGACCCAAAAAGATTTCGTGGTTAATTGGTAGCAATATGTAAATGAAGGACGTCACGTGGGAATCGCCACACCGGTAGTTGCCATTTGAAGTAGGAGTGGTTAGTCATCAAGGCAATATGATGCCCAGGCAGAGCGAATCTCCAGCAAAAACTTTTCTCAATCTCTTCGATCGGAGGTCTTGCAATGAGTCAGTCACCAGTAAACATCGTCTATCCGATTGACGGTGCCAGCTACCCTATTATCGATCCGGACTGTAAGGTAAGATCGGCTTATTTTACCGCCAGTTTCGGCGCGACCTGTGCCGGTGGACCACGCAATATAAAGTGGGGCTTTGACAGCGCTACGCTCGGCAGTGGGAAGTTCTACGACCAGTTCAGTGCCCAGTTCACCTGGAAGCTGCCCGCGGGGGCGCACACCTTCTGGGTGGAATCAGCCTGCGGAAATGCGAGTGTCAAATTCACAATAGCGTAAAGGTATTGCCGCAGTCTTATTTTCGAATATCTCGCTGCGAGCAAGCAATGGTGTGGGCCATGCCGGATGATTGCACCCACGCTCGATCAACTGGCGGCTGAATCCGCAGGCGCTATAAGATCGCAAAACTCAACATCGACGAAAATACGCGCACTTCTGCACAGTTCCAAATCAGGAGCATCCCGACGCTGCTAATCTTTAAGGACGGAAAACTCGTCGATCAAATCACCGGCGCAGTTCCCAAGCAGGGGATTGCAGCGCGGCTCGTGGCGCAACTCTGAAAGGCAATGCTTAGGCCCCTTAACTACTAGACCCGTTCTCTCGATACGCCTTTACATAATAGTATTGACTTGAGAGTCAGACAGGAATATGCTTCGCTCACCTCGTAAGAACGTTTGCTAAATTGAGTTCCATCTAACTCGAAACCATAAACTCGGAACTCGAAACTTTTGTAGGGCTGGTTCCCAGAGCCTGCGAACGTCGCATCCTTCTCGTTCCAGCCTTCCAAACGCAACGAAGACAATATAGAAACGGTGTGACCTTCAAAGCCTTTTTGTCGAAAGGGGCTACATCATGAGCAACTCTTTTGCTCCAGACTCTTTAAGAGGCGGGAGCCTTAGTCAAACAGATAGTCAAGAAGGAGGCCAGAATGTCTAGCGGGAATCGCTATCTGATGCGAGATTTTGTCGGTTATTTAGTTCCAATCCTGGGTACGGTCGTCTGCTTTGGAATTGCTTATTATGTAGGAGACACACATAAACTAACGTACGGCATTGCTCGAGATATTGGAATAGCCTTTTTCGTTGCTTTGGTTGTAACAATAATCTACGAGGTGTACGCGAGAGGTCGTTACGAGCGCAGGAAGTTTATCAGTACGCTTCAGGTTATCATGGATGAGATCATTCATCCCCGCGTTTGGGAAGAAGTTAGGAATCAAATCATCGAAAGAGCTATGATCCGCAAGAATAGCCAAATTAAATTGACCTTGGAAGGTCAGGCGGGATTGACTAGTGGGCAAATGGTTCTATGCCTAGAGCATGAATATGAGGTTCATAGCCTCAGATCTAAACCCGTGCCCGTCACGATATTACATTATCTTGATGATCACGTTCAGTGTAAGGACAACGATCTTCCCCGATTTGAGCAGATCGAAATCGTAGGGAGAAAGGATTACAGCGGTGATAACCTGAAGGAGAAGATTAAGAAGGGCGTATTTTCAGTTGATCTTACGCTAAAGCCTGGCGAAAAGGGGGCCGTTCGCGTGCGTACTCGGCGCAAAGAAATAACTTATGTCCCAGGCTCGTACAATCTCATTATGGGTGAAATATGTGACGGAGTCACAATTAACCTAGATCAGATTCCCTCCGACATAGTTGCACATGTGCACGTATGGCCTCACACCGAAAAGCCTATCCCTCTGAAGCTAGGCCCAACCCTAGACCTTTTTCATCGTAAGATTCTGTTACCTGGCCAAGGATGCGAGTTCCGATTCACACCTAAAAATGCTTTAGCAAACGAACCAATTGTTGCGATAACCTCGCCAGGCGAAGGTGAAAACGTGCAAGACGCTGGATGGGTTAAAGGGACTGCCACTGTGCCAGACAATTCCTTCCTTTGGGTCTTGCTTGGTCTAGCGGCGTTGCCTGACCGGTGGTGGCCACAAGGGGGAGGCGCGATTGAGATCAAAGAAGACCGAAGTTGGGGAGTGCAAGTCTTTTACGGCCAACATGGAGAGACGGGTAAATTCAAGATTGCAGCAATCGTGGTTGATCGAGGAACCAACAAGCGCTTGAACAAATGGTACGCAGCCGCTGTAACTAAAGGTTATAATCCAATGGCCTTACCCAAACCCATTGATGATAGTCTTATCAAAATCCTTGATGTCGAAAAAACGAAGTTCCAATTGGCTCCAGTCAGGAGTATCAACGAAGTAACTGGGAACATTGACAGGAAAGCTTCTTGAGAAGCGCCTTCTGTTAATTCGTTTCAAGTTGAATCATACGCGGCTGTCTATTCCATAGCGGGTGTCATGCGTCTTACGAGAGGTCCGTCGCTCGCTCAACCTCTCTTGGTCAATTAATGCCCTTCTTCGCGATTTCTCTGACAGTGAATCTGATCATCGGGCGCTCGATAGCCTAACGATTGTCCTATTTTCCTTTGCGCTTGCTTTCGGCTTTGCTGTCGTCAACTCGGACCAGGATGTCGCCGGGTTGGCAGTCCAAGGCGCGGCAGATTTCGTCGAGCACTCGAAGCTCGATGCGGTTCGTGTGCTCGGCACGCTCGATTCTCGCCAGCGTGTCGTAATCGATTCCTGATTCTTTCGCCAGCCAATAACGATTCCGTCCCTGTTTCTCAAGAATCTGCTTCAGCCTCACTTCAATCATGCGCGCGTTATAGCACAGCACGGCGTATCTAAAGTAGACAGTAGTATTGCGGTATTCACCACTTCTGCGGTATACTTACATGTTTGAGTTGCGGAAGGTCCCGGCTGTCAACTTCACAGAGGGAGGTTGAAGAAACGTGGCAGATGATTCACCCACCGAAGGAAGGGTTCTCTTTCACCGCGAAGACTTGGCGCTGACGATTGATCTGGTGCTGGAGGGTGATGAGCATGCGGCCCATTTTTTGGGGCAGCTTTTTGTCAGTTTTAGGCAGGCGATTGATGGCGGTTTGCACGGTATCAATGAGACGCGAAGGGCGCTGGTGGCGGCGATTGAATTGATCTACCTCCATTCTCCTGCGCACGAGGCGGGGCTTAATCTCTACCGGCTGTCGTTGGAGGGCGAACTGAAGGTCGAAGATGAGCCGGAGAGATTAATCAACGCGGCGATTGAACGGAGCACGGCCCGGATTCGTGCCGACAAGAGTCGTGGCCGCGCGAGCAAGAGAATGTGAGAGTTTCTCTTTACAAAGGACCAAGACCTGATTAGTCTGCGGTGTCCGCCGTCTGACGTGCGGTGGCGACTCTGCCCGACCGAGACGATTGTTCGGTCGCGAAGTAGCCTCCTGCATCCAGAGGTGAAAGGCTAGTACGGCTTCAGCCAGGTCTCTGCGTCAACTGCGACGGCAACGGCTTATCAACTTTCGGACGCACGGGCAAATTCGCGACTTCCCACAGGGTCATATAAATCGTTCGCGCCACCTTTTCCATCTTCACATAATCGATCTTTTGCGGCTCGTCGCCGGGGCGGTGATAGTCTTCGTGCACGCCGTCGAAAAAGAAGATGATCGGGATGCCCTTGCGCGCGTAGTTGTAATGATCGCTGCGGAAAAAGAAGCGGTTCGGATCCGCGGGGTCGTCGTACTTCACGTCGTAGGTCAAATTCAGAAACGATCTGTTTACATCCTGGCTTAACTGGCCGAGTTCGGTGCTCATCATGGTCGAGCCAATAACGTAAATCGCATTAGGCCCGGTAAGATCTTTGTTGCGGGGGTCGGTGTCGCCGTCTTTCTTGCTGCGTCCGATCATGTCGATGTTGAGTTGCGCGA
>WNFT01014239.1_pt1 | contig 13493 bp, 18 predicted proteins | sample 5400191 | NCBI WGS metagenome assembly WNFT01 (sample SAMN13153359, study PRJNA577476) | soil metagenome | isolation source: 80 cm saprolite under Madrone tree | place: USA:California | collected 2016-06-14
AGCAACTTACAATAGAAAAAACTGTTTCATCAGCTCTTTTTGATCGAAAATAAAATACATCAAGGGCTGGGAGGGATTTATACTGTTGAATAGCTCAATGCAACTCCTCTGCTCCACCGGGACTTTTAGTCGCTATCCAGATCTCACAGATTACCGGCCTATCCTGATTTACGGGCCAGGGCTTGAGGTAGATGGTTTTGAATTGATGTTTTACCCGGACTGGACGCCAGAAGTCGAGCAAATTGCCTCAGCAGTAGGCAAATCCGGCTTGCATTTTCCAGCAATCCATGCTGAGAAAGGTATCGGGCCTGCCCTGGTGAGTGCGCAAGCGCAAGAACGAGAGCAAGGCTGGCAATGGATGGAAGCAAGCTGCCGCTTGGGAAGCCTGCTGGGAGCTAACATACTGGTATTTCACCTCTGGGGTCTGCCAGGTTCAGACGAGCAGATCGAGCAAAACCTGCAAACTCTAGAGGGTTGCCTCGGTCTAACAGAAAGGTACGGTCTAGAGCTAGCGGTTGAAACTATCCCCAGCAGGCGAGCTGACCCACTGCGTAATGTACGTCGAGCAATCGAGCAGGATACTCGCTGCGTGGTGGCGCTGGATACAGAATTTCTGGCATTGCACAATCAACTGGAAGAAGCGCTGCATGCGGACTGGTTATGGCAGGAAAACCGCGTGCGCCATATACACATCAAAGATTATGCCGCTGGCACGTACTCGACTGACAATTATCGTCGCTACCTGCACCCTGGCGAAGGTCGCATCGATTTTATGCAGTTCTTCACCGCTCTCAAGCAGCGTAGTTTTAGTGGATACATCAGCCTGGAGGCTTCCGTTGTTAACCGGGATGGAACGCGCGATATGCAGCGCCTCAAGAGGAGTTTGACTATGCTCAGGCAATTATGCAACACCCATGAACTCTAATTCCTGACGAAAAATTTGCATATTAGGTGTAAATGAGATACACTATGCTATGGTTGCTCGGGAGCAAAATGCATGATTACGGTTATAAAGCTGAATCCGCTCGGCGAAGCGAAAGTCCAGTACAAGGGAGAAGTTGCTGAACATCTACCTCACAGGGTAATCATTAAGGCTTATTGGCAACAACCAGCGAAAGACCTTGGCTACACACGTTTTGAGCCAGGAGACCGCTTTACAGAGTACTACTATACTGACCGGTGGTTTAACATTTTCGACATTGCGACCCCCAGCGGTACACGTAAAGGCTGGTACTGCAACGTTGCTGAACCGGCGCGTATTTACGATGATCACATCGAGCAAGTTGACCTGCTGCTTGATATCTGGGTTGATCCGAAAGGTACACCTCTTGTATTAGATGAAGATGAGTTCAATGCTGATACCACACTCAATGACGAGCAGCGCAGAGGCGCACAGCAGGCTCTGCATGAGCTTTTACAAATGGTCGCTGCGCGCATCGAACCGTTTTCGGACAGTTCTCAATCAGAAGAAAGGAGTGTGTGAATTGCCCGCATCAAGCCAATTTATAGAGTGTGTTGATACGACACTGTGTTGGAGCCACAGAAGACTCTGGAAGGACAAATCTTGATGGAGAAAAAAGGCGCCAGGCTGTTCCAGCTGGAAACCGAGACCTTTGAGCACAGCTGGAACGTTGTGGAGCATGAAGTCTTAGAATCTCGCAGACAACTTCGCCAGAAAGTAAACGAGCTTATACGTCTCGTGGATGGTTCTACGCTAACCACCGGGGAAATGCAGCAGCATTTGCTCTCCGGTGTAGCAAAATTTGGCTCCCAGCTGGCTATGCAGCTTGTGCGTTCGCTTCATCGCGACGACCCTCTTGAACGCCAGTCCGTCGTCTGGCTACTGACATTGCTCAACGACGCTGAAACAATTACGCTGCTCCGGCACATGTCGGACAACAAGCGCCTCCCTCGCCCCATACGGCTGTCGGCCTCACTGGCACTGGCAGGTATGGCATAACAGCGCAGACGATAGATGATCACAGGCGCGCTCGCCTTCATGCCATAAGTTAGCACTTTTATAGTGAGCTATTTGTCCACTTTGCCCCAGGCTGACATGAAAAGCCCGATGGCACAAAAGTCTGGTGACTGCATATCGATGATTGCCTGCTGGGCGAGTTCGTCATATCGTTCTGGTGAAATAACGCCTACGCCGACCATGAAGGACCGGAGCAAATGCACAGCAATCATAATATTTTCATATGAGGCGGCGTATGCTTCGGAGGGCGTGTCAGCAGACCAGTCGATCATATAGGCCTGCTGGTGAATATCCTGGAACCCCGCGCCGCGCAGGAAACGCCCTAACATTGCCATCGTGCCGGAGTACCGGCCTTCGGGGAAAAAACTTCGTCCAGCCTTACGGGCAGCATTTGCGCCGGTGATGACGAGCTGCTCGAACGCTGCACTGTTGGTGATCCCCATATCATCGGCCTCGGTTAACCGCAGCATTCCTCCCGGCCGCAAAATGCGCTTGCACTCCTGGATCAACCCAGGCCAATCTTTTGGAGAAAGGACACCCGCGAGCATGCGAGCATTCACGAAATCGAAGGAGTCATCGTCGAATTCGAGCGGCTTCAGGATGTTCATAGTATTAAATGCAGCGTTGTGCAATCTCTGCACTTGCGCTTGAGCACGTGCGTAGCTGGTCATCGCCTGGCTGATATCAACACCGACTACCTCAATTTTGGGGTATGCAAAAGCCACGTCAAGCACCCAGCCTCCAGGTCCGCATGCAAGATCAAGGACTCGCGGGACCGCCGAGAGATCCACTTCCTCGGGAAATAAGCCCCCCATATACCTTGTGACAATTCGATGCTGTTTCGTCAAGCGAACCATTTCTGTCCCGCTTTCCGGGTCAAATATATAGGTATCTTCTCTGGGCGGCGGCTCAGTTGGCATAACTCACCTCTTCTGGAATACTGCTTAACTACCATACTTTAAGTAGAGCTATTATAGCCTACTGCTCTTTATACCACACCGGTTAATATGGATCAACAATCCACCCCTCCATCATGTCACAATCAACAGGTATCCCATATCCCCTATCCCGTTGCGAATACACCCGCCCTGCCTGCACAGCACACAAAACAGCATCCAGCTGATCCCCCATCTGGTCTTCTACAAACATCTCAGTCATTCGTTCACGTAGCTCAATCCTAAACCCATAGCACTCCTCTATCACACTCGAGCGCAAACCATAAACAATCTCACTCCGTGCTACGGCCCGATCCTTCGTCTGTTTATCTCGTTCATCGCTCTTATAACTACGCCTGCCAATCAACTTGCGTGCCACCAGAGCAGGATAGCCCTCCAACACGATTCTGCTCCCATCCGTCGGGTGACAGGGCAGGATACTCACATTCGATTTCAGTAGCCGGGTTGCCCCCTCAAAAAACATCTTGCCCACCGGGACACGATGCAGCATCATAGGACTACGAGCGCCTGCCAGCACGTCTGTCGCTCTCAGATGCTGTTTATCACCAACTGGCCTGCTTTCTTGGTAAACCTTCAGCGTCTCCTCAAACTTCATCTTGCCTATTGATGCTATAACCTGCATGTAGCCCTCCCATGTTTGAGGCCAGCCAAGATTCGTGATCAGCTTTCGAGGTAGACCAAAGGGAAAATCGAGAGCTGCCAGCCAGGGTCCATCCGAACGCAGCAATGCCTCAAAATCGTCGAAACTGGTCAGTCTCAGGCAATCATTTACGCTTAAGAGGTCCTTTTGCAGCTCGCACACTGCGCAGGTGATAGTTTTTTTGCGACTGGGAGCGCTGGTAAAGTCGAGGCCGTAGATTTTCATTTTCCCTCGTCAAGCCGATCTAATGGAGATTATACATACGTCATGTTACTGCCGCCAGGCGCTAGTAAAGCGTCATAGCTGGGCAATGACACCTTTACTGATCGCGCGCAGGGTAGCGTAGACGCCTTTACCGGCCGAGGCAATAGCTTCAAAGCTGGGTGCGCGGCGACGATTGAGGTAGCGCTCGAGCACATGGACGGGCAGGGCAGAGGACATATCGCGTTTATTCCACTGTATGACGAGGGGGAAGTGTGATAGGTCTTTGCCCAGCCGGCGCAAGTTCATCTCGAGTTCGGAGATGCTCTGCACGTTCTCTTCAAATTTCTCGGCCTGCGAATCCACGACGAAGACAATGCCATCTGCGCCGTTCAGCACAGCCAGGCGAGTACGCTCGTAGAGAATCTGGCCCGGCACAGTATAGAGATGAAACCTGGTTCTGAAACCGTGAACGGTCCCTAGATCCAGGGGCAGGAAGTCGAAAAACAGTGTACGCTCGGTTTCGGTGGCGATACTCAGCATCTCACCACGGGCAGATGGATTGATACTCCTAAATACGTATTGCAGGTTGGTCGTTTTCCCACAATATCCGATACCATAATAGACGATCTTACAATGTATCTCGTGAGAAGCAATATTGATAAGTGCCATGTTCAAGACACTCCTAATCGCGGAAAAGCAGGTCAATGGTATCCTCAACCGAGGAGCGGAATTGGATATTGAGCACCGAGGATTTTTGACTGCTAGTATCTGCTCGCACTCGCTCTAACGTGTGGCCCAGTTCTTCTGAGGTCTTTTTCGAAAGGACTTTGACCAGGCCAATATGTGTGAGCTTGTCAAAGACGATGACCAGTAGCCATTGTTCCTCGACCATCGTCGTATAGATATTCTCATGCACACCCTGCTGGAAAATCGTGCGAAAATCTTTCTCGCCCAGCAGCTCGGCCACATGACGCGAAGAGGAGAACGCGCCGGCAAGTAAGGCCCCAAGCGAGGTCGCATTACGCTTTGTAGTCGTTCCTTGAGTGGAAATAACCTGGCCACTCTTGTCAATCAACATGACGGAAGTGGCACTGGTATCATTCATAAGCTTAGTTAATGTGCTGGAGATAATATCAAGTTCGCGATCTGAGATAATAAGATTAGTAAGTTGTTCCATGTACGCGCCGCCCTCTGTGCAGACGTTCAGCTAAAATGATAACTACACGTGCCGGGTATGAATAATCTTAAGCCGTTGGATACGACACTGTGCGTCAACCGGGTTATCCAACCGCAAGGAGTCTATATTATGCTATGTCGAGAGCTTCAAGAATTTCATTTCGAATCGCCTTGACCATGCGCCGCACATTGGCAATACTGGCGGCATTGTCAAATAGCGTGACCACCAGGGCATAGTCTCCAAGAGGATCAATGCTTACTAACCCACGCTCATACTCCATAAGCGCCCCAACTACGCCACCCCGTGAAATTTCACGCCCCAGGGCTTCAGCAGTATTCAAGCCGGTTGTCATATACGCGCCCACAGCCTCTATATCTTCTTTGCCATCACGTGACAATCCCTCGATTAATAAGCCGTCACGTCCCACGAGGACAGCCAGCTTTACCCCTGGTATCGTCAAAAAGCGCCCCAGGGTTTGCTTTAGATCAACCATTCCTTGCCTCCGTACACAACGGGTCGCACCGCTCTTGAGTTTCCTGGACTCTCGCTATTCTACCCGATGCAGGCGAGTGTTGCAACCAGATGGGACATCTTGGCTAATAGCAATCTACTCACTTGCTTTTTACACCGTAGTAATTTGGAGCTTCCTTCGTAATCATGACATCATGCGGGTGGCTTTCGCGCAGGCCTGCGCCGGTTATGCGTACAAAGCGCGTCTTTTGCTGCATTTCCGGGATAGTAGCACAGCCGGCATATCCCATCGACTGGCGCAGCCCTCCGACCAACTGGTGAATCAAGGGTCCTAGCATACCTTTGTATGGGACACGCGCCTCAATGCCCTCGGCAATCAGACCCGACTCCTCGATGGTATCACCCTGGAAGTAGCGATCCTTACTATAGCTGCGCTGCTTCATGGCGGCGATCGATCCCATGCCCCTATAGTCTTTGAAGCGCTCCCCTTGCGAGATGATGAGCTCACCGGGACTTTCATCGACCCCTGCCAGTAAGCTGCCCAACATAACGCTATCCGCACCCGCTGCGATGGCTTTGGCGATATCGCCCGAATACTGGATGCCTCCATCGCCGACGACCGGAACATTGTATTGTTTGGCAACACGAGCACAATCATAGATAGCTGTAATTTGAGGCATGCCAATGCCCGCTATGACCCGTGTTGTACAAATGGCTCCCGCGCCAATTCCTACCTTGACTGCATCAACACCAGCCTGGATAAGCGCCTCGGTGGCCTCTGCCGTCACGACGTTACCGGCCATCAATTGCACTTGCTTTCCAAAACGACTTTTTACACGTGCTACCATTTCGATCACCATATGCGAGTGAGCATGCGAAGTATCGATTACCAGCACATCAACGCCTTCTTCGATCAATGCAGCGCAGCGGGCGTCGGTATCTGAACCCACGCCCACGGCGGCGCCCACACGCAAGCGACCGTACTCATCCTTGGCAGCATTCGGATACAGGATTTTCTTCTGTATATCTTTCATAGTAATCAAGCCTTTGAGCATACCATGCTCATCGACCACCGGCAGCTTTTCAATTTTGTAGCGGTGTAGGCTATCGCGAGCCTGTTCTAAGGTTGTGCCCACTGGCACAGTTATCAGGTGATCGCGCGTCATCAGTTCAGCGATAGGGCGGTCAAAGCTGGTTTCGAAGCGAATATCGCGGTTAGTGAGGATGCCCACGAGCTTACCGTTTTCGGTGATAGGGATACCGGAGATGTGGAAATGCTGCATGGCGGCCAGTGCTTCACTCAGCGGCGCCGTCGGCTCCATCGTTATGGGATCGGTGATCATACCCGATTCGGAACGCTTTACCTTATCGACTTCCTGCGCCTGTTCCTCGATCGACAAATTCCGATGAATAATACCGATGCCACCCTCGCGAGCTAAGGCAATAGCTAAACGTGCCTCCGTGACAGTATCCATAGCCGCACTCAAAATAGGAATATTAATGTTGATCGCACGCGTCAAACGTGTCTGCGTAGAAGCATCACGTGGAAGTACCGACGAAGCAGCGGGTAAAATCAACACGTCGTCGAACGTGAGACCCTCGAGGGCAAATTTGTCTTCAAACGTGCCATTGTTATGCGCTTGAGCCGGGGACATGATGGCGACAACCTCCTCTCCTTACGTTTAGTAAAACGCCCAGCTTACACTTTTGCGTGTGCTGGGTCTTCCACCCGGATAATACGATGACTAGCTTGCACATCACTGTCGAGTAACGGTGGTGTGTTATGAATGAAAGATCGGAGAGATTAGCATTTTACAATCCGGAGTAAAAACTATGCAAGAACAAGGATGCCCTTGACATGCCATGTCGATTAACTGGCATGCCAAGGACATCCTTTGTAAAGGGCTCAGTATCAGCTCATAGTCGACGTGCGCGGCTTCCTACAAAGAGGTTGTACAGTAGCACGATCAACGCTACAATCAGCAGCAAATGGATCAAGCCGCTTGATACATGCAAGGCAACGAATCCAATTAGCCACAAAACCACAAGAATGACTACTATAGCCCAAAGAATACCTGCCATAGTTTCTTTCACCTCCCTAATGCTATCTAGATGATCCTCTCGATGGAGCTCAAATCTCCTTTTTTAGAGCATGTAAGACCCATCGTCTAAGATTGTCACGAATCATAGCTTAAACAAGTTTCATCCGTAAAACAAACTCGCAGGCGATTTCATACTTGTCATCTTGAAGGAATTGCTATACTGTATAGATGGAACCTTCAAATCACATACTTATTTTCTTAAGGAGATTAGCCCATGTCTGCTGATATGCAGACGACCCACATGGCGAACGAGCTGGTGCAGGGTGTACAGGCACAAGATGATGACGCCATTGTCGTTGATAACTTCACAAAAAGTTACGGCTCCAATCGAGTCGTTGATCATTTAACATTTACGGTACACCAGGGAGAGGTCTTCGCATTGCTAGGACCTAATGGCGCAGGCAAGACGACAACCATTGAAACACTCGAAGGTTACCGTACCCCCGACCAGGGCAATTTGCGCGTGCTGGGGCTTGATCCCATCCGCAATGCGCAGGTGCTCAAATCACAGATTGGTGTGATGTTGCAACAGGACGGCCTCTATCCGGGTCTAACCGCCCACGAGGTCTTGCATCTCTTCGTACGCTACTACAGGCAGCCACAGGATATTGCTAGCTTGCTTGAGCGCGTTGGCCTGGGTTCAGCAGCCAAAACACGCTGTCGCAGGCTCTCCGGCGGTCAGAAACGCCGCCTTGCCCTGGCTGTTGCGCTGGTGGGCAACCCGGCGCTGGTCTTTTTGGACGAACCGACTTCCGCTATGGATCCACAAGCGCGACTGGCAACCTGGGAAATCATCCGTGACTTGAAAAGCACCGGGGTTACCGTCTTATTGACCACGCACTTAATGGACGAAGCTGAGCGGCTGGCGGATCGTGTAGCCATTATCGATCACGGGCGGCTGATTGCGCTCGATACGCCAACAGGCCTGACCGGGGTACAGAACGCAACCGTCGTACGTTTCGTCGCACCCGCCGGGCTCGATTGCACGCAACTGGCAGCGCTGCCATCAGCACTCAAGGCCGAGGAGATTCGCCCTGGCAGCTATTTGATTGAGACAGATACGGCCCCGGTGCTTGTAGCAGCATTGACGGCCTGGTTACGCGACCAGCAAATCACGCTCACCGAACTGCGCGTTGGACACGGCTCTCTCGAAGATCTCTTCCTACGCCTGACGGGAGCAGAGATAAGAGATTGAAATGACAACGCACACTCTACAGCAACAAAGACGGGACGAAAAAGCAGCATCTTTCGGCCGCCAGGTATTGGCACAGGTACAGGTCGAGTTGCTCATGACCCTGCGGCGTGGCGAGAGCGTACTGATCACTTTGATCGTGCCGGTACTACTCCTGGTCTTTTTTGCTTCACTCAACATCGTACCTACAACTAGCGGCAAAGCGGTGGATTTCCTCCTGCCAGGCTATGAACGTTACTATGGCGTACTCAAGCGTCTCGGTAGCTCGCCATTGCCACGCAGCGGGCTTATCATCGCCAAGGTGATCTCCGTCCTGGTCCTGGAATTGATTCAAGTGATAGTGCTTGTTGCTGTGGCCGTTATCTTTTATGGCTGGCGGCCAATAGGCGCACCGTTCTTAGCGCTACTAGTAATAGCTATAGGAACGGTGACATTTGCCGCGTTGGGATTGGCTATGGCGGGAGCATTGCGAGCCGAGGTGACGCTCGCGGCGGCCAACGGACTCTACTTGTTATTCCTGCTGCTCGGCGGCGGCATTCTGCCACTGAGTCGTCTCCCTGGCCCACTGGCTGCTATCGCGCAAATCCTGCCCGCTGCCGCACTTACGCAAGCACTACAAGCAACAATGTCCAATGGCACGGCTTTTCCCGGATTCGCCCTGCTGACATTGGCAATCTGGGCAGTGCTTATCCTGCTGCTAGCCATAAAGACTTTTCGCTGGGAATGAACCTATGCTGCCTTCCATATCCATTGATCAGGGCAGGTAAAATCAAGCACCGCCAATTGTCCTCCACCGTTAAGCGAGCCGACAATGAACTGAGGTACACTGGAACGCTGGAGTTGATCCTGTTTGTCCGGCAGCATCACAGAGATTCCATCCAGGGCTGACACATGTGAGATTGAATCGTTGTACGTCTTGATCTGACCCACGATGATTTCCACGTTAAAGGTCACAGTGTTGTCCTTCTTATCAGGATTCATCAGTCGCGGTATAATCGTATCGTTCGCATTGCGAAACGGGTCGTGGAAGGTGTAGTCCGTTTTATAAGGGTTGTCTGGCCGCGCATTGGCGAAGGCAAAGGCCTCAATACACAGGTTGTACTTGTAGGCGCTGTGAGGTGTACGAAAGAGGTGATTATATGATACAGGGGATGCAGCCAGGCGCAGACGGACGAGCAGCAGGCTCCCAATTATCACAATCAACACAAAAGCAAGTAGCATCCACCGTTTCATCAGTACACCTCCTTCGGGGAAGCATAGCCAGGATGTATTTGGAGATCGAAGGGGGGACGGACATCTCCTCCCATAACTCACGGCCTACACCTCCAGGCTTTGGGAAAAGCAAGCCTATCTACACAGCAGAAGCATGCTATACAAATGACAGCGTTATTTTGGCTGGGGAAGTGTACCTGCTACCGACTCTTCCTCCTGCGTTTCTGACCCGGACTCTACTACTTCTGGCCGTTGCGCTTGCAGTTGCGTTATAGTTACCAGGAACATTACGAGAATAAGTACATGAAACGCCGTACACCAGGCACAAATTGTGCGCAAACGAACAATTTCTACATAGACCAGGTAGAGGACGGTCAGCATGCCCAGTAGAGCCCAGGCAAATTGCGTCACACGTATCCAGCGTAGTTCGGGTCCTAGATACAAGCCGCTAATCGCTAAAGCAGCGCCGACCACACACCAGCCAAGACCCGGTACAGTGATTGGCACGGATGTACCTGGAACGACAGAGTAGAGACTGGAGAGGACACGCGCACAATCGACGAGGCCACTCGCAGAACAAACGAGGGGAGCATTTTCATAATGGACCAGGGTCAGATAGATGGCAATGCCCATGCCCAGTAAAGAGAGCACTAGCAGGAGCACCTGGCTTCCTGAGCGTTGTAGATGTTTCATTATTTCCTCTGCATGGCTTGAAAAAACTGAATAGTATGAATTGACTGATAACCATGTTAATAGCTTACCGATGATGCGAGGCAATGTCAATGTATCTCAAGTTGGTGGCGTAAGGACAGCTGTAGGGCCCGATTATGAAGTTTACCAAGCACCATCGGTAATACCCGTAGGCGCCCAATTTATTGGCGCACCGCCGATTTATCGGCCTGGGGAGCGCATCGACGGGCCATTGGCCGATAATGATTTTTACCAACCAGGATCGGTAATAATCGCGGGTCGCTTGTCATGCTGAGCCCATTCGCTTCGCTCAGGGTAAACTCCGCGAAGGATCTCTCGCGATGGGCAGCCAGATGCTTCGCTGCGCTCAGCATGACACTACTGGCTTTGGTCGTTAAAAGTCATCATCGGCCCCCATCACTGCCCCAAGGAGTACACGTGAAGAGGTGTACTCCTTGGGACGATGTGCCTTGCCGGCCAGTTCTACTCAATCGGGGAAGTAACCCTTTCGGAGAAATGACACGCAGCGTAATGCTCTCGCCCCTCTTTCGCTTCAAAGGCAGGTTCAACTTCACGGCAGATATCCTGTGCCATAGGACATCGTGTATGGAAGCGACAACCAGAGGGAATGTGAATTGGACTGGGCAGGTCACCGGAGAGAATGATCCGCTGGCGCCGCTTCTCGATCTTGGGGTCCGGGATAGGGATCGCTGAGAGCAAAGCCCTCGTATAGGGATGCTTGGGTGCCGCGTAGAGTTCATCGCGGTTCGACAGTTCAACGATCTTTCCCAGGTACATTACGGCAATGCGATCGGCCACGTGGCGCACCACGCTGAGATCATGTGAAACAAAGAGGTATGTTAAATTGAATTGCTGCTGCAGCCGCTGCATCAAGTTGAGTACCTGGGCACGAATTGAGACATCCAGGGCGGAAACAGGCTCATCCGCAATGATGAATTCTGGATTAATCGACAGCGCGCGAGCGACAGCAATGCGCTGTCGCTGACCGCCACTAAATTCATGCGGGTAGCGATCGATGTACTCAGGGCGCAGGCCAACGACGCTTAAAAGCTCCACCGTTCTCTCGCGAATCTCGGCATTGGAAGCTACTTTATAGATATGCATCGGCTCGGAGATGAGCGACCCGATCGTATAACGTGGATTTAGCGAGGCAAAGGGATCCTGAAAGACTATCTGCACGCGCTGGCGCAACTCTCGCAGTTCCTCGCCTTGTAAAGTTGCCAGGTCCTTGCCGTCAAAAAAAATATTTCCGGAAGTCGGTTTGTAGAGTCGCACGATGGTTCGCCCGATGGTCGTTTTGCCGGAACCACTTTCACCAACAAGCCCTAACGTCTGCCCGCGTTCGATGCTAAAACTGACTCCATCAACAGCGCGCACATAGCCAACTACACGTTGTAATACGATGCCTCGCGTCAAGGGGAAATGCATTTTGAGATCTCGGACATCGACCAGCGTTTTACTCGCTACAAGGGTATCTACCATCTACTTCTCCTCCAATGTTTGCAGGGCAGCTTCCGCCGATTTAGCGATGGCAGCTTGCATAGCCTCTAACCTTGCCTGGCGCCGCTTATCTGCATAGGCTTGCTCTTTCGGGTCGGTTACATCCACCCAACATGCCTTGAGGTGAGCGCTGTTACCCGCGACAGGATCAAGCGGGGGCATAGTGCGACAGATAGCACGGGCAAAGGCGCAACGCGGCATGAATGGACAACCTGGTGGAGGTTGCAAAAGGTCAGGCGGAGCGCCTTCAATGGTCTTGAGTTGGGAGTGGCGTTCCTCATCGAGACGGGGTACGGAGGCCAACAAACCCAGTGTATAGGGGTGACGAGGGTTTTCAAATAACTCATCTGTAGGCGCTGTCTCGACTACTTTACCGGCATACATAACTACCACACGGTCGGTCATACCGGCAACAACGCCAAGGTCGTGCGTAATAAGCATAACAGCCGTGCCAAAATCACTGGCCACTCCATTGATCAACTCGAGAATCTGCGCCTGCACCGTTACATCCAGCGCAGTTGTGGGTTCATCAGCGATGAGCAATTTAGGGTTGCATGCCAGGGCTATAGCAATCACCACACGCTGGCGCATCCCACCACTGAACTGGTGGGGGTAGGAATTTACACGCTCGGCAGCCGCAGGAATGCCAACCTGCTCCAGCAAGGCAATAGCTCTTTTTTGCGCTTCATCTTTGCTCAACTTCAAGTGAATGCGCAAGGCCTCACCAATTTGTTTGCCCACGGTCATGGTCGGGTTAAGGCACGTCATGGGGTCCTGAAAGATCATACCAATCTTACCGCCGCGTATCTTCCGCATAGCGCTATCAGGCAGATCGAGTAGATCCTGGTCCTCAAATAATACGCTGCCACCGGCAAATTCCCCTGGTGGTTGGGGAACCAGGCGCATAATTGAAAGGGCCGTGACGCTTTTGCCACAGCCGCTCTCGCCTACTACAGCTAGCCTCTCACCAGGCTTGATCGCAAAACTCACTCCATCGACCGCACGCACCCGACCAGCTTTCACCTTAAAGTAAGTCTTGAGATCCTGTACCTCTAATAAATACTCTCCCAAGGTTTTGACTCCTTCCGCACCAATTTAACGTTCCGTCATATAGGGGTCAAGCGCATCGCGCAGGCCATCACCCACCAGGTTAAAGCTGAGCACCGTTAAGAAGATGAGCAGGCCTGGAGTCAGAACCAGCCAGGGGGCGACATCAAAAAAGCCTTGACCATCACTCACCAGATTACCCCAGCTCGACGCGGGAGGCTGAATGCCAAAGCCAAAGTAGCTCATGACCGATTCGAGGATGATGTTGGCACCGACAAGCAACGTGGCGTTCACAATGATCGG
>WNFT01003583.1_pt1 | contig 13492 bp, 13 predicted proteins | sample 5400191 | NCBI WGS metagenome assembly WNFT01 (sample SAMN13153359, study PRJNA577476) | soil metagenome | isolation source: 80 cm saprolite under Madrone tree | place: USA:California | collected 2016-06-14
GGCACGAAAATCTCAGACAGATGACCTTCGTACATTATCGACCTGGATTTGCCCGCATCAGTGAAGCGCACCATCGAGACCACGATGCCGACGTGCGGATCCATGCGCACGTGAAAGCTCCAGTTCTGCCATTCGACTCGCGACCCGTTTACCTTGAACGCGGGCCCGTTCGGCTGCTGGACGACGATCGGGTTGATTGGCGCGCGCGTCTTGCTGATCGCTTTTTTGCTGTAATCGCCGGGCGCTTTCGGAATTGGAACGACGCCGGTGTCGACCAACTGCGTGACCCGGCGACTGTTGATATCAACAACTGCTATCAATCCTTCGATCGGGCGGCCCCAAAAGTTGAGCGCGGCAGCATCGAAACACTCGGCGCGCACCAGGCGGTGGCCTTCTTCCGCCTTGACTGCGAAGTAGCCGGTGGAGAACTCCAGACATTCGATTTTGTCAAAGTTCCGTATGTTGCGCTTGCGCATCGCGGCCTGCCATCCGCGATCGGCCTTCACGACCTGGTTGATAATGTCGATCTCGCCGACCATCAGACCCGGCTGCACGCCCTGAATCTCGCGCCACGAATCCACTTTGCGCGCGGATAAATCGACCAGGGCCTCGAAAGTCCGGCTGTCTTGCTTGACGATCGCGAACGCATGGCGCGTGTCGCCCGGCCTCGACTTGAGCACTTCGGCCTTCGGAGGCTCCTGGAGCGTCAGAAGCGGGAATTGCGTCGCCTCGTTCACATGGCCGGCGGTTTTGAGAACCGTCACGGCGGTAGAAAGCTCCTCGCTCGACAACGGGTCCATTGGACTTTGCGGGACCTTGCGGGACTTTGCGGGACTTTGCGGCGAAGCCGCGTGAGCAATAGCGATCGAGGCGGCCAGGATCGCAGCGAGCAGGAATGCGTGGAATCGCATTGTTGCAGCTCCTTTTCGCGGCAACCGGACATCATCCGATTGTAATCGATTGTAATTTGGTCCGGCGATTATGCCCGGAGACTAGGACAGATAGCCCCGGATTGCTATGAGTGATGCCGCCGCAAGCGGCTGACTGATAGGGTTGTGGGATGACTAATGCATTGGAAGTCGAGCACCTGACGGTGCGATTCGGTACGACGGAAGTAATCCGCGACCTGAGCTTTGGCGTTCCGGGCGGCACGTCGCTGGCGATTATCGGGCCCAACGGCGCCGGCAAGACCGTGCTGTTCAAGGCCCTGATTGGATCCACCCCTTACGAAGGGACTATTCGATGGGCCGAGGACACCAAACTCGGATATGTGCCGCAAAAGCTCGATATCGAGCGCGATCTGCCGCTCAGCGGGCGGGATTTTCTGCGTGCGAAGGCCGCGATCTCGAAGGTATCGCGGCGCGACGTGGCCGGAGCATTAGCGCTGGTCGGCCTGGAACCCGCGATCCTATCGGCGCCGATCGGGACGATGTCGGGCGGTCAATTTCAACGGCTACTGGTGGCCTTCGCGCTTATCGGCAACCCGAATGTCGTGCTGCTTGACGAGCCCGCCGCCGGCATCGACGAGCCGGGCGAGGAGAAAATCAACACGATGATTCAGCGGCTACAAGAGGAGCGCGGCGTGACCGTGCTGCTGATCTCGCACGACCTGAGCATCGTTTATCAGCATGCGACGGCGGTACTGTGCATGAGCAGAACCAATCCGTGCTTCGGAGTACCGCAGAAGGTTCTGACTCCCGAGACGCTTCGCGAACTCTACGGCACGGGGGTTGGATTCCACGTCCATGACCACGATCGAAATTAGCTCGCTCGTGCTCTCCTTCGCGATGGCGACGGCGGCGGGGTTGGTCGGGTGTTTCGCGGTGATGCGCCGAATGACGCTCGCCGCCGACGCGATTTCGCATGTGGCGCTGCCCGGTATCGGTATCGCGCTCGCGATGCGTATCAACCCGATGCTGGGCGCGCTCGCGACGCTACTTTTTGGCGCGGTGCTCATCTGGGCGCTCGAGGCGCAGACTAAAATAGCAACCGAGACCATTACCGGCGTCGTTTTCTCAGTCGCGCTCGCAATAGGCAGTATGACCACCTCGGGCGAGCAATTGATCGAGGCGCTATTCGGCGGGCCGAAGAATCTGTCAAGTTGGGAGCTTGGGCTTGGTCTGCTTGGCGCGAGCGCCGTGGTCGTTTTCATACTTCAGGCGCGGAACAGCCTGGTGATAGCGCTGGTCTCGCCCGAAATCGCGGCGACGTCCGGCATCAATGTCGCGCGGATGAATCTGCTTTTCCTGCTCACCTTTGCGGTGACGGTAGCGCTTGGCGTGCGCTATCTGGGCGTCCTGCTGATGGGTTCGCTGATCATAATACCGGCGGCGACGGCGAGGCATCTGGCGCGCAATCTCACGGGAATGCTGGTGGTTTCCGTAGGCGTGGCTATCGTGTCAACCGCACTCGGAAGCTATAGCGCCGGCTTGTTTCATAATGCGACGGGACCATTCATCATCACGGTCGCCGGAGGGATTTTCTTTCTGAGCCTGCTGTTCCAGGCGCGCTGACTCTCGCGCGCACAGCGAGTGCTGAGATAGCTCACTTCGAGTCCGCGCAGAAAAACACCGCCCGGGCGCGCATTCGATGCGTCCCGGGCGGCCAATACGATCAATCCTAACTTATTGGGTAGGCCCTTTGTAGCACGTACCCACGGCAGGCTCGGTTTCGAAGCCACTGTTGTTGCTCGCGGTGTGCGCGATTCGCCCGCCCGGGCTCAGAACCAGAAGCCAGAGTTCGGTGAGTCCGGCGGAAATGCCAGCGCCGGCGCAAGAAGCATCGTTGGAGCCCGCGGGAACCCAAGTCAGCGTCGCCTTAGCAGTGCCGTCGCTGCCAACGGTGTAACTCGACGTCCCACTCAGCGTATAGACGCAAGGACAGGCCATGGAGGACCCGGCGTTCGAGGTACAACCCGAGATCAACGTGCTATTTTCGAAATCGACGCTTCTCAGTATCTTCTTGCCGTCGGTGAAGCCCCCTTCGCCGTTAGCCTTAAGGAACATGACCGATTGCTCGTCATCATCGTCTGAAGAGCCGCTACAAACGTATCGGCCGTTGAAATTATTGTTATGGAACTTGGCCAGTGCATTGCCACGCGCAAACAGCAGCAGGGCAAACGCGACACCCGATAAGACGAATGCTTTCCGCATGATTTTTATCCTTTCCCTTGAAGGGTTCTTTTTTATCTTTTTGCAGCTCACAGGCGAGCCTTACGACTCGTTGGACCTTCTCGACAGATAGGGGCATGCCGGACCGATAGGGGAATGCCCGACCGATGGGGAATGACCTCACTGCGTGGCTGCCCTGGTGCAAGAACCGAGGCCCGGCTCCTCCTCGAACCCGTTGTTATTGCCGTCCATCACCATGGTCACTCCTCCCTGGGCGAGGACAAAATTCCATTGATCTATCAGCGTGAAAGAAGGGCTGGTGGGACATGCGGAAGGGTTCGAGCCAGCCGCGATCCAAACCAGCGAGGCCGTGGCCGTGCCGTCTGACGTCACGGCGTAACTGGAGGACGGATCAAGTGAGAAGATACAAGGACAGGATTGAGAAGAGCCGGCCTTTGCAGTGCAACCTGAGACCAAGGTGCTATCCTCAAAGTCGACACTGACCAGCCCCTTCGTGCCGTCCTTGAACTTCCCCTTACCATCGGGGTTGAGCAATGTGACCGATTCTTCGAAATTGACATCAGAGCTGCTACGGCAGATGTATCGTCCCTTAAAGTTAGAGTTCTTGAACGTCTGGGCCTGGCCGTTGCTGACCGACAGCAACAAGCCAACCGCTCCCAGTGCCAGAACAAACATGCTTCGCATCTTGGTCCTCCCCATCCTCAACGGATGCCTTTTCATTTCTCTTTTTCCTCCCATCGATTTCTTTCTTCTGTGAAACTCCCTCGCCGGGTGGAAGGAGCAAAATGCGCGCCGCCAAGTGCGTCGCGAAATAGATCATTCTGTGGAATCTGTGAGTTTGATTAGCTGCAAATGAATCGAGGCACTGGCATTTTTGCGCCAGCCGCCAAACGGGGTTAGTGACGTATCGATGGCGGTAGCGGAACGTCAGCCGGCCAAAAGATCAGTCGCGACCAGCCGCGACGATACGCTCGCGGGCACGTTATCGGTGTAAAAGAAATCTCAGGCAACCTGAATTGCCCTCTTGATCCCTCTCCCTGTCTGTCCAGGGAGAGGGTGAGGGCAGTGGAGATGGTGATCGAGACTCCTCCACGCCGGATCCCGCAACTGCGCGCGCAATCTTCGGCATGAACAGACTGACGCCGAGGCGAAGCTGTGGGCGCGGCTGCGCGGCGGTCAACTGGAAGGATTAAAGTTTTGGCGGCAATTCCCGGTCGGCCAGTTCATAGCAGAATTGTGATGCCCGCAGTGCCGCCTGATAGTTGAGTTGGATGGCGGCCAGCGCGCCGAACAACGATCGAATGCAATCCCATCCGACGCCATCGAATGCATTCCCGAATCGAAGATACCGGATAACGGTTTTTCGCAATCTTTTGCAATCCTGCGGTCCCGACGTTTTTATACTTCTCCTCTAGGTACCGGCACTCCCGGAATTTTTACCTGGAATCTGCCTATTTCCGCGTAGGTGGTGACGAATACCGTCGACCAATCATCGCCGCCGAAGCACAAGTTGGTTGCGCTTCTGTCACCGATCAAAATTGTTCCCAGATGCTGACCCGAAGAATTGATGATCCAAATCCCGCCGGGGCCGGTGCAGTACACATTGCCCTCGATATCCACCTTCATACCATCCGGGACACCCGGCCGGGGCCCGCTCATCTGGCAGAAAACGCGGTCACTATGCAATTCGAGCAAACCCGAACCCCAGGTGGAATCGACATTGAAGGCGCGAATATGTCTCCGGCGCGAATCATTGACATAAAGAATCTTTTCATCCGGAGAGAAAGCCAGTCCATTAGGCACGACGAAATCGCGAACGAGTAAATTTATCGTGCCCAGATCGGGGGAGACGCGGTATACGCCGGCGAAGTCGAGTTCAGTCTGGACGCCGCCGGTAATAGGGTCGGTGAAGTATATAGCTCCGTCGGACTTGACTACCACGTCATTGGGACGATTGAGCAGCCGGCCATGATAGTTGTTCGCGACTACGGTGATGCTGCCGTCGAGCTCCTCGCGCGTTACGCGGCGGCTGCCGTGCTCGCATGCGACCAGCCGGCCCTGACGGTCGCGGGTGAGTCCGTTGGCATTGTTGGTGCCCTCTCGATGCACGGTGACTCCCTTTCCCGGAGTCCACCGGTGTCTTCTGCTTGGCGCAATATCGCTGAAGAGGAGATAACCGCCTTCCTTCCACCATCCTCCGGATTTCCACCAGACCGGTCCCTCGGCTACACCTGCGCGACGACCATGCTGGTCCACCCCGCCGTATCCGCCGGCGAGCCATTCTACTTCCACGTTCGGCGCGACGATTCGCTCGAGTCCGGACGCTATTTGTTCGATTGGCATAGTTGCCCCCTGTCGTGGAATGGTTTAAAAAGATGCGCCCATGAAAAAGCGAATATTTCCATGGCGGATCACCGGGCAGCGCAATATACAACAGAACGGCCGGTATGGGGAAACCCTTGGATAGCGACTTGAAACGATTCGCAGCAGTATTCGGATGTGCGTTTGCGATTTATCTGGCTTTCTTCGGTGGGCATTACGTAAGCGGAGACGAAGCCCAGCGGATCGCATGGGCCAAGGCACTCATCGACTGCCATTGCAATGACATCTCGCCCTACTTTCCGAGCGAGCACTACGCCAAATATGGAATCGGTCTATCGATTCTGCATGTGCCGCTGATCTTGCTCGCGCGGTGGATTAAGAGCGCATCCGGTATCCCGACCGAGGGTCCGCTCAACATGCTCTTGTACACGTTTAACGGCGCTGTTGGCGTCGCCCTCATCTACATCCTGCTCGTGCGGCAGCGCGTGCATCGGCACACAGCGACTATAGGTGCGTTCGCCATCGGCGTAACGTCGGTTTGGTTTCCGTATTCGAAGGTCGAATATGCGGAGTCGGTCGTTACCACTCTGCTGCTTGGGATGTACCTTCTCGCCGACAGTTATCCGTGGATTGCCGGCCTTATCGGGGGGTTTGCCGTTGCAGTGCGGACGGATGCGATTATATGGATCACCCTCACGGGAGCAATTGCGCCATCGACTAGGAAATCCTGGTTACCAATAGCGTTAGCGACGATTCCCGGCTTGCTGTTGACGGGGGCTAGCAATTACGCACGTACAGGCTCAGCGCTTAATTCCGGCTACGAGATCGACTTCGGCACGCCGATACTCACCGGTCTTTACGGATTCCTGTTTTCGGCGGGCAAAAGCGTGTTCCTCTTCTCGCCGCTAATGCTCCTCTACCCTGCAGCGGTAAGGAAGCTGTGGAGTGATTCTGCACGGCGGCGTCTTGTCGTGTGGTCGCTCATTCTGTTTGGTGCGCAGCTTCTTGTTTACTCGAAGTGGTGGGACTGGTCAGGCGACGATGCCTGGGGACCTCGGTTTCTTGTGACCGCCACGGTGGTATGCCTTGCCGTCGTTGCCGCGTCGGAATACGTACATTCGCGGTGGTTCGCGTTGCTCGCGGTGGCTGGTTTAATCGTCCAGGTTCCTCCTCTTCTGATCGGACCGCACAATTCGCTGATGGCCGTACATCTGCGCAATCCTGCGAAAGTCGATCCAAATACGCATCTCCGCCCGCCGATCACGCTGGACGACATACGCTTTAATCCGCAATACTCGCAGATTACCGCTACCTTCGAGATGTTGCTTTTCAAGGCCTCCGATGGACGACTCGAAGCTTCGAGTTCGTTCATTAGGTCTTTCGATCCGCCACTGCGGCCAAAAGAGATACCGATAGCATTCTCTGGCCTCATCCGAATCTGACTCGGGCATCGCGAGCTACGCAGCGATAGCTGACTGAAACCTGACTGTCTCTCAGCCCATGCGGTCTATCGTGAGCCAGAAGGTTGACACATAAACAGCGAGTAGCGGAAAAAATGCCGCCATCACAATTTCGGCTAGTTAAGTTGGCGGAGAGGGGGGGATTCGAACCCCCGGAGCCACAAGGGCTCACGTGATTTCGAGTCACGCCGGTTAAACCTGACTCCCGAACCTCTCCGCGCATCGGAAAGCATTTCGGTTTGCTCCCGCACAGTCAAGCATAAGCCGGCTGAAGCACTCTTTTGCGCAAACTAGTGCGACTCTTGTGAGACCGATCGGCTCTTTCCAAGTGGAGCGGGCTTCTCTTGGGTCGGCACGTGCGGCATTGATGCAGCCTGGGACGAACGAGCAGCGACGTCAACCGGAGACTTCGCGAAGCTTAACAGTTCCACCCGTGCTACCTCCGAGTGAAAGAACCTGCCCTTAGAGACCACGGTTCTGACCAATCCGACATTCGGGGCGTACCAGTCGATATATCTCAGGCGCAGCGATGGGACAGAATGGGAGCTGTTCCTCTGGTATTCCGCCTCTGTTTCGATTCGGATGCAGCCGGGGAAACGTCCGGCAGGAACCACAACGTCGCCGCTCTCCAAGAAAGTGCGATGGTATTGCTCGATATGGAATGCAGCACCCAGATGGCCGAATGGAAATAACGAGTTGGACCAGGTTAAATCCGGCTTTAAAAGTTGCGGCAGGAACTTCGCCTCCTCGAAGCGAATCCAGGTTGGGCCGTCAACAGAGACACGGTTGATGTAGCCGCCTTCAGTCACATAAAGAATCGTGGACCTGGGCGCGCCACCGGAAGGGGGACCTTCCGAGACCGCTTCGCCACCGGGTTTAACATTGCTGATCAGCTGTTTGTCCACCGCGCGATCGGTGATGATATTTGTGGTGCCGAGATTTTTGTCGACGACTCGATAGGTCCAGGTGGAACCGGGATGGAGTGGGAAGAACGTGCCGGCCAATCTGGGATCAAACGGCGCTTTGTTCTGACAACTCGTGAGCTGGATAGTCGCGAGCGCCAAGACGATTACAAAAGAGGCCCTTCTTATCGTGGTCATATAGCGCCCCTGGATAGCCTTGGCCGAGTAGCGTGAAAGGCGAAGATCGTCGAACATTTACCTTCACCTGCAAGTTTTTCCGGTTTCTCCCATCCTTTCCCGGGCGCAGCCAATGGCTGCGCCCGGCGCGGCGTCAGAACTATAAACGACGAGAACTCTACCGCATGATCATCATGAGGCCAGTTGGCGTCGTGTACCTGACGAGGTCCCAATACCGCAGCGGAAAATCATGGTTGGCGAGAACCGTGTTGTGCGTCCCGTCCTGAGACCCAGTGCCGATGTGAGTGACATGGTCGTTCTGAATATCGTACCACTGCTCGATCACATTCATCGGCGCGTACACGTCACCGGTGACTACATCCGTAGCCGGGGCGAGCCACAACGGCACCACCTTCCATAACTCCAGGTTTGGGTCATAAATCTCGTCCCAGATTGATTGGTTCATCGCCTTGTCCACGTAGGCAATCTTGCTGCCATAGCAGTAACCCGGGCGCATCGACGGAATCCGGCGGATGTCGATGACATCGACGTCGCGCACCTGGTAGTCGCCCCATGACGGCTTCGACCATCCCATCGGCATGTCGAAGTTGTCGGGAAATTTGCCTTCGGCGCCGGTGAGCTCGGTGATCGCGATGATTTTGCGCGAGCCCAGCCAGTCGGGGTAGAACTTCGCGAGGCCGCCGTTAAAACCGACGCGCTGATCGTCCTTGATCATGTCGCTGCCGAACAGCGGAGAACATCGCGCTGACGTCGAAAGCCTGAGCGAGCGCCGCAATGAAGGCACGAAGGTGTAGTCGTCCTCCTCCTGGGAAACGTCCATCGGGTGCAGCGTGAGGACGGCGGTGTAGCGGGCCTGCTCGGGTATGTCGACCATGAGCCATTCCGAGTACCAGAATTTGCCGCTTGACGTCGATTCCGTCCTTGGCACCCCGGGGTCGCTGTTGTAGGCCAGTTGCCGGTAGACGGACTGGACGTACTGGCAACTATGGTTGCCGAAACGGTCGACGGCGCAGAACATCGAGTCGCCCGTCGCGGGTGTGGTGCCCAAGAGGTGCGCAACGTTCTTAAACCAGGTATTCGCCAGGACTTTATAGCCCTTGTCGGGTTCCTGCGGGTTGGGGAAGGACTGCCCCGCAACATAGTTCGCGACATCCATCCGTCCGTCGGGTTCACGAACCACACGCGTCTGCGAGGAATATTTCTCGGTCGCCTCCGTATAGCCCTTGGTGAACGGAATGATACGGGTCGGCCCAATCGGGATCTCGACGTCGCTCGGCATCTTCCAGTACCACTTGCCCTCGAAGAAGCCGATCATCCCATATGGCATGAACTGTTTGTACTGCTGCCGGTTCTGCATAGTGATCCTGGTGCCCGGCGGAATCCTGGTGGCATCCTGATGCTGGGTGTCGGTAAACCACTGCTTCATCGTATCGCGCACCGGATCGCCCTTCAGGCGGTCCCATGCGGTGTTCTTGTCCGCCTGCGCATGAGCAAGCCCTACAAAGGGCCCTGCGGCCAAAAAGAGAAAAAGAACGATCAACCTGCGTAGCAGAGTCATAAATCTTTACTCCTTAATGTTTCTTCGGACAGACTCGCCTGCTCGCTCCTCGCCAGGAGGCGCTTCGCCAGTGTTCCGCCTCGCGGAATTTACCTCTGAGGGTCATTCCTATCCCGGAGCTTGCTTGAATCTCATGTGCGTGCCGCTCCTTTTCTGAAGTGCGTTCAAGCGCAAAGTAAGCCTGAGGGTTGGCGGAGGATATTGCTTTTCTGTTCACACTGAATGTGCAAAACTGAACATGATGAACGGCAAATGGCAGTGGGACGACGTGCGTTTCTTTCTCGCCGTGTCGCGCGAAGGGAGCCTGTCGGGCGCCGCCCGCGCGCTCGGAGTGGATCACGTCACGGTCGGCCGGCGTGTCGCGTTGCTGGAGAAGCAACTCAGCGCGAAGTTGTTGAATCGAACACCGGATGGCCTCATCACAACCTCTGCGGGCCAAGTGATATTGAGAGAGTGCGAAGCAATGGAGGGTGCGGCGCTTAGCCTGGAGAGACTCGTGTCCGGCCAGGACACACGCGCCGCCGGGTCAGTACGCGTGACCGCGAACGATTGGCTAACTTACAGCATCATCGTGCCGAGCATTGCCTCGTTTCGTGAACGCTATCCAGAGTTACAGATCGACCTGCTGGCCAGTATCCGTGTTCTGGATATCGCGCGACGCGAAGCCGATCTCGCAGTGCGAGTCACGTTCGCTCGTCCTACGGACCCGAGCCTCGTCTGCCGCAGGCTCGGTAATATCGGCTATGCCCTTTATGCCTCGCGCCAATATTTGGCAAACCACGGGACTCCCGAACGCGGCAAAGGACTTGGCGGTCACGACCTCATTAGCTACACGGGTGCGCCCGGATGGTTCGGTCCGCTTTACATGGGCGAGTCGATCGAAGGCGCGCGGATCTCGATGCGCGCCACTAACCCTTTTGTCCGATTAAAGGCCACGGCCGACGGCCTTGGCATTAGTGAGTTGGCTTGCTTCTTTGGTGATGGGTTTCCGGAGGTGATACGCGTGTGGCCGAACGAGACTCCGGCGCTCAGGCCTGTCTGGCTGATATCGCATGAAGACCTACGCCGGGCGACTCGGATTCGGGTGGTCTCCGCGGCCATCGCAGACGCGTTCCAACGCCAGGCTAAAGTTCTACGGAATGGACATCGCGACCGCGAGCGGAGTTAAGTTTCTCACTACCCCGCACGGTCAAGCGCACGCGCAATGCCCGTTTTTGCGAATCTGTTGCTCGCTAATCGCATTGCGGTTTTTCCGCATCATTTGATAGCTTCCGATTGATCGAAAAGCGGGCGCGCGAATCGCTCAAGACCGCGCGCAACGAGGTTCACGATGGCGACTGCCGCAAAAACGATTCATGCCCATGATTGGCGCGCGCAACTCGGCGCCAAGCTCGTTTCTCCGGATGAGGCGGTAAGCCACGTCCGCTCGGGCGACCGCATTACGATGTCACTTGCGCAAAAGACGCCGTATACCATATGCGCGGCGCTGGCCGGCCGTCTGATGGAAATCGAGAATGTCGTGCTCAACCATAGCGCGGCCTTCTTTAACTGGGATCTGCCGGGGCTGGGCGAACGCTTCAGGCTCGAGTCGTTTTACGTCTCGCCGGTGGACCGCGGCCTGTTCACCGAGCAAGGGCGCGGCGAGTTCGTTCCGATGTCGTATTATCGGGACGGGACGCTGCCGCCGGGCCTGGATAACTTCAACGTCTACCTGATGACGGTATCGCCACCCGACGCTAACGGCTTCGTCAACTTCGGTGAATTTCAGATCATGTCGAAGCTGCTCGCGCGCGCCGCTTCACTCGTGATCGCGGAAATCGACCCGGCGTCGATCCGCATCGGCGGCGACAACGAGATGCACATTTCGGAAATCGACTACTTCGTCGAGAGCAGCGTCAAAGGGCCGCCGCCCGACATCAACCCCCCACCGGTTTCCGACGAGGAGAAGCGCACCGTCGCGGCAATATGCGGGCTGGTCGCGCGCGAACTCGTTCCCGACCGTGCGACTATCCAGGTCGGCGTCGGCTCGACTTCCGGCGCTATCTGCGATCATCTAAGTAACCATCACGACCTCGGCATGCAGACCGAGATCATCCCGTGGGGCACGACCCGCCTCGTCCGCGAGGGCGTGATGACGGGCAAGTACAAGAAGCTTTTTCCGGGCATCGTGGTGGGCAGCGGATTCGCGGCGGGGTTTGGGCGCGAGGAACTCGATTACGCTGACGGCAATCCCGGTTTTCAGCTCTACGACTTCAATTTCACGGACGACATCCGGCTCATCGCGCGCGAAGAGGGCCTCATCGCGATCAACAACGCGCTCAGCATCGACCTGACGGGCCAAGTCGCGAGCGAATCGATCGGCCCGCGCATGTACAGCGGCACCGGCGGTCAAATCGCCTTCGGCATTGGTTCGAGTCTCGCCGGCGGCAAATCGATCATCGTCGTGCCATCGAGTTCGATCGTGAAGGGCCAGCGCATTTCGCGTATCGTGCCGAGTATCGCGCCTTCGAGTGTTTTCACTCTGCCGCGCGCCTTCGTTCATTACGTGGTGACCGAGCACGGCGTCGCGACGCTGAAGGGCAAATCGATACGCGAACGCGCGCGCGAGTTGATCGCGGTGTCGCATCCCGACTTCCGCGCCGAACTCACCGCCGAGGCGAAACGGTTGTACGGCTGACGTTTCCGGCGTTTCTATTGAGGGCGATACAGGTAAATTCCGCTGAACCCCGGCGGACGCCATCCGCCGTTCGCGCACGGGACGCATACCGTGAATTGCCTGGGGCGGCCGTTGTCGCGTCCGCTCAGCGAAACCATCACTTCGGTCGAGAGGCTCTTCTGACACGCCGCACAGGTGGCGACGAGTGCCTTGTTGTCTTTGGCTTTCTCACTCGGCATCTATACTAATTCCATTGCGACTATTCATAGTTGCTATTCGATTGACGACCATGCGCTCATGAATCGCTAACCATGTGACTTGAACGATCCTATCGCGACGCCGATAGCCAGCGCGAGCAACGCAATTATACCCACGACCAGAATACCGGCGACGCGCTCAGCCGTGTGTTGCGCAACAGGCTCCACGGGCGTTTCCGTGTGCGCCGAATGATAGCCGGTATGCTGTCCCGAGCGCGAAGTATAATAGATTCCGGTGCCTGGGATCCCCACCGTGCGCGTGACGCCGCGGTGGCCGAAAGTGACGTGCGCGCCGCGCATCCCGACCGTCAGGCTCGGCCCCGATTTCGAAAGGTTCACTGAAAGGCCGGGGAAGATATGGAGGCGGCGGTAGAATCTGAAGTTGCCCATGTTATGTTTTCAAATCGTCCAACCTAGCGTGCCGCAAGAGAGCCGCGCGCCGGCGCGCGCGAACGCGTCCGGACGTAACGCAAACCTTTTCAACCTGTCATCGGCGGCGCTCGGAAAGAGTTGGCAGAACGCGACGTTTCGCAACTTATCCTTTAGTCTCGCGGATCAGTCCTCGGGCAATCAAGACGAAGCCTATAAGCCCGCTTACCGCCGACAACAGCACAAGCACCGAATAGATCGGTTCTCGGATGTAGTAAGCGCCGGGGTCGGTAGCTGAATCACCGATAATTTCGCCTAGGCCCATGTGAGGCGAGTGCGTACTCACCCACAGATACAAGGCCATGCCGGAGACTATCAGGGTTAAGCCTACAGCCAAGTCATTGAGGTACTTGAATTCGACCGCGAACCAATCTAATGCCCCGAGAGAGCGCGCCCCACAGCGGGTGCAGTACAGTGAGCCCTTAGCAGGATGCGGAAAGACTAGCATTTCTCAGTCGCGATCTATATATTAAGTGACTATTCGTGATGGTGAGGGGATGAGGATGCGGGGAACGGATCACCAGCAGAGCGGGATGTTCAGCTACATATCGGCGGAGCGGCGAGTAGCCACCGACCATC
>WNFT01003585.1_pt1 | contig 13491 bp, 8 predicted proteins | sample 5400191 | NCBI WGS metagenome assembly WNFT01 (sample SAMN13153359, study PRJNA577476) | soil metagenome | isolation source: 80 cm saprolite under Madrone tree | place: USA:California | collected 2016-06-14
ATCGTTCACCGCGCCGACATGTTCGGCCTTGCCCAGCTCTACCAGCTGCGCGGCCGGGTCGGGCGCTCGAAGACACGCGCTTACGCGCTCCTCACGCTGCCGGTCGGACGCAAGCTCACCGCGCAGGCAGAGCGCCGGCTCAAGGTGCTGCAATCGCTCGACACCCTTGGGGCGGGTTTCCAGCTCGCCTCCCACGATCTCGATATCCGCGGCGCCGGCAATCTGCTCGGCGAGGAGCAGTCCGGTCACATCAAGGAGGTCGGCTTCGAGTTATACCAGCAGATGCTTGAGGAGGCGGTGGCGAGCCTCAAGGCGGGCATCGTCGAGCCGGTGGCCGACCGCTGGTCGCCGCAGATCACGATCGGGACGCCGGTGCTCATCCCGGAAGATTACGTGGCGGACCTCCCGGTGCGCCTCAGCCTCTACCGGCGGCTCGCCGAGCTGGAGGACGAGCGCGACATCGACGCGTTCGGGGCCGAGATGGTGGATCGCTTCGGCCCGCTGCCCGATGAGGTGAAGCATCTGCTCGCCACAGTGGTGCTCAAGGCGCTTTGCCGCCGCGCGAACGTAGCAAAGATCGAAACCGGACCTAAGGGCGCGGTGATCTCGTTCCGGGACGACCGTTTTGCCAATCCGGAAGGGCTGATTGCATTCATCCGCAAACAAGGCCGGGATGCCAGGGTGCGCCCAGACATGAAACTCGTGCTGTTCGACGCCTGGGAGGAGCCATCGGACCGGCTCAAGGGCACGACCGCAATCCTGCGCCGACTTGTCGCTATCGCAGAACAAGCCAAGGCGGCATGACGGCAGATGTTGGGGGCACGTCGGTAGATCATTGAAAGGTCAATTGAATGACCGATCGGAGGGGCACGAGCTTGCCGGTTTGTTCTAACAGTACGGCGGCCGGGCGCGGCCTTTGCATCCACGCAATTTCCAGTAATAATCACCGAACATCATGACGTTTTATTGCGCTCACTCTCAGACCGAGACAGCGAGACTTATTTTCGGCGGCGTTCCGTGCCAACGCGTGAGCCGCATGACGATGGGGCTCGGGGGGAAAGCGTTGCCGGGATGAACACGCCGTTGGCTCGTCAGCATTGGTTCGTTTTGCTCAACGGTAAGCGCCATGGGCCGTTTACGTTCGCGACCCTCACCAAGGCGGCGAAGAAGGGCGTCATCACGGCTGAGACCAATATCTGGCGACGCGGCTGGCAAAAATGGCACCCGGCCCGGCAGGTGCCGGGACTCCTGAATGAGGCCCCGCTCGCCCCCGATGACGCCGAGTGGACCGACGAGCAGCTGCGCTCGCCGAGCGAGGAGGCATTGCTTTATGCGCCGCAGCGGCGGGGCATGCGACCGTCGTCCGGCATCGACACGCTACGCCGGGATCAGCGGTTACCGGAGGATCAAACAGAGCACATCTTTGCGGATGAGTGGCGAATGCTCGCCGAGCAGCCCGTCCAGGATCGCAACAAGACTGGGGGTTCGTCCTGGTTTGGGCGAAAGAAGAAGTCCGAAGCCGTCGGCCTCGATGAAGCAGGCCCCGACGTTGCAGAATATCCACGGGTAGTCCGTCGCGAACCAGCCGACAACAAGCCAACTGCCGGGCGATTCGGCAGGTTTGGCAAACGTGCCGCTATCGGGTTGTGCGCTGTCCTGTTGTTGTGGGGTGCTGGCCGGGTCCTGTTGGGGCCGGGATCGTTGCGACAGTCCGGTGCCCCGCAGCCGCTGAAATCCACCGCAGCTGCGCCGCGGTCGGCGGCCGTGGCTTCCGCCGACGACCTGCCGGCCGCCGTGGCGAGTCTGCCGGCGGTGGTTGTGATTCAGCGCAACGATCCCGCGGCGTACGAGCGTTTCAAAAAGCGCTATGCCGACGGCGCGCTGAACGCCCGCGACGAAGAGGTTATGTCGGTCGCGCGCGCCGCCCTGCGCAAGAGCGTGAAGCATTTGCTTGCCATTTCATCCGGCGATGTGCTGCTTGAAATCACGGAAACGTCTCTTGCCTATATGCAGGCGTTGCAAGCCTCCAATCCGGAAAGCTGCGTCGCGTTGAGCGACGAGAGCAAGGGGGCGAAGTTGATCAGCAACCTTGCCAAGGAGCTCCCGATTCAGTTCGTCCGCGACATGTCGGTTCTTGAGCGCGTTGCCGGCACCAACCCGCACACCGCGGTTGCGCCCATGACCGCGGAGGAGATGCGGCCGTATCTTGAGACGGTGTTCAACACGCTGCGCCGGCAGTCGGTCAAAAGCGAGTTGCTGGGGCGCGCTAAGCTCGAGCCTTCGGATTTTCAGCCCTATTGCGCCCTGGTGATCGCGTTTTACCAGGCCGTGCTCGAACTGCCGCGCGACGACAAGATCAATCTGTTGCGTTATCTTTACGCTGCGGCTGCTGTGAATGCGGATAGCGATCTTGCAAAATAGTTCATTGCTGCCCCTGCAATCTGTGCCAAGCTGTGGCCTGGATTGAGCCACCGGGTCCGGCCGGAGCTTGCCATCGGGCCGGCCAGAGGCCGGACCCGGTGGGCCGGCCCGATGATAAACTCAGCGAAATCCGTGACCAACCTACGGTGGCGGTCGCATTCTGCGCGCCGCGTTATCGTTGTGATCTCATCGCGATGGTTCTGCCCGCGGACATCGTCGGCGGATTGGTGCATCCGGTGTCGACGCCGGCGCATGTCGTCGCCTTAACGGGCCTCGGCCTCATCGCAGGCCGCAATCTCTTGTCCGCCGGCGCGGCGATCATCGTGGCGTTTGGGCTTGGTCTGGCCGCCGGGCTTGGTGCTATCGCATGCGGTGTCGGGGAAACGCCGGCAAGCGACGTGCTGCTCGCGAGCGCAACCCTCTGCGGTCTGATAGCGGCGTCCGGCCTCACCGCGCCGGTCTTGCTCGCAGTGCCGGTGGCGCTGGTGTCCGGTACCGCGCTCGGGCTCGACTCGCCGCCGCAATCCATCTTGATTGGCGAGGCCGTGGCGATGTTGATCGGCACCGCTTGCGGCGGCATCGGGGCGCTGGCGATGATCGCGTTTTTGGCATTTGCGATTGGCCGCCTGTGGCATGGAGTCCTGCTACGCGTCGCCGGCTCATGGATCGCGGCTATTGCTATACTGGTGCTCGCGCTGCGATGGGCTGCGTAGCCCGGATGGAGCGCCGGGCTCCCGTTCGGCGCGTAATCCGGGATCTGACTATCCGTCGTGCGGAGAGTCCATCCCCGGATTATGCAGTGCAAGCGAACTGCTCCATCCGGGCGACGCGCTGAGCGACGGGCGGGCGTCAGGAGACTTGGTGCGATCCTTGGCTGGCCACTGTTCGGAGGCAGCAGGAAGGGGCGTTTCCTTGCCCGTAATACGCTCCGGCGCGATGGCGTAGAGCGTGACCTCGTCGAGGCGCGGGTAGAAATGCTTCGGCCGGCCGGAATCCGGCTTGCCGTATTTCGCCATCAAGGCATCGAAGAACCGCTGCTTGGCGCGCGCGTCTTCGACGATCCGGACGGTGCCGAACAGAACCACGCTGCGGTAGGCCACCGAGGTATCGCATGCGAAGCGGCCGTAATCAAATACCTCGCCCGCTTCGTCGACCTCGAAGCAGACGCGCGGGTTATGCTCCACGTTAGCACGGAAATGGCCGCGCGCTGCCGGACTGTGTACCCGCACCTCGCCGTCGGCCCACACATAGAGCAGCGGCACGCAATAGGGCCAACCGTCGGCGCCGACGCTCGCAATCCGTCCGCACAAGCCGCGCGCCAGAAATTCCAGCGCCTGCTCGTCGCTCATCAGCTTGTCCTTGCGGCGCACAGGCGGGGCGCTCATGCGGACCTTCCAGAATGATTGAACATGGTGCCCCCTCACTATGCCTGTCATCGCCCGGCTCGACCGGGCGATCCAGTAACCACCGACCGGGGGTACTGGATTGCCAATCGAAATCGGATGCTTCCGATTTCGATCATTTAGTAAGTGCCGAAGTCGGGCAGGCCCGACTTCGGGTCAAGCCGGGCAATGACACCGACAAAGTCAACCGAGCGGAAGAACGTGCCCATCTCAGCGCGTATGGGTCAAGCGCGCGGATGACGGTACCGGCTAAACCTCAAGCGAGCAGTGGCGGCAGCCGCTGCTTTGTCCAGCCGGTCGCCAGATCATAGGCATGGGCGAGCTGCAGGCAGGCAAGTTCGTCGTGATTGGGAGCAGCGATCTGGATGCCCATCGGCAATCCCGCGGCATTAAAGCCGGCCGGCACCGCGAGTGCCGGGTTGCCGGCCATCGTGGTCGGGATCACGCCCTTCTGCCATTCGTAATAGATTTTCATTTCCACGCCGGCGATTTCCTTAGGCCAATGGAGGGCGGCGTCGAAGGGAAACAGCTGGGCGGTCGGCACGATGAAATAATCATATCTCTCGAAGAACCGCCGCGTCGCCTGATACCATTCCGTGCGTACCACCGACGCCGCCGTGATGTCGAGGGCGCTGAGCTTCTGTGCGCTTTCGATTTCGAAGATCGCCTCCGGTTTCAAGAGCGCACGTTTCGCCGGATCGCGGTAGTGCACGGAGAGCGCCCCCGCGGTCTGCCAGGCGCGCAGCGGCAAGAATGCGGCCCACAGCGCTTCCATGGAAAAATCCGGCCTGGCTTCCTCGACGATGCAGCCCATCGACTCGAAGGTCTTCAGCGCAGATTTGCAGAGGTCGAGCACGCCTTCCTCGTAGGGTATGTAGCCGCCATAGTCGCCGGTCCACGCGATCCGTGTGCCGGTGAAATCCCGCTCCAGCGGTCCGCGAAATGCCGCACCGTCGCCCGCGATCGACAGCGGCACGCGGGCGTCGTAGCCGGCCTGCACGGCGAGCAGCAAAGCAAGATCGGGAACATTGCGGGCCATCGGCCCGATCACCCCCATGGTCGGCATGAAGGCGTCGCGCCCATCGGCGGGGACGCGGCCGATGCTGGTGCGAAAGCCGAAGACGTTGTTCCAGCCGGCGGGATTGCGCAGGCTGCCGGCGTAGTCGGTGCCGTCCGCCAGCGGCAGCATGCGCAGCGCCAGGGCAACCGCGGCGCCGCCGCTCGAACCGCCCGCCGAGCGCGACTGGTCATAGGCGTTACCGGTAATGCCGTAGACCGGATTGAAGGTGTTCGAGCCAAGGCCGAATTCCGGCGTGTTGGTCTTGCCGATGAAGATGGCGCCGTCCTCACGGACGCGCGCCACCATGGCGCTGTCGGCGGCCGGTATGTTGTCCTTCAGGATCGGCGAGCCCATGGTCGTGCGGATGCCCCTGACGGGCGTCAGATCCTTCACGGCAAACGGAAATCCGTGCAACGGCCCCACCGGTTCGCCGCGCGCAAGCGCGGCATCCTTCTCGCCTGCCTGCCTGACGAGATCAGCACGCTCCTGCAACGCCACGATCGCGTTCACTTTGGGATTGAGCCTGTCGATGTGGTCGAGGTAGGCGGTCATCACTTCGACGCAGGAGACTTTCCTTGCGCGAATCGCGCCCGCGAGCTCACCCGCATCCATCATCACGATATCGGACGGCACGGGTTCCTCCGCTATCCCGCGGCGATGCGGGGGAATGACTGTCGCCCGGTTATAGCAACCGATATTGGCCACGATCCATCGACATCGTGATCATCGTCATGGCCGTGCTTGTCACGGCCACCCACGTCTTTCGGTGGGACGAAAGCAAGGCGTGGATGGCTGGAACAAGTCCGACCATGACGAGCCGCGCCGAAACCCCTCTGCAAGCCACTGATTTCACTTGCGTAAAAAGGGGTATTTCGTTTTGCCAAAATTGCTTCGGTTTCCTCGCGGTCGCCCCATGGGCACAAACCGCCGTGCGATGTGAGGGCGGCCGGTGATCCGTCGCCCCGGGGAGAACGCGCCCGTGGTCGAAATACGGTGGGCGTCCCGGTTGCTTCGGCGGGACGGCTGAGATGAGAATGCGGTCTTCAGACGAAGGCGAGCGGTTTAACGCGGCAGCTTTCCCACAGACAGGAAAATTCCTATTTTATCGGACGGCATCAAGACCACGGCGAGATACTTTTTCGCCTGCACCAAAATTCCGCAACAATATCAGCGGCCCCAAATTGGTGCGTAATGCCTGCTTTATGCGCCACGAAGCAGGTCAACGATCCCTGCCATTGTGTCCGATGCCGAAGGTGGCTGCGGACGTGCGGTGGGACCCGGCCGCGCGGCTCTTTTTGCCCCACCGCTGACCTGCCCGCCTTATTCATACACCCTCAATGCGTTTTGAATCACGGTCCCTGCTTCCCATTGAATGTCAGCCTCATGGAGTGGCACGAAGTCGGTTATTCCGAGTGCGGACCGTCGGGTGCGGGGGAAAAATCATATTCACCGATGCCTTGCAGCACGAAAAACACAGCGGAGAAGTCGCCGGCGTTCTTGACAAGATGCGCCCGCTTGGGCGGGACAGAATAGGTCTGGCCGGGCATCAGGCGCACTTCTTCCGGTGGATTGCTGAGAAGGATTCGGATCGCTCCGCTCAGGACGTAAAACGTGTCCTGGACGTTATTGTGATAGTGCCAGGGCACCTCTTGCGTGGGGCTGATCTGCAGTTCGGTGATGCGAAACCCAGGGCGGACAGCGTGACGGGCGCGACGCTCGACCTCGTACAGGCCGGCTGTTTCCTCCACTGCCTCCATGTCATGTGCTCCTTCAGCGATGCGACGGTCCATCGGCCACATATTCAAAAGTTTAGTCTGTCAGGCTCGCACCCGAGTCTTTGATTACCTTCGTCCAACGCCGGATCTCAGCTTGGATGGCAGCGGCGAATTCCGCAGGGGAGTTGCCGATCGTCTCCACTCCCAGCTCATCGAACTTCTTACGCAAGCCGGGGAGGGCGAGAACCCTCACCGTTTCGCGGTGAAGTCTGTCGATTATCGGTTCCGGAGTACCGGCCGGCGCCATCAGGCCGAACCACGCGGTTGTATCAAAGGTCGGGAAGCCGGACTCCGCCATGGTCGGCAGATCGGGGGCTGCCGGCGAGCGCATCAGCGAAGTGACGGCGAGCGCCCGCAGCTTGCCCTCCCGCACCAGGGGCAGCGCCACCGTAGTGCCAGCGAACGCCATGGTGATGCGCCCCGCCAGCAGGTCTGGCACCGCCGTCGCTATGCTGCGGTATGGAACGTGTCGGACATCGACCAGAGCCATAGACTTGAACAACTCGCCGGCGAGGTGCTCAGAAGTCCCGACCCCGCCGGAGGCAAATGTGAGTTTGCCCGGTTGCGAACGAGCAAGCAGGACGAGTTCCTGCACGTTCTGCGCCGACAGGTCGATATGTGTAACTAAGATGTTCGGCTGGAAGCACAGCCCTGAGATCGGGGCGAAGTCCTTAATCGGATCGAACGGTACCTTGTGGTAGAGGATGGGATTGGCGACGATCGGCCCCCGGTTCGCCATGAGTAGCGTATACCCATCGGGTGCTGCCTTTGCGACGCGATCGGTCGCCAGGTTGCCGCTCGCGCCCACCACGTTTTCAATCACGACCGGTCTTCCTAAGCCTTTGGAGAGCTCATCCCCGACCAAACGCGCGACAGTATCCGCCGGACCACCAGCCGCAAAACCAACGAGCCATCGGATCGGCTTTGCCGGATAGTTCGTTTGCGCAACCGCATCACTTGCCATCAGCAGCGGCCATGCAATTCGTGAGGCGGAAGGCAGCGCAACTGCGGCAACGGCAACTTGCAGGAATTGACGACGATCGGATGTCACGGCGCTCCTCCTTGTTGCTTACGAGGCTTCCCGCCGCATTCGAGCGGTGTAAGCTGAAATGGAAATCATAATCGGATGTGCTATAGAGGGAACGTAGAAATTTGCTCTATCTATATAAGTAAAATCTATGGCCACCGCGTTCAAGGATTGGGAAAACCGAATCGGCCGGCGCCTCAAACTGCGCGACCTTCATATCCTTTCCGCAGTCGTGCAATGGGGCAGTATGGCGAAGGCGGCCAAACACCTTTCGATGACTCAACCGGCTGTGTCCGATGCGATTGCCAACCTTGAGGACGCGCTACGTGTGCGTCTCCTCGATCGCAGCTCGAAGGGTGTTGAGCCCACAATCTACGCAAACGCGCTGCTTAAACGTGGGCTCGTGGTGTTCGACGAACTAAGGCAAGGAATAAGAGACATCGAGTTCCTGGCACATCCAAAGGCGGGAGAAGTGCGCGTAGGATGTCCGGAGTCGCTGGCGGCTGGACTCGTGCCGTCAATCATTGACCGGCTATCGCGTCGATATCCGCGCGTCGATGTCCATGTGGTGCATGCAGAAACGGGGACACTCGAACTTCGAGAGCTGCGAGAGCGCAATGTCGATCTCATGGTGGGAAGAATTCTGAGGCCACTGTTGGACGACGACATAGACGCGGAAGTCCTCTTCGAGGATAGACGTTTTGTGGTCGCTGGAGCGCGGAGCCGGTGGGCAGGTCGTCGCAAGCTCGCGCTTGCAGAATTGGCACATGAACCGTGGATTTTGGACCCCCCAAACGCTGCTGCCATTCCACTCATCACAACCGCGTTCCGTGCGCACGGTTTGGAGCTTCCCCGGCGGAACGTCACCTCCTTTTCGCTGCATGTTCGTAGCTACTTGCTCGCGACCGGGCGTTTTCTCGCAATAATGCAGGATTCGACGCTGAGATTTTACGCGAAGCCCTGGTCAATAAAGGTGCTGCCGATCGACCTACGTATTCCGCCGCAACAAGTGGCGATCTTTACTCTGAAGAATCGAACCCTCAGCCCAGCGGTCAAACTCTTCATCGAATGCGCCCGCCAGATCGTAAGGCCATTGGGAAAGATCAAATGATGGTGGTAAGGGCGAGCAGTGAGGATGGCATGTGAGGCCGAGCACCTCGGCTGCACTCTTATTTTGGTCGCTACCTCTTGAAACCTCTACGGAGCATTCTGCCAAGTCGAAATGCGTGATCTGTCCAATCGGCCTTTGGAGAGGGCGCGGATGTTATCTCCTTAACGCCCTGGCCCAACCGAAACATGATTCCGGTCCATTTCCCCTCGGGTGTTGCTTCCTGACTGAGCTGCTTTTCTAGGCGTCCCTTGAGTATCTTTGCATTGGCTTTCTCGTGTTCCGTTGCGGCTGGGTCCAAGAACACGGCGGCAAGACCTCGCAATTTCCGGTGAATAGCCGCAGCAGACCTCGCATTCTCGCTTATTGGCATTTGCCACATCCTGCCATCAAATCCACCACCTGGACGCCCACAATCTAACACCAAACCGGGCCGGCTTCGCGCCGGCAGCCGGTTGCTGCGGCCCGGCATCACTTCCCAGGGTACGACGAAGCTACATCACGCGCACCATCTTACGGAAGCGGTCGCCATGGCCGCATTCGCGGAATGCTGTCACCACCGCGGACATGTTGGATCGTCCGAGTGTGGCCCATCCAAGCCGCGCTGGCCATTGGCCAGCGGGTCCGCTCACTGGGGTGTACTGCGGCCTTTCCCCGGTGTCATGCTCGCCCTTACACCCGCTCGATTTCGCTCGCTTCGCGTTTAGCGCGTTCGGCGGCGGCGCGTTCCATCGCGTCGGCGAGATACTCCGGCGCCTGGGCGCCCGACACCGCGAAGATGCCGCCCAGGATGAAGCACGGCACCCCATCGATGCCGGCAGCTCTCGCCTGCTCCGCTTCGGCGGAAACGCTGTCGATATCCTCGTTGCCGGCGAGCCGCTGCCGCACCTCCTCCGCGTCGATGCCGCAATCCCGGGCGGCTGCGACCAGCACTTCGCTATCCGAGAGGTCGGCACCTTCGGTGAAATAGAGCTCCATCAGGCGCTGCTTCATGCGCGCGGGATCGCCGCTCTCGCCCGACCAACGGATCAGCCGGTGGCAATCGAGCGTGTTGGGTTGCCGCGCGATGGCGTCGAGATTGTAGACAAGGCCATCCTGCCGGGCCGCCATCACAATGCGCTGGGCGTTCGCCTTGTAACGGTCGACCGAGCCGAACTTTGTGGTGAGATATTCAGTCCGGCTGATGCCCGCGCGCGGCACCCAGGGGTTCAGAAAATAGGGCCGGTATCGGACCGTCACGGCAATCTCGGGCTTGAGGGCGATCGCCTTTTCGAGCCGGCGCTTGCCGATGAAGCACCACGGGCAAACCACATCGGACACGACATCGATCGGCAGTTCGGTTGCGCCGGTGCTTGCGGGTGCGGGCATTGGGCTCTCCTCGATTTCGAGGAGAAGATAGGACGTCCCGGGCGAAAGGGGAACATCCCTCCCCGCATTATCGAAGTGGCAACCTGTATTGACCTCGCCCTTGGGAGCGCCGCATCTTGCGGCGCTCCCAAGGATGAGGTTGATGGATGACATCGATATGAGTCGAACTTCGAAAACGCTCTGCTAGACGTATCGCCGTGGTACACAACAACATGAACGACCCGACGCATCGTATCGACATGGCGCGGCTGATGCGGCCGCGATCGATCGCGATCGTCGGCGTCTCGCCGCAGCCGGGCTCGCCCGGCGGCGGCGTGCTCGACAACCTCGAACGCTTTGGCTATGGCGGCGACATTCACCTCGTCAGCCGCAGCCGCGGCGAGGTCAAGGGACGCCCCTGCGTCGCGTCGATCGATGATCTGCCGGAAGGGGTGGACACGGTCCTGCTGACAATCCCGCGGGCGGCGATCGAGGAGGCCGTTTCGGCCTGTGCGCGGCGGGCGGTCGGCGCCGTCATCATATTCGCCGCCGGCTTCGCCGAGGCAGGTGGTGAATGGAAGGCCGCGCAGGACCGCATTGCGGCTGTGGCGCGCGACGCCGGCATGGCCGTGTGCGGCCCCAATTGCCTCGGCATCATGAACTATGTCGACGGCATTCCGCTGACCTTCTCGCCGCAGCAGCCGCCGACACCGCCGACCGCTCCAGGCCTCAGCATCGTGGCGCAGAGCGGCGGGCTGTCCTCGATCCTGCGCACTGCCCTCATCGCCAAGGACGTCCCGGTGGCGTTCGCGGTCTCGACCGGCAACGAAGCGGTGCTCGGGCTCGAGGACTACCTCGCATTTCTTCTCGATGATGCGATGACCCGCGTCATCACTGTATTCGCCGAGCAAATCCGGCGGCCGCTGCGCTTTCTTACGCTGGCGGCGCGCGCCCGAGAGGCCGGCAAGGCGATCGTGCTGCTGCATCCCGGACGCAGCGCCTCCGCGCGCGCGGCCGCGCAATCCCATACCGGCGCGCTCGCCGGCGATTACGCCATCATGCGCGCACTGGTGGCCCGCGAGGGCGTCATCGCGGTCGATAGCCTTGATGAGCTGATCGACGTTTCCGAATTGATGGCTCGATTTCCAAACGTTCCCGCCGCCGGTCCTGCGGTCCTCACGGACTCCGGCGCGTTCAAGGGGATGACGCTCGATCTCGCCGACGCGGTCGGCCTCGAACTGCCGCCGCTGTCGCCCGTGACGGCCGAAAGGCTCAAGGTCGAGTTGCCCGATTTCATGGAACCCGGCAATCCCCTCGACTTGACCGCGCAGGGCATTCTGGACCTCGGTCTCTACGCACGGACCTTAAAGCCGCTGTTTGCCGATGCGGCATTCGGCAGTGTATTCGTCGCTCCCATTGTGAGCGCGAACAGTGCGTTTACGGCGGCCAAGATCGCCGCCATCCTCAAGGCCGTGGCCGGCGCCGGCAAGCCCGCTATCCTGGGCTTGCTGGGCGACGAGGTGGCGTTGCCTCCCGGCACCGTCGAAACCGTGCGCGCTGACGGCATCCCGCTGTTTCGTTCGCCGGAACGCGGCCTGCGGGCGCTCGCGCGCGTCACCGCGCACGCCCGGGCGGCGGCGCACCCGCGGCCATGGCCGCCTGCCATGGCAGCGCCGGCACTCTCCGGCAACGGCGTGTTGCCGGAGCATGTGGCCAAATCGTATCTTGCGGGCCTCGGCATTCCGGTTCCGCGCGGCGCCATGGCGCACGACCTTGCCGCGGCGCAAGCCACCGCCGCGCAGATCGGCTATCCGGTCGCGCTCAAGCTCCAGGCCGCAGCGCTGCCCCACAAGAGCGACGCCGGCGGCGTCATGCTCGATGTGCGCGATCCAGCGGCGTTGGCGACGGCGTGGCTTCGGATGCACCAGTCCGTGCTGGAGCATCATCCCGGCATCGCGATCGACGGAGTGCTCGTCGAAGCGATGGCGACGGGAGGCCTCGAAATGATAGTCGGCGCGCGCCGCGATCCGGACTGGGGGCCGGTCGTCGTCGTCGGCCTCGGCGGCATCTGGGCCGAGGCCCTGCAAGACATCCTGGTGTTGCCGCCCGATCTCGACGCGTCAGAGCTTGGCGCCGAACTCAAGATGCTCAAAGCTGCGCCGCTCTTCGAGGGGACCCGTGGCGCGCCCGCGCGGGACGTCACGGCGCTGATCGACGTCGTTGGGCGGATCGGATCCTTGGTGCGCGCGCGGCCGGAGATCACAGAGGTCGAGATCAATCCGCTGGCCGTGTTCGAACGCGGCGCTGGCGTGCTTGCGCTCGATGCGCTGATCGTGGTGCAGGAGCCGCCGTAGGCCGTAGGGTGGGCAAAATTGCCTGCCGCAGCAGTCGTAATTGTGCGATGACGATTGGCGATTTTGCCCACGCTGTCAGACCGATAGGTTCGACCGCGTGGGCAACGCGCCGCGCGTCGTCTAATTATGCGCCTTGCCGAACAGCTTGGTGAATCGCTCGGTGTCGGATTTCACCAGCGCGTCGAATGCCTCCGGCGTTGAGACTGCAAGGTCGACGCCGAGCCTGGCGAAGCGCTCGACGTGATCAGGGAGTTTCGAGGCGGCCACGATCGTCTTGTTGATGGTGTCGACGATGGGCTTCGGCGTACCGGCGGGCGCTAGCAGGCCGAACCAGGGATCGTAGGAATAGCCGGTGATGCCGGCTTCCTGCAGTGTCGGCACGTCAGGCAGCACGGCGAGGCGCTGCGCCGTCGTGACGCCGATCGGCCGCAGCCGGCCGCCCTCGATGAGATCGCCGCCGGCGCTGAAGAAGGTCATGAAGACGATCGCATCCCCGCGGATCACGCTGGTATGCGCCTCGGGCAACCCGCGATAGGGCACATGCACAAGGTCGATCCCGACCCGCGCCTTGAGCAACTCGACGCCGATGCTCGATGCGCTGCCGAGCCCCGCCGAGGCGTAGTTGAGCGTGCCCGGCTTCGCCTTGGCGAGGTCGATGAGTTCCTTGAGGCTCTTCGGGCCGGCTTGCGGATTCACCACCAGAATGCCGGGTATGACTGCAAGCTTGGCGACGCCGGTGAAATCCTTGACGGGGTCGAATGTCAGGTTGGCGTTGAGACTCTCGATCATCGCATGCCCGTTGGAGACAAGCAGCAACGTATGGCCGTCGGGCGCGGCCTTGGCGGTCGACGCCGTGCCGGCGAGGCCGGGCTTGTTCTCCACGATCACGTCGCGCTTCCAGATCTCCTGCAGCTTGTCCGCATAGGCGCGGCCGAGAATGTCGGTCTGGCTGCCGGGCGTGAACGGCACCACGATGCGCACGAGCTGGCTCGGATA
>WNFT01010637.1_pt1 | contig 13490 bp, 14 predicted proteins | sample 5400191 | NCBI WGS metagenome assembly WNFT01 (sample SAMN13153359, study PRJNA577476) | soil metagenome | isolation source: 80 cm saprolite under Madrone tree | place: USA:California | collected 2016-06-14
GGTCCTTCTCGAAGACCCTGTTCCCCGCGCTGCGCGTGGGCTACCTCGTGCTGCCGCGCGCCCTGGTGCGCCCCTTCCTCGCCGCCAAGTGGGCGGCGGATCGCTTCTCCGCCCCGCTCTACCAGGAGGCGCTGGCCGAGCTCATCACCAGCGGCCAGTTCGAGCGCTATCTCCGCCGCGCGGGCGGCCGGAACGCGGGGCGCCGGCGGGCCCTCATCGCCGCGCTGGGCGAGCGCTTCGGGAGCCGCGTGGAGGTCGCGGGCGAGAACACCGGCGTGCACTTGGTGGTCTGGCTGAACGACGTGCCCCCGCGGGAGCTCGGCGCTCTCATCGCGCGGGCGGCCAGGGCCGGCGTGGGGATCTACTCGATGGCGCCGTACTACGCCGAGCCGCCGCGGCGAGCGGGCCTCCTCTTCGGCTACGCCGCGCTCACGGAAGGGGAGATCCGCGCGGGCGTGCGCCGGTTGGCCGAGGTGCTCTAGGGTCGGCGTCGACGGAAGGTGGCATTGAGGCGTCGCAACGGCGCGGTGATCCGCCACGATAGGCTGTTCCGCAAGACGTGTGCTTCGTTGGCCCTCTCGGCCATCTTACGGCTCTCTTGCACGAGGCCGAGCTCGTGACGGATGCCCAGAATCCTCTGCTCCCGCGCCGAGCCACCCGCGAGCGCGCGTCGATGTCGAGCCCCTTGGGTCCGCCTTCCTCGGGGTTGCGCCGCCCCCTCTCGAACATCGGGTCATCCATGATCCTCACGGTGGCGAGCGGATGGCGCACGCCGCGCCACTCGTCGGAGTATGCCATCCGGCTCGGCGTTCGCGCTCAAAGCGGGCGAGTTCTGGTACAGCAACACGTGGTGGGTGGCATGGTTGCTCACGGCGATCCACCGCCGATCCGGGCTCACGCTCACGCCGTCGGGGATGTCGAGGTATTTCTGGAGCAGGATCTCACTGTGTCTGACCGCACGACCCGCGTCGCAGTCCAGCAGATGCCTGGTGACGGTATGTCCGTCGTTGTTGCAGATCAGGACCTCACACCCATCGTCCCCGACGTGGCTGACGGCCACCGAACCGGGCGCATTCAAGAGGGTCGTCCGGTCCGAAGGCCACCGTGCGATCGGGAGCACTTCGAGGGACCGCACGTCCCGGTTCCCCGGCGGCAGCTCGAAGAAAGCGACGTCACGTCCCCGGCTCGTGACGATCACGGTATCGTCGTCGAGGAAGTCCACCCCATGCGGCCACTGCAGAGCCGATGACGACAGCTCCACGCCGCCGGTGAGGGCGACCTGCGTTGCGCCCGAGGATGACGCGATGTCGACGTCGAAGACGACGACTCGGTTCCGGTAAAATGAAGCCACCGCGAGGCGCCGATTGCTCGGTTAGAAGCGCACATCTTCCGTTCGCCCGAGCGAGCCGATCGCATCGATTACGCTCTGCGGCGCGGCATATTGAAGCTCGAGAACCATCTACGGTCGTCGCCGGGAGCTCACCGCGGCCAGAACCTCCGATCGGGTGCCTTCGATCGACGACAGACTAGGCGAATGCGCCCGCCCGGGCAAGGGGGAGGGCTGCACTCGCTCGCCGGTCTGGCGGTCGGAGGGCTGTTCGCCTACAATCGGCGGGCCGTCGCACCAACACGACCGAGAGGATGCGCATGGACCACGTAGACTTCGACCGGGAGCCGCCCGCCAACTTGACGACGATGGTCATGGCGTTTGGAGGATGGATCGATGCCGGCCGGGCCGCCACGGGCGCCTTGCGCCACCTGACCGCCGACCTCGGCGCCGCGCGGTTGGCGCGGATAATCCCGGAAGAGTTCTTCGTGTTCACCCAGGAGCGGCCCGAGGTGCGGTTGAGGCCCGACGGGGGCCGCGACATCCACTGGCCCCGAAGCGAGTTCTTTGCGTGGCATCCGGATGGGCGGGACGGCCTCCTCCTGTTTTGCGGCCCGGAGCCGCACCAGAGGTGGCAAACGTATGCGAGGGCGTTCCTCGGCGTGGCCGAGCGCTGCGGGGTGAGGCGGATCGTCTCGCTCGGGGCGCTCCTGGCCGGCGCCCCTCATACCCGGCCGGTGCGAGTCACGGCCCGCTGCACCGACCCCGCCGCGAGGTCGTTGCTCGAAGCCTGGGGCATCTATCGTCCTCCGACCTACGAAGGCCCGACCGGTATTTCCACGATCGTCCTGGACGAGGCGGAGCGACGGGGAATGCAGCACGTCGGCTTCATGGGGCAGGCGCCGCACTATCTGCCCGATTCCGAGAATCCGGCGGCGATCGAGACCCTGGTGAGCTATGTGGCCCGTCTGCTCAACCTGAGCCCGGACATGTCCCACTTCGCGGAGGCCATCCAGGACTTCCGCGCCCAGTGCGATCAGGCGGTGGCCCGGGACCGCGCCACCCGAGAGCACGTGCGGAAGCTGGAGCAGGAGTACGACGCGGCGGCGAGCGAGGAGCAGCGACCACTGCCTGGTGGGGAGCTCGATTCGGACCGGCTGATGCGAGAGGTGGAGGACTTCTTGCGCAGGCAGCGGGAGGGTGGGGCGGGCGGGACGGGCGCCTGAGGTCGTCGAAGGGGACGGGAGGCCGTCATGGGCGAGTGGTACGCGAAGCAGACGATCGGACTTCTGCCCGAGCGGGCGGCCCGGCGGTGGGGTCCGCGCGAGGCGCTCGCCTTTCAGGGACGACGGTGGACGTTCGCCGAGATGGACGAGCGCGTCGACGCGGTGGCCAAGGGGCTCCTGTCACTTGGTATCCGGCCGGGGGACAAGGTCGCGCTCTGGATGGTCAACCGTCCGGAGTGGATCGACGCGATGTTCGCCATCATGAAGATCGGCGCCGTGCTCGTCCCCGTGAACACGCGCTTCCGCACCGAGGACATGGCCTATATCCTCGCCCAGTCGGACGCCGACGCGGTGCTCCTCGCCGACCGCTCCGGGCCGGTGGACTATCTCGGCATGATCCGCGAGGTCGTGCCGGCCCTGGGATCACGGCCGGACCCGCGCTTCCCCTGCCTTCGCCACGTGGTGGTGCTCGCCGACCGGCCCGACCACGGCGTGGCCGACTGGCACGAGGTGCTGGATCGCGGGACGTCCGTGACCGCGGCGGCGCTCCGGGAGCGGGCCGCCCGGGTGGATCCGGAGGACCCCGCCTTCATCTTCTACACCTCGGGGACGACCGGCTTTCCCAAGGGGGCCGTGCACGGCCACCGGATGATCCGGAACGCGTGGGACCACAGCGATCGGATGGGTCTGACCGTCGACGACGTGATCCTCATGTACCTGCCCCTCTTCCATGCCTTCGGCTTCATCGAGGGGCCCCTCATGTCGATGATCCGGGGTGCCCGCCAGGTGCTGACCGAGGCCTTCGACGGAGGCCACTGCCTCGATCTCATCGCGAGCGAGAGGGCCACGATCATCCACGGTTTCGATACGCACTACCAGGAGCTGCTGGGCGCCCAGGAGCGAAGCCCCCGGGACGTGTCGAGCGTGCGGACCGGGATCTGCGGCACCGGCATGTCGAGCTCGATCCCCATCGCGCGTCGGGCGCGAAAGACGTTCGGCAATCTCATGACCGGGTTCGGGATGAGCGAGGTCGGCATCGGCGTGACCTTCTCCTTCCTCGACTCGACCGAGGAGCAGTGCGTGGAGGCCAACGGCTATCCCGGCTCCGGCTACGAGGTGCGCATCATCGATCCGGAGACGGGGGCCGACCAGCCGGTGTCGGTGCCGGGTGAGATCCTCGTCCGCGGGTACATCGTCACGCCGGGCTACTACAAGCGGCCCGAGGAGACGGCGCGGGCCATCGACGACGACGGCTGGTTTCATACCGGCGACATGGGCCTGATGCGTCCGGACGGCCACATGCGGTTCCTCGGGCGCTACAAGGACATGCTCAAGATCGGCGGGGAGAACGTCGATCCCATGGAGGTCGAGGCCTTCCTGATGACCCACCCCGCCGTCCAGGCGGTGTCGGTGGTCGGGCTGCCCGACGCGCGGCTGTCCGAGGTGGCGGTGGCGTTCGTGCAGCTCGCGGTCGGCGGTGCGCTGTCCGAGCATGAGGTCATCGAGCACTGCCGCGGGCGGGTGGCGAGCTTCAAGATCCCCCGCCACGTCGTCTTCGTGGACGAGTTCCCGATGACCAGCTCCGGCAAGGTTCAGAAGGTCAAGCTCCGCGAGCGGGCGCGGCAGGAGTGGACCTAGAGGCCCCCCATCTTGCAGATGAGCCGCCACTCGGCATCGGTCACCGGCTGAACCGACAGCCGGGCCAGCCTGACCAGGGCCATGCCGGCGAAGCGCTTGTCCGCCTTGATCCGATCGAGGCCGACCGGGGTCGGGAGCGGCTCGACCGCGGCGACGTCGATGGAGCGCCAGGCCGGATCGGTCGAATCCGGGTGCGCTTCCGCGATCACCTTGACGATGCCCACGATCGCGCGCTCCTTGCCGGTGTGGTAGAAGAACGCCTGCTCGCCCTTCTTGATGGCGCGCAGGTGGTTCTGGGCCGAGAAGTTGCGGATTCCGGTCCACTCCGCGCCCTGGCGGCCCTTCGCGACCTGCTCGGCCCACGACCAATCCTCGGGTTCGGACTTCAACAGCCAGTACGCCATGGCAGCCCCGCCTCCTGGCCGGGTACGGCCGCTAGGGTAGCAGATCGCGTCCCCGGGGCCTGGTTTGCCGTAGTCACCGAGTCGCGCGCTCCTGGAGGATACGGGCCAGACACGCGATCCAGTAGGCCTGCGAACCGACCGCGACGACCACGGCCAGCGGGGGGAGCAGGGATGGCACCAGCCAACGGAAGGCGACGAAGCCCAGCAACAGCAGGTACACGAGGTCGCGACTGCCGAGGACTTTCAGCACCCCGCCCGCGCTCGTGCCGGCCGCGATCCCGAGCGGGAGGTATCGGGCGAACAGCGCGCTGAGGGTGACGCCGACGGCGCTGAAGACGCCGACCCACTGCATCAGCTGTCCCCCCGCCGTCACCGCCATCCCGAGCACAAGGCCCGAGTGAATGATCGTGTCGATGGTCCAGTCGAGGTTGGCGCCGAACTGCGACTCCTGGAAGGTGAGCCGGGCGATCTCGCCGTCGGCGTGGTCCAGAATGCTGGCCATCGCGTAGAGGATGACCCCCCAGACCGCACTGAGCGGGGTGGCGCGCCAGAAGCACCAGATGGCGACGCTCCCGACGGCCAGGCTGGCAATACTGACTTGGCTCGGCGTGACCCGGGTACCCACCAGCAGCCGGGTGATCCAACGGGAGCAGCGGCGGTGGAAATATCGGTCGAGGCCCGTGTCGGCCTCGATACCGAGGGCGGCGAAGAGAGTCTCCTCCGCGCGGGAGCGAGCCGCCTCGTCGCTCACCGTGACGAACAGGTCGGTGGACTCACGAGGCTCGGCGCCCCACTCCTGAAGGAGCCGAGCCAGGTCTGGGCCCATCGGCGTCCCCGCGGCCAGTCGGCTCCAGAGGGCGCCTACGGCCGCCCGCCGGCCCCCGCGGTCAGGTTCTGAAGGATGCGGGGGTGCACCAGGCTCGCGGCCGGGACGAGCAGCCAACGCTGATCGGATGGGCCGGCCGGCAGTGGGCTACCGGGCTCGAGCCAACGGACGGCGGCGGCCAGGGCCGGCATGTGCTCGAGCGCCCGCTCGACGGCCCGGTTACGGAGGGCGGCCGGCACGGCGATGAGGGAGGCGCCGGCGCGCTGGACTGCGACCAGGTTTCGGACCGTGAGTGTCCGGCCGGCTACGCACCGCGCCGCGAGCCGCACCGCGGCAGCGTCCGGAAGGTAGAGTAGGGCCGCACTCGGTCCGGATGTGGGCGCCGGGCAAGTGCGAGCTCGGCGAAGCGCTGCCGGAGACGGTGGCCTCATCATTGCGATCCATTCCCGAGGTGGTGGGCCCGCCAGCTCTCGAACACGAGTAGCGCCCAAAGGATTCGCCGGTGGTCTCGAACGCCACCGACGTGCTCGGTCACCAATCGTCCAACCGCCTCCACGTCGAGCACGCCGGCGGCGCGTACCCGATCGGGGGCGAGCACCTCGGTGAGGATGCCCGCGAGGGGACCACGGAACCAGGCGCCGAACGGCACGCCAAAGCCCTGTTTTCCCCGGGCGAGGATCTCGGGCGGGAGGCGGTCGGTCATCGCTTCCTTGAACAGGCGCTTGAGTCCGAGGAGCCCTGGAGCCCGGAGCGGCGAGGGGATGCGGCCCGCGAACTCGACGAAGGTGTGGTCGAGTAGCGGGGCGCGCAGCTCGAGACTGGCCGCCATGCTGGCGCGGTCCGCATTGGCGAGGTTCTGCCCGGCCAGGTAGAGCTTGCAATACCGGTAGATCAAGCGCGCGGTGGCGTCTCCGGTCGGGCAGTCCGCCAACGTGTCTTCGATGTCGCCGTATGGCTCGAATCCCGCCACGCTGGCCCGTACCGCGGGGGCCAGGAGGGACCGGTGGCGCTCGGCCGCCATGCCACCCAGGAGGGCCTGGTTGCGAGCGTCCGGCGGGTAGCTCAGCACTCGCAGGAACTCGCGCAGCCCCTCGGGCAATGCGGCGGGAAGCCTTCGGGCGCCCTGCTCGAACACGCCCCGCACGGACGCCGGGAGCCGGTCGAAGGAGCGGTGCCACCAATCGGCGGCCATCGTTGGATAACCGGCGAACAGCTCGTCTCCGCCGTCCCCGGTCAACGCCACCGTCACGCTTCGTCGGGCGGCGAGCGACAGCAGATGGAGCGGCACGAAGCTCATGTCGGCGAGCGGCTCGTCGAGGAGTGCCCCGAGCTGCGGCAGCAGCCGGCCCGCGTCGGCCGCCGATACGACCAGCTCTTCATGCTGGGTGCCGTACCGCTCGGCCACGAGGCGCGCAAACGGGCGCTCGTCGAAGCGCCGCTCGGCGTAACCCACCGAGAAGGTCCGGATGCCCGCCCGTTGTCGCGCGGCCGTCGCGGTGACCGCCGTCGAGTCGATGCCTCCGCTGAGAAAGCAGCCGAGCGGCACATCGCTCGCCATGCGGAGCCGGACGGCCTCGTCGAGCCGCCGCGCAATCTCTTGGCGCCAGGTCACGGCATCGACGGCGGGGTCGGGAGAGGAGGGGATGTCCCAGTATTGTCGGATCGCGATCTTGTCATGGGTAACGGTCAGCGCGTGGCCGGGAGGCAGCTTGGCCACGCCCCGGATCATCGAGTAAGGAGCCGGTACGAAGTCGAAGGCGAGATAGCGGGAGACCGCGTGCGGATCGAGCTCGCGGCTGACGGCCGGGTGCGCCAGCACGGCGTGCAGCTCGGAGGCGAACACGACCCAGCCCCCACTCGCCGCATAGTAGAGCGGCTTCTCGCCCATCCGATCGCGGGCCAGCAGGAGCTGCTCTCGCTTCGAGTCCCAGACCGCGAAGGCAAACATCCCGTTGAAATGGTCGACACAATGCTCGCCGTACTCCTCCCACGCATGCACGATGGCTTCGGTGTCCGAGCGGGTGATGAAACGATGGCCGCGTGCCGTCAGCTCTTGCCGAAGAACCCTGAAGTTGTAGATCTCTCCGTTCTGAACCACGTGGACCGTTGCGTCTTCGTTGGTGATGGGCTGATCGCCGGTCTCGAGGTCGATCACCCGCAATCGCGCCGCGCCGAGGGCCACGCGACCGTCGATGCGGTAACCGACCGCGTCGGGGCCGCGGTGGCGGAGGGCGGCGACCATCCCCTCCAGGACGCGCCGGTCGGCGCGGGCGTGAGGGGGTGCGACGAAGCCGGCGATGCCGCACATGGCCTCAGCCCTCGACCTCGAGCCTTGGCCGGGCTACCGGTGGCGCGGTGTCCCGCAGGGTGGTGAGGGCCAGGAACCCGATCCCCGTCCAGGCGGCCTCGCGTACCCGCAGCGCCAGGGCGAAGGTCAGGCCGGCCGGCGCGCCGAGCCCGAGGGCCATGAAGACGGCGACCTGGCCGGCCTCGGCCGCGCCGAGCCGCGCGGGCACCAGGAAGGCGGCAAACCCTACACCACTCCCAAAGGTGTCGATCAGCACGGCGGTGGCCAGGGACACCGGCAACCCGAGTGCCCACAGGATCAAGTAGGCCTCGAGCCCCCCGAGCGCCCAGCCGAGGAAGTGGCACGTGACGGAGAGGGCGAGGCGCCCTGGCTGTCTTCGGTAGAAGTGTGAGAGCGCGCTGTCCACCTGGCCCATGACCTGTGCGCCCCCGGTCGGAGCCAGGAGACCGAACCGCTGGAGCATCCGCCCTCCGGCGCCCAGCAGCCCGAACACCTGGACTGCGACGAAACCCCCGACCCCGAGAAGCTCGAGGCCGAGTAGCCACTGCATGACCTGGAGGAGCGTCGACGTCCGGGGCAGGACCGCCATGGCCATCACGAGGCCTGCCGCCAGGTAGAGCGCCTGAGCGACGGTGATCGTGGTCTTGGCGATCACGACACTCGGGAGGCTCTCCGTGAGGGGCACGTAGGGCCGGATGAACCAAGCCTTCACCGCTTCGCCGCCCACGGACGCGGTGGGCGTGGTCATGTTGAACGCCTCCCCGGCCAGCCGCGCCGCGAACAGCGAGCGGAACGGGACCGCGTCCCGCCGGAATGCGAACCGCCACCCGAGCGTGTCGAGCGTGGTCATGAGGCCGAAGGGGAACACGACGATCAGCGCCAGGTACCAAGACAGCTGAGCGAACAGCGACGCGACCGTTTCGGGCCCGACCCGGATCAGTAGCGCGATGAACAGCACCGTCCCCAGCGTGAGTAGCAGGGAACGCACCGTGCGCATGCTAGGCGTCCAGCTCGCCGATGTCCCGAATCGTCTTGCCGAGGTGAGCCCGAAGCACCCGTTCCACGTCGGTGAGGGAAGGGGGCGGGTCCCAGGAAAGGCAGGCCATGTGCTCGCGGTCTCGGTAGCGCATCCTCAGGGAGAGCCGTTCCTCCAGACGCCGGACGCTGACCGATTCCAGGACCCCATCGGCACCGAACGCGTCACTGGGCTCGCGGCCGCCGGGCACCCAGACCGGCGGCCAGGCGCGGATATGGTGAGGGAATCCTTCGAACCGGTGTCTCAGGTCGCGAAGCTTCAACCTTGGACCCATCGCATCATTCGATTCCGATAGTAGTAGAGCGGCAACGCGACCGCCACCGCGATGGCGGTGAGGAGAATTGCGTGAAGATAGTTGCCGGCCGCGGTCTGAGCGCCCTGCGCGGACAAGACCCAGGTCCCGGGGGTGCGACCAAGAGTGGAGACGAGAGCAAAGACCCAGAGTGGCATGGGGCTCATCCCGAACAGATAGCAGACCATGTCTTTCGGCAGCCCCGGGATGAGGTAGATGATGAAGCAGACGATCGCGCCCTCTGCCTCGACGATGAACCCCATCCGGTCCCAGGTCTCTTGGCTGACCAGGGTACGAACGTAGTGAGTGCCGAGCCAGCGGCCGACGGCAAAGGCGGCGACCGAGCCGAGCGTCAAGCCTATGGTCGAGTAGGCGAGGCCCAACCACTCGCCGAAGAGATAGCCACCTAGGATGCCCGTCACCTCGCCGGGGATGGGGGCAATCACGACCTGAAGGGCCTGGAGCAGGATGAAAATGACGGGCGCCAGGATGCCCCACTGACGAAGGGTCTGCTTGAGGAAGTATCGGTCGACATAGAGGCGGACCAAGAACCGGTACGCCGGCGCGTCGGTGACGATGAGCCAGGCGCAGTACCCTACGATGCCGACGGTGACGCCGGCCGCGATGATGCCCCAGCGGCGCCTGATGGTCAGCTGACACTCCGGTGATGGTTGAGCTCTTTCACGGCACGCTCCTGTCCGTCCAGTTCTCGCCCGGAACAACTGACGTCTCCCGGCACCAATCGGTCCCGTGGCGACGTCAATGAGATGGTCGATATGCGGCGGCGCCGTAGGCGTGGCCTCCAGGCCGACCGAGATGACACCCCCGTGTCCAGGAGGGGCCAGTGCGTCGCGAGACGAGCTGCGTCTGGCAACGACTGCGGGAGTCAGCCGCCGCTACTGCGGGAGATGCTTAGGAGACAGGCGGGGCGCGGGCGTCTGCGGAGGAGGCGACCTGCGAGGGGGACCAGCTCGAATCGTCCAGCGCCACCACCGGTCTGAAGGCCGGGAACGGTGTCCAACGGCACAGCGGGAACGGATCGATTGCCGCCAGGCTCGACGTGACGAGGAACACACCGTTGTCGTTGTCGTCGTCGTCGAAGAAGCCACTCACCCATACCGGGTCGGGAGGAGTGGCGTAGGCGAGCGGTGTGAGCGCCACCAGAACAGCCAGCAGCATGACGAGAAGGGCAAGCGTGGCGGCTCGGCGGGTCATCCTAGTAGACCGGATACGCGGATTGCGACGGTCTGTCAAGGTCATTTCAGGCGCCGGTCTTTCCGACCGCGCCGCGAGCCTGCAGGTACCGCGCGACGAGCCAGCAGGTTAGGGCCCAGACGAGGCCGGCGCACCAGCCGGCCAGCACGTCACTCGGATAGTGGACGCCAAGATACACGCGGCTGCTGCCGATCAGGAACGTGGCGACCAGGGCCACGGTGAGCAAGTACACCTTGGTGTGTCGTCTTGCCGCAAAGCGGGCGAGCAAGGCTCCCAGGGTGAGGTACAGGACGGCGGCCAGGAGAGAGTGTCCGCTCGGGAAGCTCGGAGAGGTCACCGCGACGAGGTGAGGGACCAGGTCGGGTCGCTCCCGGCCGAAGAGCTCCTTCATGCCGGTGGTGAGCAGGCCGCCACCCGCGGTCGCGACTCCGACCAGCCACATCGCGCCGTATTTTCGCTCGAGCGCAAGGTATCCGATGGTGAAGAGCGTGACCGCGACCAGCATGGTACGGCCGCCAAGGGGCGTGATGTCCTGGGCCGCTTCGAGGAGCCACGATGGCCCGATCGGGGTGTGGGGGTCACCCGGCACTCTGAGAAGGTGGAGCACCCACTCGTCGAGATGCGCCAGCTCTCCTTCACCGAGCTCCTCCGAGATCTTGATGAAGCCGAAGAGCGCCAGCAGGATGCCGAGCGCGGCCACGAGCACGGAGGCCTCCTGACGGCCGAGCCAGCGGGCACCGGTCAGGACGGCGCCACGCGTGGTGTGCGTGGTCTGCCGCAAGCGGCTGCGGACGGAATCTGCCATCGGCTACGCTCCCGATCCAGTGTAGCCCCAAGCCCCTCGCACGTCCCGCCGGGGCTCAGAGGCGGGACCGGGCGAACTGGTGAGCGGGAGTGAGATAGCGCGCCACCGCCAGCCGAACGAACAGCATGGCGGCGATCGCGGTGGCCGCGGCCTGCATGAAGACGACGACCAGCTGGTACTTGATGGCGAGAAGGGGAGAGGAGCCCGCCAGGATCTGCCCGGTCATCATGCCCGGCAGCTGGACGAGGCCGACCGTCATCATGCCGTTGACCGTCGGAATCATGGCGGCCCGGAGTGCCGCGCGGACCACCGGCTGGACCGCTTCACGCCCCGAAAAGCCGAGGGCGAGTCGCGCCTCCACTTCGTCGGCCCGGATGCGAAGGTCGCTCTGCAGGCGGTCGCCCGCGAGCGCGGCGCTGGTCATGGCGCTGCCCAGGATCATCCCCGCGATGGGAATGATGTACTGGGGCTCGTACCATGGGCGCACGCGTACGACGACACCTATGACATAGACGAGGGTGATGGCGGTGGACACCGTGAGCGCCAGGGCCGCGATGGCGCCGCCGCCCGGGAGGGGCTTTCCGAGCCGCCCGGTCGCCGCCTGGGCGGCAACCGCGGTCATGACGACAAGAATCAGCAAGACCCAGTACCAGCGGGCGGCGCGGAAGACGACGGCCAGGATGAGACCGACGAGATAGAGCTGGACCATGGCGCGGAGGGTGCCGACGACGACGTCCCCCGCGATGCCGAGCCGCTGGTAGACGGAGATCGCGATGATGACGCCCACGAGAAGCAACGCCAGCCCCAGCTGCGGAAGCGATAGATCCAGGACCGCGCCGGTCGAGGTCATGGATAGTGGATCGGCGGAGAGGCCTGCGCCCCGGAGAGGAAGGCGTGCAGCTTCGAGTCGCTGACGGTGCCGTCGGCGCGCTCGAAGGCGACGACTTCCCCGCGAACCAGGTAGAGCAAGCAGCCACCGAGCCGGCGGACGAGGTCCGTCTGGTGGGTGACCGCGACGATCGTGAGCTGATAGCGCTCGCGCAGCCGCGAGACGGTCTCGGCCACCAGCGCGACATTGGGCGGATCGAGGGCGGAGGTTGGCTCGTCGAGGAGCAGGGCCTGTGGATTGCCGAGAAGGGCACGGGCGATGGTGACTCGTTGCTTCTCGCCGCCGGACAAGGTCGCCGCGTCCCGGTCGAGCAGCTCCGGATCGAGGCCGACGTCGACGAGGGCCGACGCCAGGCGGGCGGGCGAGAAGTCGCCGGACGCGCCCGGTGGTCGGACAAGAAAGTTGTCCCGCACCGAGCCTTCGAAGAGCACGGGGGTCTGCATGACCAGGGCCGCGCGCCGCCGCAGCTCGCGGGGATCGAGCGAGCGGACCTCTCGGCCGTCGAACCGCACGTGGCCGGCGGTCGGCTCCACCAGACGGTTGAGACACCGGAGGAGTGTGGACTTGCCCGAGCCCGACGGGCCGACCAGGACGAGCGCATCGCCTCGCTCGACCCCGACCGACACGTCCTGGAGGATCGGGACCGGCGAGTGGTTGGAGGCTCCCGGGTAGGCGAGCGAGAGGTGCTCGATCTCGAAGAGCGGATCGCGCAGCGGGGGCGGGGCGGCCACGGCGGCGTAAGCGTAACATTAGTCCTCGCGGACCGACGTCAGAACTATCCCGACGACGATGCACGCCGCAATGACGAGCGACGAGGTGATGCGGCTCAGCCCGAGGCCCCCTTCGGGGCGAGACTTGGTCAGGGTGTCGCCGAGGGTCGCGCCGAGGGGGCGCGTCAGGACGTACGCGGCCCAGAAGATCACGCTCTTCTGGATCGGCGTGAAGAAGTGCGCCGCCGCGACGAGCGCGAGCAGGCTCGCGAAGACGAGCGCGCCGCGCTCGAATCCGAGGCCCGAGCTCGTCGCCACGAAGTCGCCGAGTGCGGTGCCGAGCGTGCGCGAAGACCTCGTTGGGCCGCGTGGCAATGTGCTCGAACTAGCCGAGCTCGAGCGTCATCGAAAGGGCGTCGCCGCCCGTCTCACCGAGCGTCGTCGCAGGCTCACTCCCTGAAGAGGAGAACGAAGCGGCGACCGGCGATCGGCCCGGAGGCAAGGGCCCGCAGGTGGTCCGACGGCGGTAAGCGCGACACGCTCCGATCGGGCGCCAGCAGATACCGGGCCTCCGGCGTCTGCGCGAAGGTCTGGTAGTCGGTTGTCACCAGGACCGGGCGTCCCAGATAGAACTGGAAGACCAGCTCGGGAGCGTCGAGCGCGAACAGCGCCCCAGGCATCCTTCCGGCTTCCTGGGCAAAGGCTTGCCAGTCGGTCGCCCGATTGTGGCGTGCCGTCAGCGCGACGTTGCCGACGGCCAGCCCGACGGCGGCGACGACCCATGTCACGGCAAAGGCCTGCGTGCGCCGGGGCC
>WNFT01003586.1_pt1 | contig 13489 bp, 14 predicted proteins | sample 5400191 | NCBI WGS metagenome assembly WNFT01 (sample SAMN13153359, study PRJNA577476) | soil metagenome | isolation source: 80 cm saprolite under Madrone tree | place: USA:California | collected 2016-06-14
CGCGGAATCACACGGGTAAAGACTCTGGTCGGGATAAACATCGCCCGCCGTGTTTCCATCCGCCGCCACTTGCCAGCCGCTCCCGTAAATCGCTTTCAGCCCGGCCTGCACCATTTCTATGGCTTGATTTCCCGTGATGGCACCCAGCGCGGGAACATAAGCGTCCGTGTGCATCAGATTCCAGAGCCGCTCCGCACCTAAGCGCGCCAGCGTGTATTCGATCTGGATCGAGCCGCGCAGCCGCAAGACATCCGAGTAGGAGTAAGGTCGCGTAATGCCGGACCACCGGGGATCGGTGCTCCAGTGCGTGTGAGGCTGCTGCTTACGCCCGTTCCCGTTGCTGTGGCCGTTGCCGTTAGCGCCGTTGCTTCCGTTGGTGGACATCGAATGCTCCTTGCCTTCCAAATCTCCTCAGTTCGCCAGGAAAAGTGCGACAAAACTTTCTTATGCAGGATCGAACTCGGACTTGCGAATCATTTCCTCGCTAATCCTGCGAGCCTCGCGAAGAGTGGTGGCCGCTGGTTCGTTGCCACCGTTCGCGGATTCACGCAGCAACCGGTCCAGCTCTTCATCGAACAATTCGTGAATCAATTCCGGCGTATGCCGAATCGCCAGCCCCGCGTCGTCAAGAATCTCGACGCTATTCGAATGCCGCACGCGTTGCGCAATCATCAGCCGGTAAATGCGGTCGGTGGCCAGATCTTCCATGTAGCCATCGAGCAGGCTCGCGCCTTTCCCGTTGAGCACTCCATTGCGGTAGCGAATGACCGTTCGAATCGCGGCACGCGTGCCTGCCAGCGTGTGTTTGCCGACTCCCACTGGAAGTGGACGCAGCTCCGGATGCTTTTTGGAGTCCAAAGCACGCGCTTGGAGCTGGTTGGGTACCGGGAATTGCGATACGGCGATTTCGTTTTGATCCGGGTGACCCGTCCAGGCGCCATCCATCAGCGAGTTGGCTTCATTCTTCTTGTCGTCTGCGAGGGCTTTCAACGCGCGCGCGTTTAGTTCGGCGTCTTCACGGCTGGGATATAGCGCGGTCATTCCCCCGATGGCCAGCATGCCGTGCTTGTGGCATACCTCCGGCAAAAGATTTCGCAGATTCTGGAAGAAGGCCACGTTGTGCGGAATGGTGTTGCGGTCGGGCAGCACCCACTGGGGGTTTTCGAGATTGAAATGGATCAGGCTGGCCATGTAGTCCCAGCGGCCGAGATTCAGCCCAAGGATGTGGTCCCGCAAATTCCAGGCGAACTCTTCCGTCTGAAACGCGAGAGGATGCGATTCGACCAGCGCCATGCACTTGATCTCTTTTGCGGGGTGCCCTTTGAGGCGCGCAATCATCTGGAAAAGATCGCGCCACCAGAGAGCTTCGTCAGCCGATTCGGATTTCGGAACGTAGATGCACAGCGGATGTTTCAGCGCGCTGAAATCCACTTGATAGGCCACCATCGCGACGTCGAACAGTGACGCTGGAATCAGCTCGCCGGATAGAACGCCTGCTTGGTGGATATGCAAGCCTCGCGGTCGCGTGAAAATGACCGTGGTGCTGGGATTGATGCCGACAGTCTTATTGCGCTTGCGGTCGAAATACGTGAGCCGGCCCGCGAGCGCTTCGAGAATATTTTTGATTCCGCGCGAATTGTTCTCCCAGGCATTGGCGTTCGAATCTTCGAGATCCAGCATCACGCCGGGAGCGCCGGAATTCAGCATTTTCACAACCAAGTCCGCATCGTCGGCGGGACCAGTCATTTGATTGCGCTGATCCGCGCACCAGGCCGGCAGCTCAATCCGCCAGGCGTTTGTGGTCGCTACCGAAGGCGGCAAATAATCCGGCAGCTTGCCTGCGTGAGCTTCCGCGAGCGCATGGTCGCGCCGCGCAATCAACGCGCGCTGCCGCAGAGTAAGCGCGGCATGCAACGGAGCAAGAAACTCAAGAAATCCCTCTGGGAGATCGCGGGCGGGATCGAAATCAGGGGGCGCGGAATTGACCGGCACCACGCGATTCGAAAAGGGCAGAGGAACCTTCGCTGGATCCGGCTTGCTGATCGCGGTAGCCATGGTCGCGTCCAGGCCTTTCCGTCAAAATTCTGACGAAAGCTCGTCTCAGAATAGCAAAGGCAATTCGAAGGCCAATCGGCTGAAAACCGCGATTCCTAAATCTCGTTCGCTCAAGAAGTTAGAGGCGCACCTTCCAGGCAAGGAACGATCCGTGCAGAAATGCCGTCAATCAGTCGAGAAATTTGCGCACCATCGGCGACTTCTTTCCTTCGCAGGCAGCCTGTTCAACATATTGAACATATGTTCAGGGTCTATTCCTCTTGCCTGGAAGCGCTGGCGGATGCCCAAACACGCTGTTCAATATCCTGAACAAATATTCTATACTTGGGACGTACATATTTTGCGGATCCGGAGAAAGCTATGGCAGGCACCGATACCAGCCTGGCAACCGCCGTCGAACGCGCTCTGAATATTCTCGAAGCCGCCGCGCAGCGCCGCGACGGACTTACCAATTCTGAAATCAGCCGCAAACTGGGAATTCCAAAAAGTTCCGCCAGCTACATTCTCCGCACTCTGGAACGGCGCGGTTATTTGCGGCGCGATGCGGAAACCGCCCGCTACCTCCTCGGGCTGAAAATTTTGAGTCTCGGCGGTGACGCCCAGGGAAATCTCGATCTCGCCGCTGTAGCCTTGCCTCTCATGCGAGCGCTTGTAGAAAAGATTCACCTCACCGTTCATCTTGCAGTCCTGGACCAAGGCGAAGCCGTGTACGTCGAAAAAGTGGAGGCGCCGGGGTTTTTCAAGGTAAACACGTGGGTGGGGAGGCGGATGTTTCTGCATTCCACGAGCGTTGGAAAATGCCTGATGGCCTGGCTGCCGAAACAGGAAGTCGAAACAATTGTGAAGCAGCATGGCTTAAAAAAGAGAACTCCAGAAACGATCACTAACGTGACTAAGTTGCTCGCGGAACTGGAACACGTGAAGCAGGCGGGTTACGCGGTGGATGATGAAGAGAACAGTTTGGGCGCGCGCTGCCTTGGTGCGCCGATTTTTGACGCGACTGAAAATGTGGCCGCGGCGATCGGTGCGAGCGGCACACTGACGCAAATGGATGAATCCAGCATGCCGAAAATCATCGAGGCGTTGAAAGAAACCGCGCGGCGCGTTTCGCGCCAATTGCTGCGCAGCGGCGCTGCGGGGGCCGCTTAGCCAGCGGCCCCTCACGTTCCAAGGATCGCTTTCAGTTGCTGACGACCAGATTATTTTTCACGGAAAAAACATTCGGTACCTGGTTGGCGCGGATGCCGGCGAGATTCTTGTCCGCTTCGCTGTCCACCGCTCCTTCCAGCGTGACGTTGCCGTTTTTGACGATGATATGAATGGAAGGCACGGCCTGGACGGAGTAGCGCGAGAGGCCTGTTTCACCATAGATGGCGCGGTACAGTGCCCGGCGCAGCTGGTCGTCCATCGGGGAAAGAGGAAGAACCTCGATGTTGTTCACCACCGTGGAAATCCCTTCAATGCTTTTCACGGCGGCCTCGGCGTCCGACTTCAACGTCGGCCGAGTGACTTGCCCGTACAGGGTCACCTTGTCGCCTTCCACTTGATACGCGAGGTTGTCGAATACCGAATACCACGGCAGCATCACAAGCTGGTGGCGCACTTCCTTCTTAATCTTTTCTTGAGGTTTTTCACTGCGCTGGTTTGGCGAACCGGCCGCGGTGTATGACGCTGCTGCAAAAGGCGAGGCGAGCAGCGTTGCTATCAAAAGGGCCCGGAGTTCCTTTCTCATAATGTCCTCCTGGACAAACGTTCCATCGTGCTTCGACCAGTTAGATTCAAGATGCAGGGCGAATGGGTGCACGCTTCCATGCCGCGGGTGGGTGTTAGCATAACTCCTATAAGGCCTGCAAGAAGCATAGAATTGTTTTGAAGACGGAAACGTCTTGAGAGCAGCGGTGTTGGACGGATGCCGGCTGCGGCCGAAGGAGCAGGGAAGTGCTGGCCATTGCGCATCGCGGAGCATCGGGGCACGCGCCGGAGAACACCATGGCGGCGTTCAAGAAGGCTGTGGCCATGGGGGCGACGTTCATCGAGACGGATTTGCAGATGTCGCGGGACGCACGCCTCGTAGCTATCCATGATGCGACAGTAGACCGTACGACGAACGGGCAGGGAATCGTGCACGACATGACGCTCTCGGAATTGCGGAAGCTGGACGCGGGTTCGTGGTTCGGAAGTGAATTCATTGGGGAACGGATTCCCACGCTGGAAGAACTTCTGGCGTTTTCGAAAAAGAATGACGTGGTGTTTTATCTGGAGCTCAAGCCGCAGGGATCGTGGGGCGGAGAACATGCGCTGATCGGCGCGCTGAGAGAATCGGGCGAAATACCGCGAGCCGTGGTGATTTCGTTCGATGCGTCCGTGGTCTTGAAATTGCGCAAGATCGAGCCAACGCTGATGACGGGTTTGCTGTACGACGGGCAGATTGAAAAGCCACTGGACAAGGCGATCGAAGTGGGAGCACGGCAAGTTGCGGTGCGGGGCGACCTGGTGACGCCGGCGCTGCTGAGCGCAGCGCGAAAGAAAGATTTGCAGGTGGTTTGCTGGACTGTGAACAATTCCGCTCACATGCGCGCGCTGATGGCGGCGGGAGTGGACGGAATCATGAGCGACTATCCGGACCGCCTGGTAGCGGCCGTGAAACAAGAAACTGAAAGTGTTCCCTGACGTGTGGGTCCGCCTTCGAGATTGCGGGCCTGATATTTTCATGGCGCGGAACCCGCGCCTGGAACGAGCCAGGCTTGCAGAGCGGCGAATTGGGAGACGGAGAGCTGCTCGGCGCGAGAGTCGGGGCGGAGATCTAGCGAGGCGAGAATTTCGCGAATTGCCGCGGGCTTGGCGAGCGAGCGCAGGTTGTTCACCAGGGTTTTGCGCTTCTGCGAGAAACACAATTTCACAAAATCGAGAAAACGCGATTCGTCGGCGAGGCGAAGCTTTGCGCGCTCGCCGGGGAAGCGGAGCGTGACGAGCGCCGAAGTAACTTCGGGCGGCGGAGAGAAAGCGTCGCGAGGAAGTTCAAAGACGAATTCGGGGCGCGCGTAGAGCTGCGTGAGGACAGAGAGATAGCCGTAGTCGCGCGTGCCCGGTTGCGCGGTGAGGCGAGCCGCGACTTCGGATTGAATGACGACGTGAATCTCGTCGATGAGGTCCGCGAACGTGAAGAGGTGTTGGAGGATCGGCGAGGTGATGTAGTAGGGTAAATTTCCGCATACGCGAATGCGACGGCCGGACGCGATGGCAGCGAGGTCGGCTTCGAGAATGTCGCCGGGAATTACGTTGAGATTGGAAAATTTCTTTGCGAGGCGGCGGAGGCCGGCGATGAGAGTTGGGTCGAGTTCGATGGCGTGGACGGGGGCGCCGGCGGCGACGAGGTGCTCGGTCATTTCGCCATGTCCTGAGCCAATTTCGATCCAGCAGTGTTTGTCATCCTGCGGGAGGGGCACGGTGGAATGCGGAGAGACGCGAATGGCGCGGGCGATTTCTTCGCGCCAGTGGAGATCGGAGAGGAAATGCTGGCCGAGGCGTTGGCGAGCCATGGGTGGAACAGTGTAGCAGGGGAGGTGACTGGTGGTTGGTGAGTCGTGACTGGTGACTGGTGTAGCAGACATCTTCCGACTCCTTGGGCGGGCTCGTTACAAGATTGGGGCAGACTGGATAAGCAAGCTTGGTCGTCGCCGGAGGGAGAGCGTTTGCCGCTATGATCCTCAGGCCAGATTCCCTCTTCGGGAACGGGAGAGATCCCTCGGCTCCCGATGGTCGCTCGGGACAGACACCCTTCGTCGGGTGTCTGGTTAACCATAACACCCCCCACCCCCCTGAAACTGTTCGCGCCCTTTCAACCAGCCCTTCGGGCCGAGCACGGTCACGAAGTCGACGTGGTCTGCGAGCAGGGATGCCAGCGCGGTGGCATCGCGCCTATTCCAGGCGTCTTGCCATGCTTTCCCCAGCTGTGTGATGGCCGCGTCGTCCTCTGCTTGACTCGTCTGCGCGGCAGCGCGGCCCGGGGCAAGGCTGACTGCGACCGCCAGGACAGCAACGCTGACCAGCTTAAAGTATCGCATGTCTTCCTGCGTGGAAAACGAGAGCGGCCTAACTATGCTTCGACAGCTTAGTCTTCACCCCCCTGCGACGCAACCCACGCCGCGAGACCAAAAACAGAAGGGCGAAGCGAAGAAAGATTCCTCTCTGCGCAAGCCGACCGCCTCGCAGGAGCGAGCCGGGAAGAAAAGCGTCGGCTTGCTCCGTTCGGAATGACAGTGGGGTGGGCTGAGCCGTTATGTCGGAGCTGAAGCTCCGACCCCCTGAAGAAAAGAGGGCACGATGTATCGTGCCCCTGCGAGGAGAGAGGCGGGATGACGGGAAAAAGAGATGTGCTGCGCCTACGGCGCTGGAGATTCTGTTTGCTACGGTTCCCAGCCCTTACCCTTCTACTCTGCTCCCCTCGGCTTCGCTCGGGGCAGGCCCTTCGAGACTCAGGGTAAACAGGGCAGGCCCTTCGGGGCTCCCTTCATCTTTACTCTTCCTGCCCCCGCTTCTCTCGCATCACGCGAAAGTAGTTCGATCCTGTCAAACCAACTCGATCATCACCCGGCGTCCAACCACGGCCGCCGCCCGTTGCAGGCTGGAAAGAGTGATGTCGTTTTTGGGATTAAGGAGCCGGTCCACTTGGGTGCGGCTGGTCTTGAGCAGGGTAGCCATCTTATTTTTGGATATTTTCTGTTTCTTCATGGCCTCGTCGAGCTGCCATGCGACGACTTCCTTGACCGCCTGCGCTTGCGCCTCTTCAAAGATACCCTCGCCCTTCAGGAAGTCATCAATGCTCGAACCCATGTGATTCCCGCGCTTCTTGCGCTTCTTGTTCATCGTTTTAACTCCTTCTGACGCTTGCGCGCCAATGCCAAATCATCATCGGGCGTCGCGCGCGTTTTCTTGATAAACCCGTGCAGCGCGACGAGGTGCTCGTGGTAAAGGCAGAGCAGCACACGCGCCGTCCGCTTCGTCGGCAGGTCCGTCCGGACCTCCCACAAACCGTCTCCCAATGGCCGGCACAGCGGCATCCCGACGGGCCACCGCCATTGCGCACGCAGCAGGTCTCTCCCTATGGCGTGCCGCTCGGCTTCCGGCAATCCCTTCAGCCATTCGCGAACGGGCTCAGTTCCTGGCCGCAGGCGGTAAAAAATCAGCGGGATTTTTCGCGGCTGTTGGTCTTCCGCCACCCTGCACCTTATATAGTACACTGTACCTCACAATGTACAGCCAAGCAAGTTATCTTGGACTTGCCGAGTGCCTAGAGGGAAAGAGGCGCGTAGGTTCGTCTACTTGACGATTAGAATCCCCTCCAGTAGCGTAAAATGATCGTGAAGCAAGCGATGAGAAAGTCATGAGAATCCTGTTTGTGGCATCGGAGGGGCTGCCGTTTTCGAAGACGGGCGGCCTGGCGGACGTGGTGGAGGCGCTGCCGAAGGCTTTGGTGGCGCAGGGCCACGAGGTGGCGGTGGTGTTGCCGCGGTATCGCGGAACGAAGACGACCGCTGTGGTGATGCCGAGCTTGACGATTCCGATGGGCGGAACGCGGCTGCGGTTTCCGGCGATTGCCGATGGCACGCAGTTGAATGGCGTGCGGTACTACTTCGTGGATGATCCCGGGTATTTCGACCGCGATGGATTGTACGGCGGAAGCAGCGGAGAGTATGCGGACAACGCGGAACGGTACATGGAGTTTTGCCGGGCGGCAATTGAGGTGGCCAAGAACGTCTGGCCGGCGGACGTGTTTCATTGCCACGACTGGCAGACGGCGCTGGTGCCGGTGCTGCTGCAGACGTCGTACGGTGACGATTCGCTGGTGAAGGACCTGCCGGTGGTTTTCAGCATTCATAACATGGGGTATCACGGGCTTTTCGCACCGAGTGTGCTCGAGGGGGCAGGAATTCCGCGGAGCCTATTTCATCCGGGAGGAATCGAGTTTTTTGGCAAGGTAAATTTGCTGAAGGGCGGGCTGGTGTATTCGGATTATTTAACGACGGTGAGCCGGAAATACGCGGAGGAGATTCAGACGGCGGAGTACGGACATGGTTTGGACGGCGTGGCGCGAAGCCGAAGGGACCGGCTAGTAGGAATTTTGAATGGCGTGGACTATTCGGAATGGGATCCGGCGAAAGATAAACTGATTGCCGCGAAGTATTCGGCGAAGGATTTGGGCGGAAAGCAGGTATGCAAGCAGGACTTGCTGGGTTTGTTCGGATTGTCGCAGGAACATCTGGGGCGGCCGGTGATCGGAATCGTTTCGCGGTTTGCGGACCAGAAGGGGTTCGATCTGATCGCGGAAAAAGCGCATGAATTGATGCGCGAGGAGCTGGTGGTGGTGGCGCTGGGGACGGGCGAGCGGAAGTATGAGGATTTCTTCCGGGCGCTGGCGGCGGCGTATCCCGGGCGCGTGGGAGTGAAGATCGCGTATGACAACGTGATCGCGCACAAGATCGAGGCGGGAGCGGACATGTTCCTGATGCCGTCGCGGTACGAGCCTTCGGGGTTGAATCAGATGTACAGCTTGAAGTATGGTACGGTGCCCATTGTGAGAGCGACGGGCGGGTTGGACGACAGCATCGAGCCGTTTGACGTGGAACACGGGACAGGGACCGGGTTCAAGTTCAAGGAATATACCGGTGAGGCGCTCCTGTTTGCGGTGCGGCAGGCGCTGCATCATTATATGGATGAGCGGATCTGGAAGCGCATCCAATTGAACGGGATGGCGAAAGATTTTTCGTGGAAAGGGCCGGCGGCGGAGTATGCGAAACTGTATGAAGCCGCGCGGGCCTTGCGAGGCTCAGGACAAGCTGCCCGCGGATTGGGACAGGCTGCGCAGAGTGCGGGGCAAGCCCCTCAAGGATCGGGGCCAGTGAAAAGAAACCAAAAGCCTGCTGGAACATCTAATTAGGCTGATTCACGAGAGGAAAGCGGCGGCCCAAGGGCAAGCTGCTGAGAAAAAAGAATATGGCTGACAATTCAATTCAAACGGCGACTGATGGGAATTTCGAAGCGGAGGTGCTCACGGCGAGCAATTCGCAACCGGTGATGGTGGATTTCTGGGCGGAATGGTGCCGGCCTTGCCACATGCTGGCGCCGACGGTGGCGGAGATCGCGCATGATTATGCGGGCAAGCTCAAAGTGATGAAGTTGAACGTGGACGAGGCCATGAATTCGGCGGGCCGGTATCGCGTGCAGGGAATCCCGACACTGCTGCTGTTTAAGAACGGGCAAGTTGTGGAGCAGATCGTGGGAGCGGTGCCGAAAGATCAAATCACCAAGGCGCTGGACCGGCACCTGGCGTAAAGCAAGATTCGAAGGATGGAGAAGGCGTGTCGTGAAATTGCGTGCGGCACGCCTTTTTGTTTGTGCCGGGTGGAGAGTTCCGACGGGAGTGTCTTGGGAAAATTGAGATGAAAAAAGCTGGAGGCAAAATGGTTCGCTGCCCCTGGGCGGGGAATGAGCTGAGCATTCCTTATCATGATGAGGAATGGGGCGTGCCCGTGCATGATGAGCGGACGTGGTTTGAGTTTTTGATATTGGAGGGCGCGCAAGCGGGATTGAGCTGGGACACGATTTTGAAGAAACGGGCGCGGTACCGGGAAGTGTTTGACGAGTTCGATCCGGAGAAAGTGGCGCGGTACGACAAGCGGAAAGTACGGGAGCTGCTGGCGGACGCGGGAATTATCCGGAACCGGTTGAAGATTGCGGCGGCGATCGGGAATGCGCGGGCGTTTTTGGAGGTGCAGGAAGAGTTCGGGACCTTCGATGCGTACATCTGGAAATTTGTGGGTGGGCGGCCGAAGCAGAATGCGTGGAAGACGCACGAACGCTTGCCGGCGAAGACGGTGGAATCGGACGCGTTGAGCAAGGATTTGCAGAAGCGGGGATTCCGGTTTGTGGGGTCGACGATTTGTTACGCGCTGATGCAGGCGACCGGGATGGTGAACGATCATCTGGTGAGCTGTTTTCGGTATAAGGAGTTGTCCCGATAGCGCTGAATGGAAGGCTTGCTTGCGTTGGGGGCGGGGCGAGCTTACGATTGGAACCTGCCGTTTCTTAGTGCTTTCCAAAGTAGTAAAGGCGAAGTAAAGATTGCGGCGCGGAAGTGTGATTGAGGAGAGGGACTGGATGAAATCGGTGGTGGTGGTGGGAGCGCAGTGGGGCGACGAAGGTAAAGGCAAGGTGGTGGACTACCTTGCGGGGTCGTTCGATTTCATTGCGCGCGTGGCGGGCGGGCACAACGCGGGGCATACGGTCATTATCGGGAAGGACCGCTATGTGCTGCAACTGATTCCGTGTGGGATTCTGCGGCCGAAGCAGCAGGCGGTGATCGGCACGGGCGTGGTCGTGGATCCGGCGGCACTGGTGGCGGAAATCGAGACGCTTTCGAAAGCGGGCATTGATGTGAAGGGGCGGTTGCACGTCAGCAACCGCGCGCACCTGATTTTTCCGTATCACCGGGAGCTGGACAAAGCCGCGGAAGGTGCGCGGGGCGCGGACAAGATTGGCACGACTTCGCGGGGAATCGGACCGGCGTATGAGGACAAGATGGCGCGGCGCGGCCTGCGGATGTGCGATTTGCTGGAGCCGGAGATGTTTCGCAAGAAGGCCGCGCATGTGGTGGCGGAGAAAAATCGGCTGGCGAAAGGCGCGTACGGCGCGAACATTGATTTTTCGCATGAGGTCGAAGAGACGCTGAAGCTGGGCGAAAAAATTCGCGGATACATTTGCGATACGGCGGAATTGGTGAACCACGCGCTGGACGAAGGGAAGTCGGTGCTGTTCGAAGGCGCGCAGGGAACGATGTTGGACATCGATCACGGGACGTACCCGTTCGTGACATCGTCGAGCGCGACTTCGGGGGGTGCTGCGACAGGCGTGGGCGTGCCGCCGACGAAGCTCAAACACGTGCTGGGGATTTCCAAGGCGTACACGACGCGCGTGGGCAGCGGACCGTTTCCGACGGAGATGCCGGACCTGGATGCGCAAGAAGTGCGCGCGCGCGGGAAAGAGTTTGGCGCGGTTACGGGGCGGCCACGGCGCTGCGGCTGGCTGGATTTGCAAGTGCTGCGGTACGCGAAAATGATCAATGGGATTGATTCGCTGGTGATTACGAAGCTGGATGTGTTTGACACGCAACGGGAGATTCAAGTTTGCGTGGGCTACAAGTACAAGGGAACGCCGCTGAAGGAAATGCCGGCGCTGGCGGAAGAGTACGAGCGGGTAACGCCGGAGTACAAGACGCTGCCGGGCTGGAATGAAACGACGTATGGCTTGAAAGATGGAGCGAAGCTGCCCCAGGCGGCGGTGGAGTATTTGCGATTTATTTCGGATTTTCTGCAAGTGGAAATCGGCATGATTTCCACGGGGCCGGAACGCGACGCGACGATTGTGCCGGCGGGGACGCTGCTGGCGCGGTGGCTGTGAAGAAGTGACTCGTGACAGTGACTTGTGGCGCCGCGGTATCGGGTGCCAGACTCTACTTGAAATGCTCACCTTTGAAGAAGCACGGGGAAAGATAATCGAACAACTTGGGAAGAGAAAAGGACCATGCGCGACTACGGTTGTAAGCGTGTGGGAGGCGCTGGGATTGGTGCTGGCGGAGGAAGTGAAGACGGATCGGGAGTATCCGCCGTTTGACCGGTCGACGCGGGATGGATATGCGGTGCGCGCGAAGGAAGTTGCTCCGGGCGCCAAACTGAAATGTGTGGGAGAAATCAAGGCGGGTGATACGGTGAGCGAGCCGCTCGCGGCCGGGACTTGCGTGCAAATCATGACGGGGGCAGCGATTCCACGCGGCGCCGACGCGGTGGTGATGATCGAGCACACGCAGCGAGAGGGAGAGGTGGTGCGATTCGAACGAGCGGCGCAACCGGGGCAAAACATTGTGCCGCGGGGGAGCGAGGCCGCGGCGGGGCAGACGCTGCTTAGACCCGGGATGCGCTTGGGCTACGCGGAACTGGCGCTGGCGGCGCAAGTCGGCGCGGCGGAATTGCAATGCGCGAGGAAGCCGCGTGTGGCGATCTTGTCGACGGGGGATGAGGTTGTACCGGTCGAGGTGGCGCCGGGAGCATTTCAGATTCGAAACAGCAACAGTGTTTCGCTGGCAGCGCAAGTGCGGATTGCCGGGGGTGAGCCGGTTGCGTTGGGAAATGCGGCGGACCGGGTCGAGGAGCTGGGAGAGAAAATCGAGCGAGGGCTGAAAGAGGACGTACTGGTGCTTTCAGGTGGCGTTTCGATGGGGAAGTATGACCTGGTGGAAAAAGTTCTGAAGGCCATGGGAGCGGAGTTTTACTTTGATGCAGTGGCGATTCGGCCGGGGAAGCCTGCAGTGTTCGGGATGTGCCAGGGGAAGCCGGTGTTTGGGTTGCCGGGGAACCCGGTTTCGACGATGGTAACGTTCGAATTGTTCGTGCCGCCGGCGATCGATTTGTTGAACGGGGCGGAGGCTCGGCCGCTGCCGCTGGTGGAAGCGCGGCTGGGAGAAGCGCTGAGTGAGAAACTGGGGTTGGCACACTTTCTGCCGGCGCGGGTAGAGTGGCGCGGAGGGGCGCCTGAAGTGAAGGCTTTGAAATGGCAGGGATCGGGAGACATTGCGGCGCTGGCAAAAGCGAATTGTTTTTTGGTGGTGCCCGCGGACCGGGACAAGATTGCGGCGGGGGAGAGGGTATCGGTGCTGCTGCGGAAGGATGTGGTCTAGGCGCAAGATGGCAAAGCTTTCTCATTACGGGAACCGGGGTGAAGTGAGCATGGTAGACGTGTCGGCGAAGGCGGTGACGACACGGACGGCGGAGGCGCGAGGGTTCGTACAGATGAAGCCGGGGGTGGTGCGCGCCGTCAGACGGCTGAAGAATCCAAAGGGGAATCCGCTGGAAGTGGCGCGGATTGCGGGGATTGCGGCTGCAAAAAGGACGGCGGAATGGATACCTCTTTGTCATCCACTGCCGCTCACGCACATTGATGTGACCGCACGGCTATGCAAGAATGGCGTGGAACTACATTCCAGTGTGACGACGGCCGCTCAGACGGGTGTGGAGATGGAAGCCCTGGTAGCCGTTGCCGCCGCAGCCCTCACGGTCTACGACATGTGCAAAGCACTCGATAAGGGGATGAAAATCACGGACATTGTTCTCGTCAGCAAGACGGGCGGGAAGAGCGGGGATTTCCATCGAAAGCGTGCTCCGTCGAAGGGCAGAGAATGAGTGCGGCAGGCGGAAAATCCGTAAAGTTGCTGCTGGCGGAGGACAATCCGCTGGTGCGCGAACTCATCGTGAAAGGGCTGGAACCGTTCTGCGAGGTCGAGACCTCCGCGGACGGGGCAGATGCTTTGCTCAAAGTCATTGATAACCCTCCCGACGTGATCCTCTGCGACTACAAAATGCCGGGGCTGGACGGACGGCAACTT
>WNFT01003588.1_pt1 | contig 13486 bp, 13 predicted proteins | sample 5400191 | NCBI WGS metagenome assembly WNFT01 (sample SAMN13153359, study PRJNA577476) | soil metagenome | isolation source: 80 cm saprolite under Madrone tree | place: USA:California | collected 2016-06-14
TCTCGTTCTGCAAGAGACATCGTGCTCAGAGTCTCGAGCATATAAACGCCTATTCTTATAGTAGGCTCAAAGCCCTCTCCATCGAGCAACAATGCAAGCTCAACAACAAAGCAAAGGCGAGGTAATCGCCGAGCTGCGCGGTAAGAACGACAGCTTCAGCATCAAAGACATCAGCTCTAGCGGCGTCAAGTTGGAGAATAACGACGTCGGCCAGATCACTGGCAAGTATCAGGGTAACTTCATGGAGACAGTCAGTATCCACATGAAGACTGATGGTACGAGCGAGTGGGAAAGCAGAGGCATCCAGATGGTAGGCAAGGACATGGTCGTGGTCACAGGCCACGGCAAGGGCCACAGAGGCGCTGACGGAAACATAATGTTCGAAGGCGAGCAGAAGTACATGACACAGTCGCCGACCCTAACCTGGCTTAACACCACCAAGGCATGGATCGAGGGCTCAGCCAACCAGGCTGACCAGACATTCACCGCCAAGGTCTACGCCAAGAAATAGAGCTACAACAGCTTAACATCCAATCTTCTCCTTTTTTCGCCCACCCAAGGTCGGACCACCACCACAGCGAAATGCTGTCTTGGGAGATCCCGCTCTCCTGCAAGTCTTCTTTTCTAGCAGCTATTTTTTTCTCTAGATTCTTCCAAAAATAAGCATGCTTTTCTCGACCCCTCCGGGTGGTCGACTTTCCCGCGCCGCGCCCTTCGTGAAATGCCGAGCTTCCCACGTTCACCCGCTCCTACCAGTGCCTCCTTCCTTCATGAAACAGCAGATTCCCGCTTTACCGGGTTTCCGGCACAACGGGAATCTCTTCGCGTCTCCAAACTTTTCCTGAAATGCTCGGCACAGGCCGGTTAAGATGGACCGCGATCAACACGCCCGCATAGAACGCGGCCAGGGTCCCATTCAGCAAGAATCCCAAACCTCCCAGGTGCATGCCAGCCCAGGCCTGCAGGTACTCGTTGTGATCATACTCCTCAGCCACCACGACCAGGAGGAGAAAGATGAACACGGATTGAACACCGGCCAGGATCCGCGCCTCTCTCCCCGCCTTCCTGGCCCGAAGCCCGGCAATACTGACCTCTTCAACCATACCCTACAACATACCCTGACCCCGGCTATATTCGTAGGGGCAACGAAAAATCGCCCATTATCAGCCCTGATCATGATTCTGGGACCCGGTCCAACTCTCGTCTGAGAATCCTTCGTGGGTTTCGGGAATAATGGCAAGTTTCGCCTTAACAGACAAGCCGGAATCAGGTTCTGAATCGTGAGATACGCCTAGAACCAGTGCCAGACAACAAGTCGTCTCGTCAGAAGAGTGGGGTATGTTTTGACGGTTTTGTGCGGCATGAGCGGTTTTCCCGAGAAACCCTCGGGTCCTTGATCACGTTTCGCCGACGGCGGTATTAGGAATGAGCACATTGTAAACGCGCTGCCCAAATATTTGTCCGATCAATCTATCGTTTGGCGCAACACGGCGTTGAAGAAGATCGTGCCACCTGAAAACATCGCTCCAATTTCTTCGGGCTCGCACACAACCTGTTGACCCCCTTCTCAAACGCCGTGTCCCAATAATTTTCGAAAAGATGAGCATCTAAACGAAAAGAAAAACTGGGGCAAAACGAGCCGTCGATTATTGCCGGCTCACTTCCGGAAAAAAAGTACGAAGATAGAACAATGGAGCTGCGAATAGCTACTTGCTCCATTTCTTCCGGTTCTCAGTCAACCACTCCGGTATGATCACAGCTCGCAAAAGCTCCTGGACAGTCGCGCCACGATGCGAAGCCTCCTTCGAAATCGTATGATAAGTCTCAGTCTCAAGAGTCTGCATGAACTTTTTGTTATTCCGCGGCACTTTCTTTCGGCAACTCCCGAATACGCAAGACTACTAACGGTTCTTGTAAGAGTTTGGGCCAAACGCCTGCCATACCACAGGAACAAGCATCTTCCGCAACAAGAACCGAAACCAGGTGTGAAACCATTGTGAAGAGACCTCTTTCAAAATTTCGCTACGCTGGGATTAACATGTTTCATACAACCAGTAGACGTATCGATAATCGCCATATGCAAAGACTTGACGCATCACTGTAACCTGCTCGCAATATTCCAGGTTTCAGCGCATTCTTTATCAGCGCTATTCGAGACCGCGGGTCATGCAAAGAAAAAGAATACTCGTCGCAAGCCTCAGTCTACTCCTCGTAGGACTAGCACTACCCGCAACCAACGTAGTTAACGTACCCAATGCAAACGCGTTCCACTCTGCATCCAGTGTTACACTCTCGGGCCTCGGACTAGCCAGCTACTTTGACACCACACTCAATCCAGTTGGATCCAGAGACATTGGCGCCGCTGGCTCCACCGTCACCTTCAACGTGGTCGTCTTCGCAACATCTACTGTCTACCAACGCAACGTCACCGTCGGCATCAAGTTCGACTGGATGAGCACCTATCAGAACGCCAGCAACGCAGGCCCCAGCAACACACTGTCGCTGACAGCCAGCCAGCAAGCCTCTGTCTCGATTGCAATCGCCCTACCATCCTCTAGCGGACCGATAGACCACAGCTGGACTCTCCTCCTCGGAATGGGACCCCAAAACAAGCTGATCGGGCCAACTTGCTCAGCCGGAGATCAGGACACGGCAACAAGCCTCGTTTGTTTGACCTTCAATCACCCAGGCCACCCATTGTTCCAAATCTGGTCCGGTGACCAAGTAGCAGCTGCTCAAGCTAAGCTTCAAGCCTCCACCACCATTCTCAAAGTAACTCCGTACATAACAGCAGGTACCTCGGCCGGAACTACCGCGGCAGGCCAGCTCGCTCAAGCTAATACGGAAATCACTCTCGGTGACACAAGTTGGGGTACAGGAGACTACAGTGGTGCCAAGACCCACTACCAGAACGCTGCCAATGATGCCAACGCCGCAGCCACCTCCCTGACGAACTTAGGCGGTGGTTCGAGCAACGCAGGCATCGTAAGCACGATCCTGGCCGGGACCGGAACTCTACTGTTTGGCCTCGGAGGCTTACTAGCAGGCTTCGGCGGGTTCTTCTATCTGCGACGTAAACCAAAAGCGTAAATTTCCCAAGACCCCGTTTTTTCCACGGGGAATCACTTTCTTTTAAGAAAGAGATCCTTCGTTGCTTCACTAGTCCGAGTCCTGGCCTCGCAACTTCAGATCAGCAATCCTGTCCACAACGAGAAGCTCTTCACTGAATCCTGCTGTGTATCCTCCACGCAAGACAATGCAAATACTAGCGTGGAGCGTCTACGATTCAAAGGACCTCGCCGAAACCAAAACAGTAACGCGACACCTATGCGCGCCGAACCGGGAATAGAGCCAACGAGACCACGAACGCTGCTAGGGTCCCGGACACTCAAGACTAGTGAAAGACAACGGAGACTGAAGATCAGAACTCTGACCAGAAGCTTCTCCAGAGAATTGATCTACCGAGTTTCATAGCGGGTCTCGTAGCCGGCTTTCTCGCCCTAAGCAATGAGCCCTGGTGGACCCTGACAAGCCCCACCAATAGCCATGTGCTATCAATCCAAGTGTCTCCGTTCTATCTTCAGATTGCCGCCACAGGTCTTCCAGTAACCATTCCACTCGCGTCCATTTTAGGCGCGATCACTCGAATCCTCCTTATACTCTGTTCCGGGGCAATGCTCGCATCGTCCCTTCGCCCAACGGCGTGGTGGCGGCCTATCGCGACATGGCTCAGCCTAGCAAGTCTAACTGAACTCTTCTTCAGCCTCTTCCTCTTCGTTCACGCCGGTCAATCCGCACTAGTCGCGGCATACGGCGCAAATCCCCCTACGACCGGGACAATACTGTACCCCGCGAGAATCCTCGGAACTGATCTCAACACTTACCTCAATCCTCCCCTCACAGCTTCAATCAATCTTGACTTCTATCTTGGACTCGTAAGCCTCACAATCATAGGAACAAGCACCCTTCTCACGATGCTTCGAGAACGAGATCTGCTAGCCTCGACCCCCATCCCCGGGGTCAAAGAGCTCTTCCTCATACCGCCATACCGGCACGCATGGCTCTCCACAGGCGACCGAGGTCTAAACCCGCTAAGTCAAGACCCGGAAAACACCACAGACGACCAGCTGCTTGACTCGTTTGGAAAAATCTATCGCACAGTACAACCCGGTGGAACAATCAACATCATATTGCCTTCATGGGCTTCAACTTTAGGTGACCGGTTCCAGAAACTCCTCACGTGGACAGGCTTCTCGATCGAGAACACTGGAACAATCTATCGAGCTCCAGGAAAGCCAGAGACACAACTACGATTCAAGAAACCCCTCGCCCCTTCGGATTCGGATGCGCAAGAACCTGAAGCGATACCCATCCTTGAACAGGCCATCGAAAGTGAATCATCATTTCCGGACACTCCTCCTCAGCTCACTGTCTCTACCCAGCCTGACTGGGGTCTGACTAAGATGACAAAACAGGAGAAAGCGATGCTAAGGTCAGCCCTCTCAATCCTCTCAAAGCAGAGAGAACCGATGCCCTATCACGAGCTGCTAAACCAGGTCTACATGGAACTCGTCGAGAGAAAGGTACAGTTCGACTCCGCCAGACAAATAGAATCGACTCTCCTCAAACACTCCGGGCAAGAACTAGCGCTAACAGAGGAAACCGATGAGCAGAGTCTCAAGTCTGTCAAGCGATGGAGTCTCGGAACAGAAGATCTATCCCCCGATCACGACGGGAAGGCGTCCATCTTCAGCAAACTATCCGGTCATCATCCTAGGGTCCCGCCCGTTATGCGGTTGTTGAGGAAATGGCAGAGAAAGCCGAAGTACCGGCCCAGAGCAAAGAGAGAAGAGGAGTAATCACTCACACGAAGGCTATACCGAGGCTACCGTGGAGAGTCCACGCTAGTAACGTGCGGCTTATCGTTTCCTAGATTCTCTTCATCAAAATAAGGATTGAAGAATGAGCAGTCTAAGAGCCAAGATAAGCAAAGCAACAAGCAAGAAAGTCCCGATACTTGCATTGGTCGTCGTGGCGTTGTTGGGAATGGTCGCGGGGGTCCTCGCGGCTTCAATCATCGTGACTCCTGTTGCTAATACCGGCGAGATCGGCACCTTGCACACAAACTCTGGCACTATTACGGTGGTGGACAATGGGCTCGGTGTAGTCGCAAACAGCAATTCTACTGCCTCAGGCACAACTACCTTTCCAGCGACTGGAAACCGGAATGTCAACAACGTCCTCGTTGCAGGCCATTGGTTTGAACAAATCACATTTACTGATACAGCGACTGACACCTCAGGCCATGTGGCAACAATCACTATCCGGAACGGGAGTGGTCCTGAAGGGGCGCTAGTCGTTTCTACTAGTTTCACCCTTACCGGAGCCGGCGCTCCAAGCGGCACAATCACTGCATATGTTGACACAGGAACCGCAACGTTAACCTCACCGGTCACAATCTACGTAGCTATCACATAGACCAATTTCGAGTATCTAAGCCGGATTTTTCCGGGAAAGACCCGGAAAGCCCTCTTTTTTCTTCGAGCGCGCTAGCCGTACGACCGAAGGCTTCATTCGAAGCCTGAAGGAAATGGCCTACGACGAGCAGAAACCGCCCATTATCAGCCCAGATCTCGAATCTGAAACATGCCTCGACTCTCGCCCACAATTCGTTCGGGAATCAGCCTAGATTTCCCGTCTTTTTCCCATCTGATCCAAGCCCTGAATACGCCCTGAATCGCGGGACTCGCCCGTTATCAGTGCCGGACGGGAAATTCTCTTGCCAAAAAGGGAGGGGGGGTATTGCACAGAGCATCTCGGGACGCAAGAGTGGTTGAGGGAGACTTCCAAACCCAATAAATTGCCCACTATCAACCGGGATTTCGAATCCGGACTGGGTCCTCTATACTGCACTGAGAATCGTTCCTGAATCGTCGAAGACTTCGCGACTTTTCGCCTCACCATCAAAGCCTAGATTGCACTCTGAACCGCAGGAATCGCCCAGAAACGATCCCGGACAGAAAACCCCTCCATCAAAAAGGGGGGTACGTCTTCAACCGTCTCCCGCCACGCAAGTGATGGCTCGAGCCAGCGAATTCCAGCATGGATTTCTTCCCCGCCTCGCATTCGTTGATCACAACTGTTACTCACATGCGCTAGTCGGAGGTACCGAACACTCAAACGACTCGGAACCGGGCAGACCTGAAGGCGAAAAGATGAACAAGATGTCGAAGATCTACAAAAGGCTCCGACGAACGTTCACCTGGTACCTTTCAGCCAAAATCATACTTGTTCTTTGCATCGTCGCCGTTTCCGCCACTACGATCATCGTCACCCCAACCACATATCAGGCCGAGATTGGTGGGGCACTGAGTGTAACAAACAATCTCGTCGCCGTTGACAAGGGTTTTTTCGTCGCAAGTTTAGGTTCCGCAGCCGCGGGAGCATCCTGCGTTACCTCGGTTCTTTTTGGAGTCGGGTCCGTTGCAAACACCGCGATCGCTGCACAGCATGTTGTCTATGATGTCGCCGTGAATGAGACTGGCAGTACAAATATCAATACTTGCTATCAAGCGACCCTAGTGGTGACACCCAATGGTGGCTCAGCGACAACATATGGGCCCGTCTTCTTGAAAAGCACTGCTTCTATTCTCACAACGCTTCGGATAGATTGTGAGTTTGATATTGGAGCTAGCGCTCCATCTTCTCCGTACTCCTTCCAACTCACTATCCAGTGACTCGCTAGCATCCGTTCTAAGTAGTCCTCGAAAATCTCTGCTTTCCTATTCACGAGCTTTCGTAAGTCTTGCGAGCAGGGCAGGTGAGTCGACGTATCCAGTTTTCTCGGTCTTCAACCAGAGCTTCCTTCCCAGGACTAGCACGGAGATTAGGCCTACGAAGTTTGCGACCGAGAGCAACGTCGCATACGGATAGGTTGCCACGATCAGTGTGAGATATGAAACGAGACCAGTTTTGGCCTGGGCAACGACGACGGTTAGCATTGTTCCGAAGTAGAAGATGTTCAATGCCCCCATCACTATCAGAAGAGGCACGAGTTCTGCGACTGGAATCCCTACATGGCCCACTCCCAACGCGAGAAGCGCCCAGCCTACGAACGCGAGGACGGCCATTATTGGGCTCATCATGAGCACCTCCATGTCGAAGGCCTTCAAGGGTGACATCGATCTCCAGGCGTCCCAGTGCTTCAAACCTGTCTGAATGTTCCCTCCGCTCCATCGAATCCGTTGCTTGAGCAAGCTCTTGACCTTGGCTGGCATTTCTTGCCAGCTCTCCACAGGAGCCAATTTCGTCGGAATACCGGCTCGCGCGAACCTCACCGCCAGCTCCGCGTCCTCGACAATAGAGTTCGGGTCCCATAGTCCCACCAGTTCCAGAGCGGTTCGACGGAAGAATGTGTTCGAGCCGGAGAAGGCTACGAACAATTTTAGAGCATACTTTCCATCGTTCGCCAACCTGTACAGAAAGGTCTCGTACGCGGCTAGTCTCGCGACAATGCTCTCCTGCAGGTTAAGCGTCCGATGGTAGCCGTGCACCGCTCCGACCTTCGCGTCGCTGAAGTATCGTAGTGCCTTTGTGATCGCTAAGGGTTCTGGAATATCATCAGCGTCGAAGGTGGCGATTATTTCTCCAGTTGACTTGCCGAAACCAAAGTTTAGAGCGTCTCCTTTGCCGACACTTGCCGCTCTGTGGAAGACTTTGATCCATGGATATTGTCTAGCAAAATCCTGACAGATCTCTAGGGTTCGGTCTTTCGATTGATCTTCCACAACAATCACCTCAAGATTCTCCCTCGGATAGTCCAGTCTAGTAATTGCATTGAGTAATCTTCCAACTACCTTTTCCTCGTTCTTCACCGGAACAAGTATCGAGACATTAGGCGGATCCCAGCCTTCTCCGGGCTCTTCGGAAGCAAACCCGTGCTTCTTGTAGCGCCATATGCCAACCATGATTATGGGAGTGGCATAGGCGAAGTAGGCCAGAAAAATTATTGTTAGCGCGAGAACGAAACCGTCAGCAAAATTCATTGTGTGGGTCCTAGACTCGTCTTAACGTTCTCGATTGAAAGGCTATTTAGCATCTTAGAACGCGCTCGACTAGGCAAATTGCTGGAGTCTCTGAGCCTGCGCTGGCACTCGAGCCTCATCACGCTTGACGCGGTGGTCGACAATTATTCGCCGTTGATTCTTGGCGGGCTAATAGCGCTAACGACGTTCCAGAAGCTCACACTGATACTTCGGACTGATGGTGGTGGGGACCTGTTGGGGGCTGATATTCCGAAAAGCATGATGCTGATAGCGGGACAGAATCCGTACGCCTCGAATCCTTGGGCCTCTCCGTACCCACCACTTCTCTTAGCAATGCTAGGAAGCATCATCAGAGTAACATCAGGTAGCATGACACTTACACCCGATACAATCGCTATGATTTCCCGAAATGTTAGGATGACGGGTCTTGTCGCGGATGGTCTCGTTGCGCTCCTGGTATTCGTCACCTTACGAGCGAGGAGGGTCTCCGGTCTTTCCGCTCTAGTCCCTCCAGCCCTGTTTCTTGCTCTACCATCGATCAGCCTCTCTCCCTACTACTGGTTTAACAGCGATGTTCTAGGGTATCCGATCCTCGCGGCGTCCGTTCTCGCTCTGGTCGTAAAGCGCTACTTTTTGGGCTCTGTTTTACTCGCGACAGCAACGATCTTCAAGATTCACCCAATTCTCGCGATCCCGTTGGTACTCGCGTGGTTAGTCGAACGGCGAGGAATCGCGAAGACGCTTCCCGCTATCATCACAACCGTATCGATTCTTTCGTTGGGCTTAATGTTGCCCGACATCTTGCCAGGTTATCTCGAATCTGTTCTAAGCTTCAATCTATCTTCTGGGTTTGGCGTTGGAACATCGAGCTTCACGATGATGAACTTGCTCTATGCAGTATTCCCCTCGGTCTTTCATCTTTCGCTGCCTGCTGCAGTGGAGAATCAGGTATGGTTGGCCGCAACAGCAGCCCTCTTCGCGGCCGCATCGGGTATCGTGTGGTCGCGAGCTCGCGAGTTGAATCCGGTTGACATAGTGGCAATTGGACTATTAGTCTGGCTTATTCCACTCCGTCAGATCTACACGCACTACCTCGTGTGGGCTATCGTCCCACTCTTGATGCGAGGTCGTCTGCGTCAGACTCTAATGGTAGGTTCTCTTCTAGAGCTCGCGAACACTATGTCTTCTTGGTCGTGGAATCTTCCACCGGACCCTTTTCCAGTTTTGGCAACTGCGTATGGCTTCTTTGTCACGAGTCTAGTCTACTTTTCGGTGAACGCTACCTCTCTCGTTTTCATATTGAGAGAAATCGGCAAGAGACGACAACCTGACACTCAAGATGCGAGTCGTCCAATGTTTCTCGAGAGTTATCCGATCCCGACGATCCGATCGACCTGAGCGAAGAGTATGTGACGGCGGAATATCTCGCTCTTCTCTCGCGTCAGTTCCCCGTTTTGGCGAGGATTTGCGCGTGTTTGGCTGGTGAAAGAGGAAAGTCGGGGTGCGTGAGTGCGGGCGTGATTCGTTTTTGACTATTTATATGCAATTTACACGTTCTCGGGTTGAAAAATTGAGTCGGACGCGGTAAACCTGCTGGTTAGCCACAAGTTGCTGTAGATATCCATAGTCGCCCCTGTATAGGATTTAGCGATTCCCGTCAAGAATTGTCAATCTTGAAGTCGCTTTCGACGTATTCCAAACGAAAATGGGTAAAATGATGATCTCCCTGAGCGATCAGGCAGAGAATCTAGTGCGCCACGAAGTCGAAAAAGTCTATCACGGACGCGTCGGAGGGCTCTCGATATTCTTCGAGCAGATCCTTCGAAACTACTTCCAAGGAAATGGCAAGCCTTCGAAGGCCGTCCGGACAAAGAACGGTAGAGCCTAGCCTCAGCCTGGACGCCTAAGAGTCCGAGACGGACTGCAATGGCCCTCAGAAGTATTGTAAATGCGCATGTTCCAACGAAAGCAGATAGGTTTTTGCCTCCGGGACTAGGGTCGTATTCCTTGAGATCGTATTTCCAGAGCTCTCATGAAACTTGGGAGTTCTTCTACGCTGCGGACTTCAGTTCGGGCGAGGCCGCGGATCTTCCGCCACGGCTGGGTATCTGCAAGGATTCCGCGGTATGATAGTTCTTGAAACAACCATTTTCCCAGTTCTCCTCCTTCTCGATCGAAATCAGTAAGCACGATTGCCCTCTTGGATCCGTCTAGCCGTTCTATGAATCTGAACCTCGGTTCGCCTGTGGCTTTGAGGCAAAGGATGGTTCCCTTTATTCCCAGTTTCCTCAGAGCTGCTTCGTCTCTTCTTCCCTCGACTATTATCGGTACTCCGGCCTCAGACTGTACCTGCAGATCTTGGAAGATTCTTGTGGCCCTCTCCATTTTTCTAGTATAGAGATCAATCCGCGGGTTCCGAACATGTGCGGGATATCTCCGTCTTATCGGAGCTACCATGTTCGTATGATTACCTCGCTTCTATCTTCCGCATTTGTTCCAAGGGTTCGGGATGCTTGTCGAAGTAGTCTCTTACTCCTCTAAGCATGTCCGCTAGAATTCTTGCCATGTTTGCTTTAAGGTCCTGAGGGTGGATTTTTTCGGTCTCGTATGCTTCTTCGAGTTCTTTGAAGCTGGAGAATTTCAGGTCTCCTCCGTATTTCTGGTCTCGCCTCAGAACGACTGTTTCGTTTGCCCGAAAGGCGAGTAGGCGGTAGTATTCGATCACGGGGTTTCCCTCGACTATCTTCGGCGGGCAGTACGCTTTACGGAGTTTTTCTTCGATGAGTTCAGGAGAGTCGTGGAGTAGTATCGTGTTTTCGGGTTTGCTCTTCGACATCTTCGCCGCAATAACACTGCTCAGTTTGGGATCCTCATCGTAGCTTCCCTTGTCGGATCCTTGTATTCCAGCTAAACCCATCAGCATTGGAGTGTGTAATGCGACTGGTTTTCTCCATCTCAGTTTCTCGCCGGCTTCTCGTGCGAGTACGTGGGCTTTTCTCTGGTCTATTCCTGCGCAGGCCACGTCCAGATTCATCTCGAATATGTCGGCTGCCTGCATGCAGGGATAGAATAGGCTGGCAGCTTCGACGTCCTGCGCCTTCATATCACGACCCATAATGGGCAGTGCTCTCATGGCTCGTTGTGCTGTAATGGTTTTGGCGATTCTGATGACTCGTTCCCAGTAGTTTGGCTTACCAGCGAGTTCTGAGGCCCAGACGTATTCGACTTTATCTTCTGCTAGTCCGAGGGCTGTGAAGCAGTGTTTGAAGTACTCACCGGCCGTCTCGATCTTTTCCATATCGCCTCCGAACTTGTTGTTGATCATGCTGTGCCAGTCTGCGAGGAATATGATGAAGTGGAATCCGGCTTGGATCATGTCTTTGATCTTTGTGCCGCAGACGAGTCCTGTGCCGATATGCATCATTCCAGGCAGCCAAGTTAGCGGGGCTGCTTTCCGGAGCATTCGAAGCCCCAATATGCGCGAGGCTTCTTCTTCTCCGCAAGGACGCGTTCTAGTTCTGCAGGCTGGATGATCTCCACTGTTCCCTTTGTCACAAGCTCGAAGCGCTCTTCTTGGTTCATCATTCCTCCGAGTTTGGCTCTTGGCTGGTTTGGTACTAAAAGCCTCTACTGTCTCCGGGTTTTTAGAGCGGGTTTTGCCTTCAGCCCTATAGAGGGTGTCTGTCGCCCGCGTCACTAACACCCAAGCCTCACAGTGAAGATCTCTGTCTTCCCTCAGCCCGGCTCTCTCGAGGCAGGCGTCTAGCAACCCGCTCCAAAGCGTAGGCCGAAGTGTTTTGCTCTTAATTGTTCCAGCTTCCGCACTCATGCGGCGCGAGGTCGAGTCGCTAAGACCCCCCTTTTTTCCTGGGACATTTCCTGGCCGGCATAGATAATGCCCGAAACAGGTTGATCAGGGTGCAATACTGGCTTAGGTCGATCGGGAATTATCCGCGTTTACAGCGTGGATTATCCCCTACTCTAAATGTGCCTATTCAGATCTTGAATCAGGGCTGATAATAACCGATTTGACTCATGTTTCTCCCTCCTGGAGCCGGACTTGCGTCGCGGGAATATTATCACAATCTGGGTCTTTTTTTTCCAAGACTTGTTTCTGTCCGAGCCTGATTATGGGCTCGTTTCCACAAGACGGGCGTGTTATCAGTTCCTCTGGCCTTTCTCAACCCCCGTGGATTCCCCTAGCGATCAGCGTGAAATTGGCGGGTGTAGAAATCGTGGGCTTAGATTCGGAATCAGGGCTGATTATGGGCGAATTCATGCTTAACTGTGGCGCGTTGGTGCCAGTTGGTGCTGGCTAGTATGATGGGCGGGTTTACTTGAGAGGCACGTACATGCTTGAACGCGACGCGCCGATGCCCGGCGTTCCATGGACAACCTTCTGGTTAGTAATCGCGAACTCTCCCAGGAAATGTCCAATCATCTCGGGCTTGATCTCAATGGCGACAAATTCTTTGCCCGAATGCAAATGTAACGTCAGCCCCAGCATCTCAGGTATTATGATCATATCCCTCGCGTGAGTCTTGACAGGCTGCGCCTTTCCTCCACCATTACCGTTTTCTCTTCGGGATTGGCGAATACGCTCCAGCAACGTCCGCTGATCGTTGGTCAGGCCTTTGAGCAGAGATCTTCGCTGGCGAGAGGGAAGTAGTTTGATGAACTCGTCCATCGACATCTGCTTTACCTCCTCCAAATTGTGCCCGCGATAGGTGAACTGTCTAGGCAATGTCCGTCCTCCGTAGTGCTTGAGGCGTTCCGGTAATGAACATTGGCCCAGTCAGCATCTATCGCGCGCTTCTCCTCTTGGCTCGTCCAGTCTGGCGCGCAGCAATGTTCCCAACCTTTCGCCCAGGCGAAGTCCAACGACCGACCGTCGTCGGCTTGCCAGCGTGCTTGTGTCTTCCGCCACCGTGAGGATGAGATGCCGCGATCATCGCTTGTCCCTTGACAACAGGCCACTTTCGTCCCCGTGCTCTCTGCAAGAACCAGCGAGGTCCCGCCTTCATGAATGGTTTCTCAGTACGTCCCGCACCAGCAACGACGCCAATCATCGCTCTACAATTATCATTCACGTGAATCGACTTTCCAGAGGGCATACGCAATTCCGTGCCAATAGGCGTATGCGAGACAACTGTTGCAAAGGAACCGGATGAGCGAGCCATAGTTCCGCCATCACCGTGGCGCAATTCGATGTTGCAAATCATCGTCCCTTCAGGCATTTTTCCAAGGGTTTTGATGTTACCGATCTCAGCTGGAACCTCAGACCCGAAGAGCAGTTTCTGTCCAACCGCGATCCCCTCTGGAGCTGGAACGTAGATTTCTCCCGCTCCCTCGACCTTCAACAGAGCAAGCGGTGCTCCGCGAGCCATCTCGTGCAGTAGATCCTTGACGTATCCTGACGAGTGCCCGTCGACGCTGTTGTA
>WNFT01007736.1_pt1 | contig 13482 bp, 10 predicted proteins | sample 5400191 | NCBI WGS metagenome assembly WNFT01 (sample SAMN13153359, study PRJNA577476) | soil metagenome | isolation source: 80 cm saprolite under Madrone tree | place: USA:California | collected 2016-06-14
CTAAGAACATGAAAAGGAAGAGCTGCGCAGTTCGCAACGAGACATGGAAATGCTCGATCAGATAGAAGGTGTAGTAATTGCCGATCGACGCGAAATAGATCTGCTTGGAGAAGATCAGCATCATCAGCACGCTGATGGCGCCGACGAGGCCCGCGCGCGACATGTGTGGGGCAGGGTGCAGCTTCGCGGACGCCCTGATGCGCTCGAGCCCGTGAGTTTTGTACCAGACGCCGACATTGTAGAGGATGACGATGGCCAGGAGCGCCATCAGCGCGAACCAGGCGATCGACGCTTGGCCGAAATTGAGCACGATCGCCGCCGCCATTAGCGGACCCAGCGCCTGCCCGAAATTGCCGCCCACCTGGAACAGCGATTGCGCCAATCCGTGCCGCCCGCCGGATGCCATCCGGGCGACGCGTGCCGATTCGGGGTGGAAGATGGCCGAGCCGAAACCAACCATCGCCGCGGCGAAAATCAGCAGGCCGTAGGTATGGCTGATCGACAGCACGAGAAGGCCGACCAGCGTGAACACCATCGCGGTCGGCAGCGAGAAAGGCAGCGGCCGCTTGTCGCTGTAAAGTCCGACCAACGGCTGCAGCAGCGAGGCCGTGAGCTGATAAGTCGCGGAAATGATTCCCACCTGCGCGAAATTCAGCTCAAGACTCTCCTTCAACTGCGGATAGATCGCCGACAGCAGCGATTGCATCATGTCGTTCAAGAGATGGCAGAAGCTGATCGCGAACAGCACCGCAAACGTGGTGGCATGCACCGAGGTCGCGGCATACGCGGCGGAACTGGAAGCGGGTTTCACGGACTCTGCCTTGGATTTTGATGTCGGCCGAACGCGCGCGCGCCCGATTCGCATTTTGTTTAGTGGCAAAGCGCCCGCCGGACAAGCGGCTGACGAGGCGAATCGAACTGTCAATTGTCCGCGCTCGCCGCTAGACGAAGACCTCGGATGCGCTATTTCTTGCGCGGCAGAGTTGCGCGCCAGAGATTGACGCACAGCTGCTTCATGTCGTTGAGGCCGTTCCTGCGCTCGGCGATGGCAAGATGGGGCATCAGGATCACGTTGCCCTTTTTGTATTTCAAGAGCGGATCGTCGGGCTCGACCGGTTCGGCGTAATGCACATCCATGCCGAGCCCGGCAAGGCGGCCCGAGTCGAGGGCTTCCACCAACGCATCGCGGTCCATCAGACGCGCGCGTGCCGCGTTCACCAGAATGGCGCCGGGCTTGAGCGCCGCGAGCGCACGCCGGTCGATAATGCCCTGTGTCGAGTCATTCAGCGGCAATTGCACCGCGATGTAATCGGATTTTGCCATAAGCTCTAGCAAGGGCACGTATTTCGCGCCAAGCCCGAGCTCGTCCATCGCCGAGACGCGGCTGCGCTGATGATAGAGAATGCTCATCTCGAAGGCGTTGGCGCGCAGCGCGACTTCGCGCCCGACTTCGCCCAAGCCGACAATACCGAACGTGGAGCCCGCGAGCGTACGCAAATCCGGAATGCGCCCGTAATTCGAGCCGCCGATATAGCGCCGATCGTAAGAGCGGAACGGGTAGCCTGCTTTGGCCAAATCCTCCGCCGTGACCACGCCGTTGAGCTCGCAAATCCGTTTCGACAGGGCGATCATCAGCGCGAACACCTGCTCGGCGACGGCGACGTTGACGACGCGCCGCAATGTCAGCACGGCGATCCGTCTTTCCTCGCAGGCTTCGAGATCGATGCCCGACGGAACCCCGCCGAATTTCTGCACCGCGACGAGCCGCTTGGCGCGCGAAATCGCATCGCGTGTGACGGCAAAGCTTTCCACGACCGCGGCATCGGCCTCTTCCAGTTTGGCGTCGAAATCCGCCTGGGTCTCGGCGAATTCGACGCGCGCGGGATACAACTCTGCAATCTCGGCGCGAAACGTCCTGCACCAGGCCGGAAAGTCCAGATCGTGGGCGAAGAAGTCCGCGACCGCGCGCGCGTGCTCGGCGCTGGTTTCCGGGTCCAGAATCACCGGCACGATTTTGAGAAAATGATCGCTCTCGATTAGGATGCGCTTCATTCGGCGCATGTCCCCCCAGGCTTCATATGGCGCGTGTTCCCTCGATCGATCCCGACATCAAACCCGAACTTGCCGGGTTCGCGGAGAAAGTTCGCGGCGCCCGGCGCGGCCGCGTCATCAACGTTTACAGATTGCTGTTGCACAGTCCACCTTTGGCGGAAACCTGGTTCGCGCACAACAACGCGGTCAGATGGAGCACCGAGCTCGATGGCCGGCTGCGCGAAAAGGTGATCATTCGCATCGGCTATGTCACGCCCGGCCCTTACATCATCGGCCAGCACGTGCCCAAACTGGCGCTTGCCGAAGGACTGACGCTGGGCGAATGCGAAGAGCTCAAGGATTGGCCGGCTTCCGATCTGTTCAACGAACGCGACCGCGCCGCGCTCGCCTATGCCGATGCGATGACGCGCGACGTGCGGGTGCCCGATGCCGTCTTCGAGTCCTTGCGGGGCCATTTCAGCGACCGCCAGATCGTGGAATTGACGGTACTCATCGGCACCTACGCTATGCATGTCCGCGTCTTCCAGGCGCTGGAAATTGATCCCGAACCTGAAGCCTAAGCGAATTTAATCCCCGCATGGATCAGTCGTGCGGAACTTCGCCTGCAACGAAAGCGTTGCCCTCATAGGCGCGGACTCCAACAGTTGAGGTAACGCCATAAGCGCCAACGGGCTCGAAGTTTTCGATAAGACGCTGCAAACCACGCATATCTGGCTCGACGAGATTATCGAGGATTTGCACACCGACCGTCACACGGCCTGGCATGTTCTGGGCGCCGTGCTGCGCGCCTTGCGCGATCGCCTGCAAGTGGGACTGTCGGCGCATCTTTCGGCGGAACTCCCGCTTCTCGTGCGCGGGCTTTACTACGATCAGTGGCGGCCGTCGGAGGAGAAGCTCAAACAGCGCTCTCTGGCGGAATTTCTCGAGCATGTTTCCGATGGCCTGGTCGACACCAAGCCGATCGGCTCGGTCGAGGCTTCGCGCACGGTCTTCGCCGTTCTGAACCGCCACATCGAGCGGGGCCAAATCGAGAAGGTGCGGCAGGCCTTGCCGGCGGAAATCCGCGATCTTTGGCCCCAGCACGCATTTGCGGAGCGGGTGATGTAATATGGGCTTCATGGCAAAATCGGGCGCTGTCGTTCCCGTCAGCATCGCTCCCGACGGCCTGGAGGGGCTGCTCGGGGTGCCGCGCAACGCCAAAGGCCTCGCCATTTTCGCGCATGGCAGCGGCAGCGGCCGCTTGAGCCCGCGCAACAACCAGGTTGCGGAGGGGTTGCGCGATGGCGCGTTGGCGACGCTTCTGCTCGATCTTTTGACGCCGAAAGAAGAAGCCAACGGTGCCAACGTCTTCGATATCGCGCTTCTCGCGTCGCGCCTGGTTTGCGCGACCCGCTGGGCACAAGCGCAACCGGAACTCGCCCATTTGGGCATGGGCTTTTTCGGCGCCAGCACGGGGGCGGGCGCGTCACTCCTCGCCGCCTCCGAGCTCAAACACGAGGTCCGCGCGGTCGTCTCGCGAGGCGGTAGGCCGGACCTTGCGGGCGACGATGCGCTGCAAGAAGTGGACGCGCCGACGCTGCTGATCGTCGGCGGCGCCGATACGCCGGTGATCGCGCTCAACCGCAAAGCCTTCGCCCAGCTCCGCTGCACCAAGGATCTCATTATCGTACCCGGAGCCACTCATCTTTTCGAGGAACCGGGAACGCTCGAAGAGGTCATGGACCTGGCCCGGACATGGTTTCTTCAGTTCCTTCCCCGGCGGGCGAAGAGGCTGGAAGGCAACGGGTTTTCAGATCGCGAAGACGCCGGACGCCAGCTCGCGGCCGCGCTCGCCCACCTCAAGGATGAAAAACCCATCGTGCTCGCCCTCCCCCGCGGCGGGGTGCCGGTCGCCTATGAGGTGGCCAAGGCGCTCGATGCGCCGCTCGATGTCGTACTGGTGCGCAAAATCGGCGCGCCGGGCCACAAGGAACTCGGTATCGGAGCGGTCGTCGACGGCGCGAACCCGCAGCTCGTGCTGAATGAAGATGTCGTTCGCATGGTGAGGCCGAGCGAGCGCTACATCCTTGAAGAGGGCAAACGCGAGCTGGCCGAGATCGAGCGCCGGCGGCAGCTGTATCGACAGAACCGCCAGCCTTTGCCGGTGAAGGATCGCAGCGTCATTGTGGTCGACGACGGTATCGCTACCGGAAGCACCATGAAAGCAGTGTTGAAGGCCCTGCGCGAGTCGGGCCCGAAGAAGCTGGTGCTCGCGGTCCCTGTTGCACCGGCCGATACCATTGCGGAACTTTCGCCCCTTGCCGACGAAGTGGTCGCCCTCGAGACACCGGAGCCGTTCTTCGCGGTGGGCGCCCATTACCGCGATTTCGCGCAGACAGGCGACGAAGAGGTCATGGACCTCCTGAGCCGCGCCGCCGAAGCGCGGTCGCCAACCTAAGGCGCTATTTGGGTTTATCGGACCTGGGCGCGAGTTCCGCCGCCAGGGATTTCCAGGATTTTGACAAGGCGAGATAGGCGTCCCGAACCACGGAATCGCGGCAGCGCGAGGCCAATTCCTCGGCCTCCTGAGCAAGTCGCAAATACCGCGCCCGCCGTTGTTCCGGCGTTTCGGATGGATCTGACACAGGTCAGCTAGCCCCGCTTATTAGAGGCGAAAACTCCGATGCAGCGGATTGGTTCCGACTTTTTTGCGCGAGGCGAGATCGTTAACCTTGTAAAAAAATCTAGGATTTTGGGGCTACGGTCAGCTTCCAAGCCCTCTCATCCCTTAGATATTTTTGCGCGACGCGCTGAACATCGGCGGGCGTGACCTGCTCCAGCCGCGGCTTGGCCTCGCGGATCAAGTCAAGGCGACGCTCGTCGGCCTGAGCACCGACCAGGAAGCTGCGCCAGAAGGCGTTGGTCTCAACCGCTCGTTCCAGCGAGTCGATTTCCGGCTTGCGTGCCCGCTCGAACTCGTCCGCGGTGGGGCCATGCTCCCGCAGGTCGGCTGCGACCTGTGACACCGTCTCGTAGAAGAGCTGCGTTTTGCCGGGCGGCAATTCGGCATAGGCGCCGATATAGCCATAGCCGGGGAAGGTCAGCGAAGCATGAGCCGTAGTCTGCGGCGAGTAGGTCGCGCCCAAATTCATGCGCAGCTGCTCCATAAGCCGCGACTGCATGATGTTGACGAGCACGCGCCGCACGGCTGATTCCTTATCGGCGAACACGTCCGTAGTCGGCCAGGCGATGGCTGCTGCGCCCTGATCGGCACGACCGCGATGATAGAGTACGACGGGCGTCGCGGTGGGCGCGGGAAAATGGACGTCGCCCGCTTGCGGCTTGGGATACGATGGGGATGTCCTCGGCGGCAGTGCGCCGAACGTCGCGGCAACGGCTTTCGTCGCCTGCTCGACCGTGACGTCGCCGACCATGGTCACTTCGATCGGCGCGTTGGCGAGCGCCGGCGTGATGACAGCCTTCGCGTCTTCCAGCTTCGCTTTCTCGACGTCAGCCAATGTCGGAGAGTCCCAGCGCGGATCCCCCGAATGGAGGAACCCCGGCAATTTGGCGCCAAACAGCGACATCGGATTGATGTCCAGTTTTGCTATTCCATCCCGCATCGAAGCGATGCTCTGTTGAAAATATTCCGGACGCCAACCGGGACGCGTCAGAAACGCCGCGAGCACCTGCATTTGCGTGTCGAGATCGGCGGGACGCGTCGCTCCCGACAGCGAAAAGGTATCATCGTCGACGTCGAAGCCGACGCCATAGATCTTGCCCGCGAGCGTGCGGCGGATATCGATGAAGGGCATTGCTTCCAGTCCACCGCCCAGGAAGGCGCCGACATCGATGAGCCGGCGATCCTTGGGTAGTGCCAGTTCGCCACCCGCCAACGACACGGCGACGAAGACCTGGTCGGCCCGGAACTTGGTCGGCTTCACCGTCAGCTTCACGCCATTGGCAAAGCGGATGAAGGTGACGCCGAGATCGTCGATCTTGCGCGTTTCCGCGACCGTGCCCGGAGTACCAAAACTGGTGTAGGGCCAGGGCTTGAGATCGGACGGCGCGGCGGCGGCGATTGTTGCGCGTTCGGCGTCGGAGAATACCGAAGCAAGAACCGTCTGACCGTTCTCGACCGGAGTCTGACTGCTGAGAAACAGCAGCGGTCCACTGCCGATGAACGCGCTCTTCAGCGCGGCATTGACCGTTTCGATGGTCAAGCCCTTCAAATCCGCCTCGATCAGAGTGAGGCCGCGGTCCGGCGCATTGAACACCGCATCGCGGGCGATGGTGTTGACGAGCGCACCCGCCAGAGCGCGCGAATTCCGCGTCGGTGCCGCGGCTACGTCGGCTTGGGCTCCCGCCAGCGCATTCGTCACTTGCCGGTCGATTTCGGCTTGCGTCACGCCCTGTTGCAGTACCTGACGGCGGATTTTGTCGGCCTCCAAAAGCGCGCGCTGCCAGCGATCGGCGGCATAGTTCACATGCAAGGTGGTGATTTTGGCGGACTTTGAAGTATCGCCGCGCGAGACTCCGGCAGACTGGAACGGGCCATCGGAGCTTTGCGCGGCTTGCGCGAGCCTTTGGTTCAAGATCGATAAGCCGATGCCTTCGATGCGGTTGCGCTTTCTGCGCGCGGTGTTGTCGGGCGAGGCGTCAAAGGGCTCGGCCCACGACACGGTGACGAATTGCGGCGCGCCGGTTTCGACGAACACTTCCGCTTCCTGGCCGCGGCTCGACGGCGTGCCGAAGTTCGGATCAGGCAGGCCCTGGCCCATCGGAGTCCAATCGCCGAACTTTGCCTTAATCTTTGCTTCGATGGCGTCCACGTCGATGTCGCCGACGACGATCAGCTGCGTGCGGTCGGGCCGGTAAAAGCTATGATAAAAGTCGGCAACCAGCGAGACCGGGGCATTCTGGATGACGGCGATCGTGCCGATGGGCGAACGATCGGCCGCCAATTGTCCTTTCAACAGAAAGCGGTTTTGCGCGGTGAAGGCACGAAAACCCGGACTATCGCGCAGGCGTTCCTCGGACAGCACCGGCCCGCGTTCGGATTGCAAGGAGTCGGGATTGAATTTCAGTTCGCTGACGACATCGCGGGTCAGCATCAATCCGGTGTCGATGGTCTGTTCTTGAACATTGGCGAGATCGAACTGGTAAACTGTATCGAGTTCTCCGGTGCGCGCATTGGTGTCGGCGCCGACGCGCGAGCCCAACCGCTCGAGCAGCTTGAAGACTTCGCCGTCGGGCACGTGGGTCGTGCCGCGAAACGCCATGTGTTCGTTGAAATGCGCGAGACCTCGCTGTGTGTCGCTTTCCATCAGCGAGCCCGCGCCGATGCGCAGGCGCATCGAGACCTCGCCCTTGGGCGTGGTGTTCTTCATGATCGCGTAGCGCATACCGTTGGGTAGCGTGCCCAATTTGATCGCCGGATCGGACGGAATATCGCTCGCTGCCTGCGGCCAAGCTGGAGCCTGAGCCTGCGGCCAAGCGGGAATCGCGGGCAGCGACAGGAAACCAAAAACGGCGGCTGCGAGCAGCCCGCGCGTGGAAAGCATGATCCGGAGCATCGAAATCCTCTTGTGCAGTCGGCGCATAGTATAGGGCCGGCGCGTAAGCCACGTCAGATCAAACGGCCGTCATTTTGCCTACGAAATGCTAATTCAGCCCTGAACATCCTCGTAGACCCCATGATTCGAGAACTCGCCTCCCTCCCGGCTAAAGGCGCTTCGGGTATACTTGCAGGCATGTTCGTGACCGCGCCGCCGCGAAAAACCTCCTTCGTTCGCCATTTGCCGGCCTGCCTCCTCGCATTCGCGCTCGCAGCGTCCCCCGCCGTGGCGCAAACGCCGACCGCCGCAGACACAGGCTATTTTACCGGCCCCGACCGCACGCAGCGCCTTATCGCGGGAGCCAAGAAGGAAGGCTCGCTGACGCTCTATTCCTCGGCGCAGGTCGAGGTGATGACGGCCGTCGGGAACGCCTTCGAAAAGAAGTACGGCGTCAAGGTGAGCCTCTGGCGCGGCGCCTCGGAGCAGATCCTGCAGCGCGTCTTGACCGAAGCGCGCGGTGGTCGCTTTTTCGCCGATGTAATGGAAACCGCCGGACCCAATATCGAAGCGGCAAACCGCGAGAAGCTGCTGCAGGACATCGTCACGCCTGCCGCGTCCGAACTGATGCCGGAAGCGGTCTCGCGAGAGCGCCCCTGGATCGTGTCGCGGCTCTCGGTTTTCGTCATCGCGTACAACACCAACGTCGTGAAGAAGGCCGACACGCCGAGGCGCTTCGAAGATCTGCTCGATGCCAAATGGAAGGGAAAGCTCGGCATCGAAGCCGACGACAACAACTGGCTGATGGCGGTGACGGGCGCTCTGGGCGAGGACAGAGGCCTCAAGCTTTTCCGCGACATGGCGGCGAAGAACGGCATCTCGGTGCGCAAGGGCCACGCATTGCTCGCCAATCTTGTGGCCTCGGCCGAGGTGCCGGTCGCCATAAGTTCTTATGTCGACGAAGTCGACAGCCTGAAAAAAGCGGGCGCGCCGATCGATTCGGTGTTCGCCGCGCCGACCATCGCAATGCCGACTGCGGTCGCCGTCTTCAGGCGCGCGCCGCATCCTTATGCCGCGGTGCTGTTCGTCGACTTCCTCTTGTCGGAAGAGGGCCAGAAAATTCTTGCGGCGCATAATATAGTGCCGACCAATCTCAAAGTGCAGCGCCTGCCACAAGACGTGAAGCTGGTCTTCATGGATGTCGGCAAATATCTCGACGAGAGCGCCAAATGGACGCAACTCTATCGCGATATTTTCGTTACGCGCTCGCGATGACCTCAGACGGCCAGCTCCGTTCCCGCATTGCCATGGCCTGCCGCGTGCTCGGCACCCTCGAGCTGACGCGGGCGCTGCGCGGTCACATCAGCGCGCGCATTCCGGGCACCGAACGCATTTTCATCCGGGCCCGCGGGCGGCTCGAATCCGGCGTGCGCTACACCGCGGACGACGAGATCATCGAAATCGGCCTTGACGGCCGCGCTGTGGGCGCCGTCCCGAAGGGCTTGAGGGCGCCGAGCGAAGTCTTCATCCACACGGAAATTTATCGCGCGCGCCCCGAAGTGAACGCAGTGCTGCATATGCACCCGCCGACCGTCGTGCTCTTCACCATCACGAACCTGCCAATTCTTCCACTATACGGCGCCTATGATCCGCAAAGCCTCGGTATCGTGCTGAACGATCTGGCCAATTTCGATCGCAGCCTCCTCATCAACACGCCCGAATTGGGCCGCGAATTCTCGGCCGCGATCGGCCGGAAGCGCGCTTGCCTGATGCGCGGCCACGGCATTACCACCGCGGCCGACAGCATCGAAGAAGCAAGCCTCGTTGCGCTCGGCGTTAACGAACTCGCAACGATGAACTATCAAGCTCGTCTGCTCGGGACCCCGCGCGAGATATCCGAGGACGACCGAATAGCGCTAGCACCGGCGGTGAAGCGACTCTCCGCCAGCGGCCAGCCCGAACCCTCCGAGAGCGTGGCCACCGAATGGCGCTATTACTGCCGTTTGACGGGAGAGCGCCGCGACTGAGGGGACGGCGCATGATTTCGGGACAATGGCTTTCGGCTCTGGTGATTGGCGGCTCGCTCGTTGTTTCCGCCGCCACGGCTGCGGTGGACCACCCCCCAAGCCCGCCGCTGGTCCCGGATGGCGAGGCGCTCCTGGATGATCCCGCGCTCGTGTCCGGCTGTCTCGCACTCGCCAATGAATTGGGCGCGAAATTGCGAAGCACGCCTAAGACAGCGGGATATTTCGACTGGCAGCTTGGCGTGCCCGTGGTGACCCAGAACGAGGATTGGGGCGTCATCTGCCGCATCGATTTCACGATGGCGGGCGAGGATTTTTCACCGCGGATCAATCGGCTGGTGATGTACAAAACCGGAGACAGAGACGACGCGATGATTGCCATCGGCCAGGAGATCCCCCCGCTGGCATCGCCGCCGCCGTAGAACGCCGCCCACTGGCTTGCAGCAGCGGCACCTTTAAAATCGCAAGACATATCTCTAAATTCGCTGCCGAAGCCCATTGCGGCGGCAGATGGCGAATTTCTCGCCCGCCACTGAACGAAGGATCTCATGCGCGCCAAATTATTCTTGACCGTAGCCGCGACACTCGCTGCGATCGGCCCCGCCCTCGCCGACGAAGGGATGTGGACCTTCGATAATTTTCCATCGGCCGCGGTCAAACAGAAATACGGCATCACTATCGACCAGAAATGGCTCGATCACGTGCGCGCCGGCGCGGTGCGGCTCGCCGGCGGGTGTTCGGCGTCCGTTGTGTCGGCGGACGGCCTGGTGCTGACCAACCATCATTGCGTCGCGGGCTGCGTCCAGGACCTCTCGACCAAGGAGCGCGATTACATCAAGACCGGTTTCTCGACCGCTTCGCGCAGCGAAGAACGCCAGTGCCCCGGGATGCAGGCCGAGATTCTCGCTTCCATCGGCGATGTCACGCCGACCGTCAACGAGGCGACCAAAGGCAAAAGCGGCCCGGACTATGTGCGTGCGCGCGATGCCGTCGTCGCCTCGATCGAGAAGCAGGCCTGCCAGGGCCACGAGACGGTCAACCGCTGCCAAGTGATCTCGCTCTATGACGGCGGCCAATACAAGCTTTACACCTATCGCAAATATTCCGACGTGCGCCTGGTCTTCGCGGTCGAGTTCGCGACGGCCTTTTTCGGCGGCGATCCCGACAATTTCAATTTCCCGCGCTACGACCTCGATTTCTCCTTTTTGCGTCTCTACGAAAACGGGGCACCGGTTTCGACGCCCGAGCATTTGCGCTGGAATTCGTCCGCGCCGAAGGACGGCGATCCGGTATTTGTCGCCGGCAATCCCGGCGGCACCGACCGCCAGCTCACCGCGGCACAGCTCTTGACCATGCGCGACGTGATCCGGCCGCCGCTGTTGATGCAATTGTCGGAACTGCGCGGCCGCTACAGCCGCTTTGCGGAGGAGAGCGCCGAACACGCCCGCATCGTCACTCGCAGCCTGTTCGGCATCGAGAACACGCTGAAGGCGCTGCGCGGCGCGCAGCTCGCGTTGCTCGAACCCTCGCTGATCGAATCCAAGCGCAAGGCCGATTCGGATCTCAAAGCCAAGGTCGACGCCGATCCGAAACTGCGCGCCTCCATCGGCGATCCGTGGGCGGAAATCGCGCGCGCGCAAGCGGCACGCGCCGAGCTGAACACCCAGCTTTCCTTCCTCGAGGGGCGTGCCGGCGGCGGCTCGCAGCTTTACCGCTACGCGCGCACGCTGGTGCGCGCTTCGGCCGAACGCGAGAAGCCCAACGGCGAACGCTTGCGCGAATATAACGACGCCCGGCTGCCGCTCCTGCAAAAGACGCTGCTCGATCCTCAGCCGGTGGAACGTGACCTCGAGGACGTGCAGCTTGAGTTCTGGCTGACCAAGCTGCGCGAGGAACTGACCGCGGACGCGCCCGAGACGGCTTTGTACTTGGGCAAGGATTCGCCGGAAAATCTCGCGCGCACGCTTACCGAGTCACGGCTTGGCGACGCGGCATTCCGCAAGCAGCTTTGGGAAGGCGGCGCCAAGGCGATTGCCGCCTCGACCGATTCGATGATCCGCTTCGTCCTCAAGACCGATGCTGCGGCGCGCGCCATTCGCAAACAATACGAGGAGCGCGTCGACGGTCCGACCGACCGCGCCTCCGAACGCATCGCGCAGGCCCGCTTCGCCGTTTACGGTACCTCCGTCTATCCCGACGCTCAACGCCAAGGGCGAAGTGATCGGCGCCATCTTCGACGGCAACATCCACTCGCTCGGCGGCGATTTCTATTATGACGGCACGCTCAATCGTGCCGTTTCGGTTTCGACTACCGCCATCACCGAAGCGTTGAACAAGATCTATAATCAGCCCGCGCTGATCGCCGAACTGAACAAGTGAAGGCATAACTTTTCGCAAACGCGGCTCCGCGATCAGTGCAGCGCGCCGCCGACGTTCTGAAGCTCTTCGTGACAGGCCTGCATGCAGGCGAGACAGACTTCGGCGCAGATGCGGCAGTGCTCATGATGGCTTGCGTGGAGACGACATTCATCCGCGCAGGCGCGGCACGCAACGATGCACGTTTCTAAGACGCTGCGGATAACGGCGTCATTGGTTTCCGTCCTGCGCGTGGCGATCGAACCGGTGACCTCGCAAATCTCTGCACAGTCAAGGTTCAGGCGAATGCACTGGAGCAATGGTTTGATCGCCGTCTCGCCGAGGCAGGCGTCCGCGCAAGCCGTGCAGGTCTGCGCGCAGTCATAGCAGGCTTCGATGCAGCGGATGACGGTCTCGTTGGTTTGGCCCCGGACGCGCGGATGGCTGCTGATCATTTGCCGGGCGTGCATGACAATCTCCTTCACGGAACAAATCTGATCACGCAAATCGACACGTATCATCGCGGGATCTCGTCCCGCTGAGCGCTGATCCGATCTGCTTCCTTCAACGCGCCGTGTAGGTCTTGCTGAAGCCGGTGCGGCTGTTGGTGATGGTGAATTTGCCGTCGCGGCCGACCGACGCCATGATCCAGCTCCCGGCGTGAGCAACGTCGCGATCTTCCAAGTTCGCGATCATGTCGCGCGACGTGTTATGCGCGGGATCGCTGTCGATCATCGACAGATGCTCCTGCCAGATGCCTTCAATTCCAGGCAGCTTCGCCAACCTCAGATACGAATTTCTCTCATAGGGCGTGGCCTGTGCCGCATTGACCGGTTTTACACGGTCGTCGGATTGCCCGAGCCCTTTGCGCGGGCCGTTATTGATCACCACCACTTGCGGCTTGATCGCGCCGAGAAGAGCCGGCGAGCCGGAATCGTCGAGTCCGCCGTGGCGGTTGATCGTATAAACGTTGACGGTGCCGAGCTTATTGATCGGACATACCAGCTCCAGCTCTCTTGACCAATCGAGATCGCCGAGAGTGGCCATTTTGAAATTCCCATAGTTGATGGCGAGACCGACCATGCGAATGTTCTCGGGCGCGGCGGGAGTCATCTGTGGCGTATTGGTGCAGAGCGGGTTCGGCCCGCCCCCGTTGATCGGATTGGCAATCACCGGCCCTTCCGAAACCACGACTCGAACCTGAACGCCGCCAAACGGAATGGTGTCGCCGGCCTTGACGATCGTCCGCTTTGCGCCGGCGATCGCCTTGTAATCTTCCATCCGTTGCCGGTCTGCCTGTTCCACGCCGTTGCCGTGATCGTAGAACTTGCCGATCGGTATCAGCTTGGCGAGTCCGGGCAGTCCACCGACGTGGTCTCCATGCCAATGACTGATCACGACGTGATCGATCTGCTTTAACCCGGCCTTTTGCGCCGCTGCCAAGATCCGCTTCGCGTCACGATCGTTGTCCGGATATCCGGTATCGAACAGCAGCGATTCTCCGGTCGGCGACACGA
>WNFT01009120.1_pt1 | contig 13482 bp, 15 predicted proteins | sample 5400191 | NCBI WGS metagenome assembly WNFT01 (sample SAMN13153359, study PRJNA577476) | soil metagenome | isolation source: 80 cm saprolite under Madrone tree | place: USA:California | collected 2016-06-14
GCGAGGACGTTGAAAAATTCGCCAAGTTCGCCAGCCCGTGAACGACATCTTTGGAGTGCGCCGGCAGAGCGAAGCGGCGACGGCGCGTTGGATTATTCATTAAGGTTGACTACCCACATATGATCTATAGCGCCGTCGCTGCTTCGCTCTGCCGGCGCACTCCAAATTAACGAATCATCATAATTACTTTCCGCTCGCGGCCGCCGTCGAATTCGCAAAGAAAGATTCCCTGCCAACGGCCCAGCAGCAACTCGCCATCTTTGAAAGGCACGGTGACTGATGGGCCGACAAGGCTCGCTTTAATGTGCGCATCCGAGTTCTCTTCGCCGTGACGGAAGCCCATGCCATGTTGCGGAATCAGCGTGCGCAGCGCATGCAGCAGGTCGCGCGGCACGTCCGGATCAGCGTTCTCGTTGACCGTCAGTCCGGCGGTCGTGTGCTGCACGTAAAGCACCACGACACCGTCCTTCGTCTCTGATTCTTTCAGCTTGCTCCGCACTTCGTCGGTGAATTCAACCAGTTCTTCGCGTTGATGTGAGCGGACTTTGAGCACGTACATGAGCGGCATTGTAACGCAAGCGGCGTAGTGTCAGAACCGCGAGCGGTAGCGACCGGATCATTTTGCATTTGTCATTTCACATTTTTCATTTGCGCATCGTTGGCCTTCGCTCATCCCGATGAAGAAGGCAATGAAGTATTTCAATGGCAAATGAAAAATGACAACTGGAAAATGATAGGTTTAGTTTCTCTTTGGCGGAATTCGCGAAAGTGATTACTGTTCTTCCTCACTCGGTGCTCGCAAAACACGAATGGTCGAGTTTGCGGGCTGCGGCGATCGCAAAGTGTGCGGCGTTGGATAAATCGCGCGCGCGCCGACTTCAGGACGAAAGTTTCCGTTGTCGTCATACAGCCGTCTGTATTGCAGGGTGTTGCGCACCACTCCTTGAATGTAAAGACGCGTTTCGCGAAACGGCACGGCTTCGGCCCACTCGTCGATTTGCAATGGCAGAGACGCCCGCCACTGGACCACCCGATTTGGCCCGGCGTTATAAGCCGCGGCAACGTATTCGATGCGGCCGTACTTATCGATTTGATCCTTAAAATAAGCCGTGCCGAGTTGAATATTCAGACGCGGCTCGAAGAGCGACTCCATCGTGATTGCGCGATCGACGCCGACTCTGCGCGCGGTCGTGATGCCGGTTGGTACCAGCACTTGCATCAGGCCGTAGGCCTTTGCCGGCGAAACTGCGCGCGGATTAAAAACAGTTTCCTGTCGAATCAGACCGGCGACTTGATACGGATCCAGTCCGCGCGCGCGCGACTCCTGCTTGATGATGTCCCAGTACTGCAAAGGATAAAAGACGTCCCACTCGTCCGGTCGCATCTCTTCCGGCTTCATCTGTGAATAGTCTGGATAGCTGCGCTTCAAGTAATTCAGCGCTTGGACGTTGTCGTTCTCCGCGCGATAGATTTTGGCGATCGCCAAATTGATTCTGGGGCTCGACGGCGCTATGGATGAAACGACGGCGAGTTCCTCCAAAGCCCAATCGTCAGTGCCGATGGTCGAAAGCTGGTCAGCTCTCAGGATCGCATAACCGGGACCATCGCGCGGATCATTTTCGCCGCGGCGTTCGTCATCACTCGGCCAAGGCGGTTCTTCTGCGACCGTCACGGTTTGTAAGTTGGCTACGGCGCGCCCAATCTGCGAATCAACGGTAAACTCTTTTTGCGGCAGGTTGCCGTTCCGATTCATCGTGTCGAGCCGTTGCTTCGCGAGATAGCCATACCAGTTTGCATCATAGCGAGCTTGCAAGCCTTGATAGATCGCGCGCGCTTCCGCGAGTTTGCCGGCCCGCTCACTATCGCGCGCGGCCCAGTAGGCAGCTTTCCCGCGAAAGTCGGTGTTGTTGCCGGCGTAGACGGCCAAATGCTCAGTCAACAATCGCGACGACTCATTAAAGTTCTTCGCTTCGTGCGCTTGCCAGGCGATGTAAAACTGGGCCGGCGTAACTTCCATGGCGCTGGGATAGAAGTTAACAGCGGCGCGATAGAAATAACTCGCGTTGACACCGTCCTTCGCTTCTTCGGCTCGTTGGCCCAGTTGCACAAACGCACGAGTCGACCAGACGCTGGTGGGAAAAGCGCGATGTAGTTCGTCAGCGGCAGTGCGTGCTTGAGCCCATTGCTTCGCGCGGCCATACGCCAGCGCGAGATTGAACATCGCTTCGGCGCGCGCTTCGCCAGTAGGCGCGGGCGTGGCTGTCAGCGCGGCAGTTGCGTCCGCATATCGGCGCGCATACGCGGCAGCGATCGCCCGGCGCGCTTGCAATTCGGGCGTTGCGCTGCTGGAAAAACGAACGAAAGCGTCCGTGTATGCGTCGTACGCTTCGCTGAAACGTTTCGCGGCTAAAAGTTTTTCGGCGCGCGCGATTGCTTCTTCCGCAGTTGTCGGCGAGAGCGCGGAATTCAGACGTGTGAGGGCCGTCGCCGCTTCCTGAGTTTCGGCGGATGCAGGTGCAAAGAAATAAATCCGTCGATACGCGGCGAGCGCGCGCGTCGAATCCCCGGTCTGCTCATAAGCCTTCGCGGTTAAGAGCAACGCGGCTGCGTCGTCTTTCGATGCCAGTTGCTTCAAAGCTACCGGCACGGCGGCAGCCTGGCCATCCTGCATAAACATCTGCGCGTCGTGCAGCGTCGCCTCGCGCGCGCGCAGCGACGACGGATAATCGCGGGCAAGTCTTTCGTAAGCAGCGCGCGCTTCGACGCGACGATTCGCCTGCTCAAGCGCGCCCGCGCGCAACCACAGTGCATAATCGCCAATCACTGTGTAATCGCGAATCGCACTTGAATCCAGCAAAGTCGCTGCGCCGGCAAAGTCTTTCGCATTGAGCTTGATTCGCGCATGAACAATTCTCGCCAGACTGCCCGCAGTTGTTTTAGGAAAGTCCGATTCGATGCGCACCACCGCATCCTCTGCCGGCAACACTCCGCCGCGAGTCGTCGCGCGCAAAGTCTCTCGCGCTTTCAATTCCTGCGGCGTCTGCTGAAGCGTATGGCAACCGGCGATCAAGAAGAGTGGCACGAGCGCCGCGGCTATAGTGCTAAGACTCATGACGATGAATGCGAAGCGATGCTTGCGAAGGGTGATCATAGCGTTATTGCCTAACCTATGCTGCGGGCCGATGCGGGGCACTGGCTATATTAACACGCCGTGTCAGAAGCCCGCGCGTTAGCAAGGGCAACGTAGCCCTCCCTTACGGTCGGGCTTCTGACACTACGCGTTGACGCGATACAAATAGAGCAATAGAATCGCCCGCACCAAACAGCTCTATCATCTGCAGTCACGCGAGGAGAGAATATGAAAGTAAAAGTGATCGTGCTTACCCTGGCAGTATTTTTTGTAGGAGTGGTGGTTTGCTCAGCCGATAATCCGCATATGGGCACCTGGAAGCTGAACGAAGCAAAATCGAAATTCGCTCCTGGGGCGACCAAAAACCATACCGTGGTTTACGAGGCCGCCGGCGATGACACTAAGGTCACCGTCGATGGCACTGATGGCAGCGGCGCCGCCGTGCACAGCGAGTGGACCGGAAAATTCAATGGCAGATACTACGCCGTAACCGGCAGTTCAACTTCCGACAAGCGGTCGTATGCCAGAGTCAACAGTCACACGTTGAGGTTTCGCGAGTCGAAGGAGGGCAAGGTTGTTTTGACGGGCACCATCACCGTCTCACGCAACGGCAAAACTCGCACTGTTACCGCGACCGGAAAGAATGCGAAAGGCAAGTGGGTTACTAACACTGCGGTGTACGACAAGCAGTAGCGCGAGTACGTGGTGGCTCACTGGGAGCGTGGACGTCCCGTCCGCACTCTTACAGATTCTGCAAAGATCATTGATTGTATCGCGCGGTAATTACTGAGTGGCGGGTTTGGGCGCAGGCTTCACCGCCTCAAGGTTGAGTTCGATCGTGACTTCGTTGCCGACGTCAAAGCCGCCCGCCGCAAGCGTGTGGCCCCAGGTAATGCCGTAGTCCCTTCGGTCGATCTTTGTCTGCGCTAAGATGCCAATGCGGGTGTTGCCGCGAGGGTCCTTCACTGCGCCTGTGATGGTGAAAGGAAGCGCGATCTGCTTAGTTACACCCTTCAGCGTAAAGTCGCCGTGCAGGATGTAGCTGTCCTTGCCTTTGCGTTCTACGCTCGTGCTCTTAAAGGTCATCTCCGGATATTTCGCCACTTCAAAAAAGTTCGGCGAGCGTAAGTCCCGGTCGCGTGCTTCCACGCCCGTGTCGATGCTTTCGACCTTGGCAGTGAATTCCACAGAGGACTTTGTGACGTCCGCCTCGTCGTAGTGAATGGCACCAACGAAATCTTTAAAGCGGCCCCGCACCCAGTTAATTTCAACGTGGCGGATGGAGAAGCCGATAGTGGAGTGCGCCGGATCGATCTTGTAATCGCCACCCGTGATGGGAGCATAGCTAACCTTAGTGTCCGGGGACTGCGCGTTAGCCATCAGCGGAATAACCGCATGGCCGACAACGAAGCTCAGCACCAGAAATCCTAACAACCCAGACAGTAGCAGCGTGTTTCTGATTCGGGTCATTTCTCTTTGCTCTCTTAAAAAAATTGGCAGCGCATACGGGACTCGAACCCGTGATCTCTGCCTTGAGAGGGCAGCGTGTTAACCAACTACACCAATGCGCCGTGACTTTGGGATTATAGATTGCCGTCCTGCGAGCCGCAAGCAGGAGTTGACAGTGAGCTGATATGGTTAATATCACGTGTGGGTTGCTGAGCTACTGGACCAAGGATCATGTGGTGCGCACTAACCGTTACTCTATGAGTGAAGTACTTAAAGACGGTTTGCAAAACGACGCAATCGGAACGGGCGTATGTCATGTTTGGTGCCACCTTCGAGAGCCAGTTCTGCCATTATCTCCCCAACTACACTACAGAACTTGAACCCATGACCAGAAAACCCAGCCGCGACTGCTACGTTAGAGAAGTCAGGATGTAGATCCAATATAAAGTGTTCATCAGGGGAGTTTGAAAAGAGACACGTCGTAACCGATAGTGTTGGCCCGTTTGCATCTGGAAAGTATCGTCGTATTGCCTGCCGCAAGACCTCTTCGTCTTCGGCATGAAATTGGCGATCCATTCGCCCAACATCAGGCACTAGTTCACCACGATGATGGTACTTTCCAATCTTGAATCCGGGTATTCCCCAAACTGGAAACCCATAAAATCTGCCTTCGTCGCCTTCCATGTTGAAAACTGGAAAAGCTCCAAGCCGAAAGCGGTTTGGAACCAATGGCTGCGTCCAAATCAGAACTTGACGCTCAGGAATAACTAGCTCGGCCAATTCTGGCAGAACTGTTGACGCCCACGGCCCTGCTGTTACGATCAATTTCCTTCCAACGTATCGGTCACGATCAGTTCTTACTCGAACACGGTCAGGATTAGCTTCCCATTCCAATACATGCTCACGCCCATGTATCTCCGCTCCGAGTTGTTGAGCGCCGATAACGTAATTGACAATGGAGCGTTCAGCCAAAACAAACCCGCCGTCTTGCTGGTAAACTGCGAGCATGTCCGCTGCCAAGTTGAACCCGGGGAATTTACGATTGAGAGCAGCGGCATCGAAGACTTCGTGAGAAAGATGATGAGCATTACAAGACAGTAACGAACCTCTAACTATATTACCATTCGCTGGCCCGGCATCTATTCCACCCGTAATGAACAGGAGACGCTCGTTGGCAAGATGTTCCAATTGGTGCCAAAGCTCGTATGCTCTTCGCAAAAGGGGTACGTACCTTGGATCTTCCGAATATGCCAGTCGAATAATGCGATTAATCCCATGGGAAGCGCCGAGTTCATGAGGAATATTGAACTGCTCAAGACCAAGAACCTTTGCCCCTCGAACGGCCAAGTTGTACACGGCCGCGCTTCCCATACCACCAATCCCAATTACTATTGCGTCGTACATGGGTCTTGTCGGTGAATGTAAAGCCGCCGTTGGAACTCAAAAGAAGTAATTGTTAAAGTCATATTTTGCTCGGCGGTTGGGGAATCCAGAAGATCCGGGCGGCCAGTAGATGATCTCCTTAACCGACTCAACTATTGAATGACAAACTCGGACGATCTCCGCATCGTCCACTCTCTCAAGTCCGAGAGTCTGTCCTTTTTTCGAGAAGCGTATTACCGTGCTGCTCCCATCCCTTTGCTCGGCCAGTCCGAAGGCGAGCTTACGAATTCTACGGCGACACCATTTTAGATTGATCCTTGTCAATACCGGTTCAGGGAACCAACTGATTGGCGGGAGGTACAACTTCAACGCCTTTCTATCTTGTATTGATAGCTTACCTAACACTTCAAATATCTGACGACGCTCAATGAAATCTAACGGTATCCGAAACTGTATATGTATGTCTCGCAAGCACTTTGCGTAATAACCATCAAGATATGGTTGCGAGAGATTCTTAACATCGGTCCTCGTAAAAAGAAACAGAACTCGTTCATGTTTAAATTCCGGATCAGCGAACTTTCGATTGATAATAGTTGCGAGATAGACTTGGGCGGCCGGATCAAACCACTCTTTTAACTTTATCGTGGCGATGGCAAAGTAACCATTTGCATTTCGTAGGGTCTCCTCCAATTCTGCGACACCGAGGCGCTTTAGACCTACATCCGTCTCCCGCTTAATGAAATAATACATGAGTACTAGGTAAGTAATTAGGAAACCTAGTAAAAGGCCAACACGTTCGATTGAGAAAAGATACTGTCGAAGGGCCCCCCAGCTCCTTGCGTTGCTCACCCAATAGGCAATCGCACCCTCAACAGAAATGCCGACAATCGTTGGGATCAACAAATGAATCGCCAAATGCTCTTGGGCAATTCTTCTTAGGAGTCTAAACATTGTTATTGATAAAGGGTGCGAGGTTCCAAGTGCTGGCGCAAGTCTCGTAAGATGTCAACGCGTAAACCAGTTACGATCTATAGGATGAACGGACACCCTATATACCCTGCGCACCATGAGTGTGTCAAGCGTTTTTGCGAGAGGAGGATCTTGGAGATCGTGGGAGATTCCGCGTTTTCCGTCCGCACTACATGATTCCCTTAGCGCAACGCATGACTGAATTCTTTTAGGAGGGTCTATTCAAGATGACGGATGCCCTCTGGTTTGACAACCACTGTAAATTCCAAGTTGTGATTTGAATTAAGATGGGCTTCACACACTTGAACCGTATTTCCCGCTTGCTTCGAGGATTGAAGCACTTTCGATCTACAACCGTCGGGACCGTCGCTGTAAAGATCGATCTTGTTAAGGTCCAGGGCGGGGTTGTTGACCCTAATGAATCTGATTTGGGCCGGGCGATCACCATCCCAAACCAGTCCTTGAACAAGGTCAGTTTGGGTGATTTCGTTGTCTTGCTTTAGCTGAAATAACTTTCTTGCTTCGGCTTGCTTCGGTTTTTCTCTTACGTATGGTTCAACATCCTCGTAGCTGATTCTGCGCAAGACACTGTTAACCGATTCCTTGTCCTCAGGCGACAGAGCGCTCTTCGTTGACAACAAGCTCACTAGTAACTTGAATTCATCCAGTTGAAACTTAAATTCGGCTTGCTTTTCCTTAATAGGAGTAACAATGTTAAGAAGATCTGCCTTCACTCGTAACTCACTCGATTCCAAGCTTCGATTTATGTACAAGGACTCAGCAGAAAAGAGTGCCACGGCAGTCAGAAGAATCGTCAGCACAACCTGAAGCTGAGTAGGGGCTTGCTTTTCTGTGGATGCACCCGTCCTTCGAAGCTGTACTCGATTTTTTGAGTGTTGCGCTGTGGGTGGCAGTTCTTCGGCGGGTGGCTGATTAGGTAAAGTGTGTGAGTTCACGCGGATTCTCTCCTGTCCTTCATTTACCTGGGGGACGTCCTGTTAAATCATCACTGTTGCCTTCCTTGAGGTTGTCTGAAACACATTATAGAGGTTCGCGTTACTAGACTACTAATCTGCAATTCCTTGAAGCTAATGTGGCTAATTTAGACGTTGAAGAGTTCAGGGCTATCCGGGGAACATCTACTCCGCTTCTAGGGTATCAACCTAGTTTCAGAAAAGCAACGCTGACGAAAAGCCGCTCAACCTAGGCGATAGCTCTTACACTAGGCTCATACAAAAGTCAAGAGCGCCAAAGGCAGGCCGAACTCTGGCGCGCCATGTGACTGTCAGCATGATACAACTGAGCACCCGGAAAAAACTGGCAGCGCACACGAGACTCGAACCCGTGATCTCTGCCTTGAGAGGGCAGCGTGTTAACCAACTACACCAATGCGCCGCGACTTTGGGATTATAGGGGTCGGACAACGATAGTCGCAAGCGCGATTGAATTTCTTTTTGAATCGATGAAAGACTCATGGGCGAATCATTAACTGAATGCGAGTCGCTGTCAAGAGCGTCGTATCGAAGGCGACGGACCAACCGCATTGGCCATCTCAGGAGTAATCCGGGTGGCCCCCCATGAAATCTCTTACCCGACAGATGATCTGTTGCCCTTGGGTGTAATTAAATGTGAGAGTTGCCATGAATCGTGTCAGAACCGCGAGCGGTAGCGACCGGATCAAACAGTAACTTACGAACAAGGATTTATCCTGAGTTGCGCGTAAGATCCGGTCGCTACCGCTCGCGGTTCTGACACGACGCCGATGGATGCCGATCAAACAGTAACTTACGAACAAGGATTTATCTGAGTTGCGCGTAAGATCCGGTCGCTACCGCTCGCGGTTCTGACACGACGCCGATGGATGCCCCCGGCAGCGCAGCTCTCATTCATAATTGCACCCGTGGTGCTGAATGAAACCGGAGACGGCGAGGCGCGGGTGGCGTTGATGCCTGAATCGGTGCAGAAACTCGTCGAGGCGAAGGCATTTGTCTCGCTTGAAAGCGGCGCGGGGTTGGGCGCGGCGCGCACTGATGAGGATTACACAGCCGTGGGTGCGAGCGTTGTTAAGGATCGAAAGGCGTTGCTGGAATTGGCGGATGTATTGGTTGTCGTCAATCGACCTGCGCCCAAAGATTTTAATGGTTTGAAAAAGGGCGCGGTGGTGTTGGGGTTTCTTCGTCCGCTCGATGAACCTGCGAAATTAGTTCCGGCACTGGAAAATGGTTTGACGACTTTCTCGATGGAATTGGTGCCGCGCATCACGCGGGCGCAGGCGATGGACGCGCTGTCTTCGATGGCCACGATTGCGGGATACAAGGCAGTTCTGCTCGGCGCTAATCGAATTCCGCGCATGTTTCCTTTGTTGATGACGGCGGCGGGCACGGTACCGCCGGCGCGGGTTTTAGTTCTGGGAGCGGGAGTTGCTGGATTGCAAGCAATCGCAACGGCCCGGCGTTTGGGCGCGGTGGTTGAAGCCTACGACGTGCGCGCGGCTGCGGGTGAACAAGTGCGTTCGCTGGGCGCAACTTTTCTCGAAGTCGATCTCGGTGGCCTGCAGACTGAGGACAAAGGCGGCTATGCGGTTGAGTTGTCAGAGGAGGCTCTGAAACGCGGGCGCGATTTGATTGCTGAGCGGGCGAAGACTGCCGACGTAATCATCACCACCGCACAGGTTCCCGGCAGGCGCGCGCCGGTGTTGATGGACGAAGCCGCAGTCAATGGCATGAGGCGAGGCGCCGTAGTGATCGATCTGGCGGGCTTGACGGGAGGTAACGTTACCCTGAGCAAGCCTGATGAAATTGTCGAGCGCGACGGGGTCACAATCATGGCGCCGACTAATCTGCCCGCGACCGTTCCAGTGCATGCCAGCCAACTCTATTCGCGCAACGTCACGGCGTTTCTGAAACTGCTGATCAAAGACGGCACTTTGCATCTCGACATGAACGACGACGTGGTTGGACCATCGTGTGTAACACATGAAGGTAAATGGGCCAATCAACGTGTGGCCGCGGCGATAGATGCAATGGTAAAGTAAGCATGCGATGAAAGACGAAGAACTGCTCGCAAGAATAACCATCGATCCGAAGATAATGGTGGGCAAGCCCGTTATCAAAGGAACACGTCTGACAGTCGACTATATTCTCAATCTCCTGGCGCATGGCGCTAAGACGGCGGAAATTACTGAAGAATATGAAAGTCTGACAGAAGAGGACATTCAAGCTTGTTTTTTGTTTGCGACCAAAGCCCTTGAGGACGCGTCCTTCGTGCCGCATCATGGCTAAACGAAGGAGTACGATGTATGGCTCAACGGATTGAAAAAGAACTTCAAGAACAAATCGCCCTCTTGAAGGACGAGCAGCGATTGCGCCTACTCGAGTTCGCGCGATCTTTGTCGTCATCGCCAGCCAACGGTGAAGCCGGTAAAAGCCTACTTCGCTTTGCCGGGACAATCGACAAGGATGACCTTGCGATCATGGAAACCGTTATTGAGGAAGACTGTGAACTAGTCCACGCGAATGAATGGTAAGTATCTCCTCGATACCAACATTGTGATTGCTATCTTGGCAGGAGAGACCGGTGTACTTGAGCGTTTAGTCGAGTGCGACGAAGTCTTCGTGCCAATCGTTGTTCTTGGAGAACTCAATTACGGAGCAAGAAAGTCCGCGCATGTTGAGAAGAACGTCAGTCGCATTGATGAGTTAGCCGACAACAGCGCATTGCTTGAATGCGATCTCAATACCTCGCATCACTATGGGAGAATCAAGAACGAACTTCGCTCGAAAGGCAGACCCATCCCTGAAAATGATATCTGGATCGCCGCGGTTGCCAAACAACACGCTTTGACGTTGGTTTCACGGGACGCTCATTTTGACCAAGTCCAAGCCTTGTTGCATGAGGCATGGTAAGCGCTAAGAACTCTTGTCTCGCATGATGACGGTTTTCGGGAGAGTGAATTGAAGCAATGTCCAAAATGTAATCGCACGTTCGACGAGCACGAAACCTTCTGCGGGTTTGATGGGACCAGGCTGACGGCCGCGGGTGGTTCGGCCGCGGCTCCTTCGCAAACTCCTCATCAGAAGGCCACGAACATTCCGGTTCAGACTGAGGCGCCGCACGTTGCTGCGGCGCCGCCGGCGGCTGATCCCGTCGAACGCATCACCTGCGAATGGTGCCAGGGGATGAATCAGAAGACGGCGCTTTCATGTTGGGCCTGCGGCGCGCCGCTGGACATCAAGAATCTGGTGAGCGAGTCGGGCTGGCGCGAGGCGCCGCGCATCCGCGACATGACCGAGATTCATTTTGGGCTGAGCACTTGCCAGGTCGAAGGCGAAATCGTGCCGGTGGCAGAGATCAATCTCGGACGGGGCGACGCTGTTTTCTTCGAGCATCACGTGCTGCTTTGGAAAGACGATCAGACGCCGATGTCGGTGATGCCTTTGCAGGGCGGCGTAAAGCGCGCGCTGGCAGGCATGCCTTTTATCATTAGCATTGCACATGGACCGGGACGCATTGCTTTCTCGCGCGACGCGACGGGTGAATTAGTTGTGCTGCCGCTGCATCCGGGCATGGAGCTTGATGTGCGCGAGCACGCTTTTCTCCTGGCGTCACATCACATCAATTATTCTTACCTGCGCATCAAGGGTCTGCGCAACATCTTGTTTGGCGGGCAAGGCATGTTCATGGATCGCTTTGTCACATCGAACCAGCCAGGGCTGCTCTTGCTTCACGGCTACGGCAACGTTTTCGAGCGGGTGCTGCGTCCCGGTGAAAGCATCATGCTAGAACCAGGCGCTTTTCTCTACAAAGATTCTTCAGTGACGATGAATGTCGAATCGCAAAAGCTGACGACCGGCTTCTTTGGCGGCACGGGGATGAATCTGGCGCGCATGACTGGACCTGGGCGCGTGGGTATTCAATCGATGTACGTGCACCATCACACTGATTGAGGATGCTCCCTCTCCCTTTGGGAGAGGGCCGGGGTGAGGGCATAGCAAAGGAGTGTAGGAATTCATCTCCTTGTTTCTCAGTTGTACGGCGACGGGAGGAAAGGACCAAAAGGTGGCTTGCGTCGCTAAGCCCTCACCCTAACTCTCTCCCAAAGGGAGAGGGAACGTAATTAAATATTCAGAGCATCACGAAACGACAAACTGAAGTTTGTCGGACATGGGAACGAACATGCCAACACACACTTGTCCCTGGTGCGGTCTAGTCAGCGACGGCTCGAAGCGCAGTTGTCCCGCATGCGGCGCAACTATCGACGCGCGTGACGTGGTCACCGAATCAGGCTGGTCTGAGCTGCCGGGGCGAAAAGACATGGCGAAGCTTCAATTCGGCAACTCCTTCTGCCAGATAGAGGGCATATACGTTCCGGTAGCCGATATCAATCTCGCGCCCGGTGACGCGGTTTACTTCGCGCATCATGTCCTGCTCTGGAAAGATCCGCAGGTAACCATCACCGCGATGGGGCTGAAAGGAGCATTCAAGCGTCTGCTGGCCGGCATGCCTCTGGTGATGACGCAGGCGCAAGGTCCAGGTCACATTGCTTTTTCTCGTGACGCGCCCGGCGAGATGATTGCCTTGCCGCTGCAACCGGGCCAGGCGGTCGATGTGCGCGAGCATCTGTTTCTGGTGGCCACCAACCAGATTACCTACGATTGGTTTCAAAGCGGTGTCTGGTTTACGACGAGAAGCGGCAACGAATCGGAGACGCATTATCCTTTGGGCCAATTCATGGATCGATTTTATGCGCCCGCGGCGCCTGGGCTGTTGCTGCTTCATTCCGCCGGGAATGCGTTTGTGCGTTCGCTCGAGCCGAATCAGACGATCCTGGTAAAACCAACAGCGCTGTTATTCAAGGACCCAACGGTGCAAATGCAACTTCATTTCGAACATCCGGCGGGCACCTGGAGTTCCTGGCGTTCGTGGGGCAATCGTTACCTTTGGTTGCGGCTGCATGGCCCAGGGCGAGTGGCTGTGCAATCGGCTTATTCGCACCTACACGATAACGGCAGGAACATCACTCGGCACAGCGGGGCAACGGTGCAACGTTGGGGCTGAGACTAATGAAGAATAGAAGGCACAGGTCACAAATACTATGAACTCAGAAACCCTAACTTCGCCACAAGCAGTAATCGCCGCGCTCTATGTTTTCGCGTTGGCGGCGTTTCTCGGTTATCAAGTTATCTCGCGCGTGCCGCCGCTGTTGCACACGCCTTTGATGTCGGCGACGAATGCTATTTCGGGTATTTCGCTGGTTGGCTCAATCGTGATCGCGGGTTCAGGTCATGGCATGGTGGCGACGATCCTGGGTTTCATTGCAGTAGTGTGTTCCACGACGAATGTGGTGGGCGGATTTGTGATCACGGATCGCATGCTGCGCATGTTCAAACGCAAGGAAGGGCCGAAAAAATAATCCGCAGATTACGCAGCGCGGCAGAGCCGCAACCAAATAAAGAACGCTCCATGACTCACGTTTCTGGCAATATAAGTTTGCGCGAACAAACAAAAAGCCGGAGGCGAGTCATGAAGCGTTTTCTGGAGCGGCACCACAG
>WNFT01003798.1_pt1 | contig 13477 bp, 7 predicted proteins | sample 5400191 | NCBI WGS metagenome assembly WNFT01 (sample SAMN13153359, study PRJNA577476) | soil metagenome | isolation source: 80 cm saprolite under Madrone tree | place: USA:California | collected 2016-06-14
TAAACCACCGGCACGCCTGCCTCGAGCATTGTCGCGAGATAGCCGAGAGTCTGCGCCGCCGAGGGGTTGAACAGGTTGGGAAAGCCCGGATTGCCCTTGCTGTCTTGGATGACATTACCGTCTATGTCGGTCACAGGCCTTTCGGCGAAATTTGCGGCTGGACGTATTTGTTGCCGAATAGAGCCTTAAAGCCGGTATAGCCTCTCGGCTCGTCCAACAGCAGATCGGGCTTACCGGACGCGCACAAAGCGCTGTTCTGCGCGCAATGGATCGCGATGCCGAGGAAATCGGCTGGGCCTTGGTCGGGTCGCTCTGCGCCTCCTTGTCCTCCGGAGACCCCGCGCCGAACACAGTCGTGATGTCGAGGCCGATATTCTCGAACTCGATATTGGCCACCGAGAATGCCCCGACATCGCAGCCGGCACGCGTGAGGTGGGTCTTGCCCCGCTGGTCGATCATTTGCGGGGTGGTGTCCGTCACGGTCTGTCCGGAAAAGGCGGCGACGGGATCGGTCCAGTAGGCAAAGGACGACATGCCATTGGTGGTGCCGTCCGGGTTGAAGTAGCGCAGGCTGTTGCCGATCGGGATACCAAACTTGTCGCCATAGACGCCGGTCAGCGCCGTCAGGATGTCGACCGCGGTGTGCGAGATCAGCGGCGTGTAGTGGCTGGTGAAGAGCGTGCCCTTGTCCTCGAGGAAATTCAGCAGATTGGGCATCTGCTCGAGATCGGAAGGCACATTCGGATTGTCCCGGCGGAAATGGACATTGTCGAACTGGATATGGACGATGTGCTCGATGCCGTTGTCGAGCCCGCAGTGTTTTGGCCGTTCACTCCCGCCCGACCCCTCGCGCTCGCCTTCGTCGGACGACACCCGGGCCGCCGACGTCGCGTCGCCGTGCTCGGCTGCGCTGGCTGGCTGGCCCAAAGACACGGTGAGCGACGCTGCGGCCGCAAAACAGACGATCCCCCTCATGTACGGAATCCCCCGAAATCCGCAATTGCGGTTTGAACGAACGCAAGGTCGCGCCCGCGCTGGGAACCTATGCGGCAACTGTTACGGATAAAGGTCACCTATATTGCATGATCGTGACTGCCGCCGCTCCCGACGTACTGCGTGGCGGTTGCAGGGCCGGTCTCATGGGGCGGGGGCGGTTACTAGCCTGCACACGAATTAGGCAAGCCGCCCTCGCCATTTCGGAGGTCGGCGGAACGGCGCTTGACAGCGAGGTGACCGGTGCTTAAAGCGATTCGCGTCCCCGGCCATCTTATGCATATGATTGCGTTTGCGCCGCCGCGAGGAAGGCGCGCGGTCGGATTTCGTCAACAGCGTCAGGTGAAGAGCATACGCGATGGGATTGCCTGAGAGACAGGGCCTCTACGACCCGCGCAACGAGCATGATTCGTGCGGTATCGGCTTCGTCGCCAACATCAAGGGACGAAAATCGCACGACATCATCGCGCGTGGTCTGCAGATCCTAGTCAATCTCGACCATCGCGGCGCGGTCGGGGCGGATCCCCTCGTCGGCGACGGGGCCGGGTGTCTGATCCAGATGCCAGATGCCCTGCTGCGCGATTGGGCGGATGGGCGAGGTTTGCCCCTCCCTCCGCCCGGTCGCTACGCGGTCGCGATGTGCTTTTTGCCCTGGGACGAGCGGGCGCGCACCATCGCGATCGAACACGTCGAGCATTTCGTCGGCGCCGAGGGACAGTCGCTGATCGGTTGGCGCGACGTGCCTACCGACGCAACGGGGCTCGGCACCCGCGTCGTTGAGGCGATGCCGTGGATCAGCCAGGCGGTTGTTGCGTGCAGCCCTGACATCGCCGACCAGGATGCGTTCGAGCGCAAGATTCTGACGATCCGCAAGCAAGTGCTTAACCGCGTCGCAGGCCTGGCCGAGCAGCACGGGCTGCCGGCGTTGCGCGACCTCTATATCCCGTCCTTCTCGACCCGCACCCTCGTCTACAAGGGCCTGCTGCTGGCGCCGCAGGTCGAGAGCTTCTACGCGGATCTGCGCGACCCGCTGACCGTCTCGGCGCTAGCCCTGGTGCATCAGCGGTTTTCGACCAACACTTTCCCGTCGTGGCGGCTGGCCCACCCTTACCGCTTCCTCTGCCATAACGGCGAGATCAACACCGTTCGCGGTAATGTCAACTGGATGGCCGCGCGCCGGCAGGCGATGACCTCGGATCTGTTAGGCGCCGATCTGGCAAAAATGGTGCCGTTGATCGGGCCCGGCCAATCCGACACCGCCTGCATCGACAACGCGCTCGAGCTTCTCGTCGTCGGTGGCGGTTATTCGCTCGCTCATGCGATGATGATGCTGATCCCCGAAGCGTGGGCCGGGAATCCGCTGATGGACCCGCAGCGACGGGCATTTTACGAGTACCACGCTGCGCTGATGGAGCCGTGGGACGGCCCGGCGGCCATCGCCTTCACCGATGGCCGCCAGATCGGCGCGACCCTCGATCGCAACGGCCTGCGGCCGGCGCGTTATATCGTCACCGACGACGACCATGTGATCATGGCTTCCGAGGCCGGGGTATTGCCGGTCCCGGAGGAGAAGATCACCCGCAAATGGCGGCTGCAGCCGGGCAAGATGCTGCTGATCGATCTCGAACAGGGCCGGATCGTCGACGACGACGAGATCAAACGCAAATTGGCGGCGGAGCACCCCTACGCGGGCTGGCTGGAGGCGACGCAGTTCAAGTTGCACGAGCTGCCGGATCTGGCGGAAGAGCACGAGGAAGAGTTTTCTCGGGCCACCGTACCGGCGCGGCCCAATGATCCGACGACCCAGCTCAGACAGCAGCAGGCCTTCGGTTACACGCAAGAGGATATCCAGTTCTTTCTCGAGCCAATGGCGCGCGACGCCGACGACCCAGTCGGCTCGATGGGCACCGATACGCCGATCGCCGCGCTGTCGAACAAGCCCAAGCTGCTTTTCAACTACTTCAAGCAGAATTTCGCGCAGGTCACCAATCCGCCGATCGACCCGATCCGCGAAGAACTGGTTATGTCGCTGGTGTCGATGATCGGGCCGCGGCCGAACCTGTTGGGGCATGAGGCGGGTTCGCACTATCGGCTGGAAGTTTCGCAGCCGATCCTGACCGACGGTGATCTGAAGAAAATCCACGCGATCGAGAAGCTGGTCAGCGCCTTCCGTACCGATACACTCGATGTGACTTGGCCGGCGGCGGAAGGTGCGGACGGGATGGTTCCGGCGCTCGACCGGCTGTGCCGTGAGGCCACCGAGGCCGTGCTGGCGGGCCATAATATTCTGATCCTGTCGGATCGCGGGACCTCCTCCGAGCGGGTGCCGATCCCGGCCTTGCTCGCGACATCCGCGGTGCACCATCACCTGATCCGCCAGGGCCTGCGCACCTCGACCGGCATCGTCGTCGAGACCGGCGAGGCCCGCGAGGTGCATCATTTCTGCGCGCTCGCCGGCTATGGCGCGGAGGCGATCAACCCTTATCTCGCCTTTACCACTCTCGAGCAGATCCGCGTCGAGAACGACCTGCCGCTCAGCGCCGAGCAGGTGCAAAAGAACTACATCAAGGCGGTCGGCAAAGGCATCCTCAAAGTCATTTCCAAGATGGGGATCTCGACCTACCAATCCTACTGCGGCGCGCAGATCTTCGACGCCGTCGGTCTCGCCAGCGATTTTGTCGAGAAATACTTCACCGGGACGGCGACGACGATCGAAGGCGTGGGTCTGTACGAGATCGCCCAAGAAGCGGTCGCGCGCCACAAAAACGCCTATGGCGACAACCCGCTTTATCAAGACATGCTCGATCTCGGCGGCGATTACGCCTTCCGGCTTCGCGGCGAGGACCATGCCTGGACGCCGGAATCGGTCGCCAAATTGCAGCACGCGGTACGCGGCAACTCACAGACCGAATACCGGGCCTTTGCGGCAACGATCAACGACCAGAGCGCGCGCCGGCTGACGATCCGCGGACTGATGTCGCTCAAATTCGCTGACGAGGCGGTGCCGCTCGACGAGGTCGAGCCGGTGAGCGAGATCGTGAAGCGGTTTGCGACTGGAGCGATGAGTTTCGGCTCGATCAGCCGCGAGGCGCATACGACCCTCGCCATTGCGATGAACCGCATCGGCGGCAAATCCAACACCGGCGAGGGCGGCGAGGAGGCACAGCGCTTCAAGCCCTTGCCCAACGGAGACTCGATGCGCTCCGCGATCAAGCAGGTGGCCTCTGGCCGCTTTGGCGTCACGACCGAATACCTGGTCAATGCCGACGATCTGCAGATCAAGATGGCGCAGGGCGCAAAGCCCGGCGAAGGCGGCCAATTGCCCGGCCGCAAGGTCGACAAGATCATCGCCGGGGTGCGCTACTCGACCCCCGGGGTCGGCCTCATTTCGCCGCCGCCGCATCACGACATCTATTCGATCGAGGATCTGGCGCAGCTGATCCACGATCTGAAAAACGCCAATCCGCGGGCGCGCATCTCGGTGAAGCTGGTCTCCGAGGTCGGCGTCGGCACTGTCGCCGCCGGGGTCAGCAAGGCGCGCTCCGACCATGTCACGATTGCCGGCTTCGAGGGCGGCACCGGCGCCAGCCCGCTCACTTCGCTGACCCATGCCGGTTCTCCGTGGGAGATCGGGCTCGCCGAGACGCAGCAGACACTGGTGCGCAACGGGCTGCGCGGCCGCATCGCCGTGCAGGTCGACGGCGGGCTGCGCACGGGCCGCGATGTCGTGGTCGGGGCGATGCTCGGCGCCGACGAGTTCGGTTTCGCGACCGCACCCCTGATCGCCGCCGGCTGCATCATGATGCGCAAGTGTCACCTGAACACCTGCCCTGTCGGCATCGCGACACAGGACCCGGTATTACGCAAGCGCTTCACGGGCCAACCCGAGCACGTCATCAACTACTTCTTCTTTGTCGCCGAGGAAGTGCGCGAGCTGATGGCGAAGCTCGGCTTCCGCACCTTCAGCGAGATGATCGGCCGGGTCGACAAGATCGACATGGTGCGGGCGATCGACCACTGGAAGGCCAAGGGCATCGACCTGTCTCGCCTGCTGTACCAGGAGCCGGCCAAGCCCGGCGTCGCGATCTACAATTGCGAGCGCCAGCAGCACCATCTCGACAAGGCGCTCGACAACGAGCTGATCGCCGAGGCGCAGCCGGCGCTCGAGAGGCGCGAGCCGGTGCGCATCGAGCGGCCGATCAGGAACGTCCATCGCACTGTCGGGGCGATGCTGTCGGGCGAGGTGGCGCGCCACTATGGTCATGCCGGCCTGCCGCAGGACACGATTTGGGCGACCTTCCGCGGCAATGCCGGGCAAAGCTTTGGCGCCTTTCTTGCGCACGGCGTCACGCTGGAGCTCTATGGCGATGCCAACGACTACACCGGCAAGGGCCTATCGGGCGGACGGCTGATCGTGCGCCAGCCGCCCCAAGCACGGCGCGAGCCGACCGAGAATATCATCATCGGCAACACCGTGCTCTACGGTGCCATCGCCGGAGAAGCCTATTTCGAGGGTGTGGCCGGCGAACGCTTTGCGGTGCGCAACTCGGGCGCCGTGGCTGTCGTAGAAGGAACCGGCGACCATGGCTGCGAATACATGACGGGAGGGGTCGTCGTCGTTATCGGCGATACCGGGCGGAATTTCGCCGCCGGCATGTCGGGCGGCATCGCCTATGTCTGGGACCCGAAGGGCCGCTTCGCGAGCCTGTGCAACCGCAACGAGGTCGAGCTCGAACCGATTGCCGCCACCGAGCGGGACGACGACGCCGACCCTGACGATCGGCCGCGACAACGCGCGCCGAGTGTCCATGACAGTGGCATGGGTGACCCGCTGCGCTTCGATGTCGCAAGATTGCGAATTCTCCTCGAACGCCATTACCTGTTCACCGGCAGTGCCCGAGCGCACGCATTCTTGGAAGACTGGGGCAATACGGTCGCCGCTTTTGTGAAGATCACGCCGAAGGATTACCGGCGTGCCCTTCTCGAATTACAGGCCGAGCGGCTCGCGGCCCGCACGGAAGCCGCCGAATGAGGGGGGTGTTGTACGGAGGGCCCCTCACCCGAGCCCTCTGCGCGCAAGCGGGGAGAGGGAGTAAGCCCCTCGCCCTGCGCGAGCAGGGACCCCTCTCGCACGCGTGCGAGCGCCTGCCGGATGGCGCATCTATGACGCGCCAGGGGGCCCGCGTCAGCGGGAGGGTGAGGGGTAGCTGGCGGCGGATCTTGTACTATGGGTAGGCCGACCGGCTTTCTTGAGATCGAGCGCCGTGACCGCCCCTATGAGAAGCCGGAGATCCGGGGTCGCACCTGGAAGGAGTTCGTCAAGCCTCTGCCCGATGCCGAGAACCGCAGGCAGGCGGCGCGCTGCATGGATTGCGGTATCCCGTTCTGCCACGACGGGTGCCCAGTCAACAATCTAATCCCGGACTGGAACAATCTGGTCTACCGCGACCAGTGGCGGGCTGCTCTCACGACCCTTCACTCCACCAACAACTTCCCTGAATTCACCGGTCGCATCTGTCCGGCGCCCTGTGAGGCGGCGTGCACGCTCAATATCGACGACGATCCGGTCACGATCAAAACGATCGAATGCGCAATCGTGGATCGGGGGTGGCAGGAGGGGTGGATCGAGCCCGCAATACCGCCGCGGCGAAGCGGCAAGCGGGTTGGGGTCGTTGGCTCGGGCCCCGCTGGGCTTGCCTGTGCACAGCAGCTGGCACGCGCCGGGCATTCCGTGACCGTGTTCGAAAAGGCCGACCGGCTCGGCGGCTTGCTGCGCTATGGCATCCCTGATTTTAAGATGGAAAAGCAGCTGATCGACCGCCGTGTCGGCCAGATGGAGGCCGAGGGGGTCATCTTCCGCACCGAGGTCGAGATCGGCGTCGACTTGCCGATCGCCTCACTGCTCGACGAATTCGACGCCATCGCGATGACCGGCGGTGCGGAGCAGCCGCGCGATCTGGAGCTGCCCGGCCGCGAGCTCGACGGCATCCATTTCGCGATGGATTTTCTGCCTCAGCAGAACAGGCGCAACGCCGGCGACAAAGAAGAACGGGCCGCACCCCTCGGGACTATCACGGCCAAGGGCAAGCATGTCGTGGTGATCGGCGGCGGAGACACCGGCTCCGACTGCATCGGCACCTCGGTGCGCCAAGGTGCACTGTCGATAACCCAGCTCGAAATCCTGCCCAAGCCGCCCGAGCGCGAAAACAAGGGGCTGACCTGGCCCGACTGGCCGCTGAGATTGCGCACTTCATCCTCGCAGGAGGAAGGTTGCGAGCGCGATTGGGAGGTATTGACAAAGCGCGCGATCGGCGAAGCCGGCTGCATTTCGGAACTCGAATGCGTCCGCGTCGACTGGCTGAGGAGCCCGGATGGCCGCTTCGTCATGCAAGAAATCTCAGACAGCAACTTCACCTTGAAGGCCGATCTTGTGCTGTTGGCCATGGGGTTTTTGGGTCCTCGCAGCGTCGGCATGGTCGAACAATCCGGAGTTGACCTCGACCTCCGCAGCAATATCCGTGCGAGCACGATCGATTACCGCACCTCGGCCTCCAAATTGTTCGCCGCCGGCGACATGCGGCGGGGTCAGTCGCTCGTGGTCTGGGCTATCCGTGAAGGCCGCCAATGCGCCCGCGCCATCGACGAATTTCTGATGGGCACGAGCCTGCTCCCGCGGTGAAGGTTACCAGCGCGTCGTCGCCCCCAGACCTCCTGACGAGCCGTTGTGGTCTCGCAACTCAGTCTCCTTGACTGGGCCGGGCTGGCGGCAATGGCGACTGGCGCCGCATTGCTCTACACACTGAGAGGCTTTGGTTTCGCGGTTCTCTCGACCCCGGCCCTTCTGCTGTTTGTCGATCCGCCTCAGGCGATCCAACTCGTTATCATCGTTTCAACGGCGCTGTCGATCACTGCGCTGCCGGGACTCTGGCGAGCAATCGCCCCGGCATTGCTCCTGCGATTGACGCTCGGCAGTATAGCCGGGTTGCCGCTCGGGCTCATTGTCCTCCGCGACGCCGATCCGGTGGTGGTCCGCCGGTTAATCGGAGCCACGATCCTAGCCTTAACCGGCGCGGTCATCTGCTGGGTCCGGCGCCGCGGACCGGACAACCATAGGGCTCTGCTTGCTATGCGACCCGGCCGCGACCTCGCAGTCGGGGCGATATCGGGGACCGCAACCGCGCTCGTCGGAATGGCGGGCCCGCCGGTCCTGATCTATTTGCTGCTCGCCCGAGCACCAGCGCCGACCGTCCGCGCGACGCTGCTCTCGTTTTTCGGGATCGTCTACGCGGCGGCGTTGCTGTCCCGTGCGGTCGCTGTCGGCATCGCAGCCAGCACCTGGATTGGGGCGGGTGTCTTGATCCCGTTCGCCGCGCTCGGCGCCATTGCCGGCCGGCCGCTCGGCGACCGCCTCGGCGTCCGCGCCTTCGCCATGCTCGCCATCGTACTTCTGGCCGCCGCCGGGCTCTACACCCTTGCAGCGTCGACCGGACCTGCCACCCGCCAATAATGGCTAATCATCCGAGCTCGGACACGGCGACGCAGACATGGTGACGGGAGGGGTAAGTCCGGGTAGTATTAGGTCGCAACGCCTCCAGGCCTCGCGGCCTGCGCCGAAGTCGAGGGATGGTGCGGTCGAGTCTTACGTATTGTTAACGATAACTCTGTAAGCGCATGGGTTGGATCATGATCGGCCCTCCAGGATTGCCGAAGTTTGGACGCCGGGTCTTTTCCTTTGCTGCGTCCAAACCAGCTCGCCGGCAGTCGCACCACCACGCCTGGAAATGGGTAACCGGCCTATATCTCGCCGGAGTGCTTGCCCATTTCAGTCATCACATGGTCGATCTGCCGGACGGTAGCAACCCCTCCTTCGAAGCGCTGACGAGCGCCCCGCTGAGCCTTGTCTGGCCCGCTGATCTGATCGGGACGCTGCTCGATCGAGGCTGATCGCGCAGCGCGGGCGTACGAATTTCGGGCGGGGCGTAGCCAGGAGATTAGGGAATCCCGCCCGATAGGTATTCTTTTTGGGGCGGCTGGCCAGCAGCGACGTGTCGCGCGCGCATAGGTGGGGCCGCCTCATGCCGCGCCAGCATTCCCAGCCCGGTAAACACGACGATATAGAACAGCGCCGAAAGCCGCGGCGCTTCAAGGAGACAATCGAATACACTGGAGCAAAGAAAAGCCAATAGCGACGCTGCTACAGCAGCCGCCATACGGTTACCCTGCGCCATCGCGCGCACAGCGCCAGCGACGGCAGCCGCGGCGAGCAGAATAAAGGAGACCAGCCCCAATAAGCCCCCCTCAAACAAGCTCATCAGATATTGGTTGTGGATGCGCCAGATCCGGTGTTGGTCATCTGTGAAATACCACCGCTCAATACCGCGTGAGAAATCGCCGTTGGCGAGCATATTTCGATCTCGCGGATCGAACATGCGGATATGTCCGACCTCGATCGTGCTGTCCGGCACCGGATCAAAGAAGGCCACCTCGACCGGACGCTGGAGCCAACCGACGACGACGTCCTCTTCAAGGCCGGCACCGGAGATCACCACCCCAAAATCCTCCCAAATCCCGGGGCTGCGGGGCCGGAACGTCGCGTCGCGGCAGTTCGTCGAATATAGCAGCAGCTTTTCGCAGACGCTGATCGACAGCGCGCCCTTCCCGTCGGGAGATCGCAAACTGACAAAGAGCCGATATTGCCATCCTGGTTCGATGGCAACCTTCTGGCCCAGATAGACCGGCAAACCGGCGCGCAGCGTCAGGAATGGATAGGCCCCGTCGTGTTCGACGACAAAATTGGTCGGAAAGCGTCCGTCGGGTTTGCGGGCGAGAACGACCCGCGGGTAGGTTCCGAGCCCCATGCCAAAGAGTGCCGTGAAAAAGCTGTCGTCGCGCAATCCCAACCCGCCCGTCCAATTGCTCTCTCGATAGATGAGGTCGGGTGCCACGGTCTGCAGCCGCTTGGTCATAACGCGCGTATCGAGAGCAGCGATGACGATGACGCCGACCAACAATAACGGCAGGGCCGAAAAGACCGCCGAGCGAACGCTACCCTTATCGCCTCGGCGAGCCGCCCAGGCCCAGCCCAGGCAGCCTGCAAATGTCGCAACGAGCGCAGCGGCGTAAGCAGCACGCGCAAATGTGACCACGAGGGCGTAACCGGCGCAAATGGCGACGACGAACATCGCGAGAAGTGTCAGAGGGCGCGGCCGGAACAGGCAGACGAGCAGAAACGGCAGCGCCATCGCGATATAGGCGCCGATATGGCCGCCGCCCACATGCATGCTGGAGAAGGTGCCGACGACGCGGTAACCGGTCGTGAAATCGAATAGGCCGGTGAAAGTGGCGCGCTCGGCTATTGTCGCTGCCGCTACCAGAAGGAGGCCGGCAATCATGCCGGCGCCCAACCAAGCCATCGCGTCGCCGCGCGTGCGCATACTCTGGCCCAGAAATGGCAGCAGCGCGAGCGCCACAAAGAAACCTTTCGCCAGGCGCAGCGCATTGTCGGGCCGGAGATAAGGATTATCCGACCCGCCCTCCGGTCCCGGCAATGCAAGCCCGAGGGCGATGCTCAGCAGGCAGCTGACGAGGGCCAGCGCGACCGCTGCGCCGGGGAAGCCTGCGATAACGAAATCGGCGCGCCGAGGCGGCGCTCGCAGGACCAAAATCCCGATCGTGACGAGGACGAACGGGTCAGACTCGCCGAGATACATCCATCCGGTCCAAGGTGTGAGATCGAGCGCCGGCAGCGCGGCCGGGATGACCGCAAGCCAGACGGCAGGCCAGCGCCACAGTGCCAATGCATAGAGCGTCAGAGCGCCGCCCAAGACCCATTGTGCCAGTGGGTAGCTTGCGGCGATGGCGAGCGCCAATGCGAGGCACACCGCCGCTACGATGAGCCCCGCGAGGGTCGTCGCACGATCGATCCGCCTCGTCTCGTCTGAACTGAGGCCGCCACTATCTCGTGGCACGGACGTGTGTTTGTCGACCGCGATCCCAACCGCGGCGCTCGTTCTGGTCTGCACTACTAGCTTGCTGGTCGGCTCGGGTCCTAAGACTGCGGCCTGCGGAGTTCTCCTCCGCTCCGGAACCCAGGCCATGTTGCGTCGGGTTTCGTCTTCGACCAGCGCGAACACCGCGCCGATGAGCAAAGCCATCACGGCATCTGTGATCTCCGCCGTGCGGTTGGGCAGATAGGTCTGCGCTTGACTGGTGATGAACAGGATCACCGCCACGACAAATGCGGATGACCCAAGCCGAAGTCCGGCCCGCGTGAGGAGCCAAATCGAGCTGCCGAAAAGAAAAAATTTTTCCAGAAATGATAAAACGCCGATCTCGACAGAGCCGGACATGAAGCCAAGAAACGGGATCCAGCCGAAAGCACGACCTGAGGCCAAAAATTCGAATGGTTCGAGACGGCCGGCGACGACATAGCCGCAAAAGAGCAGAGCGATGAGGGTGACGCGCAGACGCGGGCCGACGACGAGGATTCCCCACACGCAAAAGGCCAACCCCGCTCCGGCGACCTCGGCCATCGTCACCGTCGTGTCGACGATCAGCACCTTGGCGACGATCACGGAGCCGACGAATAGCGGGAACATTAGCCAAACACGCTTCTGTCCCACGATAGCCTCGACCAGCACCCCGATCGTCAGCCATATCGCCGTGTAGCGGAAGAGATCGTAGCCCGTCAGGCTCGGGTGCAGAACGACCGGCTTGAGAGCGTTCCAGTATTTGTGGAGATCGATCGTCGGGACGTAAGGGAAGAGGCGGTAGCCTGCCCATGCGCTGAGAAGCAACGTCGGAACGCGGTTGGATGCAATCTCTCGAAGCAGTGGCCAGCGGAAACTTCCGCCTGTCAAGCTGCCGCCAATCGCACCTAGTAACGTACCGACGACATTTGCATAGAGGTCGGTCGCCACGGTTTGGCGACTGTCGTCATAATACTGCGTCAGTTCCATGCAGGTGCTGAGGATCGCCCCTGCTGCGATCGCCATCAAGATCCGCTTCGCCGCGCTCCCAATCCCACTAATGGCAAGGACCGCAAAAAAGCCGAACGGCGTATAAAGCGCTATGTTCGCAATGAAATCCCCGCGGCCTGGCGCATCCGCCCAGCTGTTGAGAAGCGCGCGCGCCGCTGGGCCGAGACCAGCGGTCGGTTGACGAAAGGTGAAGGGGTAGAGAGAACCGTAGACAATGACGGCGGTCATTAGCGCCGTTGCGATCGCGAAGTTCCTGCGCAGCCCCAATCCTCCTATGTCCGAACCTGAGTGATGTCGTCCGGAACTTACAACGGTTCCGGATCAGTGAGGCAACCCGAGGGGCACGGCATCCTCACGACGGCGAGGCTGCTAAGCGATCTCGCGTCCTTTAAGCTTTGGGCCGCCGTGTGCGGGCGCGCAGCAGGCGGTACCAGACGGCAATGGCCAACAGGACCATCAGGAAACCGACCAGAAGAAACGGGGATAGCCAGTTCTGCGATTGCGTCTCGCTGCCGACCCGGATCATCACTCGAGCGACGTAATCCGCATTGCCGGCCTCGGCGCCCCATAAGCCGTCGCGGTCGGCATCGAAGACGAATTTCCCGGCGGCGTCGGTGCGGCCGGTCAGCACGGTCCGGCTCGGCTCGCCGGGGGCGAACACCCGCACCTCGGCGTTCGCCATCGGTCTGCCGTCAGGGGTCGCGAACTGGACGGTGACCTCGTGTCGTGCGAACAGATCGAACGCGTCGGACGGTGATCCGGCAAAGAAACACCAGACCGCGAAAATTGCCGCGAACACGGCGACAGCTTGGGCCCGGCGCCCACGCAGGCGCCGCCCTGCGAACGGGGAAGTGAGTCTCGACACGCGATCAAAGATAGCGATGTTTTCAGCGAGTGCCACGCCGCCCCCGCGCTTGCCGAACCGCCCACCGCATGGCACAAGCAAGGGAGCATGCCGGATTTCGCGCTTGAACGTCGGTGCAAGGGGCTGGTGTGCGGCATCGACGAGGCCGGGCGGGGGCCGCTTGCCGGGCCGGTGGTCGCGGCTGCGGTGATCCTCGACTCCCGCCGTTTCCCTAAGATGCTCCGCGACGAGCTCGACGATTCGAAGATGCTGACCCGCGAACAACGCGAGGCCTGCCACAGCGCGCTCCGGCAGTGCGTCGATCGCGGAGCCGCGCGGATCGGGGTCGGCGCGGCCAGCGTGCACGAAATCGACCGCATCAACATTCTGCGCGCGGCGCTGCTGGCGATGGCGCGCGCCGTGGACGTGCTCGGGATCCGCCCCGATGTGGCGCTTGTCGACGGCACCATCGCCCCGCCCATCGCCGCCGCAGTCCAGACCGTCGTCAAAGGCGATTCGCTGAGCTTCTCGATCGCTGCCGCCTCCGTCATCGCCAAGGTAACACGCGACCGCATCATGCGCGGCTTGGCACTGCGCTACCCAGGATATGGCTGGGATACCAATGTCGGATATGCGACACGCGAGCACGGCGAGGCGATCC
>WNFT01004727.1_pt1 | contig 13477 bp, 11 predicted proteins | sample 5400191 | NCBI WGS metagenome assembly WNFT01 (sample SAMN13153359, study PRJNA577476) | soil metagenome | isolation source: 80 cm saprolite under Madrone tree | place: USA:California | collected 2016-06-14
GTTTTATCCTCGCAACAGTGGGGCGCAGGCATTCTGCCTGCTCTTCTAGCACGCAGGATACGTGCGTACCAAGCTAAAGAGGCGGGACAAGGCCCGCCTTTTAAGTTCGCTGATGCGAATTACTCAAACCAGAATTAGAATTAGGGTTGCTGCAGGCGTGAGCGCATGGCGGCCATCGCGAGATCACGCGCGCGCGGTTCGACTTCAATCGCTTTCGCGACCTGCGGATCTTCTCTGGTCAGCACTTGCACCGCAGTGACAGTGCCATAAGCGGCCTGGGCCAGTTGATATCTGATCTGCGTCTGTATGAACTCGCTATTTCGATCGAGTTGCGGCAGGAAGACTTTCCAGTTTGCATCCTTCGTCACGTAAGCTTTGAACGCCTGGAATACCGCATCGGTCATCGGAAAATCATTTGCCTCAAGATCGTGTCCAAACTCGATAGCGCGATCGACTTTGTATTTCTCCAAGCCTGGGACGCGTCCGTTCGCCATATCGCGCGAAAAGAAAAAGATCGGATCGCGCAGGCGCACCTGCATCTGCGTAAGCAGCAGTGGCTTCACGGCTTCGTCCGGCGTGATGCCGCCGCCACCATACACGGGCCGGCCGGTGTCGGTAAGTCTGGCAGGGCCTGCCGGCTTATTGTCTTTGTTGTCTCGGAGCGTGCCGCCACGATAGATATAGTTGTAGAAGCCGCCGTCTGAGTAGTCGCGCTGAATCAAACGGCCAGAAGGCGTGTAGTACTTGGCCGAAGTCAGGGTCAAACCCGCGCCGCCCTCCAGCGGGATAATGCTTTGCACGAGACCTTTGCCAAAGCTTGTCTGTCCGACGATCAGCGCGCGGTCATGATCCTGCATGGCGCCGGCCACAATCTCGGAAGCCGAAGCAGTGTAATCGTTGACCAGAATCACCAGCGGGGTCCGATCCGGTTGGGTGTTGCGCGATTTGTATTCGCGATCATTCAAGCCGTTGCGGCCTTTTTGTGTCAGGATTAACTGGCCCGCCGGGAGAAAGGTGTCTGCTACACGTATTGCCTGCTCAAGAAACCCGCCCGGATTGTTCCGCAGGTCGAGCACCAGCGAGGTCATGTTGCGTTTGTGCAGGAACTCGAGCGCCTCTTGCAGTCCATCCCAGGTGTCATAGTTGAAACCTCGAGTCATGTCGATGTAGCCGATGCCGGGACGAATCATGTAAGCGTCCGGCACTGAAGGCTGGGGCACGGCGGCGCGCACAATTTCCACCTGATCGGTCTTGCCGGTCGAGGCGTGAGTAATCGTCAGTTTCACGTGACTGTCGCGCGGTCCGCGAATCTTGTCGCGCACTTCGGCGGAAGACTTGCCATGCATCGACAGTCCGTCAACCTCGTCGATGCGATCGCCAAAGCGCAATCCTGCGCGGGACGCCGGCGCATTCTCGAACGTCGCGGCGACATACGTTTCAACGGCCTCGCCGATGGCGTAGTTCTGTATGGACGCGCCGATGCCAAAGTATTCGCTGCGCTGATCGGTCTTCAACTCGTCGAATTCTTCCTTATCGAAATAGCTTGAATGCGGATCGAGCGTCCGCAGCGCACCGATGATTGAAGACTTATAGACATTGTTGAGGTCGAGCTTGTTGCCTTCGATGTAGTGCGCCTGGATCACGCTCAGGGCCTCGTTAAAATCCTGTTCGACGGTCGCCACGGCGTTGCCCGGGTTGTGCGTGCGAGGACGCCGAATCGGCGCTGATGCTGGAGCTCCGGACTTGGAAGTGCTTCCGACTCCAGCCGAACTATTCGATTGATCGCGCTTCTGTTGCGCCAGAACAAAAGCCGGAAGAGAGAGAGCCAGAATGATCAGCGCCATCAGCGCCAGCGAGAATTTATTCTTCACTTAGAAACCTCACAGGAAATAAAACCCCAAAGCCAGGGAGCCCATCGATCTAATTCACGACGCGGCGTCGTTCGGCAATCTTAGATGATGTCCGGGCGAGGAGCAAGGTTGCGTTGGAGTTGCTCGTAATTAGGATCTTTTCGCACAAAGAAAGAAAGCTTGACAGGATTTCCATGATTGACAGGACCGGTTGACATAAACGGCGTTGAATTAATCTTGTTAATCCTGTCATTTTCACGCCGAATGCATTAGCGCCGTGCGCATGGCAGCCGCGGATTGCCAACGGTGCGCCGGATCTTTGGCGAGTGCTCGCTCAATCACTTCGGCCACACGCACCGGCACTTCGGGAGCGCGTTGTCGCAGCGGGATGATCGGATTCTCAAAGATGGCTTTTACGGTTCCGGCCATGTCTTGTTTCGGACCGATGTCCAGCGCCGTGTCGCCCGCGAGCAGACTGTAGGCCGTCATTCCGATCGCATAGATATCCGAAGTGGGACGCACGTTACGAAAGTCTTTGATTTGCTCCGGCGGCATGTAAGCAAACGTGCCTGCCATGTCGCCAGCCATGGTGATGCCGCTCATGCCTGACTGGGTGAAACTCTTCGCGAGACCGAAGTCAGTCAATTTAGCAGTGAAATCAGGTGCGCTGCCCTTGACGAGGATATTCGACTCTTTGATGTCGCGATGGATGTAGCCTTTTTCGTGAGCGTAAGCGAGCGCGGCGAGCGATTGCGCGACAATATTGATCGCGTGGGCATAAGGCAAGCGGCCTCCCTGCGCATCGGCCAACCGCGCCGCGTCGGAACCTTCTACGTACTCGGTCACCAGGTAGACGGCGCCGTGGTTCGTTCCGCTCGAGATAAAGCGAACGATGTTCGGATGGTCGAGCGCTTTGGCGACTTCAATCTCGCGCATGAAGCGGCGCAATGATTGATCTGTAACCGCGATCTCCGGCAAGAGCGTTTTGATGGCGACTGCGTTCCCAGTCGTTTCTTCTCGCGCCAAGATGACGCAACCCATACCGCCGCGTCCCAGAACTCTGACCGTCGTATAGCCCGGAACGGGTTGCGGCTGGCGCCTTAATTCTTCGCGGCAGTCTTCGCACAGAAAAGTCATCGGCTCGTTCACGGCGGACCCTTCAGTCTGCTCGCGCCGCCCGCAATTCGCGCATTCCACGAACAGCAACGTAGGCCCGGTGAGTGTCGGCATCTCAAGCGGCGCGGTAGTTGCCGCCCTATCGGATTGAACTTCGACTTCGAGCACAGTCTGTCCGCCCTGAATCCGGTCGCCGCTGTGCAGGAAGGCTTCCGAGACTTTCTGTCCGTTTACGAAGGTGCCGTTAGTCGAACCGAGGTCTCGCAGAAAGCAGCGCGGTGGGGCAATCTCGAGCAGGCAATGATGGCGGGAAAAGAAACGATCATCGGGAAGATAAAGATGCGCGCTCTCGCTGCGGCCAATCAGAAAAGTGTCATGCTGGTCGAAGACAAACTCCCGCCCGGTGTAGGGGCCGGCCAGGATTCGTAGGGTAACGCGCATCGCCGGGGCATCATTTACTGATTTCTAAATCGTCGAAGGCTACTTCGCCCACGTCACTCGTGTACAGTCCCACCCGTCCACGCCGGTAGTTTGCTTCATCGGTGACCGAGGTAATGAATTGCCCATTGATGTAGAGGTCCATCTTGAGATCGCGGATCCTGACTTCGATCTGATTCGGAGAAGTGCCGGTGCGAATCGTGCTGGAAGACGTCCAATCGATGACTTTGGATTCTTTACCGCCTCTATGCAAGACGACTGCGTACTTTGGACTGGTTCCGTTAATAATCAGGAAACCGTAATCTTCGAGCTTCCCATCCTTCTTCTCTCCATGAACCGTCAACCCATAGCCGGTCTCGGGTGAATCACTATTGACACTGCGCAAGCCGACCCGCACCGTCGCGTTTTCGTCGCGGTAATCCTTATTGTCCGGACCATACATCACGAGGAAGCCGCCTTTGGTGGCGTGCATGTGATACTCCTCGTCCTGATACCAGGTCTTGCCGTACTGCGACGCGCCCGCGCCCCAAGTCTGAGTGGAAAAATCGTCAGTGAACGTGGCTAGTGTCGAACGATTACTCGTATTGTCATTGGTATTCTCGCTATTCGAATTCTTGTTCGTATTCGTGTTCGCGTTGGTATTTCGATTCGCCACTCGCGAATTCGCGCTGTTCGAATTGCGATTGTTGCTGTTGTCGCTGGTCATACTGGCGATCGCGAATACCAGAATCACCAGCCCTATTCCCAAAAATACCAGGACGGCGCCAATTCCGAGGATCCACGGCCAGGCACTCCGCCTCTGCGGTTGCGCCATTGGCATCGGCGACCAGGCCGGCGGGGGGGGCGGGGGCGGTGTCAGTGACGGCGTCGCGCCGGGATAAGCGATCGTCGGAGGTGGCAACGTTTCACGCGACTGCGGATATTGTACGGTCGCGCTCGGGTCGAAGGACGAAGGAGCGCTGGTGCTTACTAGCGGCGAACCATCATCGAGACAAAAACTCAGGGCGTCGTCATCATAAGTGCGATTGCATTGCGGGCAGCGCTTCATGTTTAGGGGCCTCGTTAGTTACTGATAATGGAACTATCGATACCGGAGCGAATCTCATCTCACGGTTCGAATTCGCAGGCAAGTCTATACGAGAAGGTAAACGACACTCAAGGCAGAAGATTAGTTCATGTCATTAAGCCTATAAAGTCCGACCGCATCGCCCGCAGAATTTCGTTCCCGCGGGATAACTGACTCGACAGCCAGGGCAAACAACCTCGACTGGTCGCGGCGCTGTCCAGGCGATCTGGGATCCCCCCAGCGATGCGCCGCACCGTCCGCAGAATTTCGTGCCCGCGGGCTGCTCTATTCCGCAACGAGTGCAACGGATTTTGTTTGGCGCGCCAGTCGCGCCAGTGAGGCTCGGTTGATTCAAGCTGGGTGACGGCGCTGGCTGGCGATTAACTATGCTTTCAGTCGTAACAGCTTCAAACGTAGTATTGCCACAACGCCCGCAGAATTTTGCGCCGGCGGCAAATCTTGAAGCGCACCTGGTACAGGCGACGATAGCGGGCGCACTCAAGGCCACGCCTGAAACACTGCCGAGACTTCCACCTTGCGAAGGCGACAAACCGCTGGAGGGCGTTGATTTGAATTGGGCTTGAATAATCTGCTCTTCAGCATCGGGACGGATTTCGATGACTCGCTCGTCATCTTCGTCGCCGCCGTGCGCAACCCGTAACACGTGCTTGCCTGGTGGAATTGACGTCAAGATGACGCGCCCTGACCGGCCTATGCTGCCGTGACGTTCGTCGTCCACATAAACTTCCGCCCCGGCCGGCGCCATCACTACCAGACGCGACTCGCCTTCTTCCTCCTCGACTACCGATGCGCCACTCGCAGCTTTGTCAAACTCGGCGAACCATTTCGACACTGTCTCAGGCCGCCCCTCAGCCTCTTTCTTTAGCGCGTCCATCACAGCGTCTTCAACCGGTCCTGGAATATCGGAGCGCAAGGTGCTCAGCAACGGAGCTTCCTGCGTGAGTTTTTGCGCAAAGATTTGCATGATGTCGCCGGTAAACGGGGGCCGGCCACCCAACATGTGATAAGCAATCGCGCCCAGCGCATAGATGTCCGCACGAGCATCGAGCACGGCTCCCGCGTGCATCTGCTCCGGCGCCATGTATTCGGGGGTGCCAAGAATTCCACGCGAGGCAGGACCGCTGCCGGAGGTTAATCCCGAAAGACTCTGGCTGATAATCTTCGCCAAGCCGAAGTCTCCGACCTTCACTACGTCATCGCCAGCGATCGAGCCGTCTTTCTTCTTCTTCTGCACGATAAAAATGTTTGCCGGCTTCAGATCGCGATGCAGAATGCCCTCATCATGCGCGGCTTCAACGCCGGCGCTGACTTGTCGCAACAGCGAGAGCGCGCGCTGCACTGTGACCGTGCCTTCGCGTCGCAGGAGCTGATAAAGCGACTCCCCCTCGACGTATTCCATCACCAGAAAGAAGACGCCTTCTTCACTCTTGCCAAAGTCGGTCACGGCAATAACGTTGTGATGTTGAATCGAAGCGGCTGTGCGCGCCTCACGCTCGAAGCGGGCGATCGCTTCTCCTTCCTGCAAATCTTCATCAGAGAGCACGTCGGGCCGGATCGTTTTCACCGCCACGCGACGCGTCACCAGATTCTCATCGCGCGCCAGATACACTTGGCCCATCGCGCCGCGCCCCAAACGCTTCTCCAAACGATAACGGCCGTTCAGCAGTGTCGTGCCGGGCAGAGTGTGCTTGGTCTTTGACTGATCGTTGGGACAGACGACGGCGTCGTTTTCGTAGCAGCGTTCACAACGTGGACATTCGCGCATGCGTGTTGGATAAGCCGATCGATTCTGAACCACAAGAATAAGGGCTCTTTGTAACGCCGGTCAATGGAATGGCCGAGAGGGCTGGAAAGACGCCCCGAAATAAATGTTTTGACTTGATGGGCCAACTGTCCGATAATTCCCTCCCCTCGCCTTGATCGGGAGGACGAGCCGCTCCATTGGCTCGGTGAAATGCGGGCGCGATGCCCGCGTTTGTGTCTAGGAAGTCATCCGCGGTGGTAGTGAGCGGGTGAATGCGGGCAGGATGCCCGCGAACGGCCGACCAGATGTCGGCGCTCCGGAGGGACCCGATGCGATCTATTTGGAAAGGCCACATACGTTTCTTGCTGGTTGCGATTCCGATCCGCGTGTATAACGCCATCGAAGCATCGGAGCGAGTCCAGTTCAATCAATTGCACCGCGATGACTTTGGTCCTATTGGCTACGACAAGCGCTGCAAAAAGTGCGGCCAGATTGTCACCAACGAGCAAATTACCAAGGGCTATCAATACGAACCAGATCGTTACGCGCTCATCGAGCCTGAAGAGATCGCCAAGGTCAAAATCAAAACCACTAAAGCGGTCGACATTCTTGGCTTCGTCGAAGCTTCTGAGATTCCGCCGACATTCTTTGATTCACCTTATTACCTGGGCCCCGATGGCCCCGTAGCCGAGAAGCCCTACGCCCTCCTGCGGCAAGTGCTGCAAGACACCGGCAAGATTGGGCTCGGCAAAGTTGTGCTGCGCGATCGCGAAGACCTGGTCGCCATCTTTCCGCACGAGAACGGGATCGTTCTTCAGAAACTACGTTATCCGGCCGAGGTTCGCGCCATCGAAGCCGTTCCCGAACTCGACGGCGCGCAGAAGATCGATAAGAAAGAACTGAGTCTGGCCACCAGCCTGGTCGAGCAGATGATCACCTCTTTCTCAGACATCGACACGGTCGATCACTATCACGAAGCTTTGCGGAAGTTGATCGAATCGAAGATCAAAGGCAAGAAGGTCACCGAGTTCGAGAAGGTGGAAGAGGTTCCACGGCTGGACATCATGACCGCGCTAAAGAAGAGCTTACAGGCTTCCCAACGCAAGCCTATGGTCAAGGCCGAACCAGCCGCGAAGAAGAAAGCCGCGCTAACCCTGGTCAAATCAAAACCGGTGACACAGCGCAAGCGCAAGGTTTCCTGAGCGTCCTCGGCCTTGAGGAGAAGAAGAAGTTCGCCCTAAGACGCATTCAACCCGGCCACCTCTCAGGTAAGGAAGGGTGGCTTGCCCCCGCTTCCCTGGGAAATCTCAATCTAAAATCAGCGGGGGCAAGCCACCCTTCCTTACCTGAGAGATAAATTCGGTTGTCCTTCCTTCCCTCGACTTGAGAGCCTCTTGAGTTTCCGGTATCTTGCTGTCGCAAACTTACAGTCGCGGTCCGGGAGTACTCATGAAAAGCAAATCGATTGTCATTCTCTCGCTCAGCCTGGTATTGGCCACATCGGCATATGCCCAGCAATCCCTCGACGCGATGGTCGATCGGGAAATCGCGCAGCTCGTCAGCACATACAAGATGCTGCACGCCGCGCCGGAGCTGTCACATTATGAAGTAAAGACCTCCGCGTTCTTCGCCGCGCAGCTACGCGCTTTCGGCTACGAGGTGACCGAGCACGTGGGAAAGTTCACGCAGCCGAATTGGAAAGGCTATGGCGTGATCGCGGTGATGAAGAACGGCGACGGCCCGACCGTTTTGGTGCGCACCGATCTTGACGCGCTGCCGGTGGAAGAGAAGACCGGCCTTCCCTACGCAAGCACGGTCAAAACGAAGAACGACGCGGGCCAGGACGTCAGCGTGATGCACGCCTGTGGCCACGACATTCACATTACGAACATGCTGGGCACGGCGAAGATGCTCGCGCAGTTGAAAAATCAGTGGCGCGGCACTCTGGTTCTGATCGGGCAGCCGGCGGAAGAAACGATCGACGGCGCTAAAGCGATGCTGGCCGACGGGCTTTACTCGAAGATTCCCAAGCCTGATTTCGCGATTGCGCTTCATGACAATGCGGAGCTGGAAGCCGGGAAGGTGGCATATTGTCCGGGCTTTGCATTGGCGAACTCTACTTCGGTCGAGATCACCATTCGTGGAATCGGCGGGCATGGTTCGAAGCCAGAATCGACGAAGGATCCAATAGTCGTTGCCGCGCAAACGATTGTGGCGCTGCAAACGATTGTCAGTCGCGAGAATTCACCACTCGATCCCGCCGTCGTCACGGTTGGCTCGATTCACGGCGGCGCAAAATCCAATATCATTCCCGACGAAGTCAAACTCCAGCTCAGCGTTCGTTCTTACAAGGAGGAGGTGCGGCAGCGGATCCTCGCTTCGATCGCGCGCATCGCTAAAAACACTGCGTTGGCGGCAGGAATTCCTGAAGCGCTCGCGCCGATTGTAAAAGTCAGCGACACCGAAGTTACTCCGGCGACTTACAACGATCCGAAACTGACTGAGCGGCTGGCGGGCGCCTTCGAAAAAACTCTGGGGGCAAGCAATGTCGTGAGGTGGCCGCCCATCATGGGCAGCGAAGACTTCGGCAATTTTAGTTTGGACAATCAGATTCCGAGTTGCATGTTTTGGCTGGGCGCGGTTGAGCCAACGAAAGTCGAAGCGAGCAAAACATCGGGGAAACCTCTGCCGTCGTTGCACTCAAGCTTGTTCGAGCCGCTGCCGGAACCGACTCTGCGCACAGGCGTCAAAGCAATGACGACAGCGGTGCTTGAATTGATGAAGAAGTAGTCCCATTCTTGGTGTCTTTGAGCCTCGGCGGGAGATCTTTCAAGTAGAGTTGCGACGAAAACCAAAACATAGATCTTTAAGGAGCATGTAAATGGGAAAAGGTGATCAGCGATCGCGACGCGGTAAGATTCATCGCGGCACGTTCGGAAAGCGACGGCCAAAAAAGACAAGACACACTGCGAAGCCCGAAACCTCGAATGAATCTTCGGAGAAGAGCACGAAGAAAGAACCGGAAGCTTCCGAGTAATTCTTAACCGCAGAGGAGTCAAAACCGTCTGCGGCAGCGGGCGGTTGGTCGCAGACCTTTATAGCGCGTCGCTGGACACAGATAACCGCCCGCTACCGCAGACGGTTCCGACTCCTCTGCGTGGTACTCTGCGGCGTCTGCGGTTAAACTCTCAAATGCAATGGAGAATCCTTCCGAACTGCTTGCAGATTCCGGCGATAAGAGCCGAGACCAATTTAACAATTGGATCGCTGTCAGCGTAGCGATCCTGGCTGCCTTTATGGCCGTAACCAAAGTCAAAGACGACAATATCGTCCAGGCGATGTTGCAGGCAAAGTCAGACGCGGTCGATACCTGGAACGAATATCAATCGAAGCGAATTAAGCATCACCTACTGGAACTGGGGCAGGATCAGGCCACCGCCATGCGAGCCAACGCCCCAGCTCAGAGTGCGACGGTCTTGGAAGATCAATTGAAACGATATGACTCAGAGATGGCGCGTTATGGTAACGATGAAAAGGACCTGCAAGCGAAAGCCCGCGGCCTCGAAGACAAGTATGACGCGTTGAATTATCGCGACGATCAGTTTGATTTGTCAGACGCCGCGCTGTCGGTCTCGCTGGCCATGCTGGCCGTGACTGCTTTGACGCGCAAGCGTTGGCTGTTCTGGACCTCGTTGGTCTTCGCCGCGTTCGGGGTGGCCATGGGACTCGCCGGGCTGTTGGGTTTGCCTTTGCATCCGAACTGGTTGAGCAAACTGCTTTCGTAAGCCGCAGTCATGAAGCTTAACTTCCCAATCAAACTCAATCTACGAGCGCATCGCGATGCCGCGCTGCCGGTTAAGCCGAAAGAAATCGCGCCGCACTTTGAATTGGGCTCGCGCGGTGAGGCCCTCGCAGTCGAGCATATGTCACGCGCCGGCTATCGCATCGTGGCCGCAAATTTCAGCCTGCCGATTGGCCGCAATACGCGTAACGTGATCGTGACTGCGGAGATCGACATCGTGGCTTACGACGGACCGACGCTCTGTTTCATCGAGGTCAAAACGCGCGCTTCAGACGAGTTTGCTCCGCCGCAAATCAATGTTGACCTGCGCAAGCGCCGCCAGATTGCCCGCGCCGCACGCGGATATCGAAGGATGCTTGGACTTATGAATGCAGCGTATCGCTATGACGTAGTGACCGTGGTTGTGCCAAAGGACGAAGAAGAAAACCCCCGCATTGAATTGTTCAGAAACTTTTGGACGGACGAAAAGCTGCGCAAAAGGAATTGGCATGAAGCGCGTTGGGATTAGTGGTGGGGAGAACATTTTCTCTAGCCCAGGCGTTTACGCCTGGGGAAGCGGCGATCGAAACAATTTGAGCCTCCTTCAGGAGTCTGTCGGAAAAATTAGTCTTTGTACCTCTCCGTGTTCTCCGTGCCTCCGTGGTGCTTCTTTTCTAAAGCAATTTCAACACGGAGATCACGGAGCCTACACGGAGAAATTCGATTTTCCCGACAGACTGCTTCAGGAGTCTGTCGGAAAAATCCCGTAGGGATGCGATGTTTATAGAAAAGGGTCTAGGCTACCCACCCGGGAGCCCATTTATGGGCGAGAGGTATTCGGTTTCGCTCCTAAAGGAGCTTCCAGATCTCAATTCGGTCTGGTGTTCTATAAACATTTCGCCGCTACGCGGTTTCCTTGGCAGCCTCATGGAAGGAGACTCGTAGAAATCATTGATCTCGAGTTCCCAGGCACAAATGCCCGGGCTAAGAAAGAAAGCGCACTCAATTCTCATGACATCTCTCGAACATTACGTCGGTCAAACTCTTGATGATAAGTACCGTCTGGAGCGCTTGCTCGGTCAGGGCGGCATGGGCGCAGTCTATCTGGCCACGCACCTTGGCACTGACCGATACGTAGCCTTGAAATTGATCGCGCCGCAATTCATGCGCAATCCGGAATTCGTCGAACGGTTCAAACGTGAAGCGCGCGCGGCCGGCCGTCTGCGACATCCGAACGTGGTCGACGTAACCGATTTTGGCTTCGCGCGTTCCGGTAATGAGAGCGTCGCCTATCTGATCATGGAGTATCTGGACGGTTGCACGCTCAGCGACGTGCTCGCCGAAGAAGATCGCCTACCGCTTTATTGGGTAGTAGACATCATCGAACAAGTTTGCGCCGCCGTGCATGAGGCGCACCAACAAGGCATCGTTCATAGAGATCTAAAGCCGGACAATATTTGGCTCGAGCCGAACGGCCTCGGGGGTTATCGGGTTAAGGTGCTCGACTTTGGGATCGCGAAACTTGGCGAAGTCTCTCTGACAACGCCCGAAGCGCTGCCCTCGACGCAGAGTGACGAACACTCGCCGACCCTGGATCTCTCTGCAAAGCCTGTAGCTGCTAGAGCCGCCGCAGGCGTGGCTGAGTTCGAATTAAACGAAACCGCACTCGGACCAGTGAACAGTTTGGAAAATGAAACCCTGATTCAACCATCCGCTAAGAGCAGAGAAAACGTTCCAGGCACGCGCGCGAGCAGCGGTGGAGACCAGACGCGTTTATTCCATGAAGGAGCCCAAATCACAGCGGGCCATAACCGGCCGAGCACAGATCCAATGGCGACCGCTGGCGGAACCGGACTGACGCGCGTCGTTTATATGTCGCCAGAGCAATGCCGCGGCGAAAGTCTGGATGCGCGCTCAGACATTTACAGTTTGGGTATCATCGCGTATCAGATGCTCGCCGGGGCGCCGCCATTCAAAGGAGACTCGAGCACCGTAATCAGCGCTCACACCAACGATCAACCCACTCCTCTGCGCCAGCACAATGGGAAGTTGCCAAAGCGAGTCGCGCGCCAAGTCATGTCAGCGCTCGAGAAGAATCCTTCAGCGCGTCCGCAAACTGCTCTGGCTTTCGCGAGCGGACTGAGAGCGAATGCCGACGGCTTGGGTACTCTCTATCGGCGCGCGTTCTCACTTTACAGCGAATACTTCCCCCAGTTTCTGAAGCTGTCGCTGCTGGCGCATATTCCGATGCTTATCGTCACTTTGATGGCGGTCACGCTGAGATTGTTTGAATCACGACTGAGCAAACTCACCACCATCGCCATCGGCGCTCCCATTGTCTTATTGACGATTGCCGCGCAGTTCTTAACCGCATCGATTATCTCGGGAGTGACCGCGATCATCGTCACTCAACTTGCTGTAGCGCCGATGAAGCCGGTCAAGTTGCGGGCCGCTTTCGATATTTTGCGCCGGCGCTGGAAACCATTTCTCAAAACCGGCCTCCGAGTCAGCTTGCGAATCATACTCGGTTGGATTTTGTTGTTGGTTCCGGGACTGATAATGACCGCGCGCTATTTGCTCTGGGCGCCGGTCGTGCTGATGGAAGGATTGGAAAAGAAAGCCGCGCTCAAACGCGCGCGGGCGCTCGCCTCACGATCATGGCGCACGATCATAATCGCGATGTGTATCCAGCTTCTCGTGCCCGCAATCGTGGGCGCGATCATCGGCGCTTGGACCGGCGCGTCGACTCACGAAAAACACGGCTTGCGAGTCAGAATTGCGTCGCAGGTTTCGGGGCTTATCAATATCTTCGTGCTGCCATTGCTTTCCATCGTACCGGCTCTGCTTTATCTAAAGATGCGACAATTCGGCGGCGAGACTCTGAACGATGTAATGGCGCAGATTGAGAACTTCGAAGGCACGCACAGCCGCTGGCAACAGCGCATGCGAGCGCGGCTCACTGTGACTCCGCAGACGCGAACGCCAAGTTAGTTCTGGCGGCTTATGGTCCTGCTTTCTGCGACGAGGCTCCATCGAAAACAAATTTTGAGTCCCAAAGTAAATTTCTCGCACCCTTTCTATTTAGCCGCAGTCTCTTGCTTCTCTCGCGGCGGCGCGTTCTTCACGTACTTATCGAACCAGTTGATTCGTTCCGCGAGAATGTGCAGCAGCGTCTCTCGTCCGGCATAGCCGTGCGCTTCGAATGGCAGGGTTTCGTAGCGGACGGTTGCGCCCTGGCCTTTCAGCGCCATATAGAAGCGTTCGGATTGAATCGGGAAAGTTCCGGAGTTGTCGTCTGCTTCGCCGTGCATTAAGAGGATCGGATCCTTGACTTGGTTCGCGTACCAGAAGGGCGACATCTTGGCGTAGAGGTCGGGCACTTCCCAGAACGTGCGGAGCTCGCTTTGAAAACCGAACGGAGTTAGCGAACGATTGTAGGCGCCGCTCTCTGAAAACCCGGC
>WNFT01018646.1_pt1 | contig 13476 bp, 19 predicted proteins | sample 5400191 | NCBI WGS metagenome assembly WNFT01 (sample SAMN13153359, study PRJNA577476) | soil metagenome | isolation source: 80 cm saprolite under Madrone tree | place: USA:California | collected 2016-06-14
CAGCGCTGCGTACTGCGATTCAAAAGGGAGATAGTAGAAATCTGAAGAAGATGGCTCCAGTGTTGGAAAAGGACGCCGCCACGGCGAAGAATGTGGCAGACGCAAGCCGATTGCAGGGATTGGCGGAGATTTTGAAGAGTCCTGTTAAGTGATGAACCAGCTATCGCTGACATTTGCGATAGACTGCGCAAACGAAGCACGAGTCTTACTCCCTTCTCCCTTTGGGAGAAGGGTTGGGGATGAGGGCTTAGCGACAAAAGAGAAAAACGCTAATCCAATTCTTCAACTAGAGACATCCGAATCCGATAGGACCGAGCACTTGATCGTTACGCCACATTTTCAAAGAAATGAAAACAGCCAGTCACTATCGGGGTGGCTATCAGTTGGCAGGATTGACGGAACTCGCGCGCGAATTGAGAGTACAACGGACGCCGGCCGAGAACGTGCTCTGGCAACTACCTCGCAATCGACAACTGCAGGGCTTCAAATTCCGGCGTCAGCATCAATTCGGTGGTTATGTCGCCGACTTCTACTGCCGCGAAGCGTGTCTGGTAGTGGAATGTGATGGCTCGGCCCACAACTCGAACGGGCAATGGCAACACGACCAGGTTCGCGATGCGTACATGCTTAACCAGGTTCTCCGCGTGTTGCGATTCAGTAACGATCAGATCCTCAATGACACGGAGAATGTTTTGCGCGAGATAGCAGAGTACCTGGTCCCATCGGATCAGAAACCTTCCAATTGAAAGAGGAGGAGGGTTCTTTCCTTCTCGCTAAGCCCTCATCCCCGACCCTTCTCCCAGTGGGAGAAGGGAAAAAGAACCGTGGTGTGCGCGCCACCGAGGTCGTGGAAGCAAGCGCTCGATTTTGTTTCGAAACGTCAAGATTGAACCGGCCGAGAAGGGCCGCAGTTTGAATTCGCCTCCGACGTGGCCGTGAGATTTTACGAATAATTTCGGACCTGATTGGAGAATCGCAAAATCGCAGGACTGACCCCCAACTCTCCACCAACTCTCCAACTCTCCAACTCTCAGCCTTCGGCTAAACGGTGAATTATCTCTTGATGAATAACGAAGGGGCAAAGAAGGCCTTTGACGGTTCGCTTAAGATTCGAATACTTTGACATTAGTGACCTTGTTCACACATCGATACACGCACGCAGAATTCGGCGCGAGCGAATCGCTGGCAATAGTGCATTAGGATTCGAGGGTGATAGACTGAGAGGCAGCATGGCAACGTTAGAACAAATCATAGAAGAAGCGAGAAAGCTTCCCACCGAAGAGCGGCATCGTTTACGAGCGGCGCTTGAGGAACTCACCACCAACGGCGACGATCTACCGCCCTATCGAACTCGCGAAAATGAGAGCGCCTGGATAGAAGCGCACCGCGATGAATTCCTTGACCAGTGGGTGGCGCTTGACGGCGATCATTTAGTGGCGCACGGCACCGACGCTCGCATTGTGTACGATGAAGCTCGCGCTCAAGGCATAGGCACGCCTTATCTCGTTCACGTTACACCAAATGTTGAAGCTTATGTCGGCGGAAGGTGAGCTCAGTGCATCTACTTGAGTTTGAAACCCTTCACAATTACGCGGCGAAAGATAATATCGAGGTGCCGGTAACGCTCAGTTCTGGTGAAAGAACCGTTAGTTTTCCCGCCCAACTCGACACCGGAGCTACCTACTGCATCTTTGAACGCAGTTACGCGGAAACACTCGGCTTATCCGTCGAGTCGGGTACGCCCCTTCGTTTTACCACCGCCATGGGCAGCTTCGATGCTTGCGGCCATATGTTGACGCTGGAAGCGCTCGGCTACTCGTTTGACGTGACAGTTTACTTCGCAGCTCACGAGAGCTTCAGGCGGAACGTCTTGGACAGACGTGGTTGGATCGATCACGTCCGGCTGGGCCTCATCGAGTATGAAAGTAAACTCTATCTGAGCCGGCACAGCGAATAATCGACATTGCAGTCAAACACAACGCCGGGAGTCTTCATTTAATTTTGGGTGTGCTTTTCTTCCCAGATCGCCTGGCGCTCTTCCTCGATGAGGGCATCAAATTCATCCTCGGTCATTCCGCTCTTGCGAAAGTCCTCACGGATAGGCGCAAGAATCTCAGCGAATGGACGCGAAGCCAGAAGGTCGGCTTCAATCAATTCGCGGACGTAAACTTCGGGAGTCTTTCCCTTTTCCCGCGCCCTCTCGCTCAAGGCCTTCAACACCTCTGACTGTATGCCACTGATTTCAAGAGTGCCTATTTGCATCTTCATACCTCGTTTTTGAACCACGCGTACCGACCCTCGTGAGTACTGACGTCAAGAATCAGCCAGTTCATCGCTGGTTCAATTCATGAGCTACCGCCAGTTTAGCACCACTGATAGTTTGTGAAAATGGGCACTTAATCTGTGCGCTGATCATCTATGACTGGGAGTTGGCGATCTGCCGCGCTTGTCGCTTGAGAATGGCGACGAACTTGTTCGCCCGCACATAACCCGAGTATTCGGCGCGCGAGCCCGGGAGACATCTGATACGCTGAAGTTGCTCTATGATCGTCGCTAGCTGAACAAGTGCGTTACCTCCAAGCGCTCTGGGATCAGATTTCGGCGAATCCCGACGAGGTTCCCGTTCCTGAGAGCCATCTGCAATTGGCCGAGGAGCGTTTGCGCCGCCATCGTGAGAACCCTTCGACCGCAACACCCGCATTCGCTGTAATCGACCGCCTGGCCCTGAAATCTACGTGATACGTTATGCCATCTGCAGCGCTGTGGTAAGCTTCTCGATGATGACGACAACAACGACAGGACTTTTGCGAGGCGCGACGATCGAGCTCGAAAGTGCTGTGCCGGAAATGGACGGCCAGCGCGTTCGTGTCATGCTCGAACCCGTCGAAGAAGAGCGACTCTCAGCCCAACAGCAGCGCGAGTTTTGGCGAGTATGGGTCGAACGGGGACCAGAAGGTCCGATTGAAGACGGGATTGATACCGACATTCCGTGATCTCACGCGGCGACATTCGTTGGTTTCGCTTTGAAGCTCCCGACAAGCGGCGGCCAGTGCTTGTTGACGCATTTCCTGACAGCGACCTATCATCAAGCCATGCGGACTCAAACAGTTAATATTGACCAAGCGAAAAATCAGTTGGCCGAACTGATCGCATGGGCTGCAGAAGGCGGCGAAATTCTCATTGTCGATAATGGCAAAGCTTTAGCTCGTCTTGTTCCTCCTGGCGAACCAGCGGCCTACCGTGCGCATCCGCCAACCGCATCTGAGTTCTCCAGCGATGAAGACTCTCTGGCCTGGGATGCCGACGGTTGGGAGAATGTCGCGTGAGGCGTGGCGAGATCCGCTGGTACACCTTCCGAGTTCCGGACAAGCGTCGGCCGATCCTGATTCTCACACGTAACGAAGTTATAGATCGTCTAAACGAGATCATCGTCGCGCCCGTCACGCGCACGATTCGTGGCCTCAGCACAGAAGTGGTTTTGACAACAGCCGACGGAATGCCTCTAACATGTGCGCTGAATTTGGACCACATTTCGCTGGCGCAGAGAGATCGCATCGGCAGTGTCATTTGCAATCTACCAGAATCTCGATGGGCTGACGTGGAGCGTGCCCTGATCATCGCCTGCGGCTTTGTAAGTCCTGAGAAATGACGCGAAGCTTGCAATACTTGATCGAGCTTCGCACTGCCCACCGCTCACCCTTAAGCGCTCACTTCTCACCCCTTACCCCTTGCCGCTTCGCCATCTGCTTCGCCAATCCGCGATTCGAAATTCGCAATCCGAAATCCAAGCCCGTTCACTGATTCCGTCATCCGTCCGCTGATTAACATCTCGTCCGCGCCTGAACTGTCGCCATGTTGCCCGGCGCCATGCCCGCACCATGAAAGCAAACCAACACCGGGAAGTTTGAGTTGGGTTCGGATTTGGGCATTTGCCGAAATCGCGTCACGCGCGCTATCCAGACCGAGTGTGGTCCGCATGGCGGAGCCATGAAATTCTCGCGCAGAGGCTAGTCTTGTATCATCGCTAATTATGACGCGGGGGCGGCGTTTACTCTTGCGTTCCATTTCTGAACGCTAACGCCTTTCACCAGCAACCAAACGGTCATTATCAGTCCGCCAGGAAACATCAACATCAGTAGCACGTCTGATGCGTAAGCGGGCGCGAGGATCAGCAGAAAGTTTCTGACGACAAATCCAATGCCTCCGATTGCCATCAGCACGCCGATGAACCTGGGAAGATAACCTGAACGAAAGATCAGGTACGAACGGACTATCCAGCCCATGCCGTAGTATGCGGTGAAGAGCATGCCCGCGTATCCATAGAACTTCAGCGACAGCAGGGCGAGCGAGTTGACCTGATCCGGCGTGAAGGTGTTGAGGTACGCGCGCCCAAGGATTAGCTGTGGCGCAAAATAGAAGAGTTCGGCGAAGGCGAAAGTAGCGGTGCCCATTAGTCCGAAGAACGCGGCCAGCAATGACAGTTGTTTGTTAACTGGTTTGAGCAACACGTACAGGATCAGCGCGAGCGCGGTGTCGCAGAGAGACTCGATCAGGAAGCTGGCGAAGCCGAGCCGGTAAAGAAAGTCGAAATTCCTCAGGTTGGCTGCCGTGGCCGTCGGATCAGCGGACACAATTAGCTTTGATGGAACGTAAGCTTCACCAAATCCGCCCGCAACCAACGAAAGCAGAAACAGGACTCCCGCAATTCTTGCGTACCTCTGTACATTCATCTCTTATTCCTCCACTCCAGATTTTCGTGATTGCTCGAACTCAGCACCCCAACCGCTTACCCTCTAAGACGATTAAGCTAGAGAAATGTTTCAGGTAGCCTGCGGAACAGGCGAAATCATAAAGCCTGGGGCGTAAGCCCCAGGTACCAAGCCCCAAATAAATAATTGAGCCCGCGAAGGAGTCTGTCGGAAAAAAGTTTCTCGGTGTTCTCCGTGCCTCCTTAGAAACTGCGTTTCTAAGGAGCGCGTATAACTAATGGAACGCCAGTGATTTATCGTGCATTTCGCGCCCCACAAAGTTTCATCTCGTTATCTGCTCGTCGCAGGGGCTTACGCCCCAGGCTTTATGCTGACACCCGCTTCGCGGGTTAGGAACATTTTCCCGGCGCAGTTATTGACGGCGTGAGTTTTGTTGATTGCATCTTCCGTGGCGTTCGGGCCAGCGAGGTCGTGGAAGCAAGCGGCTCGATTCTGTTTCGCAACGTCAAGATTGAACCAGCCGAGAAAGGCCGAAGTTTGAACTCGCGTCCACGTGGCCAAAAGGTTCGAGGACACGGGCCAGACCGAATTGAGAATCGCAGCATCGCCATCCTGTCCCCGAACCTCGTGAAGCATCTCGAACTCTTTGAGAAAATCGCTTACGAAGAACGCAACGCTACCTGATCTTCGGAATTAATGTTCAGCACTCGAATCGTAGTCCTGCCGGTAGCCGTCTTGCCGGCCAAATAGATTCCCTGCCACTCGAAATGGTCTTCCCACGACTGGCGTCGGGGATGAAACAACTGAATAATCTCACTTGTTTCGGGATCGATCCCGGTTAGATTCGTTCCTTTGTGAAGATTGCAATCGATGCAGGCAAGGGCGAGATTGTCGATGTCATCGCTGCCGCCGTGAATTTTGGGAATGACGTGCTCGACATGGAGCGCCGCCAGCGGCGAATCATCCTGATGCAGATGACAATATTCGCAAGCGTTTTGAGCACGCGCGCGAACCTGAGCCCTGGTCTGTGCGCTGATCATCTATGACTGGGAGTTGGCGATCTGCTGCGCTTGTCGCTTGAGAATGGCGACGAACTTGTTCGCCCGCACATAACCCGCGTATTCGGCGCGCTCGTCTTCCGTCAGTTCGCCTTCCGTTGATTTCTGAGCGAGTTCTTCGATGCGGGCTTGCAGTTGAGGGTCCGCGCGAAAACCGATCACTGCGTCAGCCTTTTCCGGTAAGACAATTTCCAGCATCGGCCGCACGCCGCGATCAAATGCCAGGCTTTCCGAGGTAGTTGCCATGCGCCGAACTTATCATGCTGATCTGAGTATTGGCAATGATTCGGGACCAGCTTTTCCCACATCTGCTTACTGCCTACTGCCTTCTGCTTCCTCTGTGTCCTCTGTGGTTAAAGGCCAGTTTCCCCGGCGCAGTTATTGACGGCGTAAGTTTTGTTGATTGTATCTTCCGTCGCGTTCGCTGCACGGAGGTTGTGGAAGCAAGCGGCTCGATCTTGTTTCGCAACGTCAAGATTGAACCGGCCGAGAAGGGCCGAAGCCTGAACTCGCGACCGACCTGGCCGTGAGTCGTTACCAGTAATTCGGTAGATTGAGAATCGCAAGATCGCAGGCTTGACCCCAATTGTGAATTAACTAACCGGGCTTGCCATCTTTGACGATGCCGTCGTCCGACATCTATTTTTTTGCCGGAGGTGAAGAACTTCCGGTTTTCCGCGGTCGCGAATGAACTGTACGGTCGCTCTTAGCGGTATTTAAGAGATATTGAGCGCCACCTGCCAGCTTAAATTTCTCTACAAGGTTTTGACGCTGTTTTCTGTCAATCTCAGAGAAATTTATATAATCTGCGACGAGTCGGCGCAGAACGTTGTAAGCGAAGCGATTCTTGCTGTCGAGTAGCTCTTTTCCAAAATCAACAAGCGCTTTTGCTGTTGGCGCATAGTTGTCTAGTCGAATGGCCGTCTCCACTAACGCATAACTTACCTGTTGTTTCTTTTCAAATACATCCGTGAAACTTTCGCGTAAATCGACATGGCCAATTGAGTGAGAAATCTTTTTAAGAACACCGTAGGCCATATCGTTATGGATCAAGACTAATAACTCGTCGAGCCGGCTCATTAGGCTTTGGGACTGAAGGCGGTCGTCATAATGACGGATCAAATGCTTCAGTATGTCTCCGAGTTCCTGAAGGTGGCGCTCATTCGTTTTGAAAATCGCATTGAGGAGCCGTAAACCCACATCAACACACTCCTGAATCAGTTTGTGTTTTAGATCTGCCCTGATTGTGCCGGAAAAGCTCTTTACTAGCTGTCCTACGAGTTCGATCATCTTTAGGGCAAACGCTGTCTTTGTGAAAACATCTAACTTGTCAGAGTACTTAACAAGATTCTTCTTATACCGGTCAATCATTGCCGTGTCGGCATCTTCGTCGGTGGTGCCTTCATGTTCGTCTTTGCTCAAGATCGGTAGGTTCGCAGGTACCGAAGACCAACCGGGCCTCGTCAAGAATATAGTTAATCAATTTTGTGTTGCTCTTTGCTTCATACACCAAGAACAAGAGGATACGTGTGTGAGGTTCGTAAACGATCGTTTCAACCATCATTTTGATAGATGCTCTTGCCTTTTTCTGTTCCGCAGAACCATCGTCCCCGAGTGCTTGAGCGAAATACTTCGCCACAAAAAAATCTCTCAGATGAGTCCCAACGAACTTCCAACTACCGTTGATTTGCTTGGTTAATATCTGGGATTTTCGCAGTTCGTCATTGAACTTCGCCGCGTTAATATTGCTTCGATACTCTTCATTATATTTTCTAATTACACCATTTAGTTCTTCATCTGAGATCTCATCAGCATTGTTGCTATACAGCCAGTGAGCGATCAATGAGACTACTAAGAAAGTGCGGTCTATTTCGACTGCGGTCTTGCCAAGTTCGCTGAGCCTAGCTGTTATTACCCCTTCATAAATATAGCCGATAGAACCGAATTGAGCGTTGGGATTCGTCTTGAAGCTCTCGATCAGCTGTAGCGCACCGAAGATATAGAACGGCGTAGAGGCGATCAGGCCGTTATTAATCGCTTCGCGTATCAATGTTCTTAACTGATTTTCATGACTAATCAATGTCGCATCTTCCATGCTCGCGTCGGCCTCAAACCGAACCCAGCGCCTAATGAGCTGCGTCCTTTGGGAAGGATCAAGAGGTAACATCTGGGAATGAACATAATCTGAAAGCTCCGGTTGTACAGCATTCGTTGATGAGAATTGTTGGATCTGCAAATCCGTATGAGCAAACACAACTACAAACTCGAAGTACTTATTCGCAGTTTGAAGTAGTTTATGCAGCGATTGCTGATTGAGGTTGTGGGAGTGGCCGAAATTGTCAATAATCAGTGCTCGTTTTTCTCTGGGCAGTTGGAGAAACCTGTCCCACAATTCGCGATCGTATTGCCGCGGAAACTCTTCGCGTAGGATCTTCTTGAAATGTTCCTGAGATGGTGAGTTAAACTTTGCGCCGTCAACTAACATCGTCGCGAGTTGCTGTTCGCGTAACTCCTTAAATAATTTCTTCGCGACAGTAGTTTTACCTTGCCACGTGTCTCCAAATATCAGCACTGTCTTTTTCTCGAAAATGAACTCCAAGAACTTCTCAGCTTCAATCTTCTTGGCGTACTTCTTTCCTCGGATTACGTCCTTGAGAGACATTTCCGATAAGCGTGGTGTTATGAAGAAATCCTCTAACTGAATGGCTCGGTTTCTACTATTTGCGGCGAGGGAGCCGAGGCCATTGAGATACGTTTCAAATTCAGGACGTAGATAAAATGATTGCTTTTGGAGGAAACCATTCCTAATAAAGTCCTGCCAGTCGTTCTCTTTCTTAACCTTGTATTCGGTGCCTTTCCGCCGAAATTCGAATAACTTTTGTTTCTTGTTGTCGAGATCGAGGATGATTAGGTTGAAACTGCTAGACTGAGGCTGGCTCCGTTCCTGAAGAGCGGGCGCTTTTATGACCTGATTCCCGACGCCAGTCTCTGGGTTTCGCTTGTAGAATATTTCGCGGTGATGCTCGTGTCCCGTCAGAATAATGTCAGAGTTTCGTTCAGTGACTCGTCTGAATTCACGCGCATTAGTGCTGTCGAGCCAGTTGTCGGGATGATGGAACAGGCTGATCGAGCATGCACCTTTCGATAGCTGTTCAGAATCACAGTTAATGAGATGAGTGGGGAAGACAAGCCTTCCCTGGTCTTCTTCTTTCTGCGATAACCAAGCGGTGTTGAATATATTGAAATAGAACGTATGAGAGTCGATCTGTCTCTCTATTTGGTAATAAATGTCTGGCTTGGATGGGTATCCGAGTGTTGGTTCAAGGTTATTTGCAAACGAAAAAAAGTTGTCATGAACTGAAAGGCAGCCGTTGAAAATGCTATCCCCTCTCTCCACATCGCTCGCCGCACTTACAACCGTATTGATGAATGATTGTCTTGCCTTTGCATCAAGTTTCCCATTTGCGAAATTGCAATCGTGGTTCCCGGGAGCAAATATGAGAGAAACTGTGGCTCCTGACTGCTGATGTAGGTAATTTCGGAGAGTAGTAAAGAACTCGTGAGCTTGCACATAGTGTTCTGGAAGGCCTTTATTAGCAATGTCACCGGTTACTATTACAAAAATAATGTTTAGCTCTTCCCACGTTCCCAAAACGGCTTGTCCTATTTTTTGGGCCTTGTCGATTATCCAGTCATTTTGATCTTCAATATGAATATCGCTTAAGTGTAGGATTCCGACCTTCATAACGACGTAATACCTCCAGAAGTTCAGACTCGGGCGTGTTCTAAGGTGCTGCGGTTGGCTTGCTCCGACTGTGAGAAAGTCGCCGCGCCGTGGAGTTTCGATTATATATCCCACAAGCGGCTCACCTTATGTGTAACGATCGAATGATAGACCCGACGAGATAGACCGTCAATAATGCCAATCACCTCAACATCGACTGGATGTGAATCTTTTGCTCATCCCGTCCCCCTAACCCAATGACTACTACGCCTCTCCCCGAACAGATCGAACTCCATCGCGATCGCATGTGGCGGCGCGACGAAGACCTCCGCATTGAAAGCGCGGTTGACGCCGAACGTTTCATCGAAAAGAAACCCAAACCGGGGTCAGGCTTGCGATTTGTGCGATTTTCAATCAACAAATCTCACGGGGAAATATTATGTGAGCCAGGTTCGCCTCAACTGGTATTGGCTGCGAATTCTTATTTCGGTGAAATGAACAACCGGGCGACTGTGGAACCGAAGTGTTTCGTCTCCCTGATTGCTATAATGACGCGATGCCTTATAAATACCTCTTCTTTGACGACTACTCGGAAGGCGCGCACCCCTCGATTTTGGAGGCCCTGGCGCGAACCAACCTACAGCAGCAACCCGGATATGTAATGGACGCGTTTGCGATCCAGGCGGCTGGATTCATTCGAGAGAGATTTGGCTGTCCTCAAGCCGAAGTGCACTTTGTCTCGAGCGGCACGCAAGCAAACCTGGCAGTCTTATCAGCCATCTTGAACCCTTGGGAGTCCGTGATCGCGACGGAGTCGGGCCACATCAATACACATGAAGCCGGCGCCGTAGAAGCAACCGGGCACAAAGTTAATACAGTTAAAGGACACCAGGGAAAAGTTCGTCCGGCTGAAATCCAGGAAGTGGTCGAGATGCACAACTTCGATCAGATGGTCGTGCCCAGGGCACTGTACATCTCACAATCCACCGAGCTTGGGACGGTTTATACGAGCGCCGAGCTAACCGCCCTTTCCGAAAAGTGTAAGGAGCATGGCCTTCAACTTTATCTTGATGGAGCGCGACTTGGCGCGGCGCTGGCTTCCCGGGCATGCGATCTCAGTCCGGAAGCCGTCGCAAAACTCGTCGACGTGTTTTATATCGGCGGGACGAAGAATGGCGCCCTGATTGGAGAGGCGATTGTGATTGTGAATCCGGAGCTCTGTGATCACTTTCGCTACAACCTGCGACAGCGCGGCGGACTTCTGGCCAAGGGACGAGCGGTGAGCCTGCAGTTCCTTGAGCTGTTTCGTGACAATTTGTATTTCGAGATCGCGAGACATGCGAATGACCTGGCTGCTCAACTGGAAGCCGGCATCAGAGAATGCGGTTATCAAATTCTGGTTGACGCTCCGACAAATCAGGTTTTTCCGATTTTCCCGGATCCGGTCATCGAGCGCCTGCAGCAGGAGTATGGGTTTCATGTGTGGGAGAAATTCGACCCGCAACACTCCGTCATTCGACTGGTGACTTCCTGGGCCACCAGGGAGAATGCTGTCTCTGAGTTTTTAAGTACACTGAAAACTTGCGTTCAATAGACGCAAGGAGATTCCCGTGACGGCCCTAAAATCTTTTCACCTCTCGGAAGTGGCAACGCGACTTCCGAGAGGCGATGTTCTTTTTAGTCATGCATGTCGCTATAAACATTTCGCTCGTCCGGAGGGGCGCGCTAGCGCCAATTTTGAGTGCGCCGGCAAAGTCCCGACTTGTCGGGACGACGACGGCGCTTTGGATGATTGGGCCGATCCAAAGCGCTGTCGCGCTACGACCACCCCAGCGCGGCTGCCGCGCTGGGGACCCCGGTGATTGCCACCGCACTCCAAATCTGTCGCTCGCTTAACCAGCATCGCGTGGTTGCCTCCCTTGCTTGGGAACTCTAGAATGTCGCCACTCGAATTCACCGGTGGGGGAGCGTCCGGCGTTGCAACTCCAACAGTTCGTTGTCGTCGTACCTGCCCTGGCTTTCGCGCCGTTTGGCATGCCGCCGATAGCATTCTGGATGTATGTTTGTACGACGTTGCTTTTCATCATCGGCCTCATCAAGATTTTCAGAGAACTGCCGCAGGAACATGGCGTGGACAAGATCATGCCGTTTGGCCGGCTGTTTTTTGCGATTCCCATGGCCGTTTTTGGTTCCGAGCATTTCACCGCCACCGCAGGTATTGCGGCCCTCGTTCCACGCTGGATTCCGGCGCATACCTTCTGGGTGTACCTGGTGGGCGCCGGTTTTCTTTGCGCGGCGCTCAGTATTACGGTTCTCGTTCAGGCACGGCTCGCAGCGGCTCTCGTTGGAATGACGATGCTGATCTTCGTACTCGTAATGGACTTGCCTGGCACCCTGGCGCATCCACACAACAGATTTTTTTGGGCCCTGGCTCTGAGACAACTCGCCTTCAGCGGCGGCGCTTTCGCTTTCGCGATGTCGCCGTGGAGCACTCGGCCGAGACATCCATCGCGCGCACAACTGACGAAGGCACTGACCGCGATGCCGCGATTCTTCATAGGGATTCCGTCGCTGTTCTATGGCGTTGAGCATCTGCTGCACCCGGAATTCGTGCCGGGAATTCCGCTGCAAAAGCTCACTCCCGAGTGGATTCCCGGGCGAATCTTGTTGAGTTATTTTGTTGGGGTGATTCTGATTCTCGCAGGCGTCTGCTTGCTCGTGAACAAGAAAACGCGCCTGGCAGCCACGTCTTTAGGGCTCACGATTCTGCTGACGGTGTTATGGATTTACCTGCCGATGCTGCTCGCAGCGCCCACAGACGTGGTGGCGCTGAATTATTTCTTCGACACGCTGCTTTTCAGCGGAGCCATCCTGCTGTTGGCAAACGCGTCGGACAAGGAAACAACTGTGGCGCGGACTTGATGCGAAATCAAAATCTTGATCAAGCGGGGTCAGGCCTGCGGTCTTTACAATTCGAAGCGCCTGACGAGCTCTCGTCTCCGTGCATGTTGAGATCTCCAAGCACTAACCTTTAATGAGACCCAACCCAAGGCAGTTAGTTTCCCTCTCTCTCTATCCTTGCCGCGGGCCGCTTCCATTCTTTGTACCATTCTGGCCAGCTTACTCTTAGCGTTCAGCGATATTAGAAACCAACCCAAGCCTTGCCCGCAAAACTGTTCACTCTAACGAGCACTTGCGCATTGTTCTGAGACATGTCTCTTAAGTTCTATCCAGCTAATAGCGCGGTTTGCGCGCGGCACACCGATTGAACTCCTCGTAAGGACCTCGGAGACATATGACGGAGGGGAAATTAGAAAACGCCCCGGTCGATGTTTAATTTAGTTCGAATCAAGCAGTGCGATAACGTCAAGTATTGAAGGTTAATCGGAGAAGGTCGATGAAAAAACCATTGATCAGAATTGTTAAGAGAGCGCAACGAGTACGCCAGCAGGCGCCATCCGAAACTGGACTCCTGCCCGATTCCAACAAATGGTCTCAAGCGGTTCGTTCGTGGGTCGCGGAGTTTCAGAAGCATGCTCGCGATGGATCTCCTCCGGCATTTGATCGGTTGTTCCAACCAACGCGACGCCTCTCTTAGCGTAGCGAAGCGGCATAGCACACTAAAATTACTTTGGGGAGGAATCATGGCTGACAATGGCAACGGAGGAGGCAGGGTCTGTCCCTCATTTGCCCACCATCAGAATTGAAAACGAGCCTGGCACCATCGAACCACGGGCAGGGCGCCCTGCTGGTCCTGTTGGCGCATTAGCCGGAGGCGGCCCGAACTCAGCCGTCATGGTTAGCACGTGATTAGTTTTTGTATCCAGAGCCATTGTCTTGGCGCCAGCCATCGTTTGCAGCGTCTGCTTTACTACGAAACTCGTGGAACTGTTCTCCTTAATAAATGTCATCGTGCCGGCGCCTTCCGCGCTGATGGCTTCCATGGTCGCGGGATTGAACTCGACGGTGTCCACACCCGTCCCGG
>WNFT01013961.1_pt2 | contig 13473 bp, 16 predicted proteins | sample 5400191 | NCBI WGS metagenome assembly WNFT01 (sample SAMN13153359, study PRJNA577476) | soil metagenome | isolation source: 80 cm saprolite under Madrone tree | place: USA:California | collected 2016-06-14
GTCGTCCCCGGGGTTCACCTGGGCCGACTTCGATCCCGACCTCTGGCGGGTGCGCGCGGCGGGCGGGATCTTCCTCGTGGGTGCCCTGGCCGCCGGCTTCTTCGCCTGGCGCCCCGAGAACGCGGTGGCCGACTTCGACGGCGCGCCCTGGCTGGAGATCGCCCTGGGCCAGCTGGTCCTGGCCCTCGGCCTTCTGCCCGGCTGGGAGCTGGCGCGCAAGCTCGTGCGGGGCGTGGTGGCGCTGCTGGCCATCGGGATGTTTCCCGTGATGGGGATCCTGTTCGCCCAGGGCGTGCGCGGCGCCGCCCTGTTTGCCATCGCCTCGGTCTGGCTGGTGACCTCCGGGCTCTTCGCGCTCCTGAACCCCTGGCTCTCCTGGAAGCGGCTGGTCCTCTCCCTGCTGCCCATCCTGGCCGGCGCCTACGGGGCGTTCCGCTTCGGGTACGCGCCGGAGACCGCGTCCGGTCACGCGATCCGCGAGTCGGCCATCCCCGACCGCCGCTTCACGGACGCGTCGCTCGGTCTCTCCTTCGAGGCCCCCCGCGGCTGGCTGATCCTCAAGAAGGACACCACCCTCATGAAGGCGCCGGCCGACGCGCGCCTCCTGGTGGCGGAGCCCCGCACCGGGGGCTTCGGCTACCTCGTCGCGGAGTCCTCTCCCCGCGGCATAGCCACCCTCGACCAGTACCTCGACCGGCTTCTCGCGGAGCGGCGCCGGGCCGTTCCCTCCCTCAGGGAGCTGGGCCGGGCGGACAGCCTCGTGGGACGGCTCCCCGGCCGCAAGTCGGCGGGAAGCTGGGACGACCTGGGGGTGAAGCAGCGCGACCTCACGCTCGCCTGGAAGGACGGCTGGGTCTATTTCGGCCTCGTCTCGTGGATCCCCGAGGAAGGGGCCGCGCGCCCGCAGGCCCTCGACGCCCTGGTTACGGGGTTCTCCACCCAGGGCAACCTGGCGGACCGCCTCCAGAAGGCCGTGCAGAAGGTCACGGAGGAGGTGCCGCAGCTTTCCGCCCCCGCGGCCGAGGTGCTGATGGGCCAGAGCGAGGCCAAGCTGCTCGAGCCGGACCTCGCCTTCCGGCGGTCGATCGAGGCCCTCGTCCGGTCCCTGCCTTCGCTCTCCAAGGCGGAGACCCAGGAGCTCTCCCAGCTCACCACCGCGACCTACGGCGCGCTCGCGTCGGCGAAGGATCGCGGCCGCCTGGCGGCCTACTTCGAGCGCGTCCGCGGGCGCCAGGCCACGAGCTCCCAGGAAGACCGCGAGATGTGCCAGCTCATGAAGACGGCCCTCCTCTCCCTGCCCGCCGCCCACCGCATTCGCCTGCAGGCGTTCTACGAGAGGGCCATCCGATCCGCGACGACCTCCTAGGCTGTCTGACCAGACTCTATCCGCACGGCGGAACATCGTCCCGCCCCCTCGCGGCGTCCACGGTGGCGCGAATCGCGTCCACGACCGCCTCCGGCTGGCCCAAGGCAATGCCGTGACTCGAGTGCTCGGCAATGACCTGACATCACCGTTGCGACAACCCGACCTGGTCGCGTTGCAGGTCTCGCCACAGCGGATCGGCGCCCCGTCCCGCGGTCACGACGACCACGGGGATGGCCAACCGGCGGCGACTGGCTCTCACCTCGGCCGCACTCTCCGGCAAGTGGGTGCCCTCGTCCGCGGTAGCCCGATACGCAGAGGCGCGGAAAGCCGTCGCGCGAGCGAAGCCCCTCACCGACGGTTCCAGGGAGTCTGGCGGCAGACCGAACGACACGCCGAGGAGTCGAAACACTCCGACCGAGGACAGAAGGGGCACGAAGGGAGCGATCCGCGGAACCTCGACCTCCTGGTCCTCGTGCGACGCATCGACGAGCACGAGACCCGCTACGCGCTCGGCGTGTTCAGACGCGAAGAGGCGCACGGTGAAGCCGCCGATTGAGGCCCCTACGAGAATCAGCGGTCCGCCGATTCCGGTGCGGTCGAGCAGGAGCGCGAGCTCGCGCGCGATCCGGCGGGTCGTCCGGGGGGACGGCCCCGCATCGCTGTAACCCATTCCCGCTCGATCGTAGGAGCAGACCCGGGTGAATCTGGCGACCTCGGGCTGGACAAAGCCCCAATCGAAGCTCGAGCCCCCGAGGCCGCTCTCGAGAACGACCGAAGGGGTTCCGACCCCCGTGCACCAGACATGAAGCTTGTGCCCTCCGACGTCCACGAGACGCCCGGGCGGTGGGTTCGCCGCCAGGTCCCTCCGGGTCGCGGTCCATTGGTAGGCGGCACCGGCAAGCGCGCCCAGGATCACTAGGCCGCAGAGCCCGACGAGAATGCGCCGCGTCCAATGCCACATGCTCGATCTCCGCCCGATGCCTCTTTCGCTAGCCTCGAGCCAGCTTGAGGTTGGCGAAGTCGCCGCCCGAGGTGTTCCCCACCCAGGGACCGACCAAACCCTTCCTGCGGTCGCTCAACTGGTCGACGACCAGGCTGGGCTCCTTCGCATCACCGACGAAGACGCTCACCTTCGGGCTCGCGACCACGACGCGCACGTGGAACCAGGCGTTGGGATCCGGCACGGGATTCACGGCCTTCTCGTACTTGCCCGGCTGCTCGGCTCGCAGCTTCTGCCACGTATAGGTGGGATGGGCAATGTACTGGACGGCGCGGATGCGTCTTGCCGGGTCTTCCGCCTTGAAGTTGAACGGACGGAAGTAGATCGCGTCGTAGGTCGCTCCATCGACGCCATGAAAGGCCACGCCCACGAAACTCTGTTGCTGAACGTCCTTGCCCCTGACATCGAGCTCGATGGTTCCGTTGGCGAACTCGATCCCTGGCAGGTACGCCGCGCCCTCGCCGGGGCCTTCACCAAGGTGAACGCCCCTCCTGGCTCCATCGGTGAGGCTGCTCACGCTGCGGTTGAGGGCTTTCAAGCCCTTACCTTCGGCGAGCGCAGCCAGGTCAGGTTCGATCGTCTTGTCCTGTCCGACGAGCCTGGAAGCCGTGGAGAGTCCAACCACCCCGCCAAACGTAGCGATCACGAAGCGCCGCCTGTTCATGGCTTGCCTCTCGTTTTCCGCTGATTGTCTTTTGAGCCACGGGTACGAGCCCTAAGAGGCATTCTGCTTCTGCGGAACACCCGGATCAGCTGCGCGGGCGGCGCCGCTTCGCCTTCGCGGACCTCGTCACCTTCAGACGCTTGCTCGGCAACGTGGTTGGACGCCTCAGGGCCTTGGTTGCTCGCAGAGTCCTGCGAAGAGCTTCGTTCACAGCCGCGTCGGTTGGGAAGGCCTTGGCAATGTCTGGCTCGAGGAGCGCGAGATTCACGCCCGCTCTGTACCGCTCGTAGTACTTGCCGCGGACGCCCCCGCTGAGGGAGGAGAAGTCGTACTCGGGCAACAGATCGTCCTCTGGTTCGGGCCTACTTGCCTTGCTCATAGAACCTTCGCTCGGTCGGGGTCGCTGCCCTGGCGCTGATGAGACGAATCGCTTCTCCCCGGTCGGTATGCGCCACTACAAGGATACGCCCAGACGCGGAGGAACCGATGGTGAGGTAGCGCTGCTCGTCTATGGAATGCGCCGGGTCGGGGAACGTAGTCGAGAGGGGATCGCCGGCCGTCACCTCGTGCCGCTGGCCGGAGCCGCCGACCACCCGGCACCAGCTCTCGGTGATCAGCTTTGCCTGCTCGCCGTCACCCTCCAGCCAGTAGCTGAACCCGCCGTACATGCCGGGAACCGGGAACCAGGCCTTCGGTTGGCCCGACTCCAGCAGGGGAGCCAGCTCGGGAAGGGGCAGTTCGTGACGATCGACCAGCTCGGCGGCACGCTCGCGAATGACCTCGTGGAAAGGCCGCTCGATGGCTCGCAGGGTCTCTTCAGGAATCTGGCGCATACCCCTTCATGCGGGAAGCTCGCCTCCGGGGGGACCAAAGAAGACCACCCAGACCGCGAGGTCCTCGCCGAAGTCCTCCCATCGATGCTCGATTCCGGCGGCGACGAAGAGGCAATCGCCGGCTTGGAATGACTCGCGCTTGCCCCCGTGCAGCAGGACGCCTCGGCCGCGGATGACGACGTAGATCTCGTCCTGTGCGTGAGACGTCTGTTGGTTGGGAGGCAGGGGCCGCGAGAACTTGACGTCGAGGCTGCCGCGCCGCAGAAGGCTGATCGAGCGCTCGCCGCGGGGACCCGGGATGTCTGCCTGGGCCGCTGCGAAGTGGATGACCCGGCTGCCGCTCATGCCGTACTCCCCGGGCGCCTTGCGAACTTGAGATGGGTCACCCCGGGGGCGGCGACCGTACGCACGAGCTCGAGCCTGTGCACGCCCTCGCCGACCCCATCGAACAGCCGCTCGCCGCTGCCCAGGAGAGTCGGCGCGAGGCTGATCTCCATCTCGTCCACGAGGCCGGCCGCGAGGTACTGCTGGGCGGCCTTCGCTCCCCCGGCGAGCGACACATCCTGGCCGGCGGCGGCTCGGCGCGCCTGCTCGAGCGCCGCCTCGATGCCGCCCGTCACGAACGTGAAGGTCGTTCCCCCCTCGAGGCGGAGTGGCTCGCGTGGCTGATGGGTGAGCACGAACACAGGGTGATGGAACGGCGGGCGGACTCCCCACCAGCCATTCCACGGCTTCCTGGCATCCCAGGGGCCCGGGTGGCCGCCAAACATGTTGCGCCCCATCACGGTGGCCCCGATGTTGGCGAGCGAATCCTCGACCACGCGCGTGCTTTCGTTGACCTCTCCGCCGGGAAGGCCGTGCATCGAGCGCCAGGCCGCGAGGGGCACCACCCACTCGTGCAGACGCATGCCGCCAATCCCGAGCGGATTGTCGACGCTCTGGTCGGGACCGGCCACGAACCCGTCGAGCGACATCGAGATCTTGAGGCGCAGCCTCGACATGTGATACCTCGCCCTGAAGCAAGCCCCCGCGGCACGTCCCCGAAGCATAGCTCGTAAGTTGCTCCTTGCCCATCGATTGCAAACATTGACTTTTTGGTATGGATTGCCTATTCTCGGGGCGGGGAGACGGTCCATCATGCTCGAAATCAAGAACCTCCACGCAAAAGTCGGCGATCGGGAGATCCTGCGCGGGCTCGACCTCAGCGTCCGGGCGGGCGAGGTCCACGCGATCATGGGGCCGAACGGCTCCGGCAAGAGCACGCTCGCCCACGTGCTGGCGGGCCGGCCGGGCTACACCGTCACCGAAGGGAGCGTGCGCTACAAGGGCAAGGACCTCCTGGCCCTCTCCCCGGAGGAGCGGGCCCGCGAGGGCGTGTTCCTGGCCTTCCAGTACCCGGTCGAGATCCCCGGGGTCAGCAACGCCTACTTCCTGAAGGCGGCCCTCAATGCGATCCGCAAGCACCGCGGCCTGCCCGAGCTGGACGCCATGGACTTCCTGGCCCTGGTCAAGACGAAGGCGAGCGTGGTGGAGATGGACGAGGCGCTCGTGAAGCGGCCGGTGAACGAGGGCTTCTCGGGCGGGGAGAAGAAGCGGAACGAGATCTTCCAGATGTCGGTGCTGGAGCCGACCCTGGCCGTGCTCGACGAGACCGACTCCGGCCTCGACATCGACGCCCTGCGCATCGTCGCGAACGGCGTGAACCAGCGCCGCCATCCCGAGCGGTCGATGGTGGTGGTGACCCACTACCAGCGGCTGCTGAACTACATCGTTCCCGACTTCGTCCACGTCCTGGTCGAGGGCCGCATCGTGGTCTCGGGAGGGAAGGAGATGGCGGTCCAGCTCGAGGAGAAGGGCTACTCCTGGCTGGAGAAGGAACCGGCTCCAGCCAGCGTGCGATGAAGATCAAGCGCGAAGGATGGACAAGAGGGCGCGGAGCCGGACGTAGATCAGCGTTCCCCTCCCCCTGCGTGGGGAGGGATAGAGTGGGGGGTCGAAAATGATGGCGGTCGCGGAGGATCGCGACGTCTTCCGGGCGACTTTCGAGCGCTTCGCGGCCCGGCGCGCGGATGCCGATGCGCCCTGGCTCGACCGGCATCGGACCGCGGCCATGGCCCGGTTCGTCGAGAAGGGCTTCCCGACCACGCGCGAAGAGGCCTGGCGGAAGACGAGCGTGGCGCGCATCGCCCGCACCGCCTTCCGGCCGGCGGACGTCAGCCTCTCCGGAGCGGAGGCGCTCTCCGGCCTCGACCTGCCCGGCTTCCACGGCCCACGGCTCGTCTTCGTCAACGGGCGCTGGTCGGCAGAGCTGTCCACCCCCGGCCCCGCCCGTCCGGGCCTGCGCGAGGTCCTGGCGCGGCAGCCTGCTCGCCTCGAGCCGCTCCTCACCCGCATGATCGGCGACTCGGGCCACGTCTTCGCCGACTTGAACACCGCGTTCCTCGAAGACGGCGCGGTCGTCTTCGTGGCTCCCGGGACGGTGCTCGAGGAGCCGGTCCATCTCGTCTACCTGTCCGTCAACCCCCAGCCCGAGCCCACCGTTTCCTTCCCGCGCACCCTGATCGTGGCCGGCCGGGGGAGCGAGGCCCGCCTCGTCGAGAGCTACGGCGGCAAGAACGGCGAGGCCTACCTCACGGACGCGGTGACGGAGGTGCTGGTCGAGGAGGGGGCCGCCCTCGACCACTACAAGCTGCAGCGGGAGGGCGAGAGCGCCTTCCACCTCGCGACCCTCGCCGTCCGTCAGGGCCGCCACGCGCGCTTCACGGACCACGCGATCAGCCTCGGGGCCGCTCTCGCCCGCAACGACATCGGGGTGCTCTTCGGGGGCGAGGGGGGCGAGTGCGCGCTGAACGGCCTGTTCCTCGCGGACGGGGAGCGGCACACGGACACCCACACCCGCATCGACCACGCGGTGCCGCACTGCTCCAGCCGCGAGCTGTACAAGGGGATCCTGGACGGGTCGGCGCGCGGCGTCTTCGACGGCCTGATCGTGGTGAGGCCCGGCGCCCAGAAGACGGACGCCTGGCAGACCAACAAGAACCTGCTCCTGTCGCGGCACGCCCTCGTGGAAAGCACCCCCCGGCTGGAGATCCTCGCCGACGACGTGAAGTGCAAGCACGGCTCCACCACCGGGCAGCTCGACCCCGTGGCTCTCTTCTACTTGCGCTCGCGGGGGATCGCGGAGGCGGCGGCCCGGGCCGTCCTCACCTACGCCTTCGCGAGCGACCTCGTCCAGCGCATCCGGGTGGAGCCCCTGCGCAGAGCGGTGGAGGCCTGCCTCCAGTCGCGTTTGCCGAGTCCCCTGGAGATCAAGGAGGCGTTCGCATGAGCGCGGAGCGTGCCGCCCCGAGCGTCGCGGGCTACGACGTGGAGGCGGTGCGGCGGGACTTTCCGATCCTGGGCACCACCGTCCACGACAAGCCGCTCGTCTACCTGGACAGCGCGGCCAGCGCCCAGAAGCCGCGCGCGGTGATCGAGGCCGAGCGCGAGCTCTACGAGGGCTACTACTCGAACGTCCACCGCGGCGTCCACCAGCTCTCGGTGCAGTCCACCGAGGCCTACGAGGCGGCCCGCGGCAAGGCGCGGGCCTTCCTGGGCGCGCGGGAGAGCCGCGAGGTCATCTTCGTCCGGGGCACCACCGAGGCCATCAACCTGGTGGCCCAGACCTTCGGCCGCCAGAGCCTGAAGCCGGGGGACGAGGTGCTGATCACGGGACTCGAGCACCACTCGAACATCGTGCCCTGGCAGATCCTGTGCGAGCAGACGGGGGCCTCCCTCGTGGTCGCCCCCATCAACGACGCGGGCGAGGTGGAGCTTCCCGTCTTCGAGAAGCGGCTTTCCCCCCGGACGAAGATCGTCGCCCTCTCCCACGTCTCGAACGCCCTGGGGACGATCAACCCCGTGAAGCGCATGACCGCCCTGGCCCACGCGGTGGGGGCGGCGGTGCTGATCGACGGGGCGCAGGGGGCACCCCACCTGGCCATCGACGTGGTGGACCTCGACTGCGACTTCTACGCCTTCTCCGGGCACAAGCTCTACGGGCCCTCGGGCATCGGCGTGCTTTACGGGAAGGCGGAGAGGCTGGAGGCGATGCCCCCCTGGCAGGGGGGCGGGGACATGATCGCCTCCGTCACCTTCGAGAAGACGACCTACAACGTCATCCCCCACAAGTTCGAGGCGGGGACCCCGAACATCGCGGGGGTGATCGGGCTCGGCGCGGCCATCGACTACGTGACCGGCCTCGGCCTTTCCAGAATCGCCGCCCACGAGGACGAGCTGCTCCGCTACGGGACCGAGCGCCTCCAGGCGATCCCGGGGGTGCGGATCGTGGGCACGGCGAAGGACAAGGTGGGGGTGCTCTCCTTCGTGCTGGACGGCATCCACCCCCACGACGTGGGGACCGTGCTCGACTACGAGGGGATCGCGGTGCGCACCGGCCACCACTGCGCCCAGCCGGTGATGGACCGCTACGGCCTGCCCGCCACCGCCCGGGCCTCCCTGGCCTGCTTCAACACCCGGGCGGACCTGGACGCCCTCTGCCGCGGGATCGTGAAGGTCCAGGAGATGTTCCGGTGAGCACGACCGAGCTCCGGGAGCTGTACCAGGAGGTCATCCTCGACCACTCGAAGCGGCCGCGGAACTTCCGCGAGATCGCTTCCGCCACCTCCCGGGCGGACGGCTTCAACCCCCTCTGCGGCGACAAAGCCACCGTCTTCGTCCAGCTCGAAGGAGACGTGGTCCGCGACGTGAGCTTCAAGGGGGCGGGCTGCTCGATCTCCACCGCGTCCGCCTCCATGATGACGGAGGCCCTCCGGGGCAAGACCCGTTCGGAAGCGGAGGCCCTCTTCGAGCGCTTCCACCGCCTGGTGACGAGCGACCCCTCCCGGGCCCGCGAGAACGCCCCTCCCGACCTCGGCAAGCTGACCGTGTTCGCTGGGGTCTCGGAGTTCCCGGTGCGGGTGAAGTGCGCCTCCCTGCCCTGGCACACCTTCAAGGCCGCGCTCTCGGGCGAGGGCAAGGCCTCGACGGAGTAAGGAAGCCCATGCGCGAAGCCCGTACGCTCTCCCGCGACATCGAGGTGGCGGCCATCCCCTACGGGGACAAGCTCACCCTCACCGCGGGGACCACCGTCTACCTGACCCAGGCCCTCGGCGGCTCCTACACCGTGATGACGGACCACGGCTACATGGTCCGCATCGAGGGGAAGGACGCCGACGCGATCGGGGAGGAGCCCACCAAACCCGTGACCGAGGCCGACCTCGCGGGCCGCTCGGTCGAGCAGCTCGCCTGGGAGCAGCTCAAGACCTGCTTCGATCCCGAGATCCCGGTCAACATCGTGGACCTGGGGCTCGTCTACAAGTGCGAGGCGGCGCCCCTGCCGCAGGGGGGCGAGAAGGTCACCGTGCAGTTCACCCTCACCGCCCCCGGCTGCGGGATGGGGGACTACCTGAAGCAGGACGTGGAGCAGAAGATCCTCGGCCTGCCCGGGGTGAAGGAGGCCGACGTGCAGGTGGTGCTCGACCCCCCCTGGAGCCAGACCATGATGTCCGACGCCGCGCGACTGCAACTGGGGATGATGTGATGATCCACGGACACCGGGCAGCGGGCGGCGAGTGGAGCCGAATTCATTTCGGCGGAGCGAGCGGGGGGTCCGGGGGGCGCGACCACAGCGCCCCCCGGCTCGATCAATGAAGCTGAGCTCGCAGGAAGAGTTCGGGCTGCGCTGCCTGCTCCAGATCGCCCGCATGGGCGACGGGGGCAGCCTGACCATCACCGAGATGAGCCAGCGCGAGGGGATCTCCGCCCCCAACGTGGCGAAGATCATGCGCATCCTGCGGCGGGCGGGGCTGGTGAAGAGCACACGGGGCAAGGCGGGTGGGTACAGCCTGTCCCGGCCCGCGGCGGAGCTCCCGGTGGGCGAGGTCCTGGGATCCCTGGGCGGTCGGCTCTACGACGCGGGGTTCTGCGACCGCCACTCCGGCCTCGAGCAGCTCTGCCTGAACAACTCGGACTGCTCGATCCGTCCGGTGCTCCGCCACATCCAGGAGGCGGTGGACCAGGTCCTGGGACGGCTCACCATCCAGAGCCTGCTGCGCACCGAGCGCGAGGTCACCCTATCGATGGGTCCCCGCGCGGTGCCCCTTCCCCTCTCGACCCGGCCCTCCTGAAGAGCGTTCGTCTCGCCCTCGTCGGCTTCGGCAACGTGGGGCGCCGCTTCGCCGAGCTCCTCCGTGGACCCTACGGCCGCGTCCTCCGAAGGCAGGGCCTGCGCATTCGGGTCACCGGCATCGCCACCGCGCGCCACGGCCTCGCCATCGCGCCCCGCGGCCTCGACCTCGGCCGCTGCCTGCGCCAGGTCCGCTCCGGCGGCTCCCTCGACCGCCTCCACCACGGGACCCGCCCCGCCACCGTCCTCGATTTCGTGGCCCGCGTCCCCGCCGATGTCCTGCTCGAAGTGACGGCCCTCGACCCGCGGCGCGGCGAGCCCGCGGTCTCCCACGTGAAGGCCGCCCTCGCTCGGGGGCTCCACGTGGTGACCGCGAACAAGGGGCCGGTCGCCTTCGCGCTGCGCCCCCTCACGGCCCTCGCCCGCCGGAAGGGCCGGCGCTTCCTCTACGAGAGCGCGGTGATGGACGGCACCCCGATCTTCAACCTCGTGGCCCGCTGCCTGCCCGGCGTCCGCCTCCGCGGCTTCCGGGGGACCCTCAACAGCACCACCAGCCTCATCCTGTCCCGAATGGAGGAAGGCCTGACCGCGAGGGGCGCGCTGCGGGAGGCGCAGCGGCGGGGGATCGCGGAAGCCGACCCCCGCCACGACCTCGACGGCTGGGACTCGGCGGTCAAGGGCTGCGCGCTGGCCAACGCGCTGCTGGGGGCAAGGGTCACCCCGGCGCAGGTACGTCGACGCGGCATCGCCGCGATCACGCCCAAGGAGGTGCGGCGCGCGCTGCGGGCAAGGACGCGGCTGCGGCTGGTGGTGCGGGGCGGGCGCGAGGACCGGCGGGTGCGTGTCAGCGTGGGGCCCGAGCGCGTCCCCTTCGGCGACCCGCTCTCGGGATCGGGCCCCGACGCGGCCCTCGTCCTGGAGACGGACCTCATGGGCGAGATCGGCGTGTTCGAGCGCGGGGCGACCGTGGACCAGACCGCCTACGGGCTGCTCTCCGATCTGCTGGAGGCCGTGCGCAGACCGCGCGGGAAGCGGCCGCTATAATCCGTCGCGGAGATGACCTTGTCGCCCCCACCCCGGGCCCTCGCCGTCGCCGCGCTCGTCGCCGGGGGGCTGGTGGCCCAGCCGGTCCGGGCCGAGGAGGTGCTCGTCTTCGCCGCGGCCAGCCTGACCGACGCCCTCAGGGAAGTCGGGCGCGGCTTCGAGGCCGCCACCGGGCACACCGTGGCCTTCAACTTCGGCGGCTCGAGCGACCTCGCCCGGCAGATCGAGGCGGGGGCTCCCGCCGACGTCTTCTTCTCCGCGGACCTCGCGCGCATGGACGAGCTCGAGCAGGCGGGTCTCGTGCGGAAGGAGGATCGGGTGAGCCTCCTCTCCAACATCCTGGTGGTGATCGTCCCCGCGGCCTCCCCGGCGGTGGTGAAGGCGCCCTCCGATCTCGCGGGGTTCCGACGCCTCGCGCTGGCGAACCCCGAGTCCGTCCCCGCGGGGGTCTACGCGAGGACGTGGCTGGCCTCCCTCGGCCTGTGGGAGAGCCTGAAGGACCGGGTGGTCCCCACCCTAGACGTGCGGGCGGCCCTGGCCGCGGTCGAGGCCGAGAACGCGGAGGCGGGGATCGTCTATCGAACGGACGCCGCGCTGTCGAAGCGGGTGCGCGTCGCCCTCGAGGTGCCGCGCGACCGGGGGCCGAAGATCACCTACGCCCTGGCGGCCTTGGCCAGCGCGGGGAGGGCGGGAACCCGGGCCCTCCGTGCCTACCTGGTCTCCCCTGCGGCGCTCGAGGTGTACCGGCGCCACGGCTTCGAGATCATCGCCCCGAGCTGAGGTGCTGAGCCCCGAGGAGACGCGGGTCGTCCTTTTCACCCTCGGGGTGGCGGCCCTGGCGACGCTCCTGATCCTGCCCCCGGGCGTGGCGGCCGGGCTGTTGCTCGCCCGCTACCGCGGTCCCGGCAAGGGCCTCGTCGAGACCCTCCTCTCCCTGCCCCTGGTGCTGCCCCCGACCGCGGTCGGCATCCTCCTGCTCTCCGCCCTCGCCCGGCGCGGGCCGCTGGGATCCTGGCTGGCCGCGCGCGGGATCGAGATCGTGTTCACCTGGAAGGCGGTGCTGATCGCGACCGCCGTCATGTCGTTCCCCCTGCTCGTGCGCTCGGCCCGGACCGCGTTCGAGGAGGTGGACCCCCGGCTGGTGGGCCTCGCCCGGACCCTCGGCTGCGGGCCCACCGCCGCCTTCCTTCGCGTGACCCTGCCCCTGGCCTGGCGGGGCGTGCTCGCGGGGACCGTCCTCGCCTTCTCCCGGGCGCTGGGCGAGTTCGGGGCCACGGTCATGATCGCGGGTAACATCCCCGGCCGGACCCAGACCCTCGCCCTCGCGATCTTCCACGACAACCAGATCGGCCGCGACGACCGCGCGCTCGTCCTGGCGGGGGTGACGGTGGGCCTGGCCTTCGCCGCCCTCTGGACGACCGAGTGGATCACGCGGCGCCGCGCGCGGCGGACCGGCGCATGATCGAGATCGACCTCGAGGTGCCGCTCGCCCGCTTCACGCTCCGGGTGGCCACTCGCCTGGGCGGAGGCGTGACCGCGGTCATGGGCCCTTCGGGGGCGGGCAAGACCACGCTGCTCGAGGCCCTGGCCGGCCTGCGCCGCGGGGCCCGCGGCCGGATCGTGCTCGAGGGCGAGACCCTGCTCGACACCCCGGGCCGCCTGGCCCGGCCGCCGGAGAAACGGCGGGTGGGCTACGTGCCCCAGGACGCCGGCCTCTTTCCGCACCTCACCGCCCTCGCGAACGTGCGCTTCGGGGCCCGGGGGGCGGAGGCCCGCGTGGAGAGCGCGACCTCCACCCTGGAGCTGCGCGGCCTGCTGGAACGCTACCCGGCCTCGCTCTCCGGAGGGGAGAAGCAGCGGGTGGCCCTGGCCCGCGCCCTGGCCAGCGACCCGCGCCTGCTCCTCCTCGACGAGCCCCTGGCCGCCCTGGACGTGGGCCTGCGCGAGCGCATCCTGCCCTACCTCGTGCGGATCCGTGACGAGTGGAGGGTCCCCTGCCTCTACGTCACCCACAACGTGGGCGAAGCCCTGGCCCTGGCCGGCCACGTGCTGCTGCTCCGGGACGGGAGGGTGGAAGGGGAGGGCGCGCCCCTCGACCTGCTCTCCTCGCCGGTCCTTTCCCGTGAGGCGGAGGCGGGAATCGAGAACCTGCTCCGCGGGGTCGTGCTCTCCCACGACGCGGAAGGCGGGGTCACCCGGGTGCGGGTCGACGAAGGGTTCGAGCTGTCGATCGGCCTCGCCGCGGATCGCGCCCTGGGCGGTGGGGTCACCCTGGCCGTGCGGGCGGAGGACGTCCTGGTCTCCACCGAGGAGGTGCGCGGCCTCTCCGCGCGCAACGTCTACCCGGCCCGGATCGCCGGATTGCAGCGCACCGGGGTCGACGTCACGCTGCGCTGCGTC
>WNFT01006481.1_pt1 | contig 13472 bp, 9 predicted proteins | sample 5400191 | NCBI WGS metagenome assembly WNFT01 (sample SAMN13153359, study PRJNA577476) | soil metagenome | isolation source: 80 cm saprolite under Madrone tree | place: USA:California | collected 2016-06-14
CAGGTTGTGTTGTGTGCCTCGAATCCGCTTTCGACGCAGGATGAAGTGGCGGCTTCGCTGAACCGCGACTTTAATATTCCCACGTATGCCATCAAAGGCGAGGACAACCAGACGTACTACTCGCACCTCGGCGCGGCCCTCGAGCACAAGCCGCAGTTCACCATGGACGATGGCGCGGACTTGGTGACCATGCTGCTGACCAAGCGTACCGACCTGGTTCCCAACGTGATTGCCGGCACGGAGGAGACCACCACGGGCGTGATTCGGCTGCGCGCCATGGCCAAGGACGGCACGCTGAAGTATCCGATCATTGCGGTGAACGACGCGCAGACCAAGCATTTCTTCGATAATCGCTACGGCACCGGGCAATCGACGCTGGATGGAGTGATCCGCGCGACGAATCTTCTGCTTGCAGGATTGAAAGTGGTGATCGCGGGCTACGGTTGGTGCGGGCGCGGGATCGCGATGCGCGCGAAAGGGCACGGCGCGGACGTAATCATCACGGAAATTGATCCGACCAAAGGCATCGAGGCGGTGATGGACGGTTTCCGCGTGATGCCCATGGCCGACGCGGCGAAGGAAGGCGACGTTTTCATTACCGTCACCGGAAACAAGAGCGTGATTCGCGCCGAGCATTTTGAAGTGATGAAGAGTGGCGCGGTGGTTTGCAACTCCGGGCACTTCAACGTGGAAATTGACATTCCCGCGCTGGAGAAATTGTCGAACGGCAAACGCGAAGTGCGGCCACTAGTGGATGAATATGTACTGAAGGGCGGACGCAAAGTATATTTGCTGGGCGAAGGCCGCCTCGTGAATTTGGCTACCGCGGAAGGGCATCCGGCCGCGGTGATGGACATGAGCTTTGCGAACCAGGCGCTTTCGGCTGAATACCTGCTGAAAAACTACAAGACGCTCAAGCCGCAAGTCTACGTCGTGCCGGAACATCTTGACCGAGAAATCGCGCGCCTCAAGCTCGAATCCATGGGTCACAAACTGGATAAGCTCACGCCCGAGCAAGAGCACTACCTCGCCTCCTGGCAAGAAGGCACGTAGACCCCTCAACAAGTTACGCGATTTCAGGGGCGCCCTGATAGACGTGCCACCCGCGAGGGTGACAAGTAGAGATTCTGGAGCCGCTTTCCGCCGCATGTACGATCTGGCCACCGCAGCGCTCGACACTGCAAGAATCCGAGGAGCTTCTTACGCCGATGTGCGCGTGATGCACTTGCGGCAGCGCGACTTGACGACCAAGAACGGGCGGGTGGGGACGCTGGCGCAATCGGAGTCGATTGGGATTGGCATTCGCGTGCTGGCGAACGGCGCGTGGGGATTTGCGTCGACGGACCGAATGACACGGGAAAGTGTGGCGGCCTGCGCGGCGCAGGCCGTCTCGATCGCGAAGGCTTCGGCGCTGGCGAAGCGCGGAGACGTAGTGATGGCGCCGGAAAATGCGTACGTGGATAGCTGGCAGAGTCCGTTTCGCAAGGACCCATTCGAGATTCCGCTGGAGACGCAATTGACGCTGCTGCTGGCTGCGGACGCCGAGATGCGTCGCGTGAAGGGCGTGACGCTCACCGAGACGGACATGCAGTGTCGCAAGATTGATTCGTGGTTTGCCTCGAGCATCGGGTCGCGGATTCACCAGCGAAAAGTGATTACCGGCTGCGGGATTGTGGCTACTTCGTTTCAGAGCGACGAAATTCAGAAGCGGTCGTATCCGAACAGTTTTGGCGGGCAGCATGCGCTGCAAGGGTATGAGCTAGTGGAGTCTCTGGATTTGCTGAAGCATGCGCCGGTAATTGCGGAAGAAGCGGTGGCATTGCATGCGGCGGCGCAGTGCCCGCAAAAAACGGGGACGCTGATTTTGGGCGCCAGCCAACTGGGTTTGCAGATTCATGAATCGGTGGGGCATCCGATCGAGCTGGACCGCGTGCTGGGGCAGGAAGCGAATTTCGCGGGGACGAGCTTTCTTACGCTCGATCAGCTCAACAAACTTCGCTACGCGTCGGATATCGTCAACGTAGTCGCCGATGCGCGACTCGAGCATGGACAGGGGCTGGGGACGTTTGCCTACGACGACGAAGGCGTGCCGGCGCAATGCACGGACATCATCAAGGCCGGCCAGTTCCGCGGGTATCTTTCGAATCGGGAGACCGCGCACCTTATCGGGTTGCAGCGCTCTTCCGGAACGATGCGCACGGAAAGCTGGAATCGGCTGCCGATCATTCGCATGACCAACGTAAGTTTGCTGCCCGGAACATGGTCGTTCGACGATCTGCTTGGCGATACGGACGACGGCATTCTGATGGAGACGAATCGGTCGTGGTCGATCGATGACCGGCGGTATCAATTTCAGTTTTCGACGGAGATTGGCTGGGAGATTAAGAGCGGGAAGCGCTGGCGGATGCTGAAGAATCCGAGCTACAGCGGAATTACGACAGAGTTCTGGAATTCGTGCGACGCGATCTGCGAGCGCGAGCATTGGACGCTGTGGGGCACGCCAAACTGCGGGAAGGGCCAGCCGATGCAAACGATGGGAACCGGCCATGGGGCGTCGCCTGCACGATTTCGCAACGTGCGGATTGGCACGGCTTTCTCCGAACAATGAATGTGGCGCGAAAATCTGGCGCGGCTCGAAGCCTGAAGGTCGGCGCTACCGAGCGTGAGCTTCGCGACGTCGTTGATACCGTGCTGCGGCTGGCCAAATCCATTGGCGTTGCGGAGACGGAAGTACACGTCGATGAAACGATTAGCGCGCTGACGCGCTTCGCCAACAACGCCATTCACCAAAACGTTGCGGAGCACACGGTGAATGTGTCGGTGCGAACGCAGGTGGACCAGCGCACGGCGCGGGCCACGACGAATCGCACGGATGAAGATTCGCTGCGGGCGGCCATCGAGGCGTCTCTTTCTTTGGCGCATAGCCAGCCGAAAAATCCACATTTGCTGCAGCTGCCGGGAAAGCAGCGCTACCGCGAAGTCAACCGATTCATCAAGCAGACCGCGGCGCTGACGCCGGAAGATCGTGCCCGTGCGGTGCGGCGGGCCTGTGATCTGGCGATCAAGAATGGGCAGACGGCCGCGGGGATTTTTTCGAGCGCGCAGGCACAGAGCGCGATGGGCAATTCGCGCGGCCTGTTTGCGGCGTATCGCGACACGCACGCGGTGTTTTCGATCACGATGCAGGAAGGGTCGGCGGCAAGCTGGGCCAAGGAAAATGCGGTGGACGTTTCGCGCATCGATCCGCAGCGATTGGCGCAACGCGCGAGCGATAAGGCGCATCAGGCCACGAATGCGCGCGAGCTTGCGCCAGGCCGGTACACGGTGATTCTGGAGCCAGCCGCAGTGCTCGACCTGGTGGGCTTTCTGTTTTATGACTTTGCGGCAACGGCGCTACAGCCCCTTTTGACGGAGAAGGCATACCGCGGCAGCGGGTGCTGCTGGTGGATCACGGGATTCCCAGGAACCTGGTGTATTCGCGGGCTTCGGCGAAAGTGGCGAAGAAGAAGCCCACCGGCCACGGCTTCATGCTGCCGAACGAATACGGGGAAGCACCGATGAACCTGGTTTTTTCGGGCGGCAAGGCTTCGCTGGAGGAGATGATTGCTGCGACGGAGCGCGGGCTGCTGGTGACGCGGCTGTGGTACATCCGCGAGGTCGACCCCTACGAGAAGATTATGACCGGGATGACGCGGGATGGGCTGTTTTTGGTGGAAAAGGGGCGGGTCAGCTCGGCGGTGCGCAATTTCCGGTTTAACCAGTCGATCTTGGAGATGCTGCGCAATGTCGAGATGCTTGGACCGGCGGTCCGGGCGACCGGGGAAGAGGCCTTCGAGATGGTGGTCCCGGCGATGAAAATCCGTGATTTTCATTTTTCAGAAGTCACGAAGTTTTAACAACTTGCGCGCTCTCACCGGTGTGAATAAGTCTGACGAGCGCCGAGCCTTTGGGTTAAGGGCTCGGCAGACCTGGGTTTTCGTTTTTCGGTTCAAGAGGCAGTTACTTCGACACGGGAGCCAAATAGGGGCGTTCCACGACCGTTGCTCGCCGGGACGGAAGATCGCATTCGTCGATGCGATCCAAAATCCGAAGGGGGATGCCAATTTCCTTGCAAGCTTCAACCGCGGCGTCATTGAAGTACAGAAAGACAAGAAACTGACCCTGCTGCCTGTACTTAGTTCGGGCTACTAAGCCTTGGGTGTCTGTCTCGATAGTTGTATAGACCAAGATTCTTTCCGCGTATCGAAAGTTACTCTTCGTCAGGCGACTATCGAGCGTTTTGACTAAATGAACATGTGGCAGCGAGCCTGACGAAACGTCATCTAAAGTCAAACCAACTACCGAGAACATTTCTATCCTTTGTGCGCCGACAGTTTCGCGCACTGCTCGCATCCTTAATGTAGATTGTGCGCCTGTAACAATAATCTTCCCCGCGAACTAGACTTGTATACGTCCGTCGGCCCCAGTTGTCACGAAAAGGTACTCATGCGCCGAGCCCGGCCGCAAGGCCCCGACTCGCTTAGCGGTAACGGCCTTGCCGTTCACATACGCGCACAAAATTCGATTTGTCGAATGCAAATTCTGCGTTGTACAAGCGGGCCCTCCGCGTTCGATAAACGATCATGTGCCCTCACCCCCATTGGGGACACCCGGATCACGACGCCTGTGGAACAGGCTTTATCGCACGTCTGGGCGGAGCACCCAATCACGACATTATTGAGCATGCTCTGACCGCGCTGGAGCGGCTGACGCACCGCGGCGGTGTGGACGCGGACGGCGCGAGCGGAGACGGTGCGGGGCTGCTGACGTCGATTCCCGAGGCTTTCTTTCGCGCGCGGGCGCAGGAGCAGGGGATTGCCCTTCCGGAGGTGTTTGGGCTGGGTTTTGCGTTTTTCCCTCGCGGCTCGGCGGCTGAAGCGCGCGCCGCGGTCGAAACGGCGGCGGACGTGGAGCGGCTGCGGGTGCTGGGGTGGCGGCGCGTTCCGGTCAACACCAATTCGCTGGGGCGGCTAGCACTGGAGACGATGCCGGAAACCTGGCAATTTTTTGTGGAGCCATTTCATCCGGCGCGGGGGACGACGCGGTTTGAGTGGCGGCTGGCGCTGTTGCGCAAACGCGCGGAATCCCTTTTGCCTGAGCGTTGTTACATCTGCTCACTTTCCTCGCAGACGGTGGTGTACAAGGGGCTGCTGACGCCGTGGCAATTTCCGCAGTTTTATGAGGACCTGCGCGACCCGGCTTTTGCCACTACCTTTGCTATCTTTCACCAGCGATATTCGACGAATACACAGCCATCGTGGGACCTGGCGCAGCCGTTCCGATATGTGGCACACAACGGGGAAATCAACACGATTGTTTCCAATCGGCGATGGCTGCGCGCGAAGGAGCGGGAGATCCGGGTGAGGCTTACGGCTGGGCCGTGGCTACGCCTCCTTGAGGAAAACGTCAGCGATTCAGCGAGCTTCGACAACGGCTTCGAGCTGAAATTGCTGGAAGGATTTGCGGCGGACGCGGCCATGCTTTCGATGGTGCCGCCGGCGTTTGAGAATGATCCACTGCTCTCGCGCGATGTGCGGGCGGCGCTGGCGTCGTTGTCGCAGCACGGCGAGCCGTGGGACGGCCCGGCGGCGCTGGTTTTCTCCGACGGGCAGTTAGTTGGCGCGAAGCTGGATCGCAACGGATTGCGGCCGCTGCGCTACACGCTGACGCACGATGGGCTGCTTGTTGCGGGGTCCGAAGTAGGAATCATGGACTTGGATGAGTCGCGCATCGCAGAGCGCCAGCGGCTGGGCCCAGGCGAAATGATCCTGGCGAATCCCGCGACGGGAACTGTTTTTCGCTATCGCGAAATCCTGAAACGGCTGGCTACGCTGCAATCGCGCAGTGCTTTGCCGGTCGTGCGGCTAGTCAGCGTCGCGGGCACTGCAGCGAGTCCAAGCGTGGCGCGTCCGGAACGCATGGCCGCGGCGGCGGGCTGGACGGAAGACCAATTCAGAATTCTGTTTTCGCCGCTGGTGCAAGGGCACGAAGCGAACTGGAGCATGGGTGACGACGCGCCGCCGGCGTTTCTCTCCAATTTGCCGCGCACGCTGTGGGATTACTGCAAACAGCGTTTTGCGCAGGTGACCAATCCGCCGATCGATCCGCTGCGTGAATCGCACGTGATGTCGCTCGCGGTTCATCTCAAGAACGGGATTGTGCTGCCGAGCCCGCTGATTGGCACCGAGCAGCTTGCCGAGCTTTCCACAACCTTCGGTCCTGTGCAGAACATTGACTTTACTTTTTCCGCCCCCAACGAAGTTCCGGGCGCTCGCCGCAGTCTGACTCAGTTGACTACCCCTCTGAGTGGCAGCGTGCGTCCGGGACTTCTCCTCCTCTCGGATCGCGGCATCAGCGGTGAACGCGCGGCGCTTCCGGCGCTGTTGGCGACCGCGGCGGTGTGGAAGGCGATGGTTCGCGAAGGTTTGTGGGACGTGCCGCTGATCGTGGAGTCGGCGCAGGTTTTCGATACGCATCATGTGGCGCTGCTGGTGGCTGCGGGCGCAAGTGCGGTGATGCCGTATCTTGCGGAGCAGTTCGCAGAATCGCTGGAGGCGGGCGGGACGGGGCGAATGCGCGCGGCGATCAATGCGGGTTTGCGAAAAGTTCTGGCGCGGATGGGCGTTTCGACGCTCGCGAGTTACCGCAACAGCCATCTCTTTGAGATTGTCGGATTGTCGGAAGATTTGTGCGCGGAATTTTTCGAGGATGCCGCGGATTTTCCGGGTCCGAAGAGTTTGGACGATTTGCTTGGCGATTATTTGCGCATGCACCGCGCGGCGTTTTCCGGAGCGGCTAACGAACTGGCGGATGCGGGGTTGTATCGCTTCCGGAAGGGCGCGGAGTTGCATGCCAATTCGCCGGAGATCGTGCGGCGCATGCATGCGCACGTGCGGGCGCCAGAGGCTGGGAAGTTTTCCGCTTTCGAGGAACTGGCGGAGAGCCAGGGGACGGTTTTTCTGCGTGATTTGCTGGAAACGGTGCCGGCACCGCCCGTTGCGTTGGAGGAAGTTGAGCCGGTCGACGCGATTGTGCGGCGCTTCAGCACGCAAGCGATGTCGCTGGGGTCGCTAAGCCTTGAGGCGCACCGGACACTTGCAATGGCGATGAACTCGCTTGGTGGGCGCAGCAACACGGGCGAAGGTGGCGAAGATCCTTCGGTGTATCGGAACGAGCCGCACGCGGCGAACAAGATCAAGCAAGTGGCGTCCGCGCGCTTTGGAGTGACGACGGACTATCTGGTCCACGCGCAGGAGCTGGAAATCAAAATGGCGCAGGGGTCGAAGCCCGGAGAAGGCGGGCAGCTTCCGGCGCGCAAAGTCACGGAATACATCGCGCGTATTAGGCATGCCACGCCCGGCACGCCGCTGATTTCTCCGCCGCCGCACCATGATATTTACAGCATCGAGGATTTGGCGCAGTTGATTCACGATTTGCGCACGGTCAATCCGCGGGCGCGCATCGGAGTGAAGCTGGTTTCGGGGTCGGGCGTGGGCATCATCGCCGCGGGCGTGGCGAAAGCGGGCGCGGACGTTATTACCATCAGCGGGCACAATGGCGGGACGGGATCCTCGCCCCTTACTTCCATCAAGAACACGGGCTTGCCGTGGGAAATTGGTTTGCGCGAAACACATGACACATTGGTTCGCGCGGGCCTCCGTTCGCGTCTCTCTCTCCGCGTGGACGGAGGCCTGAAATTTTCACGGGACATTTTGATTGCGGCGATCCTCGGCGCGGATGAGTTTGGATTTGGCACGGCGTCGCTGCTGGCGATTGGCTGCGTGATGGCGCGGCAGTGCCATTTGAACACGTGCCCGGTGGGAATTGCCACGCAGGATGAAAAACTGCGGCTGCGCTTCAATGGCAAGCCGGAGATGGTGGTGGCGTATTTTCGCGCGCTGGCCGAAGAAGTGCGCAAGAAAATGGCGCAGCTCGGTGTGCGGTCGCTCGGCGAACTGCGCGGATGGTACGACCGGTTGGGAACGCGGTCTGGAATGGACGCGTTTTTGGTGGTGCCGATTTCGGCGACAGGGCGGGTGGCGCCGCAGCAGGTTCCGACGGATCATTCCGCTGCGCTGGAGGATTCGCTGCATTTCAGCCACGCGATCGTGCCGCAAAGCGAGCCGCAGCCGATTCACAATTCGGATCGCAGCGTGGGAACGGGCCTGAGCGGCGAATTGATGCGGCGGCGGGCGCACGGCGGCTGGCTCGACCAGCAGTTTACGCAGGAGTTCGTCGGGTCGGCGGGCCAGAGCTTTGGAGCGTTCCTGGCCGATGGTGTGACACTGAAATTATCGGGGGAAGCGAACGACTACGTAGGCAAAGGGCTGTCTGGCGGAACAATTGCGATTTCCGCGGGTTCGGCGGCTTCGCGGCGGGGCGATGTGCTTGCGGGAAACACGGTTTTGTATGGTGCGACTTCAGGCCAGCTTTACATCGCGGGGCGCGCCGGCGAACGCTTTGCGGTGCGGAACAGCGGGGCGCTGTCGGTTGTTGAAGGCGTTGGACAGCATGGCTGCGAATACATGACCGGCGGAGTGGTTCTGGTGCTGGGACCACTCGGATTGAATTTTGGGTCCGGGATGACGGGCGGATTGGCGTATGTGATGCACGCAGAGGCCGAGGATGTTCTGCACCGCGAGTTTGTGGCGCTGGCGGACATTGAGGCCGACGAACAGTTGTGGCTGCGACGCGTGCTGGAAGCGCATCAACATTTCACGGCGAGTCCGCGCGCGGCGCGTTTGTTGTCGAGGAGAGGGGCGCTGCCTCTTGTTCGGGTGCAGCCCGTGCATTTGCAGGGCACAATCGCGGACACATGGAGGCCGGTGCTGGAACGTTTGCGACGTTTACCACAGGGCGAGCCCTTGCTTGTTGCGCCGGAGCTTCCGGCAATTTCACAGGCAGCGCTGCATGCCTAGAAAGAGAATTACGACCGCGCACGACGCATCGATTCCGCTATAATCCACGTCGAGCGATTCACTTATGGATTTCGACCAACTCGCTACATTTGTCTACGTTGCCAAGCTGAAGAGTTTTTCGCGCGCGGGGCAAAAAGTGTTTCGCTCGCAATCCGCCGTGAGCGCGCAGATACGGCAGTTGGAGCAGGCCTATCACGCGCGGCTGCTGGACCGCTCGGCGAAATCCGTGGAGTTGACGCCGGCCGGGGAGGTGCTATTCGAGTACGCGCAGAAGTTGCTGCGGCTGCGCGATGAGTCTGTTCAGGTGGTTGCTGATCGCGGAAATGTGGTGCAGGGGCCGGTGGTGTTCGGGGCCAACGAAGCAACCTGCTTGTACCTGATGCCGGACATTTTTGCGGAGTTTCAGAGGCGGTTTCCGCTGGTGCACATCAGCATCTACCGGAATTTCAGCCACAAAATTTTGCAGCGCGTGGAAGACGGGTCGATCGACGTTGGCATTGTGACGCTGCCGACGAAATCGCCGAACCTGAAAGTGCACCACATTCATCGCGACCGGCTGCGGTTCATGGTCAGCACGCGAAATCCGCTGGCGCAGCGGTCGAAGTTGACCCTTGAGGAAGTGGCTTCGCAGCCGCTGATTTTTCCGCGCACCGGGTTCACGCGGCAGGTGCTCGACAAATTGTTTAGGCCCTATCGCTCGCGGATTCACGTCACCATGGAGCTGCCCAGCATCGGGATGATCAAACGCTTTGTGGGAGCGGATGCGGGCGTTTCGTTCATTAGCGAAAGTTTCGCGCGGGACCAGGTGAAAGCCGGCGAAGTGAAATTGCTCACGGTAGAAGGCGTCGATTTGTTTCGCGAGCTTGGCCTTGTGTACCGGCGAGATCGCAGCCTGCCGCGGGCTGCACAGGCGCTTATCGCGCTGATTCGCGAGTATCGCAAGTCGCCCGAACACTCGGCGACGGTCGGTGCCGACTAAAAGCAGAGTAACTTTTGAAATGAAGTGGCGGAACGCTCGCGATAGTCCCGCGCGTTTAACCTTCAATTACTTTTGCCGCTCGAATTTACTTTTTTGCTTCGGGAAGGTCGAAGCTGAGGCTGCCAATTGCTTTGGCGATCACATTTTCCTGGATTTGGATCAAATCGCTGTCCGCATAGGTCATGCCGAGGACGGTGAAAATGTCGCCGCCACGGCTGATCACTACAAGCGTACCGGACCAGTCGTGCTCATCGGCTTTGCCGCGATAGTGAAATTCCACGGCCGGCGATCCGCCGACAACCGTCTTGCGTTGCGAAACACGCTGATAATTTTCGTACACGTCGTGCAGCCGGTTTTCGACCGTTACTGCCGCCGCGTCCAGCGGCTCCTTCGCTTTCTCGCGGCCTACCACCATCAAGCAAGATTCGTTTGACGTGCCCATGGCGACGATTGCGTTGGGCAGGGCGTTGCGCGCGTCGTCGATTAGCTGCCAGCTCGGCGCTTTGTACATGCGGAATCCGTGCGTGTAGTTCGTGTAGAGATTGCCCTGCACGTCTTCGCGAATGGCGGGAACCACGGGCTCTTTCGGCGGGGCAGGCTGCGCGGCCGCGGATGGAAGAGCCGTGTTGGCGGCGGCGGGGGAGCCTTTTAGCGCCGGCGCCACCGGGTCGCCAGTTGGCGCGCTGGCGAGAAGCCCCGGCTTCACCGCGGTGTCGGTGATCTTTCCTGCCGTCTTGTCAGGCTTGTTCTGCTTGGCGGCGCTGGGCGTGATTGCCTTCGCGCTGGCGTTGCTGGTGGACGGCGAGGCATCCGCTGCAGAAGCGACGGCGGTTTCAGCCTTCGACTGTGGACGTGGTGCACTCTGGGGCGAGTCTGCGCCACTTTTTGAGGCTGGCTGCGCCTCCGAACTCGCCGGTGCACTGGGTATGATGGAAGCAATCTTGTCTTTCTCGACCAAGACGTATCCAAAATCGGTTTTGACCCTGAACATGTTTTCTTCGTACGCGACGATGACGCCGTAGAGCTTCTTGCCGTCTTTCAGGCGGATTTCGTCGGCGCAGGCGGGCAGGGCGACGGCAAGACAGAGTGCGCAAAGAGAAGCCCATCGCACGCCACGGTTGAAAAGGACGCCCATGGTGCGAGTATGTGCCTTGGCTACGCGCTGCTGCAACTGGCTGTGCGGGCATGTGTCCGGCCTATTACGTGGCTTTTCGACCGATCGGCACGGCCCGATGTGGGTCGTGAGGCAAGGGAGACGACTATCAAACGGCCGGCGGCCCGGGAGAGCCCAAAGGCAATGGAGCCGCCAGCCGTTTCCCGTTTCCTCTACCGCACCGAATTATAGCGAACAAAAAGCGAAACTACAAGCCCCTCTGCATTGACAAACACGCACAGCGGGTAGAGGCTCTCCCGCATGACTCCCTCTCATGTGCTGCTTCTTGCCTTCGGCATCGGCGTTATCGCGGGCCTGCGCTCGCTCACCGCTCCGGCGATGGTTGCTTGGGCGGCGCATCGCGGCTGGCTCAACCTTCAGGGCAGTTCGCTGTCGTTTATGGGGTCGACGGCTGCCGTGGCGATCTTCACGATTCTTGCGGTCGTCGAGCTTGTGGCGGATCAGCTTCCATCGACGCCTGCGCGCACGAAGCCTCCTGGCTTAATTGCGCGGATTCTCCTTGGCGGACTTTCGGGCGCGGCCGTGGCGCTGGCTGGCGGGCAATCGGCTGCGGTCGGATGTGCTCTGGGCGCGGTCGGCGGTGTGGTAGGGGCGTTTGTGGGGTACCAGGTGCGCACCGGGCTGGTGCGCGTGCTCAAGGTTCCAGACTTTGTGATTGCGGTGCTCGAGGACCTGGTCGCGGTTGCGGGCGCGCTCCTCATAGTCACCCGATTCTAAATTTGACCTGGTGTGCTACGCGCGCAGTTCCCAGCTAATTGGCTGCGCACGCAGTTGTTTCCAATATACGCTGCGCATCCAATCCGCGAGCTTTTCGTGAATCATCGCACCCGAGGAGTCCTATGACCGCACCTACTCACTACCAGGCGATCGTGATTGGCTCTGGACAGGGCGGCACACCTTTGTGCCGCGCACTGGCACAGGCGGGCGTGCGGACGGCGCTCATTGAGCGAAGCCACGTAGGCGGAACTTGCATCAATGAAGGTTGCACGCCGACGAAGACGATGGTGGCCAGCGGGCGGGTCGCGTATCTCGCTCGCCGGGGAAAGGATTACGGTGTGCAGACCGGCGACATTCGCCTCGACATGCAGCGGGTGCGCCAGCGCAAGCGCGACATTGTCGATAGTTTTCGCAACGGCAGCCAGAAGCGCCTGGAAAAGACGGCCAATCTTGACCTGATCTTCGGGGAAGCGAGCTTCGCCGGCCCCAAGACGGTGAGCGTCCGCTTTAAGGACGGTGCTCAACGCACCCTTTCCGCGGATCGTATTTTCATCAATGCCGGGACGCGTCCATCGGTGCCCAAGCTGGAGGGCCTCAAGGACGTGCCATTTCTCGATAGCACCTCGATCATGGAACTGGACTTCGTTCCCGAGCACTTGCTTGTGCTCGGCGGCGGCTACGTGGGCCTGGAATTCGGGCAACTGTTTCGGCGGCTCGGCAGCCGCGTGACCATCGTGCACTCCCGGGAGCAATTACTGGCCGGCGAGGATGCGGACGTTGCCGAAGAGGTGCTGGCCATCCTGAGGCAAGATGGGATCGAAGTGCTACTGACCAGCAAAGCCGAGCGCGTCGATAAGTCGCGCGGACACATCGAGCTTACTGTGCGAGCAGGGAAAGAACCGCTCGTCGTACAAGGCACTCACTTGTTGACCGCGACGGGCCGCACGCCCAACACGGACAGCCTGAATGTCAGCGCCGCTGGAATTGCTGTAGACGAGCGAGGCTTCATTAAGGCGAACGGAAAACTGGAGACCAACGTCGACGGTATCTACGCGCTGGGAGATATAAAAGGCGGTCCGGCGTTCACGCATATTTCGTACGACGATTTCCGCATTTTGCGCACGAATTTGATCGAGAAGGGGAACGCCACAATCGAGAATCGCTTCGTGCCCTACACGCTTTTCATCGATCCGCAGCTTGGGCGCGTGGGCATAACGGAAGAGCAAGCACGCGCGCAAAACAAGAAAATTCGCGTCGCCAAAATGCCCATGAACTACGTGGCCCGCGCGCTCGAAGTCGATGAAACACGCGGATTTATGAAGGCCATTGTGGACCCCGAGAGCAAACAGATTCTCGGAGCAGCCGTCGTGGGGATTGAGGGCGGCGAAATCATGACCATGCTGCAACTGGCGATGATGGGCCATCTGCCGTTCACTGCGCTGCGCGAGGCCACCTTCGCTCATCCGACCCTGGCAGAATCCCTAAACAACCTCTTTACGCATTTTGTTTAGCGGCTGCGCCTTGGCCCGGCGCAGCTCGTCGCCTATGCGAACGCCGCCTGTGCTAACGTTTCCTGCATGACCGCTCGTCTTCCCGTGCGCAAGGCTATTATCGAACGCCGGACGTACGAGGCCCCCGCCGAGGG
>WNFT01006217.1_pt1 | contig 13470 bp, 7 predicted proteins | sample 5400191 | NCBI WGS metagenome assembly WNFT01 (sample SAMN13153359, study PRJNA577476) | soil metagenome | isolation source: 80 cm saprolite under Madrone tree | place: USA:California | collected 2016-06-14
CGATCTTCGGGCGGAGCGCCTTTGCCTCCTCGGAGCAGATGCACATGGCAACGACGGGACTGGAAAAGATCCCGCTGGCCCCCTCCACGTCGAAGAAGGGAAGATCATCGCAATCGAAGATCCTCGCGATGGGCATCGGCAGCCCCGGAAAGCGCAGCACTCCGAACAGCCCCTCGACATCAGGCAAGAAGGCCAACTCTTCCGTCGCCGACTTGCGCGCTTCGTAGAGGAATTGCCGGTCGCCAATCGGCAGACACTCGAGCTTCGTCCCATCGCCGTCATGGACGGCCCGCCACAGCGAAATGGAATAAGGGAAGCGGATTCCCTCCGCCAGGTACATGAACGTCACATTCGCCTTCACGCGGTATCCTGCGATCGGGACGTCCGATTCCCAGCGCCCGACCTCCTGCTCTCGCGAGAGCCTGAACTCCGTCAACCGCGGCCTGTTTACGGTCGCGAGTGCCTTGAATCGCAGCACCTCGACCGCGGTGCCATCAGGTCGCAACGCGGACAGGTTCCAGGCGAACTCATAGGGAAGGATTTCGTCGGGCTCGGGATAGAGGAACTGCACGTCCGGCGTGTCCCCGTCCGTGCAGCCGAGACGCCAGATCTTCGCTGCATCGTTGCCGGGCTCCCAATCGATCAGCTTCTTCAATCCCTGCGGTGTGAAGGCATCGCGGCTGGAGGCGCCACCTGGCTTCGGCGCGAGATCGCCCTCGTATTCCACGATCGCGGCCTGAAGACGCAGCGAACGGAAGGCGCCGGTCCATGTCGGATCGAACCGCACGGGAATTCCCATCTCCGGTGGAGCGCCAGGGGGATCACAGGAGACGGTCACCTCCGCCCGATTGTCGAAATCGACGACCAGCTTCGCGTCCGCGCCATCGTTGCAATGCGGGATGTCCGGCTTGATCTTGATTCTCAGCCGCCCCTTGCCGACGAGGCTGTCCTTGAAGAGATCGAGCACCACGGGGCCTCTGGTTCCGCCCGGGCTCGCCAGCGCCTCGATCTCGAACTTCCCTCCGTTGACTTTGAGAAAGCCTTGGCGGTTCGCCTCGTCCGGTCTCGGCCGGATCTCCGTGGTCTGCCCGTCCAGCAGGACGACGACCTCGATGGTGCAAGGCGTTTGGTCCGGAATGTTCGTGCAGGTGCCCGTGATCGGAAACGCGTTCTCGAGCTGGTCGAGCCGTGTGGTGGGCGGGTCAGGGGTACAGGTCGTCGGTGGTACCGCCGCAAGATGCAGGACGGTCTGCCCGACGAGCGGAATCTCCAGCCTGTTCTTGGCGCCGTTCATGGCCCACCCGCCGCCATAACGACGATCTGCTCGCCGTCGACGCGGACTGCGGGCGCCGACGCCGGAGAGTTCACCGTCTGTCCCCACACCTGACCCTTCCGGGACCATACGAACCGGATCTCGACACCCTTCCTCTTTCGGAGCGCCTGCTTGCGGATCCAGGCCGCGAAATAGCCGTCCTTGTCGCAGACGGGATGATTGTGATCGTGAAAGGCGCAGGCGACGGCGTGCGTCAGGTCGCGGTCGGCGGAGGATCCCACGAAGCAATTCAGCTCCAGCCACGCGTCGGTCGGCATGCAGCTGGCTCTTCCGAGCAGGCAGACGTGCTCCTCGGCGGCGCCGAGAACCTGCCCGAACACAGCCCTGGCCCGGTCGTCTGCCGTCATCTTCGCCGGCTCGACGATCTTGAGGCTGTCCAGACTCGGCTTGAGGTTCACCTGGACGGGCGTCTGCGTGGCGCCGTACCTGATGCCACCGCCCTGCGCGACGGTCACGTCGAACCGCACCGGACTCGTCCCGATCACCCCCAGGCTCTGCAGGACCTTTTCCTTCAGCTGCGCGGAGAAGCGGGCGCCGCTGCGTGCGCAAGCGAAGCGGGCCCCCCCGATGCTGATCTCGACCTGGATCTTTTCCCACATCGCTGCGAGGCCGCCACCCACGGCGTAGATCTCGACGGCGTCGCACGCCATCGAGGCGCCGGTGCTCGCGAAGACGACGTCATCGAACGTCAACAACGGCGCGGCGCCCGGCGGCTGGGCGACGACCCCGCGCTCGCCGCGCGCGATCCGTCCCTGCACCTCGCTGCTGAGCTCCACGATGTCGGCGGCCTCGTACTTGTATCCCGCGATGGCGTATTCGCCTCCGTTCGGCCCGTAGAAGCCCGCGGAAACGAAGATTCGATCTCCGGCCTGTCCGCCGGCTGCGGTGACGAAGTCGTCGACGAGCGGTCCCGGGTCGAATCGAGCGACCAGGTCGCCCGTGTCAGGTCGAGGGAGAGTGTGCTCGACGGCGATCGTCAGCTGTCTCTTCGTTTCGTCCACGGCCGCCACCTTGATCGGCTCCCACGGATGGCGCTCCATGTCGCGCGCTTGCTCGACGAGGGCCTGGAATTCCGAAGCCTCCGCCTGCGCCTTGTCCGTTCCTGCACTACCCCAGCGGAACGCCGGCGCTAGCGTCAGCGAGAGCCCGTCTCTCGTCAGCGCCGTGGGCACCAGCAGACGGCGGGTCACGAACGCAACGGAACGTCGATCCCACAGGCAGAGCAATCTCTCCACCCTGCGCACGAGCTCGAGGCTCAACTTGAACGCCTCCTTGCGCTTCCACGCGTCCTGGTAGAACTTCAGCGATATGTGCGGTGAGGCGAGCGGACTTGCGCGCTTCCCGTCCAGGCCGGTGAGGAAGCGATAACCGCCGGAAGTCTCGTACTTGATCCCGTTGACCTCGACCGGGACCTTCGCTGCCGCGACCACCAGGGCCTTCGGGCAGAGGACGAAGGAATCCGCTGCCGGGGCGGGACCTTCAGCAGGCTGCTGACCCGGCTGGCCCGCGGCCCGAGCGCACTTGAAGAAGACCAGCCCATGCATCACTCTCGGGCAGTTGTCCGCGAACTGCAGCCTGAGGGTGTAGCTCGCCGAATTCGGAACCCGCTCCGGCATGTCGACGTTGGCGAGCTTTGGTGGGGCGACCTCGATGGTCGTCGGACCGGCGCTTCCCCCCGTCAGATCGTTCCACCACTGCGCCACATTGTCGTGCGCGGATCGTTGTGCCGGCGCCTTCGAGGGGACCTTCAGCTCCCACTTCCCCCAGAAGCCGGCCGTCGCGGCGAGCTTGGCTACGCCGTTGCCGTACTGGGCGGTGCCGAGCGTCAGCTCCTCATCGGGTCCCTTCGCGGTGAACAACGCGGTGTCCTTGGAGTTGAAGTCCTTGCGGATGGCGAGGGCAAAGAGCGGGTCCCCGACCTTGCCTGTCACAGCCGTCCAACCGCGATACATCACGGTCGGGTCCTGAAGTCCTTCGAACCTGGTCGGCTCCGCCGCAAAGGTAATCCGGCCATGATCGAGCAGCGCGTGCAGCAGCCAGAGCGCCGTGACGGGATGGAGGTTGTGGATCTTGCCGTCCTGGGGAAGGATGCCTTTGGAGAAAATGCTGGTGCCGTCGCCGAGCACCGGAAGCTCGCCGAACTGTCCGGATGTTCGCGCCCACCACGTGATCGGCAGCACGTTCTGCAGCGTAAACGGCCGCACCGCGTTCGCGTGATCGCGAAACAGCTTCGTCAGACCCGCTTGCGACCACTCGGTGACGTGCTCGAGCAGGACGTTGCGCCACCGATAATCGAGCAGGTCTTCGCGCAGCAGCCGCAGATCGTCGGCGACGGGATTCGCGCCGCTGGCCGCCTGGGGGGGGACGACGCCATCGATGAACAGATTGGCGCTCGAGACGACCAATTTTGCCGCCGCTGCCGGAACCGGAACGTGGACCGTCTTGTTGTCCTCGCTTCCAAACACGACCGGCACGCTCGACCGATACGGGAGCACCGTGTCGTCCTCGGCGATGAACTCGAGGTCGAGGTTGTACGTGCCGGGCTCGACCGCGCAGTGCTCGGACTTCCTCCGCACATCGAGATCGACCACGTAGAACAGGTCGTCGGACGGGCCTGCCACGTCGACGGTCTTCGTGGCGCTGAACGTCTCCTGGTGTCTGGCCCGTTTCTCGTACAGCTTCTGCCCGTACGTCTCGCCGTGCTCGTTGAGGATCGCCTGGATGAGATCGCGTTCCTGCTGGGCCAGCGGCTTGAGGAGGTTCTTGAAGTCGGTCTCGTCGAGAAAGTTGTCTTCGCTGGTGTCGACGACGTCCTTGATCCTGGCCTTGATTCCTGGCTCGAGCGCGAGGAGCTTGCGCAGCCCGCTATCCGGGCCGGCGGGGGAAAAGATCTCCCAGTGAAGAAACGGCGACGGAGAACGAGGGTTGGTGACCGGGGCGATGTGCCCGAGGATCTCGCCCTGCGCGACGAACAGGTACGGCAAGTGGAACGTGATGATCTTGCCGTCCTTCACTCCTTCGTAGCCGCGGCGCAGCTCGTCGGGCGGCGTCTTGAACACGCCGTTCGGCCGTCCCTGTTCCACCAGAGGGAAGGCCATCGCATCCATCGACCCGGCCTTGTAGACGCTGCACGTCGTCGTATTCTTGTCGACCGTTTTCGTCTTCACCCAGAGGATCTCGCCGAACGTGGCCTCGGCGGACCGCAAGTCGACGATCACTCCGTTCTGCGCCTGGAGCAGGCGGCGAACCCAGGGCACGTCAGCATACGGTTCCGTCCGGTCGCCCGACCAGGTCGGATACGCGAGGTGCATGTAGAGGCTGTAGATGGGGAACGGAGCATTCTTGTCGCGGCCCTGCGCGTCCTTCTCCTGGATCATGTGCTTGAGGAGGACGAACCCGTTGTGGTTGCCGGTGAAGCGAAGCGTTTCGGCGTCGGCGTCGGCAGGGGCCAGGCGAGCGGCGACGATCACGCCCGGTGCCATCGCCTTGACGGGGGCCCGCGGCCCTGCCGGGGACAAATGGATGCCGCCGTGGACGTTGTACGTCGCGCCGGCGACGAAGCTCCCGCCGTCGTGCGTCTCGTTGTTGTAATAGACGGATACCGGGTTCGAGATCGGCTCGTTCCTCGCCTGGAAGGGAAAGACTACGGCTTTTTCGAACAGTTCATTCCATTCGAAGGCTGGGCCGATGTCCCATTTGCCCTCGGCACAGTAGTTGACGTGGCTGACGATCCCATGGTGCGCAGAAGCGATTTCGTGACTGCATCTGTACCGCTTGGACAGCTCGGGCGCTTCCGGATGATCGTCGTCGAGTAATTTGAGGGGGATGGCGTGTTTCGCGCCGATGTACGCGAGAAGCCGCCTCAGAGCATCGTACTGGGCGGGCGTGTACTTGTAGAAGAGGCTGTATCCCCGGTACGGTTTGCCGAGATCATAGACCCAGTCCTTCGCCTCCTCCTTGTCGCAGACAAAACCGCCTCCCTGGATTGCGTGGTAATCGTCGCCGACGCGGAGCAGAGGGCCGGGATTGATGATCTCGATGCTCACGAGTTTCATGTTGCACGCGCCGCCCGCGCTCGAGCTGTTTCCCCAGTTCTTGTCCTCGACCATCTCGAAGATGGTCCCCTTGGTCGAGACCAGGTAGTGAACGCCGACGTCGGGCCGGGCCGGGTGGTGCCTGCCCGCGGTGAGGATGCCGATCGATCCGCACAGCGCACCCGCCGTAAAGTGCAGCGCGATTTGAAACTTCTTCTCCTCGTCCGGGGTGCGGGGCACGTTGTAGTAATCCGTGAAGCCAGCGAGGTTTTCCGGGTCGAGGATGTCGTGAGGGTCTGCCGCCTTCACTCGCTTGATGACTCGCACGCGCTTCACGTCCACACTGGGGCCGTTCTGCGCAGAGAGCTGGACGTCCTGGATGCTGTATTGGTTGATGATCTTTTCGCTCTGTTTCGACTCCTGGTGCGGCGCTTCCTTCTTCTCGAGGAACACCTTCTCCTCGGTGGCGTCACGCGTGCGGAAGGACTCCATGGCAATCCCCGTCGCGAAGGCGGAATGGAAGGAGCGCTACTCGCGCTTCTGATTGGAACGCGACCGCGAATCCGCTCCGCTCGGTCGGAACACCCCCACGTGACTCTACCCACACCCCCAACAGCGCTGTCAATCGCGTCAGCGGTCGCGTACGTCACCTGCCGGATGCCGCACAACCGGAACACTGAAGGCCCGCGACGTCGAATCCCCTTCGCCGAACTGCGCATCGAAGGCGTCGAAGCCCGGCGGAGGCCAAGCGAATGCGTGTCCTGCTCGTGCATCCCAGCCCGCTGATGTACACCGAGATCTACCTGCGGCTCGAGCCGCTCGGGCTCGAGCGCGTGGCGACCGCCATCCGCGCCGCCGGCCACGAGGTGAGGCTCCTCGATCTGCAGATCTTCACGCATCGGGACTACTCGAGCGCGTTGGAGACTTTCCGGCCCGACGCCATCGGCTTTTCGGTCAACTACCTGGCCAACGTGCCGGAAGTGATCGACCTCGCGGTGGAGACGCGGCGCCGCCAGCCGCGCTGCTTCCTGTTCGCGGGCGGGCACAGCATCTCGTTCATCGCCAGGGAAGTGCTGGAACACGCGCGCGGCGCTCTCGACTGCGTGGTGCGCGGCGAGGGCGAGTTGATCGCGCCACGTTTGCTCGAGGCGATCGGGGACCCGCGCCTCTCCTCCCTCCCCGGCGTGGTCACTCTCGATGGCGAGGGGCCGGCGCCTTTGATGCTGGAGGATCTCGACGGCTTTCCGCCCGCGCGCGACCTGGCCCGGCGTCGCCACAAGTACTTCATCGGCGTGCTCGATCCCTGCGCCTCCGCCGAGCTGACGCGCGGCTGTCCCTGGGACTGCTCGTTCTGCAGCGCCTGGACCTTCTATGGTCGCAGCTATCGGAAGGTCTCGCCGGCGGCAGCCGCTGCGGACATCGCGCGCATCTCCGAGCCCAACGTCTTCCTGGTGGACGACGTCGCGTTCGTGCATCCGGAGCACGGGCTCGCCATCGGCCACGAGTTGGAACGGCTTCGGGTACGCAAGCAGTACTACCTCGAGACCCGCTGCGACGTCCTGCTCCGCAACCGCGAAGTCTTCGAGTACTGGCGCCGCCTGGGGCTGCACTACATGTTCCTCGGCCTCGAAGCGCTGGACGAGGAAAGCCTCAAGCTCCACCGCAAGCGCATTACGCCCAACGAGAACCTCCGCGCTCTCGAAGTGGCGCGGGAGATCGGTTTCACCGTCGCGGTCAACATCATCGCCGACCCGAGCTGGGACGAGCGGCAATTCGCCGTCGTGCGCGATTGGGCGATGACCGTGCCGGAGATCGTGCACTTCACCGTCGCGACGCCGTACCCGGGCACGGAGATCTGGCACACCGAGTCGCGGCGCCTCACCACGCTCGACTACCGCCTCTTCGACGTGCAGCACGCGGTCCTCCCCACCCGCCTGCCACTCGAGCGTTTCTACGAGGAGCTGGTGAAGACCCAGTCCGTGCTGAACCGCAAGCACCTCGGCGTGGCTGCGCTCCGCACCACGGCGGCGCTCGCCCTGCGGCTCGCGCTGCGCGGTCAGACGAACTTCATCCGCATGCTCTGGAAGTTCGGAAGCGTCTACTCGCGCGACCGGCAGTACAACGATCACTTCAAGCCGCTGAAGTACTCGATGCGTCCACCGGAGGCCCCCGGTGTCGCGCCGCCCCGAATCCGCGATCTCTTCGTCCACCTCGGATCGTCGGCCCGCAGGGCCGATGCGGCGTCCGCTCACTGACCCTGGATTTGCTCGGATGTCATGAAGGCGCCATGGTAGGCCTGCCTGGAGTTGGGAGATCGGCTCCAGCGGGACTACGATGGAACGCGCCGTGAGCGTACCCGAGACCAGGATTGCGACCGTGCCGGAAGGCTCCCGCTTGCTCTCCCGGGAGCTGTCCTGGCTGGCCTTCAACGAGCGGGTGTTGGAGGAAGCGGCCGATCCGCGCTGGCCGCTGCTCGAGAGGGTGAAGTTCCTGGCCATCTTCCACAGCAACCTGGACGAGTTCTTCATGATCCGCGTCGCGGGGCTGCACACGCTGCTGGAACAGGGCGAGGACGGGCCGGGCCCCGACGGACTCACCGCGCGCGAGCAATTGGACCGGATCGGGAGCGCGGTGCGGCGACTGGTGCGCTCCGCTTCGGCATTGCTCAGCGGCGAGCTGCTCCCAGCGCTAGAGAAGGCCGGCATCCGGCTGCACCGCCGCGGGACGCTGGGCCCGGAGGCACGGGCCAAGGCTGCGGGCTACTTCCACTCCACCGTGTTCCCCGTGCTGACGCCGCTGGCGGTGGACCCGGGCCATCCATTTCCCTTCATCTCGAACCTCTCCCTCTCGCTGGCGGTGGAAGCCGAAGACCCCGTCACCGGCGAGCGGCGGTTCGCGCGAGTCAAGGTCCCGGAGATCCTCCCGCGCTTCGTGCCGCTCGGCGGCGATGACTTCATTCCGCTCGAAGACCTGATCGAGTCGCATCTCGACGCGCTCTTTCCCGGGATGCGCATCGTCGGCGTCTACCCGTTCCGCATCACCCGGGACATGGACATGGCCATCCTCGAGGCGGAAGCGGACGATCTGCTGCAGGTGGTGGACCGCCAGGTCCGGCGCCGCCGCTTCGGCCACGTGGTACGGTTGGAGATCGATTCCCAGCCGCCGGAGCGCATCCGCGCGTTGCTGCTAGACAAGTTGCAGCTGGATCACGACGATCTCTACGAATGCTGTTCGCCGCTGGGGGCCAGCGCGCTGATGGCGCTGGCCGGGCTGCAGCGCCCGGACCTGTACGACCCGCCTTTCGTTCCCGCGGTGGCGCGGGAGCTGGTGGAAGGCGACGTGTTCGCGGCCATCCGCGCCGGCGACGTGCTGCTGCACCACCCCTACGATTCCTTTGCGCCGGTGCTCGCGTTCCTGCGGCAGGCGGCAGCGGACCCTGACGTGCTGGCGATCAAGATGACGCTCTACCGCACGGGCGCCAGCTCCGACATCGTCAAGAGCCTGACCACCGCGGCGGAGAACGGCAAGCAGGTGGCCGTGGCCATCGAGCTCAAGGCGCGCTTCGACGAGCGCAACAACATCGAGTGGGCGCGCGCGCTGGAGCGGTCCGGGGTGCACGTCTTCTACGGCAGCGCGGAGCTGAAGATCCACGCCAAGGCGGCCTTGGTGGTCCGTCGCGAAAGCGATCGGATTCGCCGCTACGTGCACCTCTCCACCGGCAACTACAATGCGGCCACCTCGCGCGTCTACACCGACGTGGGCCTGCTCACTTGCGCGCAGGAAATCGGCGAGGACGTGAGCGAGCTTTTCAACGCTCTTTCGGGCTTCGCCCGGCCCACCTACCGCGAGCTGGCGGTGGCGCCGGACACGCTTGCGCCTCGGTTCCTGGCCCTGATCGGCGAGCAGGCAGAGCGCGCCCGCGCGGGCGAGCAGGCGCGCATCTTTGTCAAGATGAACGCGCTGGTCGACGCCGAGATCATCGAAGCGCTCTACGCGGCCTCGCAGGCGGGAGCGCAGATCGACCTCCAGGTTCGCGGAATCTGCTGCCTGCGGCCGGGCTTGAAGGGGCTGTCGGAGAACATCCGGGTCTTCTCCGTCGTCGGCCGGTTTCTCGAGCACGACCGCGTCTTCTTCTTCGGGCCCGAAGGAGAAGAGCAGGTGTTCCTCTCCTCCGCGGACTGGATGCCGCGCAACCTCCACCGCAGGGTGGAGCTGATGTTCCCGGTTCGGCACCCCGAGCTTCGGCAGCGGCTGCGGCGCGAGGTGATGGAGCCGGCGCTGTCCGACAACTGCCGCGCGCGCGACCTGGATGCGTCGGGCATCTACCGGCGCAGGACTCCGGCGCCCGGCGAGCCTGAGCGCGATGCGCAGCACGCGGCTTTCGCGGTGGTGCAGCGGAGGGCGGTCCACAGCGCTCCTCCCGGCCGCCCGCGCCGCCGATCCTGAAGCTCGTCAGCTTCCGTCTGGAAACCGCATCATCCGGCGCTCGCCGGCGTCGTAACGACCGGTGGCGAAATTCTTCGAATCCGGTTGATCACGACGATGTCAGACCAGGGACGATGAACGATCTGATCGGTTCGGCGGCAGGGGTCCTCACCACCGTGGCATTCGTGCCGCAATTGCTGAAAATCTACGCGAGCAAGTCGGGCAGGGACGTCTCCGCGCGGACCTTCCTCATCTTCAGCATCGGCGTCGTGCTATGGCTCGTGTACGGCGTCCGGATCAGGTCCGCTCCGGTCGTTTTCGCGAACCTGGTCACGCTGGTTCTCTCCCTCGTCATCCTCGCACTGAAGTTTCGCTACAGCCGCCGGGAACGGCGCGTCGAGCCGAGCGCGGATGCCGGTTGAGGCAAGGGGATTCGCAGCGTGACGGATCTGTAGCCCCTCTCGAATCCGAGCACGGTTTCCCGGCGCTCGTCGACGGCTGAGGGTTTCCCGTCGGATCCGGCGAGTGGCGTAACCATCCGGCTCCTAAGCTGTACCCATGAAGCAAGCAGCGAAATGGTGCAGCACAAACCGATGTGCCGGAACACTTCCGGCGAGAAAGGAAGCCAACATGTCTTCGAAGCTGACGCTCTCAATCGCCGTTGCGCTCGCGTTGTCCGCCATCGGCGGTGTCGCGCGCGCGAACCCCATCCCGAGGACGAGGCGCGCGCCCAGTTCGGGCAGGTCACCAGCCAGGAGTCCATTGACCACACGGCCCAGGCGAACGCCCAGGTCACCAGCACGGACGATGCTCGCGCCGTTGCCGGCAACTCGGTCCCCGCGCCGATCAGCCCTTCGATCGAGGCCTTGATCGCCAAGGACGAGGGCGAAGGCCGCGCAGCGTCATACGCGGGCGATGAGGATTCCGGCCAGAAGCAGTCGCTTGCCGTCACCCCGGCGGGTAGCGGGATGGCCGAGCAGGGCAACTGACGGCCACCCGCGATGAACACGCACGGACGGATCGTCGCGCTCGCGAGCGCCGTTTGCTACCAGGCAGCGGCGCTCGCGGCGCGACCATGGTCGAGCCATGGCACGCCTGCATCGACTCCTCCGTGACGCCTGGGCGCTGGCCGTCCCGTACTGGCGGTCCGAGGACCGCTGGGCCGCGCGAGCGCTCCTGCTCGTCGTCGTGATGCTCAACCTCGGGATCGTCTACCTCAACGTCCTCCTCAACCAATGGAACAACGCTTTCTACAATGCGCTGCAGGACAAGAACTACGCGGTGTTCCTCCACCAGCTCGTCCGCTTCTCCTGGCTCGCGGTCGTCTACATCGTCGTCGCCGTCTACCAGCTCTACCTCAACCAGATGCTCCAGATCCGCTGGCGGCGCTGGCTCACCGATCGGTATCTCCAGGCCTGGCTCGCCGGGGGCGCGTACTACCGGATGCAGATCGCCGCGGCGAAGACGGACAACCCGGATCAGCGCATCGCCGAGGACCTGAACCTCTTCGTCTCCGGGACGTTCGGGCTCGCCATCGGCGGCCTGCGCGGGCTCGCCATCGGCGGCCTGCGGGCCGCAGTGACGCTGGTCTCATTCGTTGCCATCCTCTGGGGGCTCTCCGGCACCGTCGTCATCCCACTCGGCCGAGGGATCGCCGTGCCGGGCTACATGGTGTGGACGGCCCTCCTCTACGCCATCGTGGGCACCTGGATCACCAGCCGCATCGGGCGCCCGCTGGTGCAGCTCAACTTCGAGCAGCAGCGGTACGAGGCGGACTTCCGCTTCGGCCTGGTCCGGTTCCGCGAGAACGCCGAGAGCGTGGCGCTGTACCGCGGGGAGACGGCCGAGCTGCGCGGCTTCCAGGCGCGGTTCGGGGCCGTGGTGCGGAACTTCTGGGAGATCATGCGGCGCCAGAAACGGTTGACCTGGTTCACGGCGGGCTACGCGCAGGCAGCGGTCATCTTTCCCATCGTCGTCGCCGCTCCGCGCTACTTCCGAGGCGCCATCCACCTCGGCGGGCTCATCCAGACCGCCACCGCCTTCGGTCAGGTGCAGGACTCGCTCAGCTTCATCGTCTCCTCGTACACGGACATCGCCACCTGGCGCGCGGTGGTCGAGCGGCTGGTAGGCTTCGAGCGCGGCCTCGCGGGGGTGCGCAGCGACCCAGCCGGCGGGGGCATCGCGCACCTCGAGGACGTTGCCGCGCGCCTCGACCTCGAAGGGCTGGAACTGGAGCTCCCCGACGGACAGCAGCTGATCGGGGGAGTGAACCTGTCGCTTGCGCGCGGAGACACGGTGCTGCTCGGGGGACGATCGGGCACCGGGAAGAGCACGCTGATCCGCGCCATCGCCGGCATCTGGCCGTTCGGTCGCGGCGCGGTCCGGTTGCCGCTCGGCGCCCGGATCCTCGTTCTCCCGCAGAAGCCGTACCTCCCGATCGGCACGCTGCGGGACGTGGTGGGCTATCCGGGCGAGGCGGACGACGCGACCCTGCGCGAGGCGCTCGCGGCAGTGGAGCTCCCGGAGCTGGCCGGACGACTCGATGAAGCCGACCACTGGGCGTTGCGACTCTCCCCGGGTGAGCAGCAGCGGATCGCCTTCGCGCGTGCACTTGTCCAGAAACCGGACTGGCTCTTCCTCGACGAGGCGACCTCGGCATTGGACGAGGCGACCGAGGCGCGCCTCTACCGGCTCTTGCGCGAGCGGCTCCCCGACGTCGCCCTGTTCAGCGTGGGCCACCGGGGAACGCTTCGCCCGTTCCACGCTCGCGAGCTCGTCGTGCGATCCGAAGGAAAGGGCCCCGCCCGCATCGTGGACGTAACCGCCGGCGGGGCACTGCACGTCGGGTGACGCTCGATCTGGTCAGCAAATTGCAAATGGGGCGCGGAAAGGAGGTCGTATGAACTGGAAGCAAAGAGCATTGGAAGTGGCGGCAGGGGTCATCCTCATTGCCCTGCCTGCCTATCCGCAGGCGCGCCAATACCGCAACGAGAGGATCGTTTCGCTCATCCATCAGGCGAATCTGCAGGAAATCGAAGCGGGAAAACTGGCGCAAGCGAAGAGCAACTCCCAGAGCGTGAAGGACTTCGCCGCTCAGATGGTGACGGATCACCAGAAAGCGGACGATCAAGTTCGTACGTATGCCCAGAAACACGACATCGATCTCGATACCCTGGTTCAACGCCTGGCGCAGGGTCGCGAGGATCGGGTCGAGCTCGACCGTCGGGCCAAGTCCGTGGGCAGCGCGACAGGAGAATGGGCCTTCACGTCGGAGCAACTCGTACGCTCCAAGCGTGAGGGCGACCAGACCCTGGAAACGCTGCGCACGCTCGATGGCGCCGCGTTCGATCGCGAGTTCGTCAGCGCGATGGTCGACGGCCATCAGAAGGTCGTCGATCGGCTGACAAGCGTTCGCGACCGGTCGATCGACCCGGACCTGAGGAGCCTGATCGTCGATCTTCTACCCACCATCAAGCATCACTTGGAAATGGCGCAAGCGCTGCAAGAGACCGTCTCGAAAGCGTAGCTGTGTCTGGAAAACGCAGGCGATCGACCAGGCCTGGGCGTCGCTCGGGCCTGGTCGATCTTGCAGCTCTGGACAAGCGAGCCGCCGTGACCCGGCCTCGCCCCCCCGTTCACCAAGCGACCGCAAGCAAGGCGTTCGTGCAATGCGCGATC
>WNFT01005121.1_pt1 | contig 13468 bp, 7 predicted proteins | sample 5400191 | NCBI WGS metagenome assembly WNFT01 (sample SAMN13153359, study PRJNA577476) | soil metagenome | isolation source: 80 cm saprolite under Madrone tree | place: USA:California | collected 2016-06-14
CGTTCAGGATCAGGGTTCAGGGTTTGTACTTACAAACCCTGGATTGAAAAGGAGCCATCATCTAGCGCGCCTGGCATCGGCATGGAGAGTGCCTTTGCCGTACTAAAATAGTATTCCCGCCGCTAAGCTGATGCTCCCGCAAAAAAAGGCGAACCACGCAGATGTTTGCCCGTGATTCGTGTGCAGCAACGCAGGCTGTCCGGCCCCTGCGGGTTTTTCAGCGACTTTTATTCTGGAGGAAGCGTTCATGCGAACCTGGCTACAAAATGCCTGGTCCAACTGTAGTTCTGTAGTCTTGCAGCAATCCGCGAAATTTGCCGCGGCAGGAATGGTTGCGCTCGGTGCAACTGCCGGCGCGTTTGCCCGCCAAACCAGCGAAGCGGGAGGCGAAGCCAATCTCAAACTGCCCGACCTTTCCTCCGTACGTTTTCTCGGCGGCGCCATAGACGGCCACAAGCTCCTCCTATGGGGCATTCTGATTTGTGTCTTTGGCCTGCTCTTCGGTTTGACGATTTTCTCGCGCCTGAAAAATATGCCCGTGCATCGTTCTATGCGCGAGATTTCCGAGCTGATCTACGAAACTTGCAAAACCTATCTGATCACCCAGGGAAAATTCCTGCTGATTCTGGAAATTTTCATCGCCGTGGTCATTGTCCTTTACTTTGGCGTCCTGCTTAAATTTGAGGCGCTCCGTGTCGCGATCATTTTGCTCTTCAGCCTCGTCGGTATCGCGGGCAGTTACGGTGTCGCGTGGTTTGGCATCCGCGTAAACACCTTCGCGAATTCCCGCACCGCGTTCGCGGGACTACGCGGCAAACCGTATCCCATCTACCACACGCCGCTCGAAGCGGGCATGAGCATCGGCATGATGCTCATCAGCGTTGAATTGTTGATGATGCTGTTTATTCTTCTTTTTGTTCCCGGCGATTACGCGGGCCCGTGTTTCATCGGATTCGCCATCGGCGAATCGCTTGGCGCGGCGGCTTTGCGCATTGCGGGCGGCATTTTCACCAAGATTGCTGATATCGGTTCCGACTTGATGAAAATCGTCTTCAAGATTAAAGAAGACGACGCACGCAACCCCGGCGTCATCGCCGATTGTACCGGCGACAACGCGGGCGACTCCGTAGGTCCCAGCGCCGACGGATTCGAAACTTACGGCGTCACCGGCGTCGCGCTAATCACTTTCATCCTGCTCGCGGTAAAGGATCCCACCATACAAGTGCAACTCCTGGTCTGGATTTTCGTCATGCGCATCGTCATGCTGATCGCCAGCGCGGCCGCCTATTTCCTCAACGGCATCATCGCCAAAGCAAAGTACGGCAACGCCGACGAAATGAACTACGAAGCGCCGCTTACTTCTCTTGTGTGGATTACCAGCATCGTTTCCATCGCGCTGACCTATCTGATTTCTTCCTTGATTATTCCCGCGATCGGCGGCGACTCCACGCAATGGTGGAAGCTCGCGACCATTATTTCTTGTGGGACCCTCGCTGGCGCGATCATTCCCGAACTGGTGAAAGTTTTTACTTCCACCGAGTCTCGCCACGTGAGAGAAGTCGTCACTTCCGCTCAGGAGGGCGGCGCTTCGCTGGGAATTTTGTCCGGCTTCGTGGCCGGCAATTTTTCCGGGTACTACCTCGGCATGGCTATGGTGACTTTGATGGCCGCCGGTTACCTGATCACCGGATATGGCCTCGCCAACTTGATGATCGCCGCGCCGGTATTTGCGTTTGGCCTGGTCGCTTTCGGATTTCTCGGCATGGGCCCGGTCACGATCGCTGTCGATTCGTACGGCCCGGTGACCGACAACGCGCAATCCGTTTACGAACTCTCCTTGATCGAACACGTTCCAAACATCAAGTCCGAGCTGAAGAAAGATTTCAACATCGACGTCAATTTTGAAAAAGCCAAAGACATGCTGGAAGCGAACGACGGCGCAGGTAACACTTTCAAAGCCACCGCGAAACCCGTGCTGATCGGCACCGCGGTAGTCGGCGCGACCACCATGATTTTTTCCATCATCATGGCGCTTACCGGCGGCCTCACCGCAAACGTGGACAAACTTTCCCTGCTGCACGCTCCCTTTATGCTCGGACTCATCACCGGCGGTGCGATGATTTACTGGTTCACGGGCGCATCCACGCAAGCAGTGGGAGCGTATCGCGCGGTGGAATTCATCAAAGCCAACATCAAACTCGAAGGTGTCGAAAAAGCCTCTGTCGCTGACAGCAAAAAAGTGGTCGAGATCTGCACCAAGTACGCGCAAAAAGGCATGATCAATATTTTCATCGCCGTATTTTTCGCAACGCTTGCGTTCGCATTTCTCGAACCGTTTTTCTTTATCGGATATTTGATTTCCATCGCCATCTTCGGCTTATATCAAGCAATTTTCATGGCCAATGCCGGCGGAGCGTGGGACAACGCCAAGAAAATCGTGGAAGTCGAGCTGAAACAAAAAGGCACTCCACTTCACGATGCCACTGTCATCGGCGACACGGTTGGTGATCCGTTCAAGGACACTTCTTCCGTAGCTCTCAACCCGGTCATCAAGTTCACGACACTCTTCGGCCTGCTTGCCGTAGAACTCGCCGTGCGACTGACCGCCACACAAGGCAGCACGCTCACGCACATTCTTGCCGCTGTCTTTTTCGCGGTCTCGTTCACCTTCGTCTACCGTTCTTTCTACAGCATGCGCATCCGCACCGACGCAGCTCACTAACGCATTCCTCTCGCGATGAGCGCGAAGGCGACAACGCCATCGCGCCCATATTTGTGTTGGCGATTGCATTGTTCTTGCTACTGTAGCGCCGGTCTTTAGACCGGTGCTTTTCCCTGTGCGCCGCGCATTTTTTGTTCGCAGCCGAATTTCAAGCTAACATTTACTTCCCGAAACTGGAGGAGCGATCAATGAAAAATACCCGCTTACCGATCATCGCCGTTTTGTTTCTTTCGGCCGTGCCAATCTGCCGCGCCCAGGTGGATCCGAAATGGCAAATCCACGATCGCGACCGGCCGACGCCAACCGTGATTACTCCGGGCACCGCCAGCACGCAGGACGTGCCGGGGAAGCCGCCCTCCGATGCGATTGTTCTGTTTGACGGGAAGGATCTTTCGCACTGGGCGCAGAAAGACGGAAGCGCTGCCAAATGGAGAGTCGAAAACGGATATTTTGAAGTCGTTCCCAAGACGGGAGAACTTCACACCCAAGATGCCTTCGGCGATTGCCAGTTGCACGTGGAATTTGCCGAACCAAATCCGCCGAAGGGCCAAGATCAGGACCGAGGAAACAGCGGCGTATTTCTGATGGGGCTATACGAAATTCAGGTGCTCGATTCCTACCAAAGCAAGACCTACGCGGATGGCCAGGCCGCAGCCGTCTACGGACAGTATCCACCGCTGGTGAATGCGTCGCGGCCGCCGGGGCAATGGCAGACTTACGATATTATTTTTCACGGTCCGCGATTCGATGCCAGCGGAAAATTGAGTCGCCCGGCGCGCGTAACGGTTCTTCACAATGGAGTGCTGGTGCAGGACAATGTCGAGTTGACCGGACCGACCGCGCATCACGCGCGGCCGCCTTACACGCCCACGCCTGAAAAATTGCCGCTCGCGCTGCAAGATCACAATCACCCAGTCCGCTACCGCAACATCTGGATTCGCAGCCTGTAGCTGACAGCCGAACAATGTTGCGAATTTGACGTTCGCTCCAGTGGAACATTCAAAGACAGCCGGGTCTCCAGAGTACAATAACGCGCATGCTTACACTTCGATGCGCCGCGGTCGCTCTTGTACTCGCGTTCAGCACGTTCGCCGATGGGCGATTGCCGGCGTGGTCCGGGAGAACATATCCCGCTCCGACTGGTCAGGTCTACGCGGCAGCTCTTAGAGTGCTCGCCGCACAACATCACAAACCCAGGAATACGGAGGAACTGAATAAAACAATCGTTTTTCACCTTGGGATGACGCCTCGGTTAGGCGGTTACGATCTGGTCTTGAAGGTTTCCCCAGGCGAGAAAAATAACAGCGATGTATCCATAGATCTTGCGCCACGCCAAACTCCTGTCTCCAGCGGCACGGTGCAAAGAGACGTTATCAAAATTCTCGACGGCATCCCAGAGGAACTGGCAAGAGCGACGCCGGCTACTTCTAAGTAGAAGCGTGCGCGCGATAGAGTTCCGTTTAACGTTTCGCCTTAAGTAAAGCTTTTAGCTACGGATCAAGCCGGGGAATTTTCGCGGGTCGTTGTTGAAGCCGGGGAATACTGGCGCGAGATCCTTTACGTCGTTGTGCTTGTGTAGGATTTCGCCGAGCACGGAGCGGAAGTCCGTAGTAAGCGCAAGATCGCGGCCTTCGTTGAGTTGACCTTCTCCTAATCCCGGCCACCGGCCGTAAACTTTGCCACCTTTCACGTCACCGCCCATCACAAACATGCAGTTGGCGTGTCCGTGGTCGGTGCCGCGATTGCCGTTTTCTTTTGCCGTGCGGCCAAACTCGCTCATGGTGACGAACACAATATTTTCCATGCGGTCGCCCATGTCCTGGCGGAATGCGGCCATGCCCTGCCCCAAATCTTTCAACAAATTCGAGAGTTGACCCTGCGCGCCGCCTTCGTTGACGTGATTGTCCCAACCTCCGCAATCCACAAAGAGCACTTCTGCTCCGATATTGGCTTTTAGCAACTGACCGATCTGCTGCAGACTTTGCCCGAGGCGATTCTTGCCGTAGTCCGCGCCATTTTCCGGCTGATATTTTCCCGGATCAGCTTTGCGCAGCATGTCTATGGCTTCAAAAGTTTCCGTGCCGGTGCCGCGCAGCGCGTGATCCACGGTCTGCGCGTACATCGCTTCAAAGCCGCCTTCGGCAACCTGGCCCTGAGTGGAATTCTGCGCCATCACTTTGAATTGCCGCACATCGAGAAGCGCCATGGCAGGCGCAGAGCCACGCAACATGCGCGGAAGACTTGCGCCCATGGCAACGGCGCGAAACGGCGACGCGCTTTCTTCCGGTATTGTTTCCAGCGCGCGATTCAGCCATCCGTCTTCGGTAGCCTTCCGTCCCGGAGTGCCCGACTCCATAAAATCCTGCGCATCAAAATGCGAACGGGTGGGATCGGGAGAGCCGGCAGCGTGAACAATAGCCAATTCGTTTTTTCCAAACAGCGGCGCGAGTGGCGCAAGACTTGGATGCAAACCAAAAAATCCATCGAGGTCGACGGCGCAGTCGGTTCCTCCACGACGCGGTTCCGGAATCGCGATGGAAGGGCGCATGCGGTAGTAATTCGGTTCGCCGAACGGAATGACAATGTTGAGACCGTCAGCAGCGCCGCGTTGAAACAAAACGACAAGTTGTTTTTTACCGGAAAAAGGAGTGGCGGCGACGGCGCGTTGCAGAAATGCGGGCATGGTGCTGAGACCGACCATGGCGATGCCACCCTGCTTCATGAAATAGCGGCGCGAAAAGATGAGAGGCCTTTTTCCTTCACAACATTCGTTGGTCATTTACGACTCCGCGACTCGAACTTGTAACTCCTTGACACTAAGCTACTTAGGTCAAAATAGGAACTGTAGTTCCTATTTTGTGGCGATGCCCCACCCCTGGTCATCTTCGCTGAAATTCTGGTGCGCCTAAGACCAAGCCTATAACCATTGCCAGATCTACGTGTCTGACCGGGTCATCCAGTTTCGCTTCGACGACTTGTGGATCGTCGAGGCGTTTTTGGAGCGTTTCGATGGTGGTTGGAGTTGCGTGGCCGCCAAGGAAAAGTTGGACTGCGCGATCGAGAATCTGTTTTGAATCCGTTTTCGAATCCGTTCTTGAGTCCGTTTTTGAGTCGGGGGCCGAGTCGGTTCCGAGTAACGCGGCGATGTCGGCGCGGGAGCCGCGCACTTTATTTCCGGCAAGGGCTAGCGAAAAATTGAGGCGGTTTAGAAGCCCTCCGGTATTCACCCACGCTTCCGCTTTATCGGAGTAGCCGGTGGGAGGCTGGCATTGGTACAGCGGCTCGCCGATGCGACCGACCCATTGCACCAGCGGCATCGGAGTGTCCACGTCGGTGCCGAGAGCGCGCACGGTAGAAGCCACAAACTCGAACGGAGTCTTGATCTTGGCGCGATAGGCGTCGCGAGTCCAGAACTCCGGCGAATAAATCATGGTGCGCATGACGGCTCGAATATCGCCATCGGAACTTTTGAAAGTCCCCGCCATGCGAGCGACAAGCGCCGGCGGCGGATTATCAGAAACGAAGCGCCGGGCGAGCTTAGTGGAAATAAATTTTGCGGTGCTGGGATTCTTTACGAGAAGGTCTATGACCTGCTCGCCGTCTTTCATCCCACCGGCGTGAATTTTTTTCCCGCGAACGATCTTCGGATCGGGATCGTGGATGCGTTCGTCAAATTTAAACTGCGGATTTTCGCGCGGTTTTTCAATGGTCCATCCAGTAAAGCAGCGAGCGACTTCGGTTACGTCCTTCTGGGTGTAGCCGCCGTCAACGCCGAGGGTGTGCAGCTCCATCAGCTCGCGTCCATAATTTTCGTTCAGACCGCGTTCCTGCTTTTTCTTGTTCTGGGCCTGGGTGTTTTGCGGTACGCGGTTGAAGCCGCCGCGCGCCCGCCGACGCATGGCCCGTTCCTGGGCGAGCCGCTGCGCCGCACGAGGATCAGCGCTTAAATAATTATCGAGGTAGAAAAGCATGGCCGGGCTTTTCGCCGTGTCAGAAACCAAATCCTTGAATTTACCCAAGACATGAGGAGCGATCACGTCACGTTCGTAGGATGTGAGGTAGTAACGGTCTTCGCCCTTACCGGCAAACACGTTGAAGTGATTGAACCAGAAATCGTCCATGACCTGCTGTAACTGGCGATCGCTGTAAATGGCGCGAGTCATTTTGGCCATGGCCAATTCTTCGATGACGCGTTGCGGGCGTTTGCTGTCATCGGCGATGGCGCGCGGCACAGCGTTCGCATCAACGCTGAGAGCGCCGCGCTGTGCGGCACCGGGCGTGGTGACGTTGGCGGTAGCCTGCTTCATAGGCGAAGAAGTGTCGGTGTCGGCGTTGGTGTTCGATTTTGACGAACTGTCAGTCGAATCTGAGTCACGTTGAGAATCGCGTTCAAACATTGTTGCTGGGGCCATTGTCGCTGGAGTGTCGGATTTTGACTGCGCCTGGTCCTTCTTGAAATCCTGTGGCGTGACGCCAGCTTGCTTGGCCGCTTGCTTGAGTTGTGGATATTCCTGAATGAGTTTCGCGGTGGCGGGGCGCAGCGAAGGGAGAGCTTCGAGGCGCGATTCAACTGCCCGGTCATCAAGGGAATTTGGATTTAATTGTTGATCAATCCACTTCGCCAAGCCGAGTTGTTTGATGCGCTCAACGTCCCCGGGGCGCGGTCCGTAAGCAAGACGATTCAACGCATGGAGAACGGCTTCATCCCCGCTGAGGTCGGTGACGGGCAGACCTTTGAGGATCGGATCTTGTTTTTGCTTTCTGTCTTTTGCGGACGATGCACCGGTAACAGTTGCACTTGCAGCATCGAGGCAGGGCGCGAGAAAAAGAGCGAAAGCGATCAGCGAAGCCAGAACCGAACGGAAACGCGCCGGATGAAGAGGCGGAAGCGATTGAAAGTGGTCTGGCGAGTGTTCCATGAAGGGTTCCTCGATCGCGAGTCCTTGTCTGCAGATCGGATTCCTGGGAGCGAAACGAAGTCACGCTCCCGCCATGCCTACATAGAATAACCCTCTGAGAGGAAATAAGTTGTAGCGACGAAGTACAGATGTAGTACAGGCGTCGAAAGAGGGTGGGCAAGAAGGCCCGTCCGGGCCGACAGGGCCACCGAGCATTCGAATGACAGAAAAAGATAACGCAGAGGCCCAGAGGACGCTCTGGAAACGCGGAGAGATAGTGGCGGGGAAAATGATCGCGCAGGTGGGCAAAGAAGTTGGCGGAACTCGTTGGGCGTTTCAGGATGGAAAAAGCGGCAGCTGGGCTGCCGCACTCCAAAACGAGCTAGTCGGTTAGATCGAAGTCTAGAGTGCGAGAAGGCGCCTTACCTCCCGCAGCATCCATCGCCATAAAAATCAGACGATAGCTGCCCGGAGCGAGATCCTTGACGGCAACGAGCATACCAACGGGCACAACCGGACTGCCTTTCTGGAGGAAGTCATCGGCGGCGATACTGCCAGTGAAAAAGACTTCTTTGTCGGTGGCGCGGTCATGAATCTTGTATCCAATGGCGACGCGCGGAGGCTTGTCGCTGGTCAGCAGCGAGTCATAAACCTCGGAGTACATGATGACCCTGTCAGATCGCTTGAAGCGGTTCACTGCGGTCGGAACAACTTGCAGTCCCTTAACGACGAGAGGTGTCCGGTCCTCCAGCAAAACGGAATCGAAGTCGGCGCTGCTGGCGAGTTGTTCAACGGGCTGAGCGTTGTTGGTCATGACAACTCCGCCGACGGCGAACTGCTTTCCATCGTAGGTATCAATGTCCAGGGGCCAACTGGATTTTCCATAAGTGTCGGCACCGGCGCTGAGAACGACGGTCATTTTGTAATGGCCGGGAACGGCGTCGAATTGATTCTGATAGTAGTAGGGATTTTTTGTGAATTGTTTCCAGTCATCCTTTTCGAAATCCAGTTTTACTTGATCACTGAATTTTGCGGCGACAGATCCATCATCGCGATACGCGATTCCCAGAACATTCAGGCTGGAATGGTATTTGCCCTTGTCCTTGTCGAATTTGAACATCTCCTGGGGGATGGCCATGGCGAGACTCACGCGGGCAACATTCGGCCCGGAGTAAAAGTATGGAGCCTGGAAAGAGGGATGCACACCGCCCGACTGGGTTTCCTGTGCGTGTATCTCGAGCTGCTTCTCTAAAGGCGTTCCGTCGAGGATGTTCGGCTGGCGGGCATTGCAGTAACCGCTGCGAGCACGGACGTTTGTGCCGCCGCGATTCATTTTTACCTTGAGCGTATGGCAGCTGCCTTCGGCCGATTCGGCGGGAACATAGCCGAGAAGATAAAATTCGTTCTGTTCGCTGGCAATGCGCTGCAAGCCACCGAAGAGATCGTTGGTGTTGAATATGGTGAATCCGCCAGTGCCGTCCGCGAGAGCGGCCAGAATCTGTTGGTTGGTGGAGGCTGATTGTGGAAATTGCGGAACGATGGAGCGGGGTTGATTCATTGGATTGTTAAGGGCGCTGCTCGGGAAGCCTCCGCGAGTCCCGGTGCTGCCGCCGGTCCCAGTGCCGCGGCCAGTTCCGCCGGTACTTCCTGTTCCGCCTGTCCCACCTTTGCCGCCTGCTCCTCCAGTGCTGCCTGTTCCTCCAGTGCCACCACGGCCACCGCCGGCGCCACCTGTGCCACGGGTCCCGCCAGCTCCGCCAGCTCCGCCGGTTCCACCGCGGCCACCGCCGCCAGCGCCGCCAGTTCCTCCGGCAGTGCCACCACCACCAGGGCGCTGTGGAAAGGCAGCAAGAATCAGGCGCGCGCGCTGAACCGGGTTCGATTGAACGCGTTTGGCGACCACAGATCTGAAAGTGCTGCGATCGATGCCGGGGTTCACAGAAGACGCAACCGGCGCCTGCAAGCCACGAGTATCCAGCGAATAAACGGCGACGTTGGATTTGTTGCAAGCGTCAATCGTTGCGGTGAGTTCGGATTGGCGCTCGGCGGTAAGGGGAAAGCCAGACGAGAAAAGAACCAGCATTTTGCGGCCTGGGATGGCGCGCAAATTCTTGGCCAGGGTGCGAACCGAAAGGAGCATGGAGCGTGCGCCATAATCGGACTCGGCGTTCGAAAAGCTGGAGATGCCGGGAATATTCATGGCCGAGGCACCAGTGGCGGAAGCGCCGGGGCCGCCGGGATCAGAATTGGAAGCAACGTAAGAGGACTTTACGCCCTTGGCGGCGGCCTGCAGAAGTTCCGCGTTGGCGGTGAAGTTCTGGACGATGCGGAGTGCGCCGGTGAATTCAACGACGGCCATCAGGTGGTCTGGCGCTGTGTTGGAGTCAATGAACTTTGTGGCCGCGGCACGGGCGGAAATTTGGTCGGGCAAGGCCATCGAGGAATTGTCAAAGAAAAGAACGAGATAGTGTTTTTGCGGGTTCTGAGGAGTGGCGGCGTCCGCCCCCGAGGAGAAACTGACCACGGTCTGCTCTTTGTTATCTTCAAAAACGCGAAAATCATTTTTCGTCAAATCGTGAAGATAATTGCCTTTTTTGTCGGTAACGACGGTGTCGACGAGGACCAGGCGCGCCTCTTTTGTGATGGTGGGGCCGACCTGCATGGGCTGCTGTTCTGTAGCAGCCTGAGGCGCTGGAGCCGGAGGATCCTGGGCGAGGCAAGACAGCGCGACAAGCGAAGAAGCAAAAACAATCGCGAAGGCTAGACGCAGATAAAATAATTTAGGAGAGATCATATTCATTCCTCCGTCAAGACGGAATTCAGAAGGACATAGCCCCAATCAATTGGGGATAACGACAGCACCATTGCGCGCGGCCATCATTTCGCCTTCTTTGTCGCGGACGACAAGCCGCACAAGATAGCTGCCGGGTTTAACGTCGAAACTGGATTTTACGGTGATGCCAGAACGGTCCAGTCGGTCGAGCGTCGAATCAAGCAGCTTCATTTCCAGGATTTTTTCCCCGCCAGTGACATAATTGCCGTTCTCGTCAAAAATCACGGTGGCTAGAGTAAGGTCGTCATGATTGCGGCCTTCGAATTTGCGGAATTTTATCGATTTGAGGTCAACATGCGCGAGCACGGAAAGGCGCGCCTGGGCCTGGTCTTTGCGGAAAAATTGCGTTTGCAGGTCAACCGGCAAATCCCGGATTTCTTCCTGGGAAAAAACCGCTTCCTGAATTTCTTCCTTGGCGGTCTGAGCCGGATCTTTTGCGGTGCGCGGAGCGTAATAGCCGCGGCGAGCCTGAATGCTGAACTTCTGCTTACTTGTGAGAGCTACTTTCAGAGCGTGAAAACTGCCGTTAAGCTTCAAATTCTGCGGAGAAAATCCCAAGAGGTAGGACGCCACAGGAGCGGCGACTGCTTCGCGTAGCGCCACGTCAATGTCGTTGCGATTGTGATAAAAAGTGCCACCGGTTCCGGAAGCGAGATCACTGAGGATTTCTTCCTGCGCGAACTGCGCTTGAGTGCGATAGCTGGTCTTGAAGCCTGCGGTCCTGAAGGAGTCCACTGAAGGACTGGCAATGTCGCCGCCAAGATCAGGAGTATAGAGGCCGCGGGCGTCCAGGGTATCGATCACGATGCCAGCACGGTTGGAGCGGTCAATGATGTCAACGCGCTCCAGCAAAAGAGTGGAGAGAATGAAGCCGGGCGAAATGAAAACAAGTTTTCGCTGGCCGGGCATGGCGCTGAGACGACGCAAGGCGTCTTCCATGTGGCGATAGGTGTAATCAGAAGCCGCGTCGCCACTGCCAACGGTTCGGGCAGCCACGCTTGAGGCCAGGGAACGCGCCGAGGCCAATTTCGTTTCATCTCCGTTAAATGCGCACTGTACGGCGTCCTCCGCGGCGAGGGCCAACGCCTGAGGGTCTTGTTTGTTTTGGATCAGGTCTGCCTGGTAATAAGAAAGATCGGGACAATCATGGAATGTGGAATCAGCCAGGGGACGAGGAACGATCTGATTCAGAGCCTTTTTCAGCGCTTCCCGGTCGGAAGTGAATTCCTGAGCGAACTGGCCGGAAGTGGTGTAAATCCCGACGCGGTCTGACGCCGCCATGGCGTCGAAAATTTTGGAAGCGGCAACGCGGTCATAGTTGGCGTCTTCCATCGAGAGATGCAGATCGTCAAAAAGCAAAGACACAAATCGCTGTGGTAATGTTGCGGCGGCTGGCTGGACTTTCTCGGCGTCGGCCTCCGGGTGATCGGACACGGCAACTACCGGAACAATATGGGAGGCCGGTGTTTCCAAGCTAAAAGTGGAAATGGTCTGTGGTTTGCGGTTATCGAAGAGTTGAAAGTCCTCCTTCTTCAAATTGTCCACGACTTTGCCGTTTTGATCGCGGACAACCACGCGGACCAGCACTACGTTTACGCGGACTGTGAAGGTGGTTGAGGAATCGCGAGTGACGACTTCGGTTGTCGAAGGCTGCTGCGCTGGAGTCTCCGGAGTCTTTGCTGGCGGCTGGGCAGAATTATCCTGGGCGGGAGGCGCTTGCCCGAGAAGAGAACAGGCGAAGAAAAGAGGCGTCAAGGCCAGAAACGGCAAAAAAAAGGGACGGCGCTTAAAAAGAGTTAACACGAGAGAACGAGGCGTTTGGCGCATGATCCCTTCTAAAAAGCTCTGGCAGAACGGCCTCGACGCGGATCAGTTCGAGAGAACAACGGATTCCTGAGGTCAGTCGCGACTAAGCGACTATACGCTGCGGCGAAAAAGGCTGTCAACGTACCGAGCGGCTGGGTACGGCGTGGCCGGCTACGGCACGGCTGGCGCGGATGGAAGCAGCTTCGGCATTCCAGGCAGCGCCGAGAAAAATGATGATCGCGGACAAGTTCATCCAGATGAGAAGGCCAATGACTGCGGCGAGGCCTCCATACACGATGCTGTAAGGAACTCGCTTGACATAAAAACCAAAAAGAATATCAGCCAACCACCACAAGAGGGTAGCGACTACGGCTCCCGGGACAACGTCGCGAAGCCTGGTTTTGTGGGGACGCGCAACATGGTAGATCATGATCAGGGCGGCAAGCGAGAGCACAAATGCCGCTACCGGGAAAAAGAGGGTCCATAATCCGTGGAAAGGATGCGATTGGCCGAGGCGGTCGGCGATCCAGTGTCGCAAGGGACGCCCGAAAACGCCGAGGATGGCTGCGATCAACAGCGGTGCGATGGTCGCGAACAAGAGCAAGAGGGCGCGCAATTGGCGATGCAGGAAGCCGGGGATATCCGTGTCGTCATAAATAATCTGAATGCCGTGCATAATCAGCTTCATGACTTGCGAGCCAGCGATAATGGTGCCGGCCCAGCCGAGCACCGCCCACTTCCAGGCTTGCGGGCCACGCTTAATCAGAAACTCGGAAACGATCTGGCGGCTGCCGGGTGGCAGGTAGCGGGTGAAGTTAGTGATGAGATCGAGCAGATTAGTGTGGCTGCCCAAGCGGCTGGTGGCGATGGCAACCGCGAGGAGCAGAGTCGGAAAGAAAGCGAGAAAAAGATTAAAGGCGATGGCTTGCGAAAGCATGGTGCAGCGAGGGAAGACGCGACCGAGGACACGTAGAGAGCGCTTAAGAAGCGACGCTGCTGAATCCATGGGCGACCAGTATAAACAAAAGATGCTTGACGGCGCAGTCCGAATGGTTCGGTATGTCTTGTGACAAGCCAATGCGCCTCGTAAACTCAGGTCGGAGTTGTAGACGGAGAGCACTTCCAGATTGAGGTTCCCCATGACAGCCACTTCCCGGACGGCACCGAATATCGAGGAGTTTGATGTAAAGCGCTCGCTGCTGGAGACTT
>WNFT01003598.1_pt1 | contig 13466 bp, 11 predicted proteins | sample 5400191 | NCBI WGS metagenome assembly WNFT01 (sample SAMN13153359, study PRJNA577476) | soil metagenome | isolation source: 80 cm saprolite under Madrone tree | place: USA:California | collected 2016-06-14
TTGCTGCCGACATAGACCGAGACCCCCGCCGCACCCTCGTGCCCGAGGGTGGAGGAGACGTTGATAACGCTACCGCTGCCCTGTCCTTGCATGACGCGCACTTCGTGCTTCATGCTCAGGATCACGCCGAGAACATTCGTGTCGAACGTCGCGGCATAGCTTTCCGCGGTCTGGTCGGTGATCGGGCCAACCTGGCCTTCGGTGCCGGCATTGTTCACCGCCACATCGAGACGGCCAAACCGTGCGACGGTCTTGTCGACCAGAGCGCGGACGTCATCGTCCTTGCGGACGTCGGCGTTGATGAACTCGGCCTCCGAACCGAGAGAGCGCAGTTCCTTAACGAGCGCCTTGCCGGCCTCATCACGCCGACCGGCAACGACCACCTTCGCGCCCTTGTTGGCGAAGGCAACGGCGGCAGCGCGCCCGATGCCGGAGAGCCCGCCGGTGATCAAGACGACTGGGTTGTTCATAGTCTCATCCTCGCGGTTTGCTCCGCCCTTACCGGCAGAGCATGGCTAAACGGAAACGCTGGCAGCGCTTTAGAGACCGTAGACTGGTCCCATGCGTACTGCTGTCGAAGCACAAGTAGGCGCCCCTGGCGTCCTCGAAAAAGACTTTGTAGGCTCAGCGGCATGCCTCGCAGATATGGAAGGCCGCCATGGAGCTACGGCACCTTCGTTATTTCGTCGCGGTCGCGGAGGCGGGAAGCCTGACAGTCGCGGCCGAAAAAAAGCTGCACACCGCGCAGCCTTCGCTAAGCCGCCAAATCCGCGATCTCGAATACGAGGTCGGCGTTCCGCTGATGAACCGCAGCGTGCACGGTATCGAATTAACCGCTGCCGGGCGCGCCTTCCTCGACCACGCGCGGCTGGCGCTCACCCAGGCAGAGGCAGCCAAGGAAGCAGCGCGGCGGGTGGCTCAACCCGCCAGGCCGACCTTCGCTCTAGGGTTTCTCACAGGGAAAGAAATAGATTGGTTGCCCGAAACGATGCGCATCCTTCACGATGAACTACCCAATATAGAGGTCACGGTCTCGAGCCAGAATTCCCCGGACCTAGCTGACGCCTTGATGCGGGGCAGGCTCGACGCCGCGTTCATGCGACCGGAAGAGCGGGCGGACGAGCTGGTTTACAGGCGTGTGACTACGGAGCCGTTGGTCGTCATGTTCCCCAGCGATCACCGCCTTGCCGCGCATGACGCCGTCGAGCTGCGAGAGATCGTGGGCGAAACATTCCTCATACCGTCGAAGACGGCCCCGACCTCGCGCGTTATCATCGAGGACTACCTGAAGCGGTCCGGCCTGGATATCATTCCGGATCACGAAGTGGACAACATTACCCATGCGGTGTCCATGATCGCGTCGACCGGCGCCGTAGCGCTGCTGCCCGCCTACCCAAATAATCTTCTTCCTTGGTCCGTGACCAGCCGTCCGATCCGAGGAGATGCCCCAACGATCAACTTGGTTGTCGGCTACAACAAGGCGAATAGATCGCCGATCTTGAAGCTATTCCTTTCGAGAGTCGAGGACTTGAGCGCCCAAATGTCCAGCAAGGGCCGGATGGCTCCGTGACTACGATCGGCATCGCGTCCCGTCCTTTGTCCGAGGCCGATTACAGGGCACAGCTGCGCCCGGCTGGCGCGCGAATTCGGACCGGCTGGTGACCTTGAGGACTTCGTTGGTAGAGATTTGCTGCCCCGCGCGCTGCGCGCATGTGATCTGTCCGCGCCGCCGCGGTGATCAATCGGGTGGCGGAACGCTCGCCGGCTGGCACGAATGTCGAGTTAGGGTCAAAATGCGAAAATTCCGTACGACATCCTCGGCGGACGTACGGTTCGGTATCTGTGAAGCTTAGGGACGATTTTTCCATAACCACTCATTCGGCGAATCTCTAAATAACCAGCCGATCGCTGACGATCAATCAATGCTCCGGCGGCTCTTTCCTGTGCGGCCAAAATCGACTGCAGCTACATTCTGCCGGACCGCAGAAGCACTCCAACATCTATGCTGGCTGTTACGATGCAGCAGAGTTACGCTTTTCTTTCATCATCACGAGATTTAACCCCACGGAGGGCGCAAGCATGCGCGGAGTGTTAGGGCACGAGACGACAAGATCCAGAAAAACAGCAGCCGAACCAATCGGTGTGGGCTTCAATGCGCCCAACGAGTTGACGTTGTCCATCTCATCGAAATCCGATCCACGACTCGTCGCCCTGTCAGGATACTCGCGCGGCAACCTAACTTCATCGTCTTCATTGATGGTCTTGTAAAACTCGCTGAAATCTTCCTGCACGGCCCTCATACAGGGCATTCAATTCATCTTCCATCGCACGGCAATAAGCGTCATATGCCGCTTGTGCCGAGGCGCTCGCGATCTTTGCCGCTTCGTTTTGCCGGGATGTTGTCTCCGCGAGATGCTGCGCTCCTTGAGGCCTACGCCAAAGAATGCGAAGACTGCGCCCGTGCAGCCTCCATCGAAGGCGCTAGAGCTAATGCGCGTCTATCAGTCGATATCCAGCGGACAGCCACCCTCAAGCGGTTCGTTCGGCGCCTCAACGATACCCCACGCAAATGCCTGGACTTCAAGACACCCGCCGAGGCATTCTCCAAACTCAAATCAATCGTTGCACTTCAAACGTGACTCCATCTCCCTGCTTTCGCAGGGACGACACCGAGTTTGTTGATGCATCCCCCAAAACGCAAAACGCCGGAGCGGATTGACTCGCCCCGGCGCTTCGATTTTGTTTAGCGTATCGGCTTACGCGGCGTTGAAGCCGGCGATCGCCTTGACCTCGAGATATTCTTCGAGACCGTACTTGCCCCATTCGCGGCCGTTGCCGGACTGCTTGTAGCCGCCGAACGGCGCGGTGGGGTCGTTCGGCACGCCCTGCAAATTGACGTTGCCGGCGCGCAGCTTGCGGCCGACCTTGCGGGCGCTTTCGACGGTGTCGGCGGAGACGTAACCGGCGAGACCATACGGCGTGTCGTTGGCGATCTTCACCGCATCGGCTTCATCCTTGGCGCCGAGGATGGTGAGCACGGGGCCGAAAATCTCTTCCCGCGCGATCGTCATGTCGTTGGTGACATCCGCAAAAATGGTCGGACGCACGTAGAAGCCCTTGTTGACGCCTTCCGGCAGGCCCGGACCGCCGGCGACCAGCGTTGCGCCTTCCTCGATGCCCTTCTGGATCAGCTTCTGGATCTTGTCCCACTGGATGCGAGACACCACCGGGCCGACCGTGGTGCCTTCGGCGCGGGGATCGCCGGCCTTGGTCTTCTCCGCCACGCTTTTGGCGATCGCGGCGACTTCTTTCATCTTCGACAGCGGCACGATCATCCGCGACGGCGCGTTGCACGACTGCCCGGAGTTGTTGAACATGTGCATTACGCCGCCGGAGACGGCCTTGGTGAGGTCGGCGCCTTCGAGGATGACGTTTGGCGACTTGCCGCCGAGCTCCTGGCTGACGCGCTTGACGGTCGGGGCCGCGCGCTTGGCGACGTCGACGCCGGCGCGGGTCGAGCCGGTGAACGAGATCATGTCGATGTCCGGATGTTCGCTCATGGCGGCGCCGACTTCAGGGCCGAGCCCGTTGATCAGGTTGAAGACGCCCTTCGGCACGCCGGCTTCGTGCAGGATTTCCGCGAAAATCAGCGCCGAGGACGGCGTGAACTCCGACGGCTTCAGGATCATGGTGCAGCCGGCGGCAAGCGCAGGCGCGACCTTGCAGGCGATCTGGTTCAGCGGCCAGTTCCACGGCGTGATCATGCCGATGACGCCGACGGGTTCGCGCACCACGACAGCCGAGCCTGCCGGCTCCTCGAAGTGATAGTTCTTGAGCACTTCCAGCGTGGAAGCGAGATGGCCGAGGCCGGCGCCGGCCTGCAGCTTCTCCGCCATCGGCAGCGGCGCGCCCATCTCGTCGGAGACGGCGGCGCCGATATCCTTCATCCGGGTCTTGTAGACCTCGATGATTTTCGAAAGCAGCGCGACGCGCTCCTCGCGGCTGGTCTGCGAATAGGTCTCGAAGGCGCGCTTGGCGGCGGCCACCGCCTTGTCGACGTCGGCCTTGGAGCCGAGCGCAACCTCATACATCGCCTCTTCGGTCGCCGGGTTGACGACAGGCGTGGACTTCTTGACGACGGGATAGACCCAGGCGCCATCGATGTAGAATTGCATGCGGTTGACCATCGTAAACCTCTTGATTTCGGGGCAAAGGTAGGGGAACGGAGCGTTCGGCAAGCATCCTCGCACGAAACGTCAGGAAATTGAACCCGCCATATGCGGGACACCGCGCAGCAGCCGCGGCATATAAAATCAGCGGTGTGACAAGACGGTTGGCTTCAGCCGTCATCCCTGCGGAAGCAGGAATCGACTGGCTCGCGATCCTTCCCTTCAGCTTCGCCACCAACGCGACCATATGCGGCGCTCGGGCATGCGCCCTCAACGCGTCAGCATCGCTCCATTTTTCGATGACGACGAACGTATCGTCACCATATAACGTCTGTGCGGGGCCAAAGCCCGCAAGATCGACAAATGCGGCGTATTCGATGCACCCGCTTTCTGCGCGAACGGCTGGGGCAGTCTCCTGGACATTGACCGCACCTATTTTTTGAAGCGATTGCTCCATAACTACAGATAATCCTGACACCTCGTGCACGCAAGTCGTTTTTTGAAGCGTTAGCTACAAAAAACGGGTTGCGATGGCTTGCGGGTTATGCTCCATTGAAACGGAAGCGGATAGCGCCTTTCTCAGAGCGGAAGCAGTTCTGCTCTCAGAGAGGAAGCAGTTCTGCAAATTTTTCGCCGTTCCCGACGTAGGCGACATCGCACAGCCTGCATCTTCAACATTGGCGCCAATGTCAATTTCCCGATCCTTGAGACCACCGAGCGCGTGTTTTCCAAAAAGTCTGGGAGATGGCCGGCTATTCCGGCTTCCTGGCCGGGCGCGGCGCGGCGCGGCTGATGCTGCCGCGAGGGGGCGGCAGCGAGCCGGGGGTGTCGAGGCTCGCGTCCGGTGCGAAATCGAAGATCGGTTATGCCGGAAAATTCATCGTCGATCAGGCCCTGCAGCTTCACGGCGGCATGGGCATGACCGACGAGCTCAATATCGGCCACTACTTCAAGCGAATCTCCTCCATTAACATGTTACGCGCAGCGCGATGCGGCTGCCTAAGAAAGGATTGAGTGCATGACCCAAGCAGTAATCGTTTCCACCGCACGTACCGGCGTCGGCAAAGCCTATCGCGGCGCACTCAACAACACCGATGGCCCGACCATGGCGGGGCATGTCATGGCGGAAGCGGTGAGGCGCGCCGGCATCGCGCCCGGTGAAGTCGAGGACGTTGTGATGGGCTGTGCCATGCAGCAGGGCACCATGGTGATGAACGTCGCCCGCAAAGGTGCGATCCGCGCCGGATTGCCGGTCACCGTCGCCGGCACCACCATCGACCGGCAATGCGCTTCCGGCCTGCAGGCGATCGCGGTCGCGGCGCGCTCGGTGATGCTCGACGGCGTCGAGATCGCGATCGGCGGAGGCATCGAGTCGATCAGCCTGGTTCAGAACGAGCACATGAACAAATTCCATGCCGTCGACGACGAGCTGATGGCGATGAAGCCGGAAATGTACATGTCGATGCTGGAGACGGCGGAAGTGGTCGCCGAGCGCTACAAGATCGGCCGTGACAAGCAGGACGAGTACAGCCTGGAGTGCCAGCGCCGAATCGGCGCCGCGCTGCAGGGCGGCCGCTTCAATGACGAGATCGTGCCGATCACGACCAAGATGGCGGTGGTCAACAAGGACACGAAGGAGGTCAGCTACCAACAGGTGACGCTGAATAAAGACGAAGGCCCGCGTCCGGATACCACCGCCGAAGGATTGGCGAAGATCAAGCCCGTGTTCGAAGGCAAGACGATCAGCGCCGGCAATGCCAGCCAGCTCTCGGATGGCGCCTCGGCCTGCGTGATCATGAGCGACAAGATCGCCGCGCAAAAGGGCCTGAAGCCCCTCGGCATCTTCCGCGGCTTTGTCGCCGCCGGCGTCGAGCCCGATGAGATGGGCGTCGGCCCGGTCGCCGCGATCCCGCGGCTTTTGACGCGCCACAATCTGAAGATCGACGACATCGATCTCTGGGAGCTCAACGAAGCCTATGCGGTTCAGGTGATCTATTGCCGCGACAAGCTCGGCATCGATCCCGAAAAGCTCAACGTCAATGGCGGCTCGATCGCAATCGGCCATCCCTACGGCATGACCGGTGCGCGACTGACCGGCCACATCCTGATCGAGGGTCGGCGGCGTAAGGCGAAATACGGCGTGGTGACCATGTGCATCGGCGGCGGCATGGGCGCGGCTGGACTGTTTGAAATCGTCCACTGATCGGAAAAGCGGAGATCTTTCGTGAAGACAGCAATCACTGAACTGTTCGGCATCCAGCATCCGATCATCCAGGGCGGCATGCATTATGTCGGCTTTGCCGAGCTTGCCGCCGCCGTCTCCAACGCCGGCGGCCTGGTATCATTACCGGCTTGACGCAGAAGACGCCGGAATTGCTCGCCAAGGAAATCGCGCGTTGTCGCGACATGACCGACAAGCCGTTCGGCGTGAACCTCACCTTCCTGCCAAGCTTCACCGCGCCGCCCTATCCGGAATATATCGCGGCGATCAAGGAAGGCGGTGTCAAGGTCGTGGAGACCGCGGGTCGCAGCCCCGAGCAGTATATGCCGGAGCTCAAGGCCGCCGGCATCAAGGTGATCCACGAATGCACCTCGGTCCGGCATTCGCTGAAAGCCGAGAAGATTGGGTGCGACGCCGTCAGCGTGGACGGGTTCGAGTGCGGCGGCCATCCCGGCGAGGACGACATTCCGAACATGATCCTGTTGCCGCGCGCGGCGGATGAATTGAAGATTCCGTTCGTGGCTTCCGGCGGCATGGCGGATGCGCGGAGCCTGGTTGCTGCGCTGTCGATGGGTGCCGCCGGCATGAACATGGGCACGCGGTTCATTGCCACCAAGGAAGCGCCCGTCCATGCCAATGTGAAGCAGGCCTTGGTCGAGGCCACCGAACTCGACACAGTGCTTGTCATGCGCGCGGCGCGCAATACCGAGCGCGTCCTGAGGAACAAGGGCGTCGACCAATTGCTCGAGATCGAGCGCGAAAAGGGCGGCAAATTGAAGATCGAGGACATCCACGAACAGGTCGCGGGCGTCTATCCCAAGGTGATGATCGACGGCGATATGGATGCCGGCGCCTGGAGCTGCGGCATGGTGGTCGGGGTGATCAACGACATTCCGACGGTGAAGGAACTGATCGATCGTATCATGACGGAATCCGAGCAGATCATTCGAAAGCGGCTGACAGCTTCCTTGACGAGGTTGTGTCAAATGCGCCAGCGCGCGCGGTTGCCTGATGGAGACATCTCGTGAGCGAACACGTAAAAGCCGAGATCGCCGAGGGCGTCATGGCGTTGACGCTGCAACGCCCGGAAAAGAAGAACGCGCTGACAGGTGCGATGTATGATGTGTTGTCGGACGCTCTCGTCAAGGCGGAGGCCGACACATCGGTTCGAGTAATCCTGTTTCAGGGAGATGGCGACAGTTTTACCGCCGGTAACGACTTGGCAGACTTCGCGAGTCAGGCCAGAGGCGAAAATTCCGTCGACAGTCCCGCCCATCGGTTCATCGAAATTGTCAGCAAGGTAACAAAGCCTTTGGTCGCTGCCGTACAGGGTAATGCCGTCGGCGTCGGCACGACTATGCTACTGCACTGCGACCTGGTCTATCTCGCCGATAATGCGCGACTGATCACGCCGTTTGTCAATCTCGCGCTGGTTCCAGAAGCCGCATCCAGCTGGCTGTTGCCGCTGCGGATCGGCCATGCGCGAGCTTACGCCATGTTCGCACTCGGCGAACCCATGGAGGCGGCGGCCGCGGTAGCGTCTGGCCTGGCCAATGCTGTAGTTCCGCAGAGTGAGCTTCGCAAGAAGGCGCTTGACGCTGCGATCGTGTTGACGAAACGATCGGCCGGGTCGCTTAGCCTGACCAAAAAGCTGATGCGAGAACACCAACGGATCGCTGCGCAAATAGCTGCGGAGGGCCAGTTGTTCAAAGAGCGACTGAGGACGCTGGAAGCTCGCGAGGCTTTTGCCGCGTTTGCAGAACGCCGGCCACCCGACTTTACGAAACTGTCGGCTTGAGGGGCGTTAGGACTGTCGCGGCCGTAACATGCATCGAAGCAATCCAACATTGAGCGGTAAGCGATCGCCGACAAGATTTGGCATGTTGTCCACCAGGATTGTAGCGCTCGTTTAACGTTGAACTGCAGCCATTCGGAGACTCCTAGTAGATTGCGAGGAGCTGACCGCTGACATGGTATAGCCGATCTGACCGCCGATGATCCAATGATCAAAGGCCGAGGTAGGAGCCAAATACGAAGCGTTCCCAATGAGGCAGACTGCGCGTTCGGCTAAAATTCAACGCAGGAGAGAAATCAGCCTAAGCGTCTTTCTGCGCGCCGACTCATGAGGGGCGGAATACTCTTTGAGCTATTGCGCGAGCCTCTCAGCCGTCTACAGAGACTGGGATAGCGGCATAGGGTCAGAAGTTCTTCAGTCCGTTTCCGCGAGCTTCCCGCAAGAATAGTCTCCGCCCCACTCCCGCAGGACCAGCCTCCCTTTAAGGTTCGGGTCAACCCGGCTATGTGGCCGTTTGCCTATGGGAACGGCCGTTACTATAACGACCGCAGGCTCCCACGACATTCGCCGCCATGGTTTCGCATAGCAAAATGACATCAAAACGTAAACGTCCTGGCAGAACCAAAGATGGAGCTTCTAGCGCGAAACGCGGTCGTCCGGCGGAGTTCAATCGACGAGCGGCCCTAATGCGGGCAATGAAGCTGTTTTGGGAGCGGGGCTATGAGGGCACTTCCTTCGCCGACCTGACACAGGCAATGAAGGTCAATCCGTCCAGCTTTTACAACTCCTTTGGAAGCAAGGAAAAGTTATACAAGGAAGCCACGGAAGCCTACTTGGAAGACGCTGCCAGCTGGTTTCAATCAGCTCTCGAACAAGACGTGGACACTCGGACAGCCTTCGAACAGCTGCTCCAAGCCACTGCCTCCGCGTTTACCAGGCCGGATCAGCCCGCAGGGTGCATGATTTCCTTAGCGCTGACCCATGCGCCCCCGGCACTGAAATCGGCACACAGATGGATGGCGGCCCATCGGCGAGCCTCTGAAGCGGTATTGGCCGATCGCCTGCGCGCTGGCGTCAAAGCTGGCGATGTGCCCGCCGATGTCGACGTATTGGCCTTCGCGGCGTTTTATAGCGCGCTCACCCGCGGCATGGCCGTGCAAGCCAGAGACGGGGCGACCAAAGACAGGCTGCTGAAGATCGCCGAGATAGGGATGAGAGTATTCCCCCGATCGCGCGCGGCGCCTTCAACGAAGCGACGCCCAAGCAAGCCCCGTTAATGTAGACCTCCAGTTGCCTGATGGGCGCGTGCTAGACTAGCGGTCATTTCGGGGCGACGGCGCAGCGTGGAACCCGGAATCTCGCGCCGCAACCTCCGGATTCCGCCTTCGCGCCATCGGCGCGAAGCGCCGTCCGATATCGCGCGCCGGAATGGGTCGGTCCTCAATACCCCCGCATGAGCGCCAGCTGCTCGGCATGGAAATTGGCGTCCCCGAAGAGCTCCTCGCAGACACGGGCGCGTTTCATGAAGAAGCCGATGTCGAACTGATCGGTCATGCCCATGCCGCCATGCATCTGGACACCCTCCTGCACCGCGCGCGCCGCGGTCGTGCCCGCGCGCGCCTTGCCGACCGACACGGCCGAGCCGGCATTGGCGGAGTCTGCATCGAGCTTCTGCAGCGCCTCCAGCACCGCGGCGCGGGTGATCTCGATATCGATGTAGAGCTGCGCGGCACGATGCTGCAGCGCCTGGAATTCGCCGATGAACTTGCCAAATTGCTTGCGCTGCTTGAGATACTCCACCGTGCGGCCGAACACCTCCTCGCTCATTCCCACCATTTCGGACGCAACCGCGGCGCGGCCGATGTTGAGGACGCCGTCGAGCAGCGGGTATCCCTGCTCCACCTCGCCCAGCACGCTGTCGGCATCGACCTCCACATTGTCGAACTCAATACGCGCCGCGTTATGGGAGTCCACCATGATCGTGCGCTCGGTCGTGATTCCCTTCGCCTTCGGGTCGACCAGAAACAGGGTCAGGCCATCGCGCTCGCCGGCCGCACCGGCTGTGCGTGCGGCCACGATCACGAGATCGGCGACGTGCCCGTCGACCACCAGCGCCTTCGCACCGTTGAGCCGAAAACCGTTTCCGGAGCGAACCGCCTGCAGCGCGGTCTGCAGCGGCCGGTGCTTGGTGCCTTCCTCAATAGCGAGCGCCGCCAGCAGCGAGCCCGACGCAATCTTTGGCAGATAAGCGGATTTCTGCGCGCTGCTGCCACCGCGGTCGAGCGCGGACGCGGCGAGCACGCCCGTGGAAAGAAAGGGCGACGGCATCAGCGTACGGCCGATCTCTTCCATGATGATTCCAGCCTCGACGCAACCGAGACCGCTGCCGCCGAAATCCTCCGGAATCAGCAGTCCCGCAAATCCCATTTGCACAAATTCCTGCCAGAGCTCGCGCGAGAACCCGGTTGCGTCGCGCGAATCCCGCAGCTGCCGCAAATGCGAGACCGGCGCCCTATCGCTAATCAGGGCGCGCGCGCTGTCGCGCAGCATCGATTGTTCTTCAGTGAGGACGAGGGCCATGGGATGTTTCCCCGAAATCGCTCTGGTGGTGTCGTCATTCCGGGGCGCGGCAGCGCGAACCCGGAATCTCGAGGTCCTCGGTTCGGCGCTTCGCGCCGCCCTGGAACGACAGAGGGCTGCTCACGGCCCCGGCAAATCGAGAATGCGCTTGGCGACGATGCCGAGCATCACCTCGCTGGTGCCGCCCTCGATGGAGTTCGCCTTGGTGCGCAGCCAGGCGCGGGCACGCACGCCTTCGCGCGAGCGCGGGCCTTCCCATTCCAGCGCATCGATCCCGCCGGCCGCCATCAGAATCTCGTGGCGGCGCTTGTTAAGCTCCGTGCCGTAATATTTCATGGCTGAGGAGAAGGCGGGATGAGTCTGTCCGGCCTTGGCAAGATCGATGGCGCGCTCGGCACAGGCGGCAAGCGCCGCTTCGTCGACGTCGAAGCTCGCGATCTGGCTGCGCAGGATCGGATCTTCCAGCCAGCCGTGCGCATCCGTTCCGATCGAAGCGGCCGCGATCTGACCTAGCGGCCGGCCGACGCCGCGCTCGCCCATGCCGGAGATCATCGCCCGCTCGTGCTGCAGCAGGTATTTCGCCACGTCCCAGCCGCGGTTGATCTGGCCGAGGACATTCGCCTTCGCCACCCGCACATTGTCGAAGAAGGTCTCGCAGAACGGCGAATAGCCGGAGATCAGCAGGATCGGCCTGGTCGAAACGCCTTTCGATGTCATGTCGAACAGGATGAAGCTGATGCCGTCATGCTTTTTCGCGTTGGGATCGGTTCGCACGAGGCAAAAGATCCAGTCGGCATAATTCGCGTGGGAGGTCCAGATCTTCTGACCGTTGATGATGAAGTCATCGCCGTCGCTTTCGGCGCGCGTCTGCAGTGAAGCGAGATCCGAGCCGGCATTCGGCTCGGAATAGCCCTGGCACCAGCGGATCAGGCCGGCCGCGATCCTCGGCAGATGCTCCCTCTTCTGCGCTTCGCTGCCGTACTTCAGCAGCGCCGGCCCGAGCATCCAGATGCCAAAGCTCGACAGCGGCGGCCGCGCGCCGATCGCCGCTATTTCTTCGCGCAGCACCTTGGTCTCTGCAGGATCGAGCCCGCCGCCACCATATTCTCGCGGCCAGTCCGGCACAGTCCAGCCGCGGTCGCGCATTCGCTCAAACCAGACGCGCTGCGGCTCGGAGGAAAATTTCGCGTTGCGGCCGCCCCAGAAGACGTCGGCATCGGAAACCGCGGGACGACGCATCTCCGGCGGGCAGTTGGCCTCCAGCCAGGCGCGGGTTTCGCGGCGAAATTGCTCGAGATCAGCCACGGTCGTTTCCACTTGCAGATGACGTGTTATAGGGACCGGTCAAAGAAGCTGACTTCTTGCGTCCCCTCAAAAACTCAAAAAGCAAACGACCGACGTCAAACGTTGCGCTCGGTGCGCTCGCCCGCGATGGAGCCGACTCGGCCACTTCTTTCGAGCCCGCGTCCCGTTGCGCCTCTTCGGCAGCTAATCTTTCGAACAGGAGCTGACCATATAGCATTTCCAGCGAGCACACGCTCAATCCTCCTCGACTATTCTTATGACGATCGTGGTATTTAAGACCTTGTCAATCGATGGCAGATTGTCCCTGTGGCACAAAACAAGCCCCAGATCTAACTGCCGCCTGAAAGGGCGGCAGTGGGAGTCCCTCCTCCGTCTTTCGGCCGTCCAAAATCCGGCGCATCTCGCTTGGTCTGCGCGCAATCGCGAACCGCCCCTTACTGAAACATTCGAGAACAAGCGCGCGTCCGGATCGTCGTATGGCGCGGGCCCCGTTGCCGTAAACCGCGGCGCTATTGCTTTCATCAGTCGAGCCGGTATCGCCAGCCCCGGCCCATTTGGCTCCTATTTTGAACTAAGAGTCGATTGCACACGCGCCGCAAAGAGCGCCGCCGCACCCGAACTTGGTCCCTTTCAGAGCCAAAAAATCCCGCAGCGCCCAGAGCAGCGGCATCTCGGGATCTGCTCCCTGGAGATCGCGTTCATGCCCATTCACATTGAGCTTCATTTCGACGCCCCATCGACGATGAGTACAACACGACAGCCGCCGCATTTTGGAGTAACCGCTCCTATATAGCGATCGGGATAGTCCGTCAAGGTCATTCGCCCGCAACGAGGGCGACACGCCCTTTGACACGCACTCGGGGCCCCAGTTCTAAAATGAAACTGCCTCATAGGAGAAGACCGTCCCGGAACACTTGCCAACAAATAGGTATTCGCTGACCCGAAGTCCGCGAACCGTGAAGATTCAAAAAAGTTTCGCTCGCATTGGTTCTAAAATGGTACTAAGAAGGCTTTAGCAGGGGGAGTGCTTTGAGGATTGCCGTTGCCAAGGAAATCGACCCGGCCGAAACGCGGGTCGCGGCTTCGCCCGATACGGTGAAAAAATTCAAGGCGCTGGGCGTCGATATCGCTGTCGAGCCGGGTGCGGGCATCAAGTCGGGCCTGCCCGATTCGGAATTCACCGCCGCCGGCGCTGTCGTCAGCGCCGATGCGCTGAAAGACGCCGACATTGTCATCAAGGTAAGGCGGCCGGAGCCTGGCGAACTTGTCAACTACAAGCGCGGCGCGCTGGTCATCGCCATCATGGACCCCTACGGCAACGAGGCTGCGCTGAAGGCGATGGCGGATGCCGGCGTATCGGCGTTCGCGATGGAATTGATGCCGCGCATCACCCGCG
>WNFT01005111.1_pt1 | contig 13465 bp, 17 predicted proteins | sample 5400191 | NCBI WGS metagenome assembly WNFT01 (sample SAMN13153359, study PRJNA577476) | soil metagenome | isolation source: 80 cm saprolite under Madrone tree | place: USA:California | collected 2016-06-14
GAATGAAAAGGAATGGTGGCCCACCGAGTAGCACTTTTGAACACGCAAGGGCCATTTCAGCTTTTATTCGGCGGTTCGGAACGCGAGTCAACTGAGCTTGGTTCCACTTGTCCGATAACGCGACTAACCGGGACTTAGCTCGGATGCGCACCTGACCTGACGAACAGATGGCTCCAACGGCACGGCACGCCAATGGTTACATTACACAGTCGGAATGATGCGGCAAAATCTGAAGGTATGCGAGCACTCATTCGCGTTACTGCGTGGGAGCGGGTGTCACTTTGGAGACGTCTGTTTGGCGCGTTCATTCGCGTTGGGATTTTGATTGCCTTCTTTACTGTCCTCCTCAGCATCCTGGGGCCTCCAGTCGGAATTTTCGTCACGACGAGAATGGAGGCAAGAAAGGTACCGGCAGTGAAAGTAGCTCCACGGGAACTCGTCGACTATTCGGTTTCTAATTCATCCGGAACGACACTCTCGTACTTCGGCTATGAATTCGACGTTCCATGGGACGCCCATTTTAAGCAGAGGCTAGGGAAAGGTCTCGTATCACTCCAGTTTGAGTCAGGGCAGAGCCTCATTTTCATCGTTCCTGAGAATCAGAGTGGACTCCTCACAGAAATCGTGGAGGACCACTCTCTAAACATGGGTAACTTGCGGCTGATATTTGGCGACCTGATGAAGCGTTCGGCGTACGACCAGTATGGGGCACTTTTGAATACCACGCCTGAAAGTATCCAAGCCTTTGGCCCGCGACCGGAGGCGGTTCGGGCAGTTACACTGCTCACCATAAAAGCAATCGCTTTCGGCCCCGGCTTGGAATCGGGAGCATTCTCGTTTGGTCTGCCCGGTAAACGTGGTTTTCAAATCGGTGACCCGCTGAAATCGAAGAGGGTGGACCTCGAAGTATTCGATACGGCGGGACACCATATTGAGATTTCGTGCGGCTCGACAAACGGAAACATTCGATTTTCGCAGCCAGAACTTAACAGTATTCTTACGAGCCTTCATGCCGTGTCTGTTCCTTCACACCTGGCTGCGCTCCAGAACTGAGACTCAAGTCTGATAAACGCCGAAACCGTCCATGTCAAGTACTGGGCCGAACTTTTCCGATTTGGCGACTAACCAGTTATGATTCGGTTGTTCCCATTTCAGCTTCACGCGATTAATGTGCTGCCATGCCGCTGTACTTGAGACCGATTCCCTCCCTATTGTTTTTGTCGCTCTGCGCGTACGTCGTTTGGGAGTGGGTCAGATGGTTCAGGGTGAAAAGGGACCGTATCAGGTCTCTGAGATTAACAGGCACGATATTGGTCGGCCTATCCGCCGTGCTTTTTGTAGCCCTAGAGCTTTCATCCCGTTGGGAGCAAGCCAAAACGCCCGGCGAAAAGAATATGGGAGTCGCCGTACTCTCCATGACATTTGCAATTCCAATGGTCATTTCAGGCGTGGCCGGGCTGCTCTGTTTAATCGTTAGCATTTTGATGTTTGCTTACAGGCGGTTCTGTTCCCGAATTTCAAACTAATCCAATGCCAGGGGCTAAGGGGGCATTTGTCCGGTTTGGCGACAAATAGGGAGTTACGCATCGAATGAACGCTTAGGGATGGACAATTCGGTGCGCCCCTGACCTTTTAAGCATTCAATATGAGCCGTTCATTCACGCCTTCCGTGCAGGCGGGTATCCTAATCTTCAATGGACGCTAAAGAACTGTCGGAGTTCTTGACCCCTCCGAAGATGACGGCCCGCGAGATTCTTCTCGCCTTCACGGGGGCAGCGATTGCCCTGCTGCTAGTGTCGGCTGGCACTAGCTTTTATAGGCACGATTATCGCCACGGCGTTTGGTGCTTTCTTGTAGCACTTGTCCTAGGGTTTGTCTTTTTCCGAAAACGTAAACTCGCTTTGGTCCGCACCAGTTTGGGCTCCATCTTGGCGCTCGGCAGCTTGGGATTCCCATTCCACCCGAGCCTTGCCGGATTGCTGTTGCTGCTTGGTTGTGCTGCCGCACTCTATTTCACAGCGCGCTGGTCCTATAAAAAGTATCCTTATCTTTCGTATAGGCACTTGCACACGGTCTTTGAGGGTGAAGCAGCTATGGCTGTGGAGAACGCACGCATAGAGGCTGAGGCACGAGAACTAGTGAAGAAACGTCCATATGGACCTTGGTTGTTCCGCTAATTTTCTTCCAACCGCCTGATTAGCCCTTATCGGACAAGTGGATTTCGCTTGCCTTATAGCCCACAAGTGCTCCCCGAAGGCAATTCTTCAATCCACCACTTCTGCAGCGTTCGATGTCTTGCTGGGCTGCGTCTTCCGTGGGATATGTGCCCACCTGCTCGCCAAGATCGTCAACCAAGATAAAGGCAGTGCCAGCAGGTTCTATGCGGTATTCGTTGCTCATGGGCTTTACCAGAGGGCTAATATACTCCGGTTTAGGATGCAATGCTTCAGTCCACTCTCTGTTTCTCCTAACAGTGAAATAGAATAAGATTTGACATCATGAACATCTACAAAGCCATCCAACAGAAGGTGAAGCAACAAGCTGGCTTCGTTCCAAAAACCTGTTGGATTGCTCACGTGCTTGAACTCAACGGCCAGCACTTGCGCCCTGCTCACAACCGCAAGGATCGAAGCACCCGCCGAGTCCCTTGCCCACCGGACAAGAGAAAGCCGATAGAGCGTGTGTTGCGTGAACTGAAGAGAATTTAGGAACTATGAAGGAGGACATCCTTGAACAACTGGTTGATGACTATTTGAAATTCAATGGCTTTTTCACTGTCCACAATGTGAAGTTTCAACCTGCCACGACAGACCCGGATTACATCAAGAGAGATGACTGCGTTCCTAGTGATGTGGATGTAATCGGGTTCCATCCAAAGAGCGAAGGTGCTGGCCGCATTTGGGTTGTAAGCTGTAAAAGCTGGCAAGCAGGATTTGACCCGAAGGAACGCATTGAATCTATTGAGAAAGACAAGGTGATTTCTGGAAGGAAGGCTTGGCGCGCCTTCCGTGAACTAGTTAAGAAAAAATGGGCTGACGGACTGATTTCAGAAATAGAAAAACTCACAGGGTCAACTCAGTTCACCTACGTCACCGCAGTCACAAAGCTAAGGGGTGACGCATCGGTCTGGCAAGGGCACAAGCTTTTCAGAGAAAATCTTCGTGGCAACCCCATCAAAATTCTCACCCTTCAAGAGATGCTGAGCGACCTTTACAACAAGACTAAAACCGCCGTGGCCTCTTCGGAAGTGGGACGGTTGTTGCGGGTCATCAAAGCTTCTGGCTGGAAGCCATAACGCGCTTGCTGCCGTCTTTCTTCCGGCGTTACAATTACTTTGAGGAACGGCACGGAAAGAAGGCAACATGAACGAAATTCCAATCGCCAGTCTCAGGCCGGGGACTGTGCTGACAGTGAGTAGCACACGCTTCCCACTTGTTCGGCACTGGGGTGTAGTTGGGTACGGAAGAGACTACAAAGGCTGCCCGCGTGTTTGGCACTCTCAAAAATCAGACACGCTTCGCTGCACTGACTTTGAGTTTTTCTCTTCAGGTCAGCAGTGCAACATCGAAAGAGTTTTAGATCGGCAGCTAGCCCACAGCGTGATCGAACGCCTAAAGAGCAAAGAGGGATTGCCGTGGCATCTCACGCAGGCCAATTGTGAAATGGTGGTTCGGTGGGCCATTGAGGATAAGCCCAGAAGTCAGCAGTTGGAAGTTGGGGCACTGGCAGTGCTTGCCGTGGTTGTAGGAATCGCGGTCTTTTCGTCTAATTCCTAGTCCAAGCTAAAACAAAACAGCCCCACCGGCACGGCAGGCGCAACGTCCTGTGTGAAGTGGGGCTGGTTTGTCTTCGGTTGGGAAGGGGTTCTGTGTCCTTCCACTGGTGAAGGTCTTTAGGCTGCTACTACTGGGGCAGAAGGTTCAGCGTATCTCTGCCCAGCTTCACTGCTGCGAAGTTGTAGCAACGCGCCGCTTCTACTTCATTGACGAAGTATCCTAGAATTTTTTTCCGTCCATTGTCTCTGATGGAAGCTTTCCACTTACCGTACTTCTTGTCCCAGTTCACACCCAGATATTGCGATGTTGGCTTGCGTTGCTTGGACGAGCTTAAAAAGAAAATCTGCATTTTGTTCGTCTTTCAAAGAAGAGACGCGGACAGACCGGATGATCTGCCCGCGTCGTTGAAGTGTTTTTACGGGAATATCAGGTACTTGATCGGAGAATTGGACGTGGTTGGAACGCTCCACTGAAAGTCAGCGCGCTGTCCAATCAAAACACCAAGGTAGCCATCAACCACGAACCGCTCCGTGAGAGTTTTGACTTCTAGTGGCATTGACTTTGCCATTGCGAAACTAAAGTCTCCAAAAATCAGGTCAGAGGCAGCCGCTGCTGCAACGATATGGACGGGATAACCCAACAATGTAGGCTTCGCGTTCAGAACTTCTGGAAATTCTCTCGCGCTGCTGCCAGTCGTAACCAACGCACCAAGGGCCGTCTGCTGAGACTGCGACATGATGAACGCAGCCGAAGGCGAAGCGCGATAGGCTGCCCCTACTGCCGAAACAAGCGTATAAATCGACGCCGCCGTGACGCTCGCACCACCGGCATGGATTCCTGCACCAGCGTTCAGTGCAAGGGCCGCCTTCAGTGCAGCCAACCACGTTGCATTTTGAATACGGGAGAGACGCGCTGCTGTGGTTCTGGCCAGAAGCTGCTCAACGGTAACCCAGCTAGAAATATCTTCGGCAAGCTGGCTGCTTAGCAGCATGATTCCAGTGGAGAAAAAGCTTTTCCCGAACGTCACACCGCTGAAAGAAACTTCTGCTTCGTCCGCGCCAGCGCCGGTATTTTCGGTAAGCACGAATCCAGATGCGCCTAGATCGTCACATGCCACTGTGCGGCTAGGTGCCATGTTTGTTGCGTAAAAATTCGTAAGCAGCGGCGAACCGGCGAAGAGTGGGCCGTCAGCGAGCATCAAGGACTTCACGTTCGCTTCAAACCCCTGAGCGATTAGCTGTGGGTCTGCGCTGGTGCTGAGTGGCGTATAGGTACGAAGTTGTTTTCCGATCAACAGCGAACGGAAGTGTAAAGATGCTTTGCGCTGCTCAGTGCTGGTGGCTTCTGGTGCGTCAGCAAGTGCATCCGACAATTTCAGCAAACTATCAAACACGGCTTTGTCTTCGTGCGTGTACGGCCTCTTCCGAAGCATCTCTTCCGCACGGGCAATGACATCTGCCCTTTGTTCTTTTCTTGACATCTATGTTTCTCTTTCTTTCTCGTCTCAGAGAAATGGTTTTTACTGCGATTGAAGACACACGTACAACGTGCGCTCTCAAAACTTTTTATTGGTGTGGAACTACAGGGACAGCTTGGCTACAGCTAGGCGCAACCGGCTGCGCTCTATTTCACTTCCAATTTCGCCGCCTTCCGCGTCGCTGAAAACTCCTAGCTCATCCAAAAGATGTTGGCGCACTTCAGCGCACCGGTTCTCAGGGACACCAGACTTGCCGAACGCCAGATTGCCAAGGGCACGAAGACTGCCGGTGAAGTGGTGTGCTAACTCGCCGTCAACAACAACGTGATGTGGAAGCATGTAGTCACTGCGCTTGGTGCCGTCGTTGGCGACGTAGGCAAAGCCCTGAGCCATTTTTGCTGCGTTGATCTTGGTTCCGGCAGACCTGTCAGTTTCATCTTCTGAAGCCCACTTCACGATGCCGTTTACTGCGTCTTCTTCGTCCCAACCATCGTCACGTTTCTCATCGTGCTTCTGAAAAGGAACGACACCACCAGAAGGAATCAGCGCACCAGCGTTGCTGGTATTCATGGCGTCACGAAGTGCCGCTGGCATCAGCGAGCGTGCGTCAACGGATGTTCCTTCCGCATAGGCCGGGAAAGAACAGGGAGACACGTCAAAAATGTTAGCGGCCAGAATTTCTCTGGTAGGAAGATCACCCGGTTTAGTGGCAGCAATCCAGTTCTCCTTCACAGCGTAGAAGCCGAAACTGGAACCGGTAACGTCTTTGCGAGATACGCTCAAGTGCAGATCGTTGGCCGCTTGGGTGTCTGGAAGGTCAATCTCATAGAACAAGCCCTTGCTGTCAGTCCGAAGACGCAGCGTGCCCGAAGTCGTACGGCCAAGCACTGTAAGATCGGAATGGTTCCAGAGCGCCCGCACATCTGGGTCTTCCGCAAGACACGCATCGAAGCAGCCCGGCCTGAGAATTTCGTTGAACTGTCCGCCAATTACGGTGGGAACGTCATACACGGCAGCATAGCCGCTAAGCTTTTTTCCGGCGTCAGATGAACTGGCGCGCACTTCGGACGCAAACCTGTGTTCGCGTTTAACTTGCTCATTGCTCATTACTTTTCAACTCTCTTCTCTGTTGGAGTTTTTGTTTCGGATTTTTTGGTGCTTCAACGTCTTGCCGATACCAACACACACTAGACTCGTAAACGATGTGCAGTCCTACGAATGGTTTTTTGTGGGTCTTCGGACGGTCAGACTTTCTGTGCTGCACGTTGCTTTTCTTCTTCTGCTTCCCAAAGCACGCGAACTTCGTCAATGGTGGGACAGTTGCCGGTTGATTGCTTCAGTTCTATGGCAGCGCGCATGTAGGTCAATCGCGTGTCAGTCTTTTCACCGGCCAGAAGCAATGCTTCGTACTCCGCTAAGTCTTTTTCAGTGAGTCTGTGTGGGCCGTGGTAACTGCGTATCCATCTGCGGTCATACTCTTCTGCTTCTCTGCTCCATCTGTCATACACGTCCTGAAGTGTGGGCCATTCGCCGGTTTCTTGTTTGATCTTTCCTGCGTCCACGAAGGCGTCAACCATGCCGGTTTGTTCGTCGCTGAGTGACAGATACCTACTGCGGTCTGAGAAAACTGCCCAAGCTTCGTGGTGCTCGGCCTCTGTTATTCGTTGTTCCTTGCTCATTTGCTTTCTCGCATCATCTTGCTAAACATGCTTTCTGTTTTTTCTTCAATCGGTTTTGCCGGAATTATTTTCTCCCGTGATTGCGGAGTCAGTCCCATAGACGCGAGTGAAACCCGCAGTGATCGTTCGCAATCTTGCGCGATTTTCAAACACGGGTGTGGCTTCGTGCGGGTCACTTTCTCGCCGTGCTTGTCCAGCACGGTGACGGTCTGCATGAGTCCTTCATCGTTGATCTTTCTCTGGCACGTGACCCAACGTGCGAAAGTTTCACAGTGCAACGCCAGTCCTTGCGCGTCACCAGCGGTCAGGGAACCACGCTCCATGAGCAGCGGCAGCAGCCGTCTCCACTCTTTGCGCGCATCAGTGCTCAAGTAGCTGGGCATCTTTGGAAGGTCTGCCGGTAGCTGAGATTCAACCGTTTTCGATCTGTCGCGGTACTTTCCACCCACTAAAGCGTGGTGCGCGTCACTCATTCTTGGCCGGGCCATATCTGTTAAATCCTTCTAAAGTGCCTGCTAACAGGCTGTAAGTGGTTGGAAATGGAAGATTTGCAATTCGTTTCGTTTGCCACGCGTTCAAAGATGTCTGAGCGACGGTCCTGATAAAACGTTGATTCCAAAGAATTTAGGTGCCATACCCCTTGACACTGCCAGAGGCTGACAAACCCAATCATAAGACCAACAAAGACCGGCAAGTTCAATCACAACTCACTCACATCATAAACTTCATCCGGTCTAGCGCCTTGACCACCGTGGTGATGAGAGGCACATACTCCACGGCAGTTGTCTTCGTCTATGAACAGATCGGGTCTGTCACGTGGGCTTATGACGTGATGGACTACCGTTGCTGGTTGCAAGCAACGTATGCCGTCAATCACTCGCTGACAGACTGGATGCTTCCGCAGGAACCAAGCCTGAAACCTAATCCAAAAGCTTCTCTTGTACAGCTTACGGACTTCATCGCTGCGTCTGCCTTCGTTGACGTGTTGTTTGTTCTTCGCTGCGTGCTTTGGGCAATATCTCTCGCCGTTGCTTAGGAGCACCGGACACATCGGGCCAGCGCACGGTTTCTTGGCGCTACTGCCCATCAGATGCCTTCCTTAACGACTTGGCACAGACACCGGGTACAGCCACTGGCACACAACAAGAAGCCGCATGCGGCGCACTCAGTGCATCTGTATTCCGGGTGCAAATCTTTGCGGCATTCAAAGCAGTAGCTCATCAGACGTTCAAACTTTTCCTTGGCTGTGTCAGTTGTGCTGCTCATCGTGTCCACCCATGAAAAAAAAAGTGAAAGGGCCAGCGGTGAAGCCAGCCCTTCTGAATTGTGTTGCTGTGGAAACTTCTACGCGCCGATCAAAGCTCCAACCGGATGTGTGCCAGCGTCAATGAGCGCGCCGTCGTAGCGGGCGAAGCCCAGAAAAGCCACTTGGCCCAGTTCCGCAAAACGTTCATCCAAACGCAGCACGTACAAATCTTTCACGCTGCGAATGAGATACTTGGAGAACGCGCCGAAAAGCGCCTGCTTATTGCCGGTGCCGATTGCGGCAACGTCTTGGTTGATCTGGTATCCGTAACCAAGAATTGTGTCCGGTGCTCCGCTGCCAACGCCAGCAACCCACAGAGGATGACCCTGTGCGTCTTTTAGCTTCTTGATCGTCTTCAGCGTGCTGTCCGCGAACATGAACTTCGCGCCCGGACGGTATGCCGGGTCAACAGAGTGCTCAAGGTTGACTAGATCGTTGTAGCTGACCGCGCCTACTCCTTCAGCCGTGGGATTGCTCCCGTTCAGTGCAGCGCCGGTCACTACGCCGCTGGGCTGCTGCGAACCGGAACCCAAGCCCACCGTGAAGTGGTTGTTGGTTATGCGGCCCAAACGCGTGACGAAAATCTCTCGGATGTACGCATCCAGATCGAACGCGCTGTCTTGCAGCAGTTCAACGGACACTTGCACCATCTTCGTGGAGTACTTCCAAGCATTCAGCGTGATGTTAGCAATGGTTGGGTTAGCGGAAGTCACCGTGGTGTTTTCGCCAATCAGTTCACCGGAAACGCCAGTATCGTTGGAAGTCGGCCAAGGCAGCGCATTACCGGTTGCCGTGGTAAGCGAGCGGGAAACAGGACGCATTCCGCCGTAGGCTTTCAATGCCTGCTCAAGCTCGTACTGGAATCCCGTGGGAACCAAGAACGCGCCCTGCACGCTATCGGACATCGGGCTGTACACCCGGACTTCGGCCTTGCTCAGACCGTCTTTGATGTAAGTGCGGAATGCGGCCTTGTGTGCCGCTTTGCGCTCTTCCGTCTCCACTGGCGTGCGAACGCCAGACGCTGCATCAACGCCGGGTTGCTCAAGCGGTGGCCGCGTGGTGCTGCGCATTTCTGCTTCAACTTTTTCCAAACGCTCTTGGCGTTCAATCGTGCCTGCCATCACATCCACGTCAGCCATCATTGCGTCAAACTTCTGGCCGTTAGCTGGATTGCTTAGCAGGGCTTGCGCTTCGGCGGCCAGTGCAGCGCGCTTCTCACGCAGTTCTACAGACTTCAACATGTGTTTTGTTTCTACTTTCAATTTTTGGATTTTTGCTTCTGGTGCTTGTTTGCTTGTGCGGACGTTGCGATTCAACGCAGTGGACAGGCCACGCGTCACAGTTCAGTCTTAGCAATCCAATGCAGCGGCCAAGCCGCAAACCGAACGCACTAAAAAAAATCTTTGGCAGGCTAGTGATTGCGCTTGTGTTTCAGCTTTCGCTTATGTAGCTCTGCCATAAAAATGTATTGGTCATTGTCGGTGACGATCTTGTGCCCTTCAGGTGCTTCCAGCAGGAGCTTCTGCTTCAGCAACTCAACATTTCGCCGCATGCTCTTTGCCTGCTTTTCGGCGTTGCGAAGGACGTTCGTGACCATGTATTCAAGAATTAGGATGTGCTGCCGTTGGTCTGCTGCTTCTGTTTCGTTCATCATCGTGACCTTTCAAGTCTCGTAAAACAATGTGCCAGCGGCGAAGAGGATTCAGGTCTTAACCGCTGGACTTTAATCACCACGTGGATTCGCTGACACCATCTAAGGGGTGCTGCCAGTCCGCTGCGAACGTCTGGCAAAATCACGCAGTGAAACTCATAGAAAAAAAAGAGCGAGAGATGGGTACGGTTCGGACGTAGCCATCTCTCGCAGAGCGCGAAAACGCAAACCACAGAAAGTTTGCCGGTTCTTGCGGGTCTAGACGCAGAAACACAATTAAGTCATCGCGGTCTGGCCATTGCGCGGGTGGGCGTCAGTGGCAAGAGCAAGATCGAAGTTTTTGTTTGGGGTTCGGGTGCTGGCCGGAACTCCGCAGGAAGCAGAGGGCCATATCGAAACGCACTGAGTGCGCTTGCCGAACTATCAGCGATAGAACCCAGACCGGTTCTTTCGCTTTTTCAAGCTTAAAACTAAATCCATTATACCACGGGTTCTCAGAAAGTCAAGAGGTTTATGCCATAAAGTGCCCGAATACCCGCATAAACATTGACGATAATCGTTTGTACCACCCCCGGCCTGTTTGCACCATTTTAGTGCAATCGCTTTCAAAAATCGCATCAGATACCGTCATGGGTACTCACCAGTTCAGGTGCTGGGGCTGTCGCCTGTTCCTGGGTCGGCATTTGCTCTCGGATGTACGCTATCGCTTCCGGCATACGCGTCGTTCCCAAGAGCTTCAGCACCAACATGGCAAGACCGCCTCTGCGTTTGCAGGCGAAGCATTCGTAGCCGCCCGTCTTGAAGCTCACCGTGAAGCATTTTTCCTCCCCGCAAAATGGGCAGAACGTTCCCCGGATTGCACGGCTCCAACCCGACAGATCGTCAATGACGAACGGAGTCTTGACCAACCGCCCGATGGTGGCGCGCCAAGTCTCCGGGGCCACGTCTTTGAACTTGAACTTCCAATTCGGTTTGTCATGCTCGATGCGTTCGTGCGCGGTGCGTGCGCTCGGCGCGCCGGTTTCTGGGTCATTGAGTTTGAGTATGCCGCTCTTGAAGGTCAACAGACCCCTCTTCAGACATTCGCTGAGTCCCCTGTTGAATGGGTTGCGACCAAGCAGGGATTCCTTTTTCCAGTCGGCCCGCATAACACCGAATGCCATACGAACCTTGGCACTACCAATGGCCAGCGCGGTCAAATAAACTGCTCTCGCCGGTCGGCCCATTCTCGGCAGGATGTCGAAACTTTCTGCTGGCACCGTGATGTACGGGCGTTCAAAGTTGGAAAAGCAAACTCCGTAATCTCCCGGCTGAGTTTCCAGCGGCAGCTTCGTCGCGCTGTGAAGCAGGATGTAGATAGACACCAGCCATTGCTTTGTCACCCTGTGTTTTGTTCTGGACACAAGGATTCGCCCGTCTGCCTCAAGCTTCTGAATGGCGTAGCGGACAGAACTGATATTCAGTCTGCACTTCTCCGCAATCTTTTCTTCCCGAACTCGTATTTCTAGCACGGACTTTTTCTCGGTGTTCGAGTTGAGGAAGGTTGCGCGCTGGTACAGGTAGAGCAACATCCTGCACACAACGCAGATCATCAACAAAATCGGTCATGCGAATCCTCTCTCCCTTCAAACCACCAACCAATCAAGAACCCGGACAAAATCCAACAGCTTCCAAGCAGCTACCCACCAAAAACCAACCACAAACCCGTAAAGAATCTGCTCGCCGTTCCCTCATACTGCAAAGGCACTTAGAAAACAGATTTATGAAACTGACGCTAACTCTTTGTTTACAGACTCTTTGCCCGTTTCGAGCCACCATGCATAAGTGGGCCGAGTCCTTCCGTACAGCCCACTTATTAGCGGTGGGAAGCCCACTTATTAGCGGTGGACTTTTCTTACAAACATTGGCCTTTGCGCAGATCATGTCTCGAACATGGCCGTTTTATGCGTGTTTTCGTGAATCGTTCAGGTAGGGTCTGATGCCCGGCAGAGGAAGGTCTATGCCAGTACCGGCTTTGTCACAGCCAAGAGGCGCGTGGAGTGCGCCATTCATGGAACCATTATACACTCAATCCGGTTGGTTGTCAAGAGGGTTATAATTAGGCGTTCGTTACCATAAAGTATGCTTGGGTTTGTCAAGTCCCATGAAGGCCACCGGGGAAAGTTATGTATGAGGAAACCAAGAGACAAAAGTTCTGGTTGGAAATGCAACCAACTCCGTTTGATCGTGAAGTCATTTCAAGAAACTGTCGCAGACCCCAGACATGACAGATCGTGGTATTCTCCTTCTCAATCTGAACTAAGGGTGAACACGCGACTGAACCGCTCGTAACCCTCTATGCCTCCCTCTATTCTTGAACGCGACATCAGCAATTTAGAAAGGTCGTTGGACTCATTAGAGGGCTGGCTAGCCTTCATGACCGCACTGGTTGTGCTTGGACTTGTCATTGAATACTGGCACGAACTGCCAGAGGCCATAACCGCCCTTAGACGCGCTTGGTCATGGAAGCCGTTATGCATAGTTGTCGGAGGAATCTTAATCACCGTTGGGGTTGCTGGTGAATTGGTCGTACAACGCATTGCCTCAGACAAAGAAACGGCTCTCAGAAAAGCAAATGATAAAATTTTTACTGGCTTAAATATTGAGGCGGCGCAAGCACGCAGAGATGCTAGTGCGGCCAGCGAACGTGCTGCTGCCGCTTGCAGCGGATTCCGTGGCCACCGTGTGTTGCTTACATCGTATGGGATGGACGGTGAGGCGGCAGCTTTAGGGGCGCAAATCATATCGGCTTTGCAAGCCGCGCACGTGACTGTACTAGACGGCAGGGCTTCGATTATGTCTGCCGGAGGGTTCGATGTCGGTATACATATACGCAACCAGACTAGCCAAAGCACAGAGAATGATTTTATTTCTGGTCTTGGGAACGCTCTGTCCTCTATCGGCAAATTACAAGTGTCTGTGAATGATCCTTGGCCCAGAACAGGGGCAGTCATGGGTGGAGGCGGACAGGCCTACCCGCCTGGAACGGTTTTTGTTAATGTGATGATTGGAGTAAAGCCGCTTCCAATCTTACCCCCCCATAAATAGCCGCTCGCACCAACAGTACCATTGCAAAACCTAAGCCGCTTCATGTACCCTACACCAGCATCAAGGAGAACATCAAATGGGCTGGGGCTTCGTACCGTCTAGTCTGCCTCACAAGAAAACACCAGCGCGGCAGGTGGGCTTCTTGGCGTGTCTGGCCTGTGCGCTCTTCGTTGTGATCTGGATTGCCACGGTTTACTTCAGCGCGATTTATCCGGCTGCACGATGAGCAAAATTCCCAAGTCAGTCCGCGAGTATCTAGCACAGATTGGTAGAAAAGGCGGGAAGGCGAAGACGCCTGCTAAGGCCAAAGCTGTGCGCACAAACGGTAGGCTTGGCGGTAGACCACGCAAGAAGAAAGCGGCACGGTAAGCCAATGTCTGCACGCGACGAACTCGCTAAAGAAATCGAACTTGCCCTGAAAAGTGGCAACGGCCCCAAGATCGCACGTTTCGCGCTAGCCTTCGTTGGCGGTGCCGTGCCCTTCGCTGG